>Ga0126381_100000040_pt1 | contig 157196 bp, 139 predicted proteins | sample PanSoiMetPlot_28_FD_96465 | JGI IMG/M metagenome (GOLD analysis project Ga0126381, IMG submission 96465) | Tropical forest soil microbial communities from Panama - MetaG Plot_28 | ecosystem: Environmental > Terrestrial > Soil > Tropical forest > Bulk soil | place: Panama | collected 2016-02-17
CGCGGTGGACGGCAACGTGAAGGCCGCCTGCGGCAAGCTGGCCGAGACTCGCAGCGAGCATCCGAATCTGGGCGGCCAGCAGATGAAAGTGCGATGGGACGGGCTGCAGCGCAAGCTGTGCCTGCATCAGGGGGTTATCGGCGAGAGCAGCGCTCCGGCCAGCGAAGCGGCGGTGCGATGATGTTGTTACCGCGCCGCCGATGACGTCAGCGGCGCAAGAAGAATATTGGAAAGAAGCAACCGGGCGCGCCACGCCCGGATAAGCAAGGAGAGTTAGCCAGCAATGCCACAATTCAGCATTGTCGCGATGATTCAGCAGGGATATTACGCGACCTATCCCCTGATCGCTATTTCAGTCATCTGTATCGCGGTTATTCTGGAGCGCCTGTGGGCCTTGGGCGGGTTGCGCGCGCGGACCACGCGGGCCGCGGCGCAGTTGGTCGATCCTTTGCGCAAGGGCGAGTTCGACCAGGCGCTGAAGAAAACCGAGGCCCGCCGCCGTCCCTTCGAGCGCGTCTTCTACGCCCTTATCTCGGCGGCGCCCAGCCATGATCGCCACAAGTTGATGGAAATCGACGAAGAACAGCGCTTCGAAGAGCTGCTTGAACTGAAGCGCTATATCTGGGTGCTGGCCACTTCGGGCGCCTCCGCCCCGTTCATCGGGCTGTTCGGCACGGTGGTCGGAATCCTGACCGCGTTTCAGTCGATGGCAGTGATGGGAACCGGCGGTTTTTCCGTCGTGGCGGCGGGCATCTCCGAAGCGCTGATTTCCACCGCGCTGGGGCTGGCGGTCGCGATTATCGCGGTCATTTTCTACAACTATTTTTCGGTGCGGATCGAAAACCTCAACGCCGTGATGCACGTCAGCGCCAATCACCTGATCAACGCGGCGCTGGAAGGCAGGCAGTCCAATGGCGCTTAGTAGCCCATCGTCAGGCGGTAGCGGCGGCGTCTTCTGGCAGATCAACATCACACCGCTGACCGACATATTCCTGGTGCTGCTGATCATCTTCATGATCACGGCTTCGATTTCGGTCGAATCCGCGGCGCATGTCGGCCTGCCGCTGGCGGAAAACACGTCGCCGGAAAAACGCGGCGTGGTGGTAACCTACACCGCCGATCACGAAATTTTCGTCAACGCCAAGGACATCCCCGCCTCGGAGCTGGAGAGCTCCCTGCACGAGGCGCTGGACCGCATCGATCCCAAGGTCGTGATTTTCCAGGGCGACCGCAAGGTGCTGCTTGGCGACATGGTGAAGATCCTCAAGGTGGCCAAGGCCGCAGGCGCCGACCAGATCGCGATCGCGGCAAAACGGGCTTCGGTGGAGGAAATTGAAAGATCCTTGCGCTAGCGACGCGCGGATCTTCGTGAAGGCCTACCATGCCAATCCCAAGCGGAAATGACACCGGTCTGTTCGGCGAAATCAACATCACGCCCTTGACCGACATATTCCTGGTCCTGCTCATCATCTTCATGGTCGGGGCGGCGGTTGCGGTTGAGTCTGCCGCCCATGTCGGATTACCTCAAGCCAGGCAGGCGCCCGCCGACCAGCATCCCGAAAATGTAATTGTCGAGCTGACCAGCGAGCGGCGCATCCTGGTCGATCAGCATGAGGTCGGCCTCAATGATCTGGAACCGGTGCTGCACATGGCGATGCAGAAGTCGCACGACAAGATCATCATTTTCAAAGGCGATCCCAAGGTCATCCTGGGCGACATGGTGATTGTTCTTGATATTGCGAAGCGCGCGGGGGCGCAGCAGCTCGGAGTGGCGGTAGCGGAGGCCGAACCGGGTGAAACATCACCGGTTGACGTACCCAAAGTTACTCCGTGATGTGGCGCACCTCTGGCAGATCCGCGTTGGTACTCGCGGCAATTTTGGACTATCGTCCGACAGGTAGGAATTATGCTGGCCGACAGGTTACGTAACATTCCTCCGGCGATGACGGTGGGGCTGGCCGTCTCGGTCATCGTCCTTGCGCTGCTGATCAGTCTGGTCCTTCGGGCTATCCGAAAACCGATCGGGTTCGAACGCGGGCGCGACGCCTGGCGCACCGTCAAGGACGGTTTGATCTTTCTTGCCGGTCCCTTCCCAATCTCGATTGCAATCCATCTCGCGGTGCTTTTGTTTTTGATCCATGAGGTAAGGCAGGTCGTCGCTCCCAAGTACATCAATATCCACCTTGAGTCGGGCGGCGGCGGCACCGGCGGCCCCAGTCCCGACGTGAAACTGCCGCCGATGCAGGATATCGCGACGCCGGATACCGCTCTTACGGGCCTGACTTTCCCGGTCCCCAAACTCGCCACGCAGCAAACGATCACGACTACTTACACCAACGAGTACGTCCGTGCGGTTAACCGGGGCCAGTACGGCACTGGTTTTGGCGGCGGATTCGGCGGCGGCCTTGGCAGCGGCTACGGACGGGGGATCGGCACCGGCTTCGGCGGATTCATCGGAGAGCTGCGCAAAAAGGGACTCGACGTGGTGCTGGTGATCGACGGCACCGGCTCGATGCAGTTCGTGGAAGACGAAGTCAAGGCCAAGATGGAAAAGCTGGTGCTGGCTATCCATCGGCTGGTTCCGGTCGCGCGTATCGGCATCGTCCAGTTCGGGGGGCGCGGCGAAGCGGACGAGATTCAGCCCTTCACGACCTCTTCGGACCAGTTGCAGACGTTTTTGAGAAACATCAAGGCGCAGAATGGGAGCTTCGATTGGCGCGAAGACACCCTCAAGGCAGTCAAGATCGCGATTGAACAGATGCAATGGCGCCCCGACGCCAAGAAGGTGATCGTGTTGGTAGGAGATACCCCGCCATGGGACGAAGACTTCGCGCCGATTATGCAACTGATCACGAAGTTCCGTTCCGAAAACGGCACCTTCAACACAGTGGACGTAACCCAGGAAGAACACGAACTCTTCGAGCGCGAGGCGCTGGGCGCGAAAACCGTTTCGCCGCTACCGGACTTCTACCTGCTGACGCAGCGCGCTTACCAGGAAATGGCTCACACGGGGGGCGGCGAATGGCGCAGTCTGACCAAGGACAACGCCATCAACCAGCAGGTGCTAATGCTGGCCTTTGGCCGGCAGTGGCAATCGCAAATCGCCGCGTTCCAGACCGATGTAGCCAGCAGCGCCATACGCTGATCCACGCTCACAATTTTTGAAATCTTTTCGAGAAAACCTGAGACGTCGATGCGCAGGTGGTGCCCGCGCATCGCAGCTGGAAAAACCCCGTTCCGGTCAGCCACTTCATTACTTAATCTAGATCTGTCCTTGCAAGGAGGCATTCCGGCAAGTCCAAACCGTACTATTCAACATGAATTACTGAGATACAGTTTTCGGCTGAAGCCCTCTGCCGGTAAAGATGGGTCATGTATCGGCAGTATTGCATTTCGGACCGACCGGCCCTCGCTCACCGTATACCGACGCTTACGACAAGAATTGCGAACGCTATAATCAATCCGCAGGTTCTAAACCAGTGGTACTGATCCCAGCGGTGCTCCTGCTCTCGCCAGTCGGCCGGAAGGGATCCCGCCGTCCATTTCGCAATCCGGTTGTTGATGGGTACCGGACAGGCGAGCGAAAACAAAACGGCTAAGACTTGGATAATGAGAGCTATCGCTGCGAGATTCCATGCGGATTTGCTCAGATGCTCGAAGGGCAAGAGCAAGAGAAGATTCAGCAGGGTGGAACCGCTCATCCAAAACGGCATCACGTGACCCAACAAAGTGGCGAGCGATGCGCGCACCGGTATGTGCACTTCCATTCGCTGCCGGTTGAGTGTCGGATGCGCGAATGCTGCGACGTTTAGCTCACTTCCACACATCAGACCAAGCGATAGTACTGCAAGCAGGTGAAGCGTCACGGGGACAAATTCAAAAGTGCCTGCTCACGATCCAGCCAGGCTGCGCAGCCAGTCGTACCACGAATCCAGGCCCATGCTGCGAGTCGCGGAAAGCTGAAAGAACGTCAGATTGGGGTTGACCCGCCGCGCGTACTCAAGGCTGCGCTCCAGATCGAACTCCAGATGCGGCAGCAGGTCCACTTTGCTCAGGATCATGGCGTTCGCCGCACGAAACATGTGCGGATATTTCAATGGCTTGTCTTCGCCTTCGGTCACCGACATGATCACCGCCCGCGCGCCCTCGCCAAGGTCGAACAGGGCGGGACACACCAGGTTGCCGACGTTTTCGATCACTACGATTGACCGGCCCGGCGGGTCCAACTCGCGCAGCGCCCGGTTCACCATCTCGGCATCCAGATGGCATCCGGTGCCGGTGTTGACCTGCACGACTTTGCATCCGGCGGCGCGGATGCGCTCCGCGTCGCATAGCGTCTCCTGATCGCCCTCGATCACCGACAGCGCTATCGTGCCGGCGAGGTCGCGGATCGTCCGCTCCAGCAACGTTGTCTTGCCCGCGCCCGGCGCGCTCATCAGGTTAAGCGCAAAGATTTGCCGTCCTTCGAGCCACCCGCGATTGCGCTCGGCAAGGCGATTGTTTTTGGCCAGGATGTCCTGCTCCAGGCGTATCGTGCGGCTGTCCGCGTCAGCGTGCGGATACTCGTGAGAATGCGGGTGAGCGCCCTCGCCATGATCATGCTCATGTGAGTGCGGATGGTCGTGATCGTGCAGATGCGCATGCGGCGACTCCCGGTGCATCGCCGGTTTGTCGGGGTTCGTTACCTTGGGGCCGGCTCCTTCGCTGCATCCGCAAGTGCTACACATCGGCTATCTCAACTTCGCGAATTTTGAGTTCCTGCCCGGCGACAAGTTCCAGATCAGCGCTGCCGCATCGGCAAAGCGCAAGGAGGTCTTCCACGCCAAAGCAGGCGTCGCACTGGCGGCAGCGCGCGCGCCCCGCGGTTTCAATAATCTCAAGCCGCGCTCCCTCAAGCGTGGTGCCCTGAGCGCAGACATCGAAACAAAAGCGTACCGAATCGCCGACCACGCCGGAAAGCCGGCCGATCTCAAGCGCAACTCGCGTGACCCTTGCGTCACCCAGCCGCTCGCTTATCTGGTCCACGACACCTTGCGTGATCGCCAGCTCATGCATCGCAGTATCGGCGCTCGCGGAGCCATAATTCTCCGGCTTCGCTGCGCAGCAACCAATATATCCTACCCTACAACGCGGACCGTCGCTCTAACGTACGCGAGCCCGACTAGAATCCGCGGGAAGAAAGGCCCCGCTCCAGCAATTTCATCACCAGCGCGGCGCCTGTGCCGATCAGGTCGTTGAACTCCGACGATTGAGAAGCGGCAGACCGGTTTCCGTCCCGGCTCCGGCTTCGGTGGGCCGTTTCCTCCCGGCTGTCCGTGCCAGATTCACCACCGCCGGCCATGAACGCGGCAAGCAGATTCCCGATGCCGGCGCCGCCCTGCTGTATCAGGCCCTCCAGAGTGGCCTTGGCAGTCGCGGACAGAGCCTGGAAATCCTCCGACTCCATGATCGCCTGCCATCCCTTGACCAGTTCATCGATTCCGTCCGGCCCGGCCTTCGTGCCCAGATAAAAGCCGAGGGCGAAACCCAGCAAAGTCCCCATTGCGGACCCTCCTCCTTATGACGCGTTCCTTGTCCTTCAGGGTTGGTTTCTAACCCTGCAAGCAGCCCAGCAGGCCGCTTCGAACTCATAAATCTTCGCGAGCCTGATCGCGTGCGGCGCCAATCACGGCTTGGCCGAAGGCGATCCCGCCGTCGTTGGCGGGGACTCGCGAATGCGTAAGCACCCGGAATCCTTGCGTCTGAAGCCGCCGCGCTGTGCGCTCGAGCAGCATCGCGTTCTGGAAGACGCCCCCACTGAGTGCGACTGTATTCACGTCGTGCTCGCCGCAGATGATGTCGCAAACCGTCACGATCGCCTGGACCATCGCGTTGTGAAAGCGGGCGGCCACGATCTCGCGGTAGGTTCCCGCGCGAACGTCGTCGGCTAGCGCGCGAATCAGGTCCGCGCCGATAATTCGAATCGGGTCCGAGCGTGTAACACCGGCGTGATAAGCACCGCGCTCCGATAAGTCCGCCATCTGCTCGAATTCCACCGCCGCCTGACCCTCGTAGTTGACCTGGTCGCGTCCGCCGGCGATTGCCGCGGCGGCGTCAAACAAACGTCCGGCGCTGGAGGTTATGGGCGAGTTAAACTTCGTGCGCATCGCAGCGGCGACCGCGCTCCAACGGCCGCGATTGCGCTTGAACACATCCAGCTCCGCGGGAGGCTCACCTTCGTAAAGCAGGTTGAGGTAAGCCAGGGCCATTCGCCAGGGTTCCCGGATTGCGGCGCTGCCTCCCGGCATCGGAACCTGCTCGAAGTGCGCCACGCGCTTAAACCCGCGCAAATCCGCGACCAGAAATTCGCCCCCCCACATAGTCGAATCGTCGCCGTAACCGAGGCCGTCGAATGCAACGCCAACCGCGGGGCCCCGCTCTCCGTTGTCGGCCAGGCAAGCAGCGATATGCGCGTGATGATGCTGGACCGCAATCGATTCAACGCCGCGCAGAGCCAGCACGTACTTGGTCGAAAGGTATTCGGGATGGAGATCATGCACCGCCAGTTCCGGAATCAGATCGAAGAGCCGGCGGAAGTGTTCGATCCCATCGGTAAAGGCACGGAGGCTTCTATAGTTCTCCAGGTCGCCAATGTGATGGGAAACAAAGGCGCTGCGGCCGCGCGCCAGGCAAAAGGTGTTTTTCAATTCCGCGCCGCAGCTCAGTATCGGGCGCCGCGCGCTTACCGGCATCGCTAGCGGCGCGGGCGCATAGCCACGCGAACGGCGGATCGGCATCTCGCGGCCGCGCAAGACCCGCACCACCGAGTCGTCGGTGCGGATATGAATCGGTCGATCGTGGGTCAGAAAAAAATCGGCGATATTGCCGAGCCGCTCCATCGCGTCGTCGTCGCGGTAAGCGATCGGCTCGTCGGAGACATTGCCACTGGTCAGCACGATCGGCTGGCCGAGGGCGTCGCACAGCAGATGGTGCAGCGGAGTATACGGAAGCATCAGACCGATGAAACGATTTACCGGAGCCACGGCAGCGGCTATCGGCGCATCCGCGCGCCGCCGGACCAGCACGATCGGCCGGCGGGCGCTGTTCAAGACCCGCTCTTCGGCCCAGTCAATGAACGCCAGCCGCCGCGCCGCGGCGATATCGGGCGTCATCACGGCGAACGGCTTGTCCTCGCGATGCTTGCGCGAGCGTAGCGCGCTCACCGCCGCATCCTTGTCTGCAGCCGCCGCCAGATGATAACCGCCCAGCCCCTTGACGGCGACGATAAAGCCCGCCGCAAGCAACCGCGCCGTTCCCTCGATTGGACCTCCAGCGTGGTCCTTTGTCTCAGCGTGGTCCTTTGTCTCAGCGCGATCCTTTGTCTCTTTCCGAACAAGTCTATCTGTCCCCTCTCCCTGACCAGGGAAAGGATGAAGGTTCCTGCCATCGATCAAACGCAACCGGGGCCCACAGCCCGGGCAGCTAATCGGCTGCGCATGGAAGCGCCGATCGGCCGGATCGTGGTATTCGCGCGCGCACATCGCGCACATCGCAAACCCCGCCATCGTCGTGAAGGGCCGATCGTAAGGAGTGCTGCGGATGATCGTGAAGCGCGGACCGCAGTTGGTGCAATTGGTGAATGGATAGCGATAGCGCCGATCCGACGGATCGAAGATCTCCCGCAAACAGTCGGCGCAAACCGCGGTGTCAGGCGCGATCAGTGTTTCGCGGGCTCCATCCAGGCGGCTATCGACGATTTTGAACTCGCGTTCGCCCATAGCCGCAATGTGCGAGGTCGAAACACGATCGATTGAAGCAAGCACCGGCGCATCGCTTTGCAGTCGTGAGATAAACTCGGCGGCCGCTTGCGGGGCCCCTTCAATCTCGATAATGACGCCGCGTTGATCGTTGGCGACGTAACCCGCCAGCCGCAGCCGCGATGCCAAGGCGTAAACGAACGGGCGAAAACCTACTCCTTGCACAATACCCTCGACTCGGATTACGGTCCGGATAGAGGGCGCCGCACGGTTCACGATTGAATCGACCTGGTTCATGCGGCCCGCTCTTGCGGCTTGATGCTTGAAGCATTCGGCGCCGCACCACATCGAGGTCTTGCCATGTGTCTGGGTATTGTCGGCCAAATCGTCGCGCTTTCCGAAGAACATCCCGAACTTGCATCTGTGGACGTCGCCGGCGCGACCCGTGACATCAACATCATGATGCTGGCCGAAGATGGACTCCAAAGCGGCGACTGGATTTTGATCCACGCCGGGTTTGCAATGGAAAAAATCGACGAGGAGACCGCGCGCGAGCAGATGGCGGCCTTGCGCGAATACACCGGCGAGCCGGAGATCGAGGACGCGGAGGAAGAATGAAGGGCGACTTGGAACTCGGCCGCGATCAAGTCCGCCGGAGTGCAAGGTGAAGTTCCTGGTGATCTGGCAGATTGAGATCGCACTGCTGTCGCGCGAGATTCTGAAGTCTGTTGCCAGGATGCCGGATTACGCCGGGCCGCTGGAAAAGCAGAAGAAGATCCTCGCCCGCTATCATATTCCCGGATCGCATGGCGGAGCCTGGATTTACGATGTCGGCTCCAACGAAGAATTGGACATGCTGCTGGCGCGCTCGCCAGTGTATAACTACTCGCGCTACCAGGTGTATCCGCTGGCGGACATGACGCCGCCGGGGTTCGTTCCGCCCGCGGAATCGGGACCGTCGTCCTGACCCTTTCGCTGGCCAGGGTGACGGTTAGGGCGAGGGCGCCTGCATTGCCCAACAGTGCTCGCCTCACATCAGCAAATCCTTGGCAGCGGTTCCCCGAAAGGCAGATCGAGCACTCGCTCGCCTCCTACCGGAGTTTTCAGGATCACGAATCCAGGATGGCTTTCCGTTACCCGGCCGATGCGCGCGGCGTCGCGGCCCAGCGGATGGTTGCGCAACGCTTCCAACACTCGCGCGCTAAGCTGCTCGGGCACGAACGCGACCAGCTTGCCTTCGTTGGCGACGAGCAGTGGATCGAGCCCAAGGATTTCACACGCTCCGCGCACCGTGTCGCGCATCGGGATCGACCTCTCCTCCACCTCGATCCCGAGATGGCGGCGCGAGGCGAATTCGACCAGCGTAGCCGCGAGCCCGCCGCGTGTCGGATCGCGCATCGCGTGTATTCCCGGACAGGCGCGCAGCGCCGCCGCCGCCAGTTCATGCAAGGGCGCCGTGTCGCTCAGCAGTTCGCCCTCGAATTCCAACCCTTCGCGCTGCGAGAGGATTGCAATCCCATGGTCGCCGATCGTGCCTGAGAGCAAAATCGCGTCGCCCGGCCTGATGCGGGAAGACGACAGCTCGATTCCGGAGGGAATCACTCCGATCCCTGAAGTGTTGATGAAGATCTTGTCGCCGCTGCCTTTGCCGACCACCTTGGTGTCGCCGGTTACGATCCGCACACCGGCGCGCTCGGCAGCGCGCCGGGCCGATTCCACCACCCGCTCCAATTCCGCAATTGGCAGCCCCTCCTCCAGAATGAAAGCCAGCGAGAGATAAAGCGGCCGCGCACCGCCCATCGCCAAGTCGTTGACCGTGCCGTTGACGGCAAGCTCGCCAATATCGCCGCCGGGAAAGAAAATCGGCGTCACCACGTAGGAATCAGTGGTGAATGCCAGGCGGGCGTCGCCCACCGACAGTACCGCCTGATCGTCGAGCAGTTCCAACGCGGGATTGCGAAACGCGGGCAGGATCAGGTTTTCGATTAGCTGGGCGCTGAGCTTGCCGCCGCTCCCGTGGCCCATCAGGACTTCGGTAGCCTGGTTGATGGGCAGCGGGCATTGACCGAAGGGGGTTTCATCAGATGACATCGTCCGCTCCCATCGCGACGTGCAGCAGGTCCCACAGCAAATGCAAAAGCGCGGTATGGGTTTCCTGGACGCGGTGAATCGACCACGATTTGACGGTGAAGCAGTAATCGCACAGCGCCGGCATCTGCCCGCCGTCCCGTCCGGCAAAGCCGACAGTCAGCAGCCCCTTGTCGCGCGCCCGCCGCAGGGCCCGGTTGACATTAGCCGAAGCGCCCGAAGTCGAGATGCCCAAGGCGATATCTTCAGGCCGCGCCAGTAGGTCAAGCTGATCGACGAATACGTAGGAGAAATCCTTGTCGTTGCCGATCGCAGTTAGCGTGGCGTTATCGATGGTCAGCGCCAGCGCGGGCAGCGCCCTGCGCTTTTCGATGATCGGATGTTGAAACTCCACCGCGATATGCTGCGCATCGCAAGCCGAACCGCCGTTGCCCATCGCGATCAGCCGCCCGCCGCGACTGAAACGTTCGACCATCTCGCCAACGCATCGCTCCATCATCTCGGCATTCTCGGCGAAAAAACCTGCCATCAGATCGGCGCTTTCGCGCACCTTGCGCAGGATCGTTTCTCTCATTTTCCATTCGTCCCGGCCGGGCGATCCTGCGCGGGAGCGGCGCCGGTATCGAGATAGCGGCCGTACTGGAAGTAGGCGGCGCAAGCGCCCTCGGCTGACACCATCGTCGCGCCCAACGGGTTTTGCGGCGTGCACTGCTTGCCGAACGCGGGACAATCGCAGGGTTTTTTTAGTCCGCGCAGGATCAGCCCGCTGATGCATTCGGGCGCCTCGCGCGTGTCGATTTCGTCGACCTCGAAAATTTTCTCCGCGTCGTGGTCGCGGTATTCGTAGGCGATCTTGTAGCCGGACTTGGGAATCGACCCGACGCCGCGCCATTTGCGGTCGCCGACCTCGAACACCTCGAAGATAAGATCGCGCGCTGCCCGGTTGCCGTCGCGCGTCACCGCTCGCACGTACTGGTTTTCGACCTCCGCGCGGCCCGCTTCGAGCTGCCGCACCGCCATCAGGATTCCTTCCAGGATATCGATGGGCTCGAATCCCGTGATGACGATCGGAACCCGATAGTGCCCGCTGAGCGATTCGTACTCACGGTAACCCATCACGGCGCACACATGGCCGGGACCCAGAAAACCTTGCACCCGATTGCCGGGCGCCTGCAGGATCGCAGCCATCGATGGCGGCACCAGCACGTGCGACACCAGCATCGAAAAGTTCTTGACCCCCAGCCCTTTGGCCTGATGCAGCGCCATCGCGTTGGCGGGCGCCGTGGTCTCAAAGCCGATGCCAAAGAAAACTACCTTGCGGCCGGGGTTCTCGCGCGCGATCCGCACGGCGTCCAGCGGCGAATAGACCACCCGCACGTCCGCGCCGCGGCCCTTGAGCGTGAGCAGGTCCCCGCGCGAGCCGGGCACCCGCAGCATGTCGCCGAATGAAGTGAAGATCACGCCGGGGCGCCGTGCGATAGCGTGCGCGCGATCGATCATCTCAAGCGAAGTCACACATACTGGGCATCCGGGACCATGCACCAGCTCAACCGCGGATGGAATCATGCGATCGATCCCATAGCGGACGATCGAATGGGTCTGGCCGCCGCAGACCTCCATCAGCACCCATGGCCGGGTGACCGCGGCGGTGATTTTGCGGGTCAGCGCCGCGGCAATTTCACTGCTACGGTATTCGTCGAGGTACTTCACGGCCGGTCTCCGATGCGGCGGCGTCGGCGGTCAATTCGCCGGTCTGACCCAGGTCTTCAAGCACTCGATAGGCGCGCTCCGCCTCCTCCGGATCGATCTTGGAGATCGCAAATCCGACGTGGACCACCACGAAGTCGCCGGCCGCCGCTTCGGGCACGTACTGCAAGCAGACCTCGCGCGTAACGCCCGCGAAGCGCACCTTGCCGACGCGCAGCCCCTTGTCGTCGCGAACGTCCAGGATTTCACCGGGGATGCCCAGACACATCGAACTCTCCTTGGCGGCGGCGCCGCTTCAAGACGCCTTTTCGGCTACCACGTGGCCGCGCACTTTTACGTCGGGATAGACCTGTAACATCAGGATCCGCGGCGGGCTCAGCCCGAAATCGCGGATGTCGAAGGTTTTCTCGCCTTCGATCTCGAAGTTACCGTCGTCCACGATGCGCAGACTGACCTCGCCCTCCACCGCCTTGGTGACGCCGTGGAGCGAAAGATTGCCGCGCACGCGGTAGCGGCGCCCCGCGTCAAGTTCCGTGACTTCCAGTATCTCGCCGCGGATACGCGGATACTTGCGCGTTTCGAGCCGGCGCTCCAGCTCGCGATCGTAAAGCGCATTTCCGGTCTTGAGGCTTTCCACCTCGACCTCAATCCGGCCCTGCGGCGGAACCTTGAGATCGAGCCCGCTCCCGCTCACCTCGGTTTCAAGATATCCAGCAATTGCGGCGCTCTCGGCTTTGATCGGATGGAGGCTGGAGCGCGCCTCCACCCATAGATGCGAGCGTCCTGGAACGATCCGATAGCGCGCCACCGCTTACATCTCGCGTATCTTCACGTAACGCGCGATATCCGGAATCGACGAGACCACAAGATAAGCAATTGCCAGCAGCGCGAGTGTTCCGACGATCTTCATGTTTGATTCTCCTTTTGGTTGACCGGACGGATTTGCTCTCCGTCCGCGGGTTTTGCGAGTTCTTCATCAATCAGCCGCCGCACGACGCGGCAGGCTTCATCGACGGCGCGTTCGACGGTTGCGCTCAATCCCATTGTCTCGCTGATGTCGGCCGGTTCGCATCCGACGATTACGACGCGCCCGACGCTCCCGCCCAGATCCTTCAAAATTCCGAGCACCATCTCGGGATCCATACCATGGGCGTCGAGCAGGAAACCGCTTTCGGTGCGTTGCAGAGTTTCGGGGCGTTCGAAATCAGGCTCCAGCAGAAAGATCGTGCCGGGCGCTTGCCCCTTCGACGCGGCATCGATCAGGACCAGCGTTTCGTAGCCCTCCAGGAGCTGATAGGCGAGGTGAACGCCGCGGATGCCGAAGTCGGCGACGTCGACCCCCTCGGGAAAAGGCTGCTCACCCAGCCGCCGCGCGACTTCGACCCCGAATCCGTCGTCGCCAAGAAAGATATTGCCGACCCCTGCTACCAGTATGCGCCGGTTCATGGCCGCTCCAGCCGCATGGGTTCAACCTCGTCAGGCTGAAAGTACAGGAAGCGGCCGTGGGACTGGTAAAGGTCGGCCGCCGGGTCGTCCTACAGCGTCACGGCGAGGTAGTCGCGGTCATCGAAGTCGCGGAAAACCCCCTGCACGCGAGCGACGCGGCCCTCCAGGAACATGTCCTGAGCGTCGGCGCCATTGATCCGCGGGCGCAACAGGACGCGGCTGCCCTTGGCAAGCGCGACGCCGCTGACCTCGACGCTATCGACCTCCGGATACACCGAATCGTCCGCGGCCGGATCCCACCACGGGACGACCGTTGGCTCACCGCGGCCGGCCTCCCGCAAATATCGAATCGCGCCGTGGAGTCGGTCGAGCATTTCGGACGGCATGTTGTCGACCCGATCAATGATGGCGGCGGCGCGCGGATCGGTGGCCCGTGCCTCGCGTTTCTCCTCATCGGTCAGCGTCATTGTGCGCAGTGTGAGGATCTCGTCAATTTCGGTTGCGTCGAACATATCGGCGGGGCTTTCCGGGGCCACGCGCGGGTAGTCTTCCAAAATGATGGGCGAAGAAAGAATCAGGTCATCCTGGCCTGGTTCACCCGCCATCACGGGCCACGTGCGCACGTAGGAGCATAGCTGTACCGCGTCGGCCGCCCAGTGCGGCGGATCAAGCAACGATATGAATCTGGCGTCTTCCACGCCCAACAACATGTGTGCGCCAACGAAGAATGACGTCAGCACCGCTTCACGGACGGCGCCAGGCGTGGTCCATGGCGTCAGGTTCTCCTCGCGCAGGCGCAATTTTATCAAAGGATACGGAGCCGGTATGCGTTCCGCCTCGATTCGCACCACGCCCCGGATCGCGTCCTGTTCGTGCACGATTCGCGCAGTTTGCCTGACCGCGCCGTCGCCGACCTCCTCCACCTCTATGCCATAGGGAAATTCAAACGGAACCTCGAGCGTCGCGCCATTGTGATTGTCCAGCGCCAGAGCAAAATCGACTTCACGCTCGACACCTTCTTCCCACGAGGTGTACAGCTTGCCACCGATTTCCGCCGATGGCACGGGGCGAAATGTATCCGCTCCATCGGCAATCGCAACGCGGCGCGCGGCAATTTGCAGAAAGCGCAGTTTTCCGGTCAGCCGCGCGGCGCCGGCGCATTCGACCAGGCATTCCGTTTGGCGCCACCAATGCTCACTTCCGTCGGCTTCGCTCCAGGTGCGCGGCGCCAGGACGCCGAACTGCCAGCGGAGATGGTTTTTGTCGGCTGACGCACGATATGGATAGAGGATATAGCCCTCATATAGCACGACGTCAGCGATTTTGCGTGCACGTTCGAAGTTCATTGCGGATTCACTCCAGCGGCTTCGAGCAGCATCTCCATCACCTGGTCCCAGGTGGCGATCGCATGCTGCGCCTTGAATTCAAGCACTCGATCCAGGGTATCGCGAGACAGCCGCAGCCATCCGCTGTTGGGAAAGTATAGGTCCATCAAATCGCGCCAGACGCGGACCGGCAACCGGTAAGTCGCATCCTTATGCCACGCAAGCTGCGACACCCGCAGACCGACCGGCGCCTTGGCGAACACGGAACCGTTGAACAAGAACAGCAGCGGCACCTCGCCGTCGCCCAGCGAATGCAGATACTTGGCGGCAGCGACTTCAAAGTCGTAGGTGCAGGGGACTTTGAGATCGATATCGGTACTGCCGGTAAAGCCCGCCACCATCATGTCGGCATGGGTCCACAAAAACGGCTTGACCGTATCGCCCCACTGGGGGGTTGAACCGAACAACTCGCGCAGCCGCTCCTCTTCCTCGCGCGAATAGCGCCGCCGCTGCGGTTCGATGCGGACCTGGCAGTGCAGCGCGACACAATGGATAGTAGCGCCAGTAGGTTCTTCGAGCCGCAGCCGGAAGGCCATCGTGGGAATGGCGGCATAAGGTTCGGCTTTGGCGTCCAGCAAGCTGAAACTGATTTCACTCATAGCAATGATGCAGCGCTTTCCGCGCGGCTCTTGTCGCGCAGCTCCGCGAAGAACGCGTCGATGTCGCGCCGCGCCTCCTCGCCCCCGTCAAATCCTCGCCATCGGCGCCGCACAATTCCGGTCAGCTCGTAGCAGGCGTCGATCGGCACCAAAAAAAATTCGAAGCTCCCGTCGCGGTCGCGGCGCACGAGCAGCGCTTCGACGTCCGCCTCCATCGTTTCGATCGCCGGGTCCGATGAGGCCAGTTCCCGCCAGGAATCCAGCGCCAACTGCGACTCGGTGGCGCCGGCCGGGCTTGGATAAAATCCGCTCACTCGACCCAGGGCCGAATTCACGAAGAAGAACGCCATCGCCACCGGCGCCTGCATGGCGTCCCATTTCTCGTCGGATAAACCGGCCGAACGCAGCCGCAGGTAGCGGTCCGGCACCGCCTTGTACTTGCCCTGCGCCGCCCCCCTTTGCGTGAAAAGCAGGTAGCAGGCCCGGCATGAGCACATCAGGCTGCGAGTTTCGAGATTGACGATATGCGAGTGGCCGGGCACAAGCTCCTGCGCGCACATCTCGCATTTTTCAACCGGAGCCTCCTTTACCGGCTGGCGTACAAAGCGATTCAGCGCGGCCAGAGCCTGGCCTCGTGAGGGTTGATTACCGCTCATGCCGGCGCCTCAGCCAACGCTACTCTCACGCCGGCGCCGTCTTCCAGCAACGGAACCGGTTCGAGGTGCAGTTCGCCGTTTTCCGGCGAGCGCCCGGCCAGCCGAATGTCGAACCGCTGCCCGCATGAGGCGCAAGTCAGCAGCGATGCGTTGAGCATGCCGCGATGGATCGGCGCGGCGCATGCGGGGCATGAATCGCGATATGCGTAGAGGCTGCGGCCAACCTTGCACAACACGATTCGCGCGCCGCCAATTTCGACCGCGGCCAAATCGCCCGCCTCCAACGCGGGCGCGTTGCCAAGCGCGGTCCATTTGGGCACGTGCCCGCCCAAGCCGTTTAGCCCGGAATGATCGGAAGCTTGAATGCCTTCGACTTCCAAACGGGTCAGTTCCGGAGCGGCTTCCCGGATGGCGCCCTCGACCGCCAGCTTTACCGTCAAAGTGGAGGATGGACACGACTCGCAGCTTCCTTCCATCCGCAACCGCACCACGCCGGTAGCTGTGTCCGCCTCGACCAGCTCGACGTCGCCTCCATGCGAGCCAAGGTAGGGCCGCACACGTGTCAGCGCCTTGCGCACGCGCGTACCAAAATCATCCGGATGCAATCCGTGAAGGACCAGCAGGCTGGAGACCAATTCGTCCTGTGCGAAGCGATCGATGATTGCCTCGCCGGCGGTACCGCCATCGGCCGCGATGTCGAGTATCCGGCCGATGCCCGAACCGTACAGCTCCAGGATCAGGCGGATCAACTGGTCCACGCGCTCCCAGGTGGGTGGGCTCGCCATTGAGCGAATTTCTTCGAGCAGGCGCTCGATTCGCTCGCCGATTTGGTCAAGGTTCCCGCGGTCAGGCATTTGTGCGCTTCTCCCCCGGCGCAGTCAGCCAGCTTACGAACCGCGCGGTCCCCCTCCACCGTCAGCGTGCTGTGCGTCAAACTCGCAGACAAACATCATAGCTTGTTCATCATGGCGGGAGAGTGAATTCTGTCCAAAACCCGCCCCTTGCCCAAATACATATGTACGCCGCAGGGCAGGCACGGATCGAAGCTGCGGACCGTCCGCATGATGTCGATTCCCTTGAACTTGTCCGGCGGATTTTCCTCGAACAGCGGGGTGTTCTGCACCGCGTCCTCGTACGGGCCCGGCGTGCCGTAAACGTCGCGCGGATTGGCGTTCCAAGGCGTGGGCGGATAGGGATGATAGTTGGCGATTTTACCGCCTCGAATCACCAGGTGATGCGACAACACGCCGCGCACAGCCTCGGTAAAGCCGCACCCGATACCCTCGTTGGGAACCTTGAAAGGCTCCCAGGTCTTGGTGTGGCCGGCCCGCACCTCGGCCAGCGCCTTTTCCATGAAATGGAGCGCGCAGGCGCAGGCATAGGCCTGGAAGTAGGTGCGCGCCCGATCGCGTTCGATGGTGTTGGACCACTTGGGGATTTTCCATTCAAAGGTCACCGGCCCGCGGGTCGCGCTCTTGGGCAAATTGATAACGACGCTGCTGCCGGTCGCCTTGACGTAGCCGATATCCACCAGCCCCGACAGCGCCGTGGACCACAGACGCGCGATCGGGCCGCCGCCGGTATCCAGCGCCAGATGGTCTTTGCCGTCGAACCATCGCGGCGACATAACCCAACTGTAGTTGCCGTCAAAGTTGCGTTTTTGCGGGCGCGGGTTGGTCTGCTGGTTCCACGGATGGCGCCGGTCGACGGGATTGCCCAGCGGGTCGTTGCGCACGAACATCTCCTGGCCGTCCCAGTCTTCGTAAAACGAATGCCCCAGCAGGATCCTGATTCCCAGGTTGATCTGCACCAGGTCGTTGGTAACCAGCTTGCCGTCCACCACCACGCCGGGCGTCACGTACATCGCGCGGCCCCACTTGGTCATGTCCCCGTATTGGAAGTTGCACACTTCCGGATCCTGGAAGGATCCCCAACAGCCGAGCAGAATTCTGCGCTTGCCGACTTCTTCGTAACCGGGCAGCGCCGAGTAGAAGAAGTCGAACAGATCGTCATGCATCGGCACCGCCCGCTTGAGGAACTCGACGTAGCGCATCAGGCGGGTCAGGTAGTCGGTGAAAAGCTGCACCGTGGCGGTAGTGCCGACACCGCTCGGATAGAGCGTGGAGGGATGAACGTGGCGGCCTTCCATCAGGCAGAACATCTCGCGCGTCCAGCGGCTGGTCTGGAGCGCTTCGCGGTAGAACTCGCCCTCCAACGGATTGACCGCCTTCATGATGTCGCCGATGGTCTTGAAGCCGTGATCGGCGGCGTGGGGAGCCTCCGCCTTGGCGGCCTTTTCCCACAGGCCAGGATTGGTCTCGCGCACCATCTTTTCGCAAAAGTCCACGGCCACCAGGTTTTCCTGGAAGATATTATGATCGAACATGTACTCGGCGGCTTCGCCCAAGTTGACGATCCACTCGCCCAGGTGCGGCGGCTTGACGCCGTAAGCCATATTTTGCGTGTAGCAGGAGCAGGTCGCGTGGTTGTCGCCGCAGATACCGCAGATGCGGCTGGTGATGAAGTGCGCGTCGCGCGGGTCCTTACCCTTCATGAACACGCTGTAGCCGCGGAAGATTGAAGAGGTGCTGTGACATTCGGCGACCTTGCGTTTGCCGAAATCGATTTTCGTGTAGATGCCGAGACTCCCGACGATCCGGGTCACCGGATCCCAATTCATCTCCACCAGGCCGTTGCTCGTCTTTGCCGTAGCCATAAGTCACCTCCCGATCGACATCCGTACAAAGCGGCAAACGCGGTCGCTTCGGTTCGCTACCATTGCGGCTCATAGCCGGTCGTGAGCTTGTCCCCACGCCGGCGCCATTTGGGTTCCTGATCGAGCGTCGATTCGGTAAAGCTGCGCAGCGCACGAATCGCGCTGCCCAGCAGTCCGCTGGCCCGGGTCGAAATCTTCGCGCCGGGTGGCTCGTCCATGAACGGCATGAACTTGTCCGGGAATCCCGGCATGGTGCAGCCGATGCAGATCCCGCCAACGTTGGGGCATCCTCCCACTCCCGCCATCCAGCCGCGCTTGGGCACGTTGCATTTCACCACCGGCCCCCAGCATCCGAGCTTGACGATGCATTTATGCGAGCCGTATTCGGTGGCGAAATCGCCCTGCTCGTAGTAGCCCGCGCGATCGCATCCCTCATGAACGGTTGCCCCAAATAGCCATTTGGGCCGCAGCGCTTCGTCCAGCGGAATGGTCGGTGCCTGTCCGGCTGCCTGGTAGAGCAGATAAAGAATGGTTTCGGAAAGATTGTCGAGCTGGATCGGGCATCCGGGCACGCACACGACCGGATTGCCGCCCTTGGAGCGGAAATCCCAGCCCAGGAAGTCCGGCACACCCATCGCGCCGGTCGGATTCCCGGCCATCGCGTGGATGCCGCCGTAGGTCGCGCAGGTGCCGACCGCCAGAACGGCCCACGCCTTGGGCGCGAGCCGGTCGAGCCATTCCGAGGTCGTCATGGGCTGGGTATCACGGCCGCCGCCTTCCACGCGGTTGCCCATCGCGGCCCAATAGCCCTCGCGCTTGATGTCTTCGTTGGGGATGGAGCCTTCGACCACCAGCACGAACGGTTCGAGTTCGCCGCGGTCGGCCTTCCAAAACCACTGCATGAACTCGTCACCGACCTGGTAGTCGATCAGCAACCAGTGCACCGCGACGCGTGGCAGCCCCGGCAATGTACCAAGGACAATGTCCTCGATACTTGGTTGCATGGCGGCGGTCAGCGCCACCGAATCGCCGTCGCAACCGAGTCCCGAGTTCAGCCACAGAATGTGAACTAACGGTGCCTCCGCCATTGCGAACCTCCTGGCTTCAGGTTGGTTTGCGAGAGGGATAGCGACTTTTACAAGGCCTAGCTTCCTTAAACGATAGCAATCCGTCGCCGGAAAGGCCGAAAATCTCTTTAACCCGGTTTTGCCGCTCGAGATCGCAGTCCATCCCATAAAATAGACGACTGCAAGGAGGCGCGCTCGGCAATACGGTGAACACCGTATTTTGGGAAATTCGATACCCTAGCGGGGGCGAAAGAATTTCGAACAGAGCCTGCAACGGTTCAGCGCGGCTGCTTGATCGGAAGAATTGCCCGCACATGAGTGCCGCGGTTGGGGGAGCTGGTGACGCTGATCCGTCCTTTATGGCGTTCGACGATCTTGCGGCAGATTGCCAGCCCCATCCCGTTTCCCTCGAAGCTGCCGCCGTGCAGGCGTTGGAAAGGTTGAAACAGCTTGCGCGCCAGCTTGCGGTCGAATCCGATGCCGTTGTCTTCGACGTGCAGTTCGCACATCCGGGCCGCGCCGCGCGCGGCGGGCTTGGGAAAGCCCGCCCACAAACGCACTTGTGGCGTCCGATCAAGCCGCCGGAACTTGAGCGCATTTTCGATCAGATGGTGAATCATCGTCTGCATCTGGCGTGGAATCGCTTCAATGACCGGCAGCGGTTCGATCTCAACCTTCAGGGCCGCATCGCGCATTCGTTCCTCCATGGCTTGAGTCACCTTGCGGGCCAGCCTGCCTAGATCTACTCGCCGAACCTTGCCGCGCGTAGCGGTGACCTCGGCATATTCGAGCAAATCGCCCATCAGCGAGGCGATCCGATCGGCGGATTTGCGCAGGCGCTCGAGATCTCCCGGCGATCCGGGCTTCATCGCCGCGCCCTTGTCCAGGGGTTTGCCCGCGGCCGCCAGCTTCATCCGCGGCTCGCGCCGCTCTCGCGTCGCAACGGCGGCCAGTTGACGAAGTTCGGTGTTGGACCGGGCCAATTGTGAAAGCAGTTGTTCGCGTTCGATTTCCGCGCGCCGGCGCTCGCTGATGTCCCGCAGCGCCATCACAGTGCCGACCACCCGGCCCTCATCGTCATGGATCGAGGTCTTGTGCTCCTCGACAGGAATTTCGATTCCTCGCGTTGAAATCAGCAAACCCTCCTGCGCGAGGTTGCCTTGCCCCGATCGTTGCCGTTCGATTTCTGACGGCGGCTGTAAGTACTCGACTTTGAGCACCTCGGCCGTCTGGCGGCCGGCAGCTTCCGCCGCGCTCCATCCGGCCAGCCGTTCCGCCACCGGGTTCATGAACCGAATTCGGCCTTCGGCGTCGGTTGCAATCACACCGTCCGCGATACTCCTAAGCGTGGCCGCCAGCCATCGCTCGCTGTCCTTGACCTGTTGTTCCAGTCGATGCCGGTAAAGCGCCACTTCCACTGCGGCATGCAGGTCACGCTCGCCGAAGGGCTTGATCAAATAACCCAGCGCGCCGGTGAGCCGCGCCCGGCTGACCGTTGCCGGGTCGGCATACGCGGTCAGATAGATCGACGGGATGTTGAAGCGCGTTCGAATCTCCTCAGCTGCCTCGATTCCGTCCACGCCGCCGCGCAGCCGTATATCCATCAGCACCAGGTCGGGGCGCAGCGCAGCGGCCATTTCGATCGCCTCTTGGCCGGTGGATGCCGTAGCCGGTACGTCGTAGCCGAAGCTGACCAGGTCGCGTTGGATATCCAACGCGACAACGTTCTCGTCTTCCACCACCAGGATGGTGGGCGCGGCCCCTTTCGCGTCTGACATTTAGCCTCAGCCTCGGTCGGGAAAGCTGATTGCGAACTCGGTGCCCCGGCGACGGCGGAGCTCCAGGCGTCCCCCAATTTGTTCGGTGAGTGTTCTCACCAGTTGCATGCCAAGCGTGTCGGCTTTGTGAAAATCGATTTCAGCGGGGAATCCGACCCCATCGTCCGCCACTGTGAGCTCCAGGCTGGCAGGATTGAGGGGCCGCAGCTCAACTGTAATCCGTCCGGCGCGGCCGTCCGGGAAGGCGTGTTTCAGGCAATTCGAAATCAGTTCGTTCAGGATCAATCCGAGCGGCACTGCCAGCTCGATGCTCAAGGCACTGTTTTCCACCCTGGTGTCCAGCTCGATACGGGGGCGGGCCGCGTACGAGCGCAGCAGCAGGCTCAATAATTCCCGGGCATAGGAGGCGAATTCCACCCGCGACAGATCCGGGGACTGGTAGAGCTTTTCGTGGATCAGCGCCATCGAGCGAATCCGGTTTTGGCTCTCATGGAACATCTCCAGCGCGGAGCCGTCGCCGACGCCCGCCGCCTGCAGCCGGAGCAGGCTCGAGATCACCTGGAGATTGTTCTTGACCCGGTGATGGATCTCTTTGAGCAGGCTGTCCTTCTCTCTGAGCGAGGCGCGGAGTTGCTCGGCGCTGGCGCGCATTGCCTCTTCGGCGCGCTTGGTTTCGGAGATGTCGTAAGCGACGCCCTGGATAAACAGCGGGCGCCCGTTCTCGTCGCGCGCAACGCGCGCTTCGCCGTGAATCCAGACTGCGGAGCCGTTGCGGTTGAGCGCACGGAACTCCGCCTTGAAGGTTCCGCCGATAGCGCAACCGCGGGCGAATTCCTCATGCAGCAGATCGCGGTCCTCGGGATGGATCTGATGGTACCAGAGCACAGGATCGCTCAGCCATTCCTCCTGCGTAAAGCCCAGCAACCCCTCGACCTGGGGACTGACGTAAAGCTCGTGAAGGTCCTCATCCAGCGCCGCCATCGCGGTCACCACCGGGAGTTGTTCGATCAACGAGCGGTAGCGGGCCTCGGCTTTGCGCCGCTCAAACTCCATCCGGTTGCGCTCGGTCAAATCGCGGACCACGACGACGAAGCGGCGCTCTCCGCCGATCTTGAGTTTGGTGCTGGTGATCTCGACCGAGAACCGCGTGCCGTCGCGGCGCCGTCCGACTGTATCGGGGCGCACGCTGAGTTCCGAACCCGCAACCACGAGCCCACCCGCATCGCTGCCGCTTTCGCTGATCAAAAGCATGCCGGCCTGCCTGCCAGCCGCCTCCGCGGCGCTATAGCCAAAAATCTTTTCGGCGCCTGGGTTGAACGATTCGATAAGGGCACGCTCGTCAATGATCAGAATTCCGTCTTCGGCCACGCTTACCGGTGACGGCTGCTCTTCTTTCTGCGTTGCGAAACTGCCGACAATTCGAGCCGCGTCCGGTCCGATCAGCGACAACGCCTGCGCCATCCCCTGCATCGAACTCCAGGCCCGCTCGAAGCTATCCAAGGCACGCCCCGTGGTGCGCATGACAGTCGGCGCCGCACGAGGCCGCCGGCCGGAATCCTGATACACCCGGCGTTTCATTTCTGAATCCCCAGCAGCGGGGAATGCCCCGTCCGGATAACCTTGCCCCCGCCGACATACATATGAACCCCGCACGGCAGGCAGGGATCGAAGCTTCGCACCGTGCGCAGAATATCGATGCCTTTGAAATCGTCGCGGCCATTTTCCTCGAAGATAGGGGTGTTCTGAATCGCGTCTTCATAAGGACCGGGCGTGCCGTGAATGTCGCGCGGGCTCGCGTTCCAGCAGGTTGGCGGATACGGATGGTAGTTGGCCAGCTTGCCGTCACGAATCACCAGGTGATGGGAGAGCAGGCCGCGCACCGCCTCGTGGAAGCCGCAGCCTACTGCTTCCTGCGGCACCTTGAATTCGGTCCAGGTCTTGGTCCGGCCCGCGAGCACCTCCTTGCGAGCCTGCTCCACGAAGTACAGTGCTGCCGCCGCCGCGTAGGCCTGAAAATAGGTGCGCGCGCGATTACGCTCCAGCGGATTGCTCCATCGCGGGATTTTCCATTCCAGCTCGGCCTCGGGAAGGTTCGCGGTTTTGGGCAGGCGGATTTTCACCCCGCTGCGCGCGGCCTGGATATAGCCAATGTTGACGCGCTGCGAGAGCGCCGTGCTCCACAACCGGGCCAACGGACCACCGCCGGTATCCAACGCCAGATACTGTTTGCTGCGCCCGTCATACCATCGCGGCGACATCACCCAGGTGTACTTGCCCGAATAATCGCGCCGGTCAGGTTTGGGGATGGTGGTCTGGTTCCACGGATGGCGCTGATCGACGGGATTGCCCAGCGGATCGGACTTGACGAAAGTTTCCTCGCTCTGCCAGTCGTCGTAGAAGGAACTCCCCAGGAGGATTCTGATTCCGAGGTTGATCTCGACCAGGTCGGTGGTCAGCAGTTCGCCGTCGACAATAATTCCCGGCGTGACGTACATATCGCGTCCCCAGCCGCTCATCGTGGCGTAGCTGAAGTCGCATACCTCCGGGTTTTGGAACGAACCCCAGCAGCCCAGCAAAACGCGGCGCCTGCCAACCGCTTCGTAGCCGGGGAGGGCCTGGTAGAAAAAGTCGAACAAATCGTCATGAAATGCGACCGCGCGTTTGATGAAGTCGATGTACTTCATCAGCCGAACCAGGTAGCCGGTGAACAGCTGGAGATTGGCGACGGTTCCAACTCCGCCCGGATACAGCGTGGACGGATGCGCGTGGCGTCCGCCCATCAGGCTGTACATTTCCCGCGCCAGGCGGCTCATCTCCAACGCTTCGCGGTAAAACGCTCCCTGGAATGGATTGAGCGAACGCATCAGATCGCCGATCGTGGCGTAGCCGTGCACACCGGCATTGGGCGCCGCCGCGGTCTGCGCCCGGGCCAGCACCGCCGGATTGGTCTCCTGCATCATCCGCTCGCAGAAGTCCACGCCGACCAAATTGTCCTGGAACAAGTTGTGGTCGAACATGTACTCGGCCGCTTCCGCAAGGTTGATTATCCAGTCTGCGAGCGGCGGGGGCTTCACCGCGAACGCCATATTCTGGGCATAGACCGCGCAAGTCGCGTGGTTATCGCCGCAGATACCGCAGATGCGGCTCGTGATGAACTGAGCGTCGCGCGCGTCCTTGCCCTTCATGAAGATGCTATAGCCGCGGAAGATCGAGGAAGTCGCGTGGCATTGCGCGACCTGGCGGTTGGCGAGATCGACCTTGGCGTGGATCCCGAGGCTCCCGACCACCCGCGTGATGGGATCCCAGGTCACCTCGAGCATTCCGCCGCTGTCCCGGTCCTCGCGGCCCCCCCGCTTAGCCATCGCGCTTGCGCCTCTTCGACCCATCCGGTTCCCGTTCATCGGGAGCGGAGTGCTCCGTGCGGATGCGCTGCGGCTCGCGATCCATCGAGTCGATGGTAAAGCGCCGCAGCGCCGTCACCGCGCGCCCGTACATCAGCACCGCCGAGGACGACATCTTGGCTCCCGGCGGCTCATCCATGAAAGGCATGAACTTATCGGGAAACCCGGGCATCGTGCAGCCGATGCAGATTCCGCCCACGCTGGGGCATCCACCCACGCCGCCGATCCATCCGCGTTTGCCGACGTTGCATCGCACCACCGGCCCCCAGCATCCAAGCTTGACGATACACCTGGGATGCCCGTATTGCTCCTCGAAATCCGCCTGCTCGTAGTATCCGCCGCGGTCGCAGGTCTCGTGCGCGGTCTGCCCGAAGAGCCAGCGCGGACGCAGGCAATCGTCCAACGGGATCATCGGCGCATGGCCAGACGCCTGGTAGAGCAGGTAGAGCAGAGTCTCCATGAAGTTATCCGGCTGCACCGGGCATCCGGGAACGCAAACCACGGGAATACCCGCGCGCGACCGCCAGTCCCACCCCAGGAAATCAGTCACGCCCATACATCCTGTGGGGTTGCCGGCTACGGCGTGAATCCCGCCGTAGGTCGCACAGGTTCCGGCCGCCAAAACCGCCCACGCGTTGGGTGCCAGCCGCTCCAGCCATTGGCAGGTAGTAATCGGCTGCCCGGTGGCCGGGTCGACTCCCATCGCCGCCCAATATCCCGCCCGCTTGTTGGTTTCATCCGGAATCGACCCTTCCACCACCAGCAGGAACGGACCAAGCTTGCCTTGCGCCGCGCGATGAAAGTAATCGAGAAAGCTGGCGCCAACCTCGTAGCTCAGTACCGGGTTGTGCAAGGTCACTTTCGGGATACGCGGAATCGACCCGAGCACGATGTCTTCGATACTGGGCTGGGTTGCGGCGGTCATCGCAATGGTATCACCGTCGCAACCCAAACCCGCGGTGATCCATAAAATGTCGAGCGTCTCCAGCGGCTTGCGGCCGTCAGTCTCCGGCGCAGATGCCCTATCCCGTTTAGCCGCGCGTGGCATAAAGCAGCCTACACCTGGATGATGTTATTGCGCAGGGCATAGCGCACCAGTTCGCCGATCGAATGAATGCCGAGCTTGCGCATCAGGTTGGTGCGATGCGTCACCGCGGTCTTGAGGCTTATTCCCAGGGCTGCGGCTACTTCCTTGCTGGTGCGGCCCTCCGCGAGCAACTGCACGATTTGGCGCTCGCGCGGAGTCAGTTCCGCCGCCGGGGGCGAGGCGCTGGGCTTGGCCTTCAGGTCTTTTCGATACCCCCCCAGCATCATCTCGGTTACCTTGGAATCGAAAAAGGGTTTGTGAGTCCGCAGCGATTCGACCGCCGCCAGAAGATCGCGCGCCGCCTCCGCCTTGGACAGATAACCGCGTGCCCCGGCTTCCAGCGCCTCGCGCATCATCTGTTCGGATTCGTGCATCGTGAGCACCAGGATTTCGATCTGCGGCATCGTCTTGTGAATCTGGCGGATAGTCTCCAGTCCGTTCATCTCGGGCATCGAGATGTCCACGATAAGGAGATCGGGCCGCAGCAAATGCGCCTGCTCCAATGCCTCGTGCCCGGTGGCCGCCTCGCCGCAGACGTTCCATCCGGGCTGGCTTTCGAGCAGCGCGCGAATGCCCTTGCGCACGACTTCATGGTCGTCGGCCACCAGGATCCTCGTCATCACTTATCGTTCGCGGGCCGGGGCAGCAGCGCCCTTACCGTCGCGCCCGAACCGGCGCTGTGGATCTCCAATCGGCCGCCGGCCGACGCGCCCGTTCCTGCATGCTGCGGATGCCTACTCCAAGTCCCGCCGCAATCAGGCCGTTGCCGTTTGTGCCTATGGCGGGAAATCCGCGGCCCTGATCCGATATTTCGAGCACCACCTCCCGCTCAGGCAGCAGCAGCGCGATGCGCGCGGTCGGGCTGCCGGAATGTAGATGGACGTTGGTCAGGCTTTCCTGGACGATTCGAAACAAAGTGGTTTCCATCTCGTCGGGCAGCCGCCCGACGCCGCCCGGCAGGTCAAGCTCGACCCGGATTCCGCTTCTGCGCGTGAAGCCTTCCACGTAGCCGCGCAACGCGTATGCAAGTCCGGCTTCGTCCAGCATCGGCGGATGCAACAGGTAGGACAGGGTACGAATCTCGCGCAGGCATCCCTCCGCCAGCCGCAGACTCTCCTCGAAGGCAGCTTGCGCGCCGGGGCTTAACGGGGGGTCTGATCGCTCAACCAGGCTCAGATTCATTGACAGCGCGGCCAGCTTCTGCGCCGTGGTGTCGTGGAGTTCGCGGGCGATGCGGCGGCGCTCCTCGTCCTGCAACCGCAGCAGCCGCCCGGATAGCTCCTGAACGGTCTCTTCGGCCGCCTTGTGCTCGGTAATATCGCGGATGGTCACCAGGTGCCATTGCTCGGCGGCGATTTCGATTCTGGCCGCCGAAAACAGGCCGCGCCGCACACTGCGGTCCTTGCGCCGAAAGCTGGTTTCCAAATTGCGTACGAAGCCGCGGCTGCGCAGTTCGCTTAGAACCATTGCCAGTTCATCTTTGTTGACCCAGATTCCGAGTTCCGCGGGAGTCCTGCCAATCATTTCGGCACGGGCCATTCCGGTGAAGCGCGAACATTCGGCGTTCATGTCCGCGAAGGTACCGTCAGCCACGCGGATGATCGCCACGGCGTCGAGGCTGCCCTCAAAGATGGTCTTGAATTTTTCCTCGGCGACGCGCAGCGCTTCTTCGGTCCGCTTCTGGCCGGTGACGTCGATCAGCAGCCAGTGCAACTCGGTCGGACGCCCCGCTGATCCCCGCGAAGCGGCAACCGTTAATGTCACCTGGGTCAAGGCACGCGGCGGCCTCAGCAGCCTGGCTTCAAGACTGCGGGCGCGCGAGTCGGTGGTGCGATGCAGCGCGGCCAGGTTCGCGGCCAACACCTCGCGGTCGGGTTCAGCGATCAGAAAACCAATGGGAATCCCGATCAAAGCTTCCGGCCGCATTCCCAAAAGCGCCGCGGCAGTAGCGTTCGCGTCCTGGATCACGCCTTGAGGGTCGGTGACCAGGCATGCCAGCGAAGAGATCTCGAACAACTCGTGGTAGCCGCGCGCCGCCGTCTCCTCCGCCTGCTGGAACTCCAGCAGCTCAGGGTCGGCAGCGGAGTTCTGATTCGAAACAGCCTCTAAGCCCTCGAAGAGGTTCCACAATTCCTCCAGGGTCTCGCGCAGCGCGGAAGCAGGCACTTCGGCCACGCGGCGCTCCAACTGATGCGCCTTGTGCCGCGCCGTGGCAATCCCCGCCGAGAGCCTTTTGCCGTTCACCCGGACCTCCGCTTGATACTGCGCCGTGCGCTTTCGGAAGCGCTATAGCCATTACCGGGCAGATCCGCCGCTACTGTAGTTATACAGAAACGTGACACGAAGGCGGAATTTTTTAAAGCGGGGCTCCCACCCGCTTTGAGGACCTGTTTGCGGCCGTCTGCAATTCAACTAGCATCCCGGCCGTGAATAACGAAGACGCCAAAACCGATGCGGCCGAAGCGCTCGCGCTGCGCGGGCTCTCGGTGGTCGAACTGGGCGAGGGCGTTGCGGCGGCGTTCGCGGCCAAGCTGATGGCGCTGATGGGCGCGGAGGTGATCAAAGTGGAGCCGCCGCAAGGCGACCTCACGCGGCGCCGTGGTCCCTTCCCGGGCGGCGTGCCGGATCCTGAGCGGAGCGGCTTGTTCCAGTACCTCAACGTGGACAAGCGTGGCATCACGCTGGATCTTCTCAATCCGGCCGGCCGGCGGACGCTGGATGATGTTCTGGCCGGCGCCGATATTCTCATCCACGATGTTCCTCCGGCCGCGCGCCCAGGCTGCGGATTGGACAGCGAGGTCCTTTGCGGAAGTCATCCCCGCCTGATTGTCACGTCGATTTCCGCGTATGGCGGCTTCGGCCCGCGCGCCAACTATCGCGCCTACGAGATCAACGCGATGCATTCCAGCGGAGTCACCGCCCTCAATCCGCGCCTCTCCGAACGGCCCGATCTGCCGCCACTCAAGCCTTACGGCCGTCATGCAGAGTTTCAGGGCGGGATACACGCCGCGGCGGCGACGCTGGCCGCGCTGCGCCATCGGGAGAAGACCGGCCTCGGGCAGGCAGTCGACGTCAGTGAGCAGGAATGCCTGGCGGCGGCGCTTGAGTTGAGCCTGGTCTGGTACACCTACGAAGGCAAGCAGACCTCGCGAATGGGATGGGTGAATTCCGCTCCCACCGGAATCTTCGACTGCGCAGACGGACCGGCGGAGCTGATGTGCGTTGAGGACGTACACTGGGTGCGTCTGGCGGAGTTCCTGGACCGGCGGCAATGGCTCGAAGAGGAAATCTTTTTGCAGCGTCCGTCACGAATCAAAAATTCGGATGCCGCCAACGCCTTGGTGCAGGAGGCGGTCGCCGATCGCCCGATGCTGGAGGTGGTGCGCGGGTTACAAGCCGTCCGCGTGCCCGCCGCTCCGGTCAGTACGATGTCCGAATTATACAAGGACGAACATCTGCGCAGCCGCGAATTTTTCATTCCGCTTCCGGCGGGCGATGGCGCCCGCGTATCGGTGCTGGCGCCCGGCGTACCGTTCAAATCCACCGGCATGGGAGGCTCGATGCGCCGGCCCGCGCCTCGTCTGGGCGAGCACAACCAGGAAGTGATGCGGGAAATTGCCACGCGGCGTGCCGCGTCCCTCGGCATGCCGCCCGACCCTGTGGCGGGCATCGACGCCCACCAAACTGACAAAACCGGCGGCGGTCCGCTAAGCGGTGTGCGCGTGCTGGATTTCAGCTGGGTATGGGCGGGACCGTTTTGCACCTTGCAACTGGCGCACCTGGGCGCAGAGGTCATCCGGGTCGAGACCAGCAAACGACCCTGCATCAACCGCGTGATCCCGCCCTACGCGGAGGGCAAGGCCGGGGTCAATCGCGCAGGCAGCTTCAATCAATGGAACCAGGGCAAACGCAGCCTCCAGCTCGACCTCGCCAAACCGCAGGCAAGGGAGATCGCGTGCGAATTAGTACGGCATTGCGATGTCGCAGTGGAGAACTTCGCACCCGGCGTTATCGATCGCTTTGGCGTCGGCTACGAGACGCTGCGCGCGTCCAGACCAGACCTGATCATGCTCTCCATGTCGGGCTATGGTCAGACCGGTCCGTACGCGAAGTTTGTTAGCTATGGCCTGATGATCGCGTCGCACTGCGGCTTGCATACGGTTACCAGCTATGAGGGCGACCGGCCGCGCGAACTCGGTATCAGCTACGCCGATCCCACCACCGGCATCTTCGGCGCTTATCTGATAATCGCAGCGCTGATTCATCGCGACCACACCCGGCGTGGGCAGCACATCGACCTGTCGATGCTCGAGGCGATGGAGATGATCATGCCCGAGCCGCTGCTGGAGTATGCAATTGGCGGGAGTGAGCCGCAGCCGATGGGCAATCACGATCCGTGGATGGCGCCGCACAATTGTTATAAAGCGCGTGGCGACGCCGAGCAGTGGTTAACGATCGCGGTGGGAAGCGAAGGCGAATGGCGCGCGTTGTGCGAGGTGATGGGCAAGCCCTCGATGGCGGATGACCCGCGCTTTCGCGACGCGGCGGCGCGCAAACGCAACGAAGCCGAACTCGATCGCATAATCAGCGCGTGGACTTCGGAGCACGATCGCTGGGAGGTCACGGAAATGCTCCAGCGCGCCGGCGTGGCGGCGATTCCCACCTTCACTAACGAGGACGTGGCCCGGGACCGGCACATGCGCGAGCGCGGATTCCTGATCGAACTGCCGCACCCGGAGATCGGCGCCTACACTCATGCGGGCGTGCCGTGGACAATGTCGCGCACGCCATGCAAGGTGCGCAGCGCAGCCCCGTGCCTGGGCGCGGACACCGATTACGTGCTGGGCAGCATCCTCGGCTATCCGCCGGACAAAATCGCCCAATTGCACGAAGCCAGAATCATCCGGTAACGATTCCTGCCGGTTAACGCGACGCCGCAAACCAGGAGTACAGTCGCAGGCGTCTCCAGATACCGCTATTGCGCGCTAGAAGTAGCTTCTTTTGGGGTGTTATTGTGGAAGGACCTCGGGGGTGAAGGGCTTATACTCTTTCTCGACGGTCCGGAATCGGGGTCCGGATGATGCTTCCGATTCGCTACAACGTGCGCAGCCTGCTGCAGCGCCGGGCGACTTCGCTGATGACGATTCTCGGCATCGCGATGGTAACGACTATCTTTGTAATACTGTTCGGATTCATCATTGCTTGTACAGGTCGGGGCATTCGCTGCGCAGATGATCAATTTTGGGCAGATCGTTCATCACGATGTAGGGATTGTCGGGATGCAGCGCGAGAAAGTTCTGATGGTAGTCCTCCGCCGGGTAGAAGTGCTTGAGCGGTAACACCTGCGTGACGATTTGGTTGGGAAACGCTTTACGCCGCTCCAGGTCGGCAATGTATTTGTGCGCCGCGTCTTCCTGCGCCTTGTCTGTATAAAAGATTGCCGAGCGGTACTGCGTTCCCTCATCGGGGCCCTGCCGGTTGAGTTCAGTCGGATCGTGGGCGACGTAAAAGAACACCTTCAGTAGTTGGTCGTATGACACTTTGGACGGATCGTAGGTGACCTCCACCGATTCGGCGTAACCGGTCGTTCCTGTGCTGACCATCTCGTAGGACGGATTCGGCACCGTCCCGCCCGCATAGCCCGATACGACCTTGGAGACGCCCTTCACATGCTTGAAGACGCCGTCCACGCCCCAAAAGCATCCGCCTGAAAAAACCGCGGTCTGTTGTGTCTTTCCAGCTTGATTCGCGTCGGCCGCGGCTGAAAATGTGAAGCCGAACGCGGCCAGAAACACCAGGGGAAGCCATCCCGGAAAAAAATGCTCTCGTGCCTGCATTTCAAGCACCTCATCATTATTACAGCATATGAGATGCTCCGGTCGAAATGTGGCTTAGCGTGATCCTTCGTCCATGCCGATGAACGCGCAACAGGAACTGCGGTTTGAGGCCAGGGTTATTCGATGTTAAGCCGCTTGCGAGCCTCTTCGCTCATCTTGTGCGGCGTCCACGGCGGGTCCCACACGATCTCGACGCTGGCCTCGCTGCATCCGGGAATTCCCAGCAGCTTGTCCTCGATGTCGCGCGAAATCATGCCCCCCATGGAGCATCCCGGGGCGGTCAGGGTCATCGTGATCAGCACTACGCCGTCCTGGATGTTCACGCCATAGACCAGACCGAGGTCGAGGACGTTGACCGGAATTTCCGGGTCATAACACTCGCGCAAAACCTCGTAGACCTGTTCTTCTGTTACCATAGGAAAGCGGTACTCCGGCTGATTTAATGATTATATAGGAAGGCGGGACGGGAACACGACAGGACTTAATCCGATGGCACTGGTATCAGTCCTTCGACAAATCTCGATCTTGAACAATTGTTAAAAGCGGACCACGGCCCCGCGCCCTTGCCCGTATGGAAAGCAGGCGAAACGGAGAATTCCTGATGGTTGATAAAGAGGAACTTTACGACGAAGCAGTTGACTTGTACGCAGACGAGAAGTACGACGAAGCGATCGACGTCTACAAAAAGGCTTTGGACGCCGACCCGAAATTCACCGACGCCATCCATGGGCTGACCATGTGCTACCAGGCCAAGGGCGACCTCGATGCGGCGATCGAGCTGACCCGCAAGTACATCGAGCAGGAACCCGAGGACATCCTGGCCTGGACCAACCTCAGCATGTTCTACCAGAAGAAGGGGATGGTACCGGAGGCGGAAAAGGCCGGCGGCGAAGCGCGACGGCTGGACTGGAAGCGCCAGCTCAAGGAGGGCAAGCAGTAGTTGGTTCGCGCACTCCTATCCTCGGCCTCTCCTAGCGATAGCATCGCATCCGGTTACATCAACCGCGCCCGCCCTTGGACCTGATGCCCGCAGCCCCGCTTAAGGCCATCGCCGCCTTCTTCGATTTCGACGGGCATCAGACCACTTTCAAGCGCGAAGCCGTGGCGGGCCTGACCACCTTCGTCACGATGTCCTACATCATCGCGGTCAATCCCGCGATTCTTAAAGAAGCCGGAATCCCGCCGGGACCGTCGATGGTGGCTACGATCGTGGCTGCCGTCGTTGGCACCCTGATCATGGGGCTGTACGCGAACCGGCCCTTCGCGATCGCTCCATACATGGGCGAGAACGCTTTCATCGCGTTTACCGTGGTCAAGATGATGGGATTCCCGTGGCAGACCGCGGTTGCCGCCGTTTTCATCAGCGGCCTGCTGTTCATCGCGCTGACGGTGGCGCGGATTCGACCATGGCTGCTGGAATCGGTGCCGCCGGGATTGCGCTACAGCTTTGCCGCGGGAATCGGCCTGTTCCTGGCGTTTATCGGGATGAACGAAGGCGGCATCGTCGCGCTGGGCGTGGCCGGCGCACCGGTGCGGATAGGAGTGTTGACCTCGCCCCAGGTTCTGATGGCGGTCGGCGGTTTCGTGGTGATATCGGTGCTGATGATCTGGCAGGTGCCCGGGGCGATCCTGCTGGGAATCCTGGGCGTGGCCGCGGTGTCTTTTGCACTGGGTCTTGCGCCGGCTCCGCCGCGATGGACCAGCGCGCCGCCCGACTTGCGTCCGCTGCTCTTTCAGATCGATTTGCGCCACACGCTGAGCTGGACGTTCCTCGGCGTGCTGCTGATCGTTTTCATGATGGCATTTATCGACACGCTCGGCTCACTGATTGGACTGTCGGCGCGCGCCGGATTTCTCGACGCCGACGGACGCCTGCCGCAAATCGAGCGCCCGATGCTGGCTGACGCAATCGCCACCACGGTGGCCGGACTGGTCGGCACCACCACTTCCGGCGCATTTATCGAATCGGCCACCGGGATCGCCGCGGGCGGACGCACCGGGTTTTGCTCCGTAGTCACCGCCGCTTTATTCGCGGCCGCGCTGCTTTTCGCTCCGCTGGTTACCGCGATTCCGGCGGCGGCTTACAGCCCCGCCCTGGTCGTGGTGGGGCTGCAGATGCTCGCCGCGATATCCAATATCGACTTCGAGGATTATACCGAGATGATTCCAGCCTTTGCGGTGGTGGTGCTGATGAGCTTCACCTACAACATTGGAATCGGGATCACTGGCGGATTCGTGCTTTACCCATTTTTCAAGCTGGTGACCGGCAGGGCGCGCGAGGTGCGCCCCGGCCTGTGGCTGCTAAGCGCGTTCTCGCTGCTGTTCTTTGTTTTCTACCCGTATCGTTGATGGCGCGGCGATCGGCCTTCCGCCTCATTTATAATGAGGCAGTATCTGTTCGCCGAAAGTTCGGATCTGGTCCTTGACGACTTCCAGCGGCAAAAAACCCTGGTCGCCGCCCAGATTGAAGAATTCCGGATTGGCCTGCTCGACCAGATGATCCATCTTGCGCCGGATGTCGGACACGGTGCCGCCGTACATGTATTCGCATCGCTCCAGCCGCTCCACGGTCCATTCGCTGGTCGGCAGCATCACCTGGCCCCGTGGGTACTTCGCATCGTCCTCCGGCATGCGGAAGGCTTCCCAAAAACCGAAGACGCCGCCGAACTGCTTGTAGTAGCAATCGCCGATTCCCGCCTCGGCCAGTTTGAAGGCTTCCTGCTTGTCGCGCGCGATTGCCACCGAATGGGCGGACGCGATGCCCTGACCCAACTCTGTCTTACGTCCTGCCCCGGCGGCTTCTTTCTTGTAAAGCTCCGCCAGGCGGCGCACATCCGGCGTGCGCGGACTTAACAGGACGGCGTTGATATCTTCGCGCCCGCACCACGCTACCGTCGCGTCGCTGATCGAAAATGCCTGGAACACGGGCGGATGCGGTTTCTGGTACGGTTTGGGGACCACCGAGATTTTCTTGACCCGGTCCTCGACCATTTCGCCCGGCGCGCCGTAGGTCCGGGTCCATTCCGCCGCCTTCCACGGCGTGCCTTCCTCGTAGGGATACGGAAACTCCCAGAACTCACCCTTGAAGGAAAACGCTTCTTCTTTCCAGGCGAGCTTCAAAATCTGGAAACATTCCTCGAAGGCTTTGCGGTTGAGCAGATCGACCTCCGACTGATCGCTCGCCGCGGCCTGCACGTGCAGCTTCTGCGCCATCGAATTGAGCCATCGGGTTTGGTATCCGCGCGCCATGCCGACGATCGAGCGTCCTTTGGTCAACTGGTCGAGCCATCCGATTTCAACCGCCAGGCGCAAGGGGTTCCATCCGGGGAGCACATAGCCGATCGGTCCTACCTTTATGTGCCGCGTGTTCATCGCGGTGTACAGCGAGAGCGACGGCACGCTGCCGACCTCCAGACCTTCGGTATGCAGGTGATGCTCGGTGAAGGTGACGACGTCGAAGCCCACGTCTTCGGCCATGCGCGCCAGTTCGACGATCTGGTCGAACATCCGCTGCCAGTATTCCGTCCGGTAGGCAACCGGACGCTCGCGCAGCCGCTGCTCCTGGCTGACGGGAAGGGTGGGAAGGAAACCTAAAATAAACTTCATCGACGAAACCTCTGGGCAGCAGCGCGCCGGTGTGACGCGGGCCGAGTCCTCTCTGATCGAAATCAGCGCGCTTGCACCTGCGCCGCCGCGCCGGCCGCGGGCTGCTTGAAGTGCGGCAGCACGTGCCGTCCCATCAGCTCATAGGATCGCATGATGTTGGGATGCGGGATGCGGCCGGCCTGCTTGAAGCAGATTACCTGGTCAACTCCGGAGCGGAGTTCTTCGAGCTTGCCGATGACCTCGTCCGGATTGCCCACCACGACCATCGGATGCTGCTTCAGGTCCGCGTCCGGCATGTCGGCCGGGTCCACGCCGGTTCCGAACATCGTGCGCGTGTACTCGTAGGAATAGAGCTGGTTCTTGGCCATCAGCGGCGTGAACAACTGGCCGACGTGATGCATAAACCACCGCGCGCCGTCTATCTCGATCGCTTCGTCGGCCTTGTTTTCCACGACGTGGCAGACAATCAGTGCGGCAAAGGCCTCGTTGGGGAACTTGGGAATCTGGTCGGACCGCGTGGTGCAGGCCTTGCGATACTTGGCCATCACCTTTTGCACCAGTTCGAAGTTCATGCTGAAGCTAAGTACTCCCAGGCCGCGGTTGCCCGCCAACTCGTAGCTGTCCGGCGCCACGCACGCCATCCACATCGGAGGATGGGGCTTCTGAATCGGCTTGGGAACCACGCGGCGTGGCGGGATCTTGAGCAGCTTGCCGTCGAATTCCAGGACCTCTTCGGTCCAGGCCTTGACAATAACTTCCGCGGCTTCGTGGACCTCCTCGCGCGTGCGTTCGTAATTGACGCCAAAGCCGTCGAGTTCCTGCACGGTGGTCGAACGCCCAAGCCCAAACTCGACGCGGCCGTTGCTGATGATGTCCAGCACGGCGGCCTGCTCGGCCAGCTCGATTGGATGGTTGAAGTTGAAGGGGAGCAAGCGGACGCCGTGCCCGATGCGGATGTTTTTGGTCCGCTGGCTGACCGCGCCGAAAAACACCTCCGGCGCCGAGCTGTGCGAATACTCCTCCAGGAAGTGGTGTTCGACCTCCCACACGCAATCGAAGCCCAGCCGGTCGGCTAGTTCGATCTGCTCCAGAGCCTGCCAATAGATGTTGTATTCACTGCGATCGGTCCACGGCCGTGGGGTTTCCATTTCATAGAGCAAACCAAACTTCATAGTTCCCTCCGTCGTGGGGAATCACCGGCTTTTACACCATCCCCTTCGACTAATGCCATAACGGGAGCGCAAGCCGCCAGTGGGGATTCAGAGAAGGCGGTAATTCGGTGATTCGTTTCTAGCGCGAGCTCGGGCGGGGTGCGACGTTCTGCTCCCAGGTGATGTTCAGCGTGTAGTCGCGCACTTTCCATCCCAAGGGCGTTCGTACCAGGGAATGTTCATAGTAGCCGCCCATGTCCCATGGAGGATGGGTGCCTTCGGATTCGGCGATGAAGTGGCGCGCTTGCATGTACACCAGGGTCTGCGCCTGGTCGCCAGTGACGTCGACTTTGTAGACGTTGAACGAATGCTGCGTGACCGGAAAACGGCTAAGCGCCGTAGTCACCTCGCGTCCGAATTGACCGTTTGCGACGGTCCGCTTGCGGCCTGCGCCAAAGGATCCGCCGCGGATTAGCACGATGAGTTCGTCCGTAAAGACCGACGCGAACATCTCGGCATCTCTCCGGTCGGCCCCGATTGCATAGCGATAAATGACCTCGCCGATCTCAGCGCGGTCCAGTAACAGGCGCACGTTCTCCTGGTCAGTCACGCAGGCACCTCTTCGATCGCGTTCAACGCGCGGTGCGTCAGGCCGCGGCGGCGCGCGCCGGTGTGAACTTGACGGGCATGTGCTTGATCCCGGCCACGAAGTTGGAGCGCAAGCGCTCGGCCTTGCCCGCCGGCTGCATGTCGGGCAGACGAGTGAGCAATTCGTCGAGCATCACGCGCAGTTCCAGCCGCGCCAGGTTGGCGCCCACGCAGAAATGCTCGCCATGAGCGAAGGCCAGATGGTCGTTGGGTTCGCGGGTGATGTCGAACTTGAAAGGGTTCGCGAATGCCGCGTCGTCGCGATTGGCGGACACGTTCCACACCACCACCCTGTCGCCTTTGCGGATTTTTTTACCCCTCACTTCGCCGTCCGCGGTAGCGGTGCGCATCAGATGGGTGATTGGCGAAGTCCAGCGCAGGAATTCCTCGATCGTGCTCTTGATCAGGGACCGCTCCGCCATCACGCGGGCTTTCTGATCCGGCGTCTGCATCAGTTGCATCATGCCGCCTGACATTGCATTGCGCGTGGTCTCCTGGCCGCCGAGGATCAGCAGCAGGCAGTTGGCCAGCACGTCCATGTCGGTCATCTTTTCGCCTGCCATATCGCCATGGACGAGCGCGCTTACCAAATCCTCGCCGGGGTTTTTGCGGCGTTCGCCGATAAGTTTCATGTAGTAGTTGTAAACCGCAATACGTCCACGTTCCGCGGTCTGGCGCGCGTTCTCGCCCTCGTCGCGATATTCAGGGTCCTGGCTGCCGATCAGCAGGTTGCCCCAGTAGAACATGTCGTCCCAGTCTTCGCGCGGCACGCCCATCATCTCGCAGATGACCGCGGTGGGCATCTGCGCCGCTATGTCGGTGACGAAGTCGCATTCACCGCGCGGCGCCACCTGGTCGATAATGGAACTGACAATCGCGCGGATGTGCCGCTCGTGCGGCAGCACCTGGCGCGGCGTCAGCCGCATGCTGATCAGTCGGCGTTGCTTGTTGTGAAAGGGCGGATCCGCCGCGATCATGCTGGTGCCGTATTGATTCTCTTCGATATCGTGATTGGTCAGAGCCAGTCCATGATTGGAGCTGAACAGCTCCGGCGCGCGATACACCGCCAGAGCGTCCTCGAACCTGGTCACAGACCAGAACCCGTATGGATAATCGCGGTGAGTATAATGGACCGGGTCCTCGCGCCGCAGCGTGGCGAACGCGTCATGGGGAATGTCGTGCTGCTGAAAATAGTCCAGGTCCGTCAGGATCGAATCGATCTCGGCAAGCTTCATTTTGGCGGTCCTGCCTTCCTTTTGTTTGCGAACCCTGAAAGGAGACTAGAACATTTCAGGCCACGCTGCGAGCCGGAATTCGGCCCGTCTTGAAGCGGATCGGCAGATGCTTCACGCCGGGCACGACTACGCTTCGCGTCCGGCTGACCGGGCCATTCAGTTCGATATCACCCAAATGGGGCGCCAGTTCCTGCATCAGCACGCGCAGTTCGAGCCGGGCGAGGTTTGCGCCCAGGCAGAAATGCTCTCCGTAGCCGAACGCCAGGTGGTCATTGGGCGTGCGCCCGACATCGAAGCGGTCGGGCTCGAGAAAAACTTCCTCGTCGCGATTGATCGACGCCAGAAACAACGCGAGGAGATCGCCCTGGCGTAGCTGCTGGCCGCGCAGTTCCGTGTCCTTCGCCACCGTGCGCAGAAAATGAAACGTGGGCGTGACGTATCGCAGTATCTCTTCGACCGCGGAGTTAACCAGGGCCGGGTTGCTGCGCAAGCGCTCCAACTGGTCGCGATAGGTCAGCAGCGCGTAAAGCCCGCTGCCCGAAGCGTTGATCGTCGTCTCCAACCCGCCGGCGGTCAACAGACTAAGATTTTGCAGGGTTTCCATCTGTGTGAGAGGAACCCCGTCGATCGTGCCGAAAGTGAACAGATCGATAATGTCGTCCTGCGGGCCAATCTTGCGGCGTTCCGCGATCAACTGGATGTAGTACATCGCCATCTCGCGGTTGGCGTACATCACGGTTTCGAATGCCATCTTCGCGAGCTTCTCCGGTGTCGCGTCCGCCACCGGAGCGAGTTGAAACTCGGGATCGTCAAGCCGCGAGATCATGTCCTCGAGATGAGCCAGCCGCTGCCGATCCGCGGGCGGAACGCCCAGGATCGCGAAGAATACATCCACCACCAACCGCGTCGCCACGTCCAGTACGAAGTCGCATTCACCCTTGTCCACGGCTTCGGCGATAAGCTGCCGAACCACGCTGCGCACCAGGCCTTCCCACTTGGCGACGGCGCGCGGCGTGAAACTCCATTTGACGAAGCCGCGCAGTTGGCGATGACGCGGCGGATCGCTGACGATCATGGATTGGCCGACGCCAGCACGGTCGCTAGGAATCGACATCACGATTGGACCTTCGCTGGAAAAGACCAGCGGGGTCCGATAGACCTTCACCGCATCCGCGTACTTCGTTACCACCCAGTAGGAACGTCCCTCCGCGTCGGAAATCCGCGACAGCGGCGCGTTGTGGCGCAGCCATTTGAGCATCGCGTGCGGGTCGCCAGTGACAAAACATTCAGGATTAGTGAGATCGAAATCCGGACGCGGTTCCATCGTCGCCTCCCCGCCCGGCCCCCCGAAGGCCGGGAACTGATTGAGCTCTGCCCGTACGGCCCATCACATATCGCAAAGCACGGCGGAAAAGTCTAATTGTGCTATTAACCTGAATACAGCCACCCAGGCCTGGTCCGTGCCGATCATCACTGGGGAGATTCGCGATGAAGCATGACAACGAATTGGTAATCGACGCCGACGGTCACATCCTGGAGCCACCCGATATGTGGGAGAAATACCTCGAACCCGGGTACCGGGACCGGGCGATCCGAATTCGCCAGGGAGACGGCGGTTGGGAATTCCTCGAAGTGGATGGGCATCCATCCAAGTACATCGCCAAGGGGATGCTCGGCCGCATCAGTTGCATGGGAACCAAGATGCAGGAAACCAACCGGCGCCGCGAGGAATGGGTCGCCAATGGCCGCAAGGGCCTCGTACCATTCGTCGCGGTCACGCCCGACGAGACCTACATCAAGGGCGCGGGCCGCGGCACCACCGACCCCAAAGAGCGTATGGAGCGGATGGATAGCGAGGGTCTCGACAAGGTGGTGCTGTATCCGACGCTGGGGCTGACATGGGAAATCGAAACCCGGGACGTGGAATTGTCGCAGGCTTATTGCCGCGCCTACAACCGCTGGATCGTGGAATTCTGCGCTAACAGCGGCGGGCGGCTGGTGCCGATCGCGCATCTGTCCATGGGCGATCCGAAAGCGGCGGCAGCCGAGCTGCAGCGTGCCGTCAAAGCCGGATGCAAGGGCGCGTTCGTCGCGCCGCTATCGATTACCGGCAAGTCCCACGGCCACCCCGACAACGACCCGGTCTTTGCTGCGGCGCAGGACCTCGACGTTCCGATCGGAATTCATCCGACCTTCGAGCCTTCCGAATGGATCTTCACGCGTTTCGATCGAATCAAAGGACCCGAAGGGCTTTGGTTCAGCTACATGGTCAGCAACAATTCCACAATCCAGGCTTTCACCAGCCTGTTCGCGTATGGCGTCGTCGATAAATTTCCGAAGCTGCGGCTGGTCATACTGGAGTCCGGCGCCGGATGGATCGGCGCGTGGCTGGACCGGGCCGACGCGGTTTTCACCAGCACGCTAATCGGAGGCGGCGTACCGCTGGCCGAGAAGCCGTCATATTATTTCAAGCGTCAATGCTTCATCTCGGGCGACCCCGACGAAATGCTGATCAGCCACATCGCTGATTACGTAGGTCACGACAAATTCCTGTGGGGCAGCGACTTTCCTCACGCCGACCATTCCGCCAACTACATGGATGAGCTGTGGGAACTGGCGGAGCAGATGTCGCCCGCAGCGCGGCGCGGCATCCTGGGAGAAAACGTGACTCGCGCCTACAAGCTCTAGCTTCCCTGATGGCCACCAGCAACGACGAACCGGATCGTGTGGAAGCCGGCGCTGACGGCACGCGCATCGAGCAGTGGCATCGCGGCGGCAAGTTGCATCGGGAAGATGCCCCCGCCTATGTAGAAGTTCGCACCGACGGCGGGCGGAGCACCGGATGGTATCGCGACGGCAAGCTGCATCGGGTGGACGGACCGGCCTGGGTGGATATTCAGGCGGACGGAACGCGCAGCGAGCGATGGTACCTTGACGACGTTCCGCATCGCGCCGACGGCCCCAGCAGCGTAATCACGCGTCCAAACGGTTCACGGGTGGAGGAATGGTGGATCGCTGGGCATCAGATCAAAGACCGATGCTTCGTGCCCGCGCCCTCCGATGATCGGAGCAAGGCGAGGACCTGAGCGCCGATCACTTGGCGATGAGTTCAGGGCGATTGTAGCGGCGCGCCACGTCCGCCAGCTCGCGCCGCAATCCGGTCAGTTCATCATCGCGTAATTGCGCGTATGGTTTGCGCAAGGCGGTGCCGCTCATGCCGCCAATCCGCATCGCGGCTTTGACCCGGCGCACCGATGCGGTGGGCATCGTGTTAACCGCCCGCATCAGCGCCATCACCGCGCCGTAGGCTTCAAACGCCCGATCGACGCCGCCGGCCGCGAAATGATCGATTACTTCCTGACAAAGACGCGGGGCGATATTCGCTTCCGTGGACAAATAGCCGTTTCCGCCCAGCGCAATTGCCGTAACCGTATGCATCGGACCGCCGACATGGATTTCCAGTCGCGGACTGAGGCGGCTAATCGCTTCACTCAAATATAGTGTATCCGGCGTGCTGATATTGACGCCGATCAGATTTTCATAGTCGCCAGCCAGGGTTTCGATCAGGTCAATCGGCAGCAGGTAGCCGACAAAGAAATGGCTGGAGAGAACCGCGGGCAGCGGACAGGAGTCCAGCACTTCGCGGTAGTACGCTTCCATTTCTTCCGGCGCCGGCTTGGCACCATGCCCGATGTCGAGACTGTAGATCTGTAACGCATCGACCTTCGCCTCCGCCGCGATACGCACAAACTCCTTCATTTCGCCCGTATGATGCGGCTCGATGCCCATCGCCCTTACCGCAACGCGCCCGCTCGCTGCCTCCCGGGCCAGCGCCAGCAGATGCGCGAGCTCCTTCGCCGTCAGCGTGGCGCCCTCGCCGGGCGAGGGACTTCCGACGTACAGACCGGCGCCGGCCGCTGCGATGCGATCGAAGTGTGCGCGCATGGCGGCGTCATCGATACGTCCGCCGGAATCGAAGCACGTCACCGTGCAACAATATGTGCTAAGCGAGGCAGGCATCCCTGGATCAGCCGTCCAGCCGGTACAGCCTGGCCGCGTTCCCGGCGAGCATCTGGTACAACTCGCCGTCCTCCACACCGCTGAAATCCTTCCTGATTGCGGAGGCGAAATCCGGATAGTCGCAGGTGGCGTGCGGAAAGTCGCTCGACCACAGGATCCGGTCCGCACCAACCGCGTCGCGATTGCGGATCCCGTAAGCATCCTTGACGATGGTGTAGTAGAAATTGTTGCGAAAATAATCGCTGGGGTTGTGTTTCAGCGCTTTTCTCTCGGCCGGGTTTTGCCGTGCAATCCGGTCGTCGAGTTGCTCCATCAAGTAGCCAACCCAACCGACATCGACTTCGGCCCACACCACGGCCAGATCGGGGATGCGATCGAGCAAGCCGGTGTAGATCATTTCGCTCATCCGAATGGGCGGATCGTAAAATCGGTACACGCCGGTGAAGGCGCCGGTGAATTCGTTGGCCTGCGGCGGCATCCCGGACGCCGAACCGGCCAGCCCGACGTGGATGTGAACCGGCAGTTGGCGCTCGGCGCACCATCGGAAAAACGGGTCGTCGTGCACCGAGAGCCGCAATCCGCCCGCGGGATACCGGTTGAGCAGCAATCCGCCGATTCCGGGCAGCGCCAACGCGCGCTCCGCCTCGCGCATCGCGGATTCCAGACCGGCACCCGGAACCATCGCCAGGCCGATCAGCCGATTGGGTGCGAGCGCGCAATGCTCGGAGAGCCAATCGTTGTACGCGGCGACGCACGCAATCTGGTATTCCGGGTCGGAATCGTTCATGTAGATGGCGATCGCGATGCGCGGGGACGGATAAAGCACTTCAGCGCGCACGCCGCTGATGGTTTGACTTTGCAGCCGCGCCGCTGGTTCGTAAGTCTCCTTCCTTACCTCCTCCCAATGAACCCACAGACGGTATTCATCAGGCGAAAGGCCGCCGCATTGGACCAAACCGAACGGGAAAGGTGACCCGCCTGGAAACGCCCACGCGTCGCCCTTTGCCATTCGCACCTGGTGCGGCGTGCGGTCACCGTATTTGCCGGACATTCTTCGCGTCCACAGATCCGGCGGTTCGACGACGTGGGAATCGGCAGAAATCAGCTTGGGTATGATCACGACGGCGCCCTCGTTCAGGGATTGTTTCTCATCGCGTGATAGCTTGGATTTGCACGGCCAGGCGGCCCGTTTCGCGCAAGGATGCGCCCCGCTGCGAGGGGTAGTCAAGCCGCCGCGACCCGTGCGTTTCCCTCTCGATACCCGCTGAAGAGATGCTATAGAAGGGATGGCCCGGCGCTTCCGATGCGTTCCGTTTTGACGGCGCCGCGCACAGTTTTCAACCCCAACCTGGAGGTACAAATCATGCCAGCAAGAGATCCGCGCGAAGGGCTTCGCGCCGTTACGCCAAAGCTCATGGAGATAACGGACAAGGTGCTGTTCGGCGACGTGTGGGAGCGTCCCGGGCTGTCCAAGCGCGACCGCAGCCTTATCACGTGCGCGGTCCTTACCGCGTTGTATCGGCCCGAGCAACTGCGCGGGCACGTGCAGCGTGCGCTTGCCAACGGCGTAACCAAAGACGAACTGGGCGAGTTGATTACGCACGTCGCATTCTATTCCGGATGGCCCACGGCGGTGACCGCCGCATCGGTGGCAAAAAGCGTGTTCGACGAGGAAAAGAAGTAGCCCGCAAGCGCAAGCGGTGGTTGAGGACCGCTCGCCTGGTGATAGTGCAGCGAAAAGTGCCTGTGTCGATCAGGGTGGACCGCAACGTCCTGGAATGGTTTAAAGTTTGGGGGGCTCGTTATCAATCCCGTATGAACGCGGTTTTGAAAGTCTACTTCGACACCTACGGGGTTGACGGCCGCATCAAGTGGCGAAAAGCGCCCGACGGGGAAAAGACGTTGCCAGCGAGTATTGCGATGGATGGGCGCCACTGCCCGCCATTTGCCGCAAGGAGGCCGGCGCTCCAAAGACCGTGAGGTTTATCTATGGAATACCATCTGATCTCAGCGGATTCGCATGCCAACCCGCCGCCCACAATGTGGCGGGATTACATCGGGGCCGAGTTTCGTGAGCGCGCGCCGCGCATGGAAAGCACCGCGGAGGGTGACTTTCAGGTGTTCGAGGGTCGCCGCACGCCGATCCTTGGAATCAATGCGATGGCGGGAAAGCGCTTCGAGGATTACAGCTTGACGGTGCGCCGCCTCAGCGAACAGCGGCCCGGAGGATGGGATCCGGCCGAGCGCCTGAAGGACCAGGACCTGGACGGCGTACAGGCCGAGGTGCTCTACGGCGGCGGCCCGCTGGCAACCCAGGACTCCGCGCTGCGCCGCGCCAGTCATATCGCTTATAACGACTGGCTGGCCGACTTTTGCTCCGTCAATCCCAAGCGGCTGCTGGGGATGGCGTACATCCCGTTCGACAGCGTGGAGGGCGCGCTCACCGAAATCCGCCGGACCGCGCGCAAGGGACTGGCGGGAGCGGTAATCCCGCGCTTTCCGCCGGGCGGCGGCAACTGGTTCGACCCGCGATGGGAACCGCTGTGGGATACGCTGGTTGACGCCGGATGGCCGGCCGGTGTGCATGTGGGCGGGCGAGGGCGCGAAATGGCCATGCCGTCAACAGACTCGACCGGCTTTCTGGCCGACCTGCTGATGAGCAAGTTCGCGATGGGCGAGGCGATCAGCATCCTGGTGCTGTCGGGAATCCTGGAGCGCCATCCCAATCTGAGCGTCATCTCGGTTGAGGGGCAGATCGGATGGATGTCGTTCGCCCATTACTACCTCGACCATCTTTGGGAGCGGCATCGGTACTGGACCAAGAGCGCCTTGAAGGAGCCTCCCAGTTACTACTTCCGGCGCCAGGTTTACGCGACCTTCATGGAAGACCCGGTGGGGCTGCGCGAATGTCACCATATCGGGATCGACAAGATCATGTGGTCGAGCGACTACCCGCATTCCGAAACCACCTGGCCCAAGAGCAAGGAGTTGACGGAAGACTGGTTTAAGGACTTCGACGCGGGCGACCGCGCGAAGATCTGCGCCGGCAACGCGCAGCGGCTTTACAATTTGTAGGAGGAGAGCTGATTATGGCATCGACACCGAATCGCGAATTGACGTCCCAATCGGCGCGGCAGGCATGGGCGATCGACGCCGACGGACATGTGCTCGAGCCGCCCACCGCGCTGCCCGAATACATCGACGCCAGGTACAAGGATCGTGCGCCGCGCATCGTCGAGCGCGGCGGGCAGGAGTTCTGGGAGGGCGACGCGTGGCTGCGCTACACTGCAACCAACGTTGGGTCGTCGGCCGCGGCCCCCGCCACCGCGCTTCCCGGATGCGCCGGTATTATGAGATGGAACCAGTCGGAGTACAGCGGTCGCACGATGCCGCCCTACAGCCAGGCCAATCCCGCGTCGTTCTATCCCGAGCCGCGCCTGAAGGTGATGGACCAGGAGCGTTTCGAGGCGGCTTTTCTCTATCCCACGCTCGGCCTGACCTACATCCCCGACGTCGAATATTCAGGTGCGCTCAATCGCGCCTATAACGACTGGCTCGCGGATTATTGCAAAGCGGATCCGCGGCGGCTTTACGGGATCGCCGCCGTCAGCCTGGCCGACGTCGATAGCGCGGTTGCGGAATTGCGGCGCTGTGTCAGAACCCATGGCTTCAAGGGCGTGTTCCTGCGCCCCTGCATTTATATCAAGGGCACGAACTGGTGGGACGACGTTTACGAGCCCTTCTGGAATGCCTGCGAGGAGCTCGACGTGCCGATTGGCTTCCATCCTTTTTCCGTTGACCGGATGCCGGGTGCGGGCGCCTATTTCGGCTTCGATCAGAACCGGCCCGTGCAGTCCTTCCTGCGCGCGCCATTCGTTCATCCGGTGGACTCGATGTTCGTGGTGAGTTCGTTGATCGGCGGCGGAGTGCTGGAGCGCCATCCAGGCCTGCGGGTCGGAATCCTGGAAGCCAGCGGCGGATGGCTCGTGTCCTGCCTGGAGCGCCTGGATCACCGCTTCGAACATCTGGGACACACGCTGCCGGATAGGATGAAGATGAAGCCGTCGGATTACTTCCGCCGTCAATGCTGGATCAGCTTCGACCCCGAGGAAGCGACCCTCGAGTTAACCGCGCGCTTGGTAGGTGCGAACCGAATCCTGATCGGATCGGATTTCCCTCATCCGGACGCGTTCTATCCCAACTTCGTGGACCTGCTGCTCGAGGCGGTACGCAACCTCAGTACGGAGGATCAGGAGCAAATCCTGCGCGGCTCGGCGCGCGGCTTCTACAAGATGTAAGCCGCGCAGTCTCGCAGAGGCAGTGGACAATCCGGCGCGAATCGCCTATCAGGACGTGGGCGGCTCGCGCCGCTGATTATGGAGGTGGTATCGCCAGGATGGACAAATCAAGCGCTACTCTGGACGGCAACGGCAACCTCAATCTCGGGCCGCGCGTAATTCCGCCGCCCAAATCGATCAGCGCGCAGGCACAGAAATTCCTCGCGACTCCCAACCCGATGCCGGTTTCGGAGGATCCGCCGGCGCACGAGAAGGAAGCATGGCGCAAGCGGATCAGCCGCTTCAACGCCGCGCTGGAACCGATGGCGGATCAGATGCTCAAAGCCGCACCGGCCACGGTCGAGACCAAAACGATCGGCGGCGTGACGGTTTACGCCGGCACGCCCAATTCAATGCCGGAGCGCAATCGCGGGCGGGCGCGGATCGACCTGCACGGCGGTGGAATGGTGCTGCTGGCCGGGAAATTTGCGATGGCCGGCGCCGCGATGGGCGCGGCGCGCACCGGATGCGTGGTCTATTCGGTGGACTACCGGGTTCCGCCCGATCATCCTTATCCCGCCGCCGTCAACGACACCGTCGCAGTGTACCGTGAGTTGCTGAAATCCTACCAGCCGGGTCATCTGGTGATTTCGGGGTCTTCGGGCGGCGGCAACCTGGCGGCCGCCGCCGCGCTCAAAATCCGCGACGAGGGGATGCCGCTGCCCGCGGGGTTGGTGCTGCTCACGCCCGAAGTCGATTTGACCGAAACCGGCGACAGCTTCGAGACCAACCGTCATATCGACGTCGTGCTCAAAGGCGGCCTGCCCGAAATGATCAAGCTGTATGCCGATGGACACGACCTGAAGGACCCCTACTTATCCCCTTTATTCGGCGACTTCACCAAGGGCTATCCGCCGACCTTTATCCAGACCGGGACGCGCGACATCTTTTTGTCCAACAGCGTGCGGATGCATCGGGCCCTGCTGCGCGCCGGAATTGAAGTGGAACTGCACGTGTGGGAGGCGATGCCGCACGGCGGCTTCGGCGGCATCACGCCGGAAGACGTGGAGGTGCAGGCGGAGATTAAGCGGTTTATCGAAAAGCACTGGAGCGCGGCGTGATTTGAGCAGCTCCGCCGAGCTTCTCACTGCCAAGTCAGCGGGCAAGATGCTTTAGCGTCTTCGTATTGCCAATCAAGGCGAGCCTCGCGCGAGAGATCGAGGGCTCGCCGCCTTCAGTGGTGACGGCGAGCCCCAGGGTCATTGCGGCAAGGAGTATTACCGGGCGGCGGCCTTTTGGTGCTCCATATCGAAATCGAGCACCAACTGCTCGCCGGTCTCCAGCAGGGTCTTGAGCCCGCTCAGGATCATCGGCCAGCCCTGACCGGCCGACTGGTAGGACTTGGACTCGCGCTCCCATCCGTCGTGAATCACGGTGAGCTTGCAAGCGTTGCCTAGCGGCTCGATCTCCCAGGTCACACGCGAGAGATCATCGGGCCCGCCGCCGTGCTGCTCCGAGTACTCGTGCTCGAAGGTCTGCACCAGTCGGCGCGGCGGGGCGACTTCCAGCAGCGTGCCGAAGTGCGCCAGGCTGCCATCGGGAAAGACATAGCGATACTTCGATCCCTCCTTCCAATCGGACTCCACCGCTAGTCCAAAATACTGCCGGGTTAGTTCGGGACTCGTAATCGCCTCCCAAAGTTTGGCCGGCGTCGTACGGATATAGATTTCGTACACGTGTTTGGGTCCCCTCATCTTGGTTGCCTCCAATTCTTTTTTCAGCCCCGTCATCGCCTCGACCCACGGCTGGGCGTACTTGCTTATCCACCGGTCAAGAACGAGACGAATCGGAACCGGGTTGAGATAGTGGAGCTTCTCGCGGCCGGAGCGGCGCGTGGTGACCAGCCCTGCCGCCTCGAGCACGCGCAGGTGCTTCATCACGCCGAACCGCGTCATCCGCGGCAATTGCGCCTCCAGTTCGGAAAGTGTTTGCCCATCACGCTCGAACAGCCGATCGAGCAGCAGCCGCCGATGCGGGTCGCTCAGCGCCTTGAAAACCAGTTCCACCAGAAGACAATAGGTGACTAAATAGTCACATATCAACCCGGCAGGCTGGCGCCATGGCTGGGGCGATGTGCGGGCAGGCTTACTACAATTCTTTGGGGCCGAATTCCGGGATCAGGAACTCGTTTTTGAGGTCGCCGACCAGTCGTTGGCGGGCAAAATCGTCCATCGCATCCAAGGTCCATCCGCCTTCGCGGGACAGGCTGCAAATCACCTCCGGCTCCGACCATAGCCCGATTTCGTCGCCGCCGACGTAAAAGGTGCGGCCGTTCACATTGGAGGCGGCCTCGGAGCACAGCCATGCCACCATAGTAGCGACCGCCGTGGGCTTGATTTCCCCACCGATATGCCCGCGCGCTCCCAGGAAGTAGCGACGCAGTGCGTCGGCCAGCGGCTGCCATCGATTGAAGCGCTCCGCGTACTCCGAGGTTCCTTCGGTCATCGCGCGCGGCCGGATAGCGTTGCATCGGATGCCGAAGCGCCCCATCTCGCGGGCCACGGTGCGGGTGAGTCCGACGATACCCTCCTTGGCGGCGGAGTAATTGCCCATCGCAGGATGGCCCAATCCCGATTCGGAACCGGTATTGATGATCACACCGCTGCGCTGGTGCTTCATAACGGGGGTGGCGTGGCGGATGGTCGCGAAGGTGCCCTTGAGATGGACCGCGAGCACCTTGTCCCAATCTTCCTCGGACATACCGGAGACTTCGCCGGGCGCGATGACGCCGGCGTTGTTGACGAGGATATCGAGGCGGCCGAATTTCGTAACCGCGGTGTGGACCAGGCGCGCCGCCCCTTCAAACGACGCGACGCTGTCGGTGTTTGGCTCGGCCTCGCCGCCCGCCTCGCGGATCCTGCCGGCTACGTCCTGCGCGGTTTCACCCGGATGGCGTCCGACGTCGTTGACCACGACCTTGGCGCCCTGGCTCGCCAGCAACGTTGCCTCCTCGCGGCCGATCCCGCGCCCCGCGCCAGTAACAATCGCGACTTTGCCGGCCAGGCGCCGCTTCTGCTGTTGTGAGGGTTGAGCCATGTTTGAATCCTCCTCCTCGTATCGGGAGAGCCGGCACGACGAAAAGAGCGGCGGCCGCGCGCCAGCAAAAGCAAACTTCCAAAGCGCTGGAATATCGTGGAGAGGCGGCGCGGTGCAAGCCGAGCTGACAGGGGTTTTACTCCCATTTTTGCAGCGCGTTGAGCAATTCGCGGGTCGCCTGAGCAGGATCGCGAGCGCCGATGATGGCGCCGATCGCTGCCACTCCGGCGGCGCCGGTGGATTGCAGTTCAGGGACGCGGGCGGCGTTTATGCCGCCGAGTGCGAAAACCGGAATTGACGCCGCGCTGCAGGCGGCGCTTAGCGCCTGGGGACCGGACGGCGCAGCGTAGGTTCCCTTGGAGAGTGGCGCGAACACCGGACCAAAGACAGCGAAGTCCGCACCGAGCGCTTCCGCGCGAGTGATTTCACCGGCAGTGTGAGTGGATACACCGATCAGTTTGGACGGTCCGATCAGTTTGCGCGCCTCGTTGGGAGCGATGCCGTCGGAGGGCAGATGCACTCCGTCGGCGCCGGCGGCAAGTGCCACGTCAATGCGCCCGTTGACCAGAATCGGGACGCGGTAGGTACGGCATATCTGCTTTAACTCCGCCGCAAGCTGGATGAGTGCGCGACCCTCGAGGTTCTTTTCGCGCAACTGGATCGCGATTGGCGGTTGCGGGGCGGCTTCGGCGGCCGCTTGAAGCGCCGCTTCGACGGTCTCAACCAGACCGCGTGCCGCCGCCAGCTTGCGGTCGGTGATTAGGTAGAGTTTGAAGTCGATGCGAGGCATCAGGCCGGGAGAGTTCGCGTGAGGTGTCTCGGTCAACCCACCCTATCCCTCTCCCATTGTGGGAGAGGGATAGGAAGGATGGAATAGCTTTATTCGATCAGGCCCGACAGGGGGCTGGACGCGGTGGCGTACAACTTGCGCTCGATGCGTCCGGCCAGGTAGGCGATGCGTCCGGCTTCGACCGCCATGCGCATCGCATGCGCCATCGCGATCGGTTCGCGCGCGCCGGCGATCGCGGTGTTCATCAGCACCGCGTCGCATCCCAGTTCCATCGCCAGCGCCGCGTCGGACGCCGTCCCGACGCCGGCGTCGACCACCACCGGAACCTTCGCCTGCTCCATGATGATGCGCAGGTTGTAGGGATTGCGGATTCCCAAGCCGCTGCCGATCGGAGCCGCCAGCGGCATCACCGCGACGCATCCGATCTCCGCCAGCCGCAGGCAGGTGACAGGGTCATCGGTGACATAGGGCATCACCTTGAAACCTTCCTTCACCAGCACGCGGGCGGCCTCGATGGTTGCCGGGATGTCGGGGAAGAGGGTTTGCTGATCGCCGATAACTTCGAGCTTGACGAAGTCGCTTACGCCGGTTTCGCGCGCCAGCCGGCAGGTGCGGATGGCATCTTCGGCGCTGTAACATCCGGCCGTATTGGGCAGAATCATGAAGCGCTTCGGATCGAGGTAGTCGAGCAGGTTTTCGCGGTTGCGGTCGCTGATATTGACGCGCCGCACAGCGACCGTAACGATTTCCGCGCCGCTGGCTTCCACGGCCTGCCTGGTCTCGTTGAAATCGCGGTACTTCCCGGTTCCTACGATCAGCCGCGATCTGAAAACCCGTCCGCCGAGTGCAAATTTGTCGTCCGTCATATGAATATCCTCTTCCGGCCATCTTCGACCGCGTCGATCACCCGCCCCCCACGAAGTTGATCACCTCGACATGATCGCCGTCCTTGATGATGGTGCGTTCGTATTCTGCCTTGGCCACCACGGCCTGATTGATTTCAACCGCAACCCGGTTGGGCTTGAGCTTGAGCTCCGCCAGCAGGGTCGCCACCGGCGCGGGCGCGTCCAGAGAGTAGGGTTCCCCGTTCAATTCAATCGTTATCTTCATCGGCAGCTTTGGGGGCCGTCGCGCCTGGAGTCTTTACATCTGATCCGGATTTGGTTCAGCGCCGCGGGAGGCTTGAGGATTGAAACGGTGAAGCAGGCAACCTTGCGGCTTCCCTACGCCGGCATGATCCGGATCAGGTTCGAGGGGTTCGATTCTCAGCGCGCCTGTGCGCACACCCCCAGCCTTACCTGTGTATATCAAGCACGCTGGGGAGAGTCAAAATTGAGTTTCATTGACAGACCCTCATGCCGGGTGAATTACTAAAATGGCTCGTCCTCAAATGGAGCGGCCAGGTTAATGGCGGAAAGAGAAGCCGCAAAACAGCCAAAAATATTAAGCTTTTCGTGCGCGCGCCCAACCGTGGCGGAAATTGACCTCAGCGCCCTGCTGGCAAACTACCGCGCCCTGCACGACCTTGCTCAAGGCGCCGAGTTCATGGCGGTGGTAAAGGCCGACGCCTATGGTCATGGGGCGGTAGAGGTTGCCCACGCGCTGGCACGCGAAGGATGCAAGCACTTCGGCGTCGCGACCCTGGGTGAAGCCAAGGAACTGCGCGCGGCCGGCCTGGACGAGCGCATCTACCTGATGGGCGGTTTTTTCGCCCAGGAAGCTCCAGAGTTGGTGGAGTTGGATATCGTTCCTTTCGTGGCAGACGCCGCCGCCCTGCCGGTGCTCGATTCCGCCGCTTCCTCCCAGGGCCCTGGTTTCCCGATTCATCTAAAACTCGACACTGGCGCCACCCGTTTGGGAATCATTTCGGCAGACCTGCCCGACGCCATCCAGACCCTGAAACATTGCCGTAATCTGATAGTCGAAGGAGTCTGCACACTGCTGGCGAGCGCCGCCGATCCGTCCAGCCCGGTGACACAGGCGCAGCTTGGCGCCTTCGGGCGCGGTGTTGAGATGCTGCGTCAGGCGGGACTGGATCCGCGCTACCTGCACGTGGCCAACTCAGCCGCAACCGTGCTGCGCGCCGACGCGCACTTCAACATGATCAGGGTGGGATTGGCGCTGTACGGGCTTCCACCGGTTCCGGCCGTCATCAATACTGTAAAGTTGACGCCCGTGATGACGTTCAAGACGCGCCTGCTGCAGGTAAAACACGTCGCGGCGGGCACCGGCGTCAGCTACGGGCATACGTTCGTTACCTCGCGGCCCAGCGTGATTGGCGTGCTGCCGGTAGGCTATGCCGACGGTTACCGGCGTGGCTTGCAGCATGGCGGCGAGGTTCTGATTCGCCGGCGCCGGGCGCCGGTGGTGGGTGCGGTCTGCATGGACCTGACGATGGTGGACCTGACCGACGTGCCCGAAGCGGCGGCCGGCGATCCGGTGGTCTTGTGGGGCGGCAGCGGCGAGGATGCAATCAGCGCCAATGACGTGGCGCACATGGTGGGAACCATTTCGTACGAGTTATTGTGCACGGTAGGAAGCCGGGTGCCGCGAGTCTACCGGGAATGATTTGGTCATGAGCGACGTAAAGATCTCACGCGCGCTGCTCGGCGTCGCTGATAAGGCGGGGCTGGACACTTTGGCCGGCGCGCTGTTGCGTCACGGCGTCGAACTGCTTTCAACCGGCGGGACCAAAGCGTCGCTGGAGGAGGCTGGATTCAAAGTTGCGGCGGTGGGCGATTTCACCGGTTTCCCGGAAATACTGGGCGGACGGGTCAAGACGCTTCACCCGCGAATCCACGGCGGCATCCTGGCCCGGCGCGACATGTCGGCCGACCGCCGCGAAATGGCGGAGCATCAGATCCAACCGATCGACCTGGTAGTGGTCAACTTCTATCCATTCGAGCAGACCGTGGCAAAATCCGGCACCAGCCTTGATACCGCGGTCGAGAACATCGATATTGGCGGACCCGCGATGGTGCGTGCGGCGGCCAAGAATTATGCCCATGTGGCGGTGGTGGTCGACGCCGCCGATTATGCGGGACTGATCGCAGAGATGGATAGCAACGGCGGCGCGATTTCGGCCGCCACGCGATGGCGCCTGGCGCGCAAGGCGTTTGAACGCGTAGCCGCCTACGACTGCGCGATTGCCAGCTACCTCGGCGCGGTCGATGGCGGCGAGGGGCGCGAGCCGCTGGGGCAGAGCTTTAGTCTCTCGATGAGTCGTGCGCAGGGCCTGCGCTATGGCGAGAACCCCCATCAGCACGCTGCGCTATATGGCGATTTCCTGAATATCGCCGAGCAGCTTCACGGCCGTGAGCTGTCGTTCAACAACGTCGTGGATATCAACTGGGCGATTAATTTAATCCTGGATTTCGCCGATTACCGCGACGCCGTGGTCGCAATCCTCAAACACAACACGCCCTGCGGCGTGGGTGTCGCCGACACGCTCAAGGGCGCGTGGGACAAGGCCTTCGCCACCGACCCGGATTCGCCGTTCGGCGGAATCATTATCGCCAACCGCCCCTGGGACCTGGAGTTTGCCCGGGCGGTGGACGAATTGTTCACCGAGGTTTTGATCGGACCCGGCTTCAGCGGGGACACGCTGAGCTTCCTGCGCAAGAAGAAGAACCGCCGCGTGATGCGCTTTCATGCCGACCGCATCAATCGCAACGAACTCGATATCAAGCGCGTGCTGGGCGGCCTGCTGGTCCAGACTCCGGACCTGACCTACGAGGACCCCCATCAAGCGAAAGTGGTGACGCGGCGCACGCCGACCGAGGCCGAGCTGCGCGCACTCGCGCTCGGCGTGCGGGTTTGCAAGCACGTCAAGTCCAACGCGATCGCGTTCGTCAAGGAGGACCGCACGCTGGCGCTCGGCGGCGGGGCGACATCGCGGGTCGAGCCGGTGTACGCCGCGCGCGAAAAGGCGGCGCGGTTGGGTATTTCGCTGGCGGGCAGCGTGCTGGCGTCGGAAGCGCTGTTCCCGTTTCCCGATGGACCGACGCTGGCTGCGGAGGCGGGCGCCACCGCTATCGCGCAGCCCGGCGGCTCGGTGCGTGACGACGAGGTTATAGCCGCGGCCGACCACTTCAATCTGGCGATGGTTTTCACGGGCGTGCGCCACTTCCGCCATTGATTCGGACGGTCATCACATGCGGGTAATGGTGGTCGGCAAGGGCGGGCGCGAACACGCGCTCTGCTGGCGGCTCAATCAGAGTCCCAGCGTTTGGAAGCTGTTTTGCACGGTCGGCAATCCGGGCATCAACAGCCTGGCGACGCCGGTTCCGATTGAACCCAACGACCTGAAGCGCCTGGCCGACTTTGCCGTAAGCGAACGCATCGATTTGACCGTGGTCGGTCCCGAAGAGCCGCTGACGCTGGGTATCGCCGACGAGTTTGCCGCGCGCGGCCTGATGCTGATGGGACCCACCAAAGCGGCCGCTCAGCTTGAAGGCAGTAAATCATTCGCCAAGGAGATGATGCGCGAAGCGGGCGTCGCCACCGCTTCATTCGAAGTATTTGACGACCGCGAGCAGGCGCGCAGCCATGTTCGCCGCCAGGGCGGTCCGATGGTGATCAAGGCCGACGGGCTCGCCGCGGGCAAAGGCGTTAGCGTGTGCGATCGGCCCGAAGATGCGCTGCAAGCCGTGGACGATGCCATGGAGCGGTTAATTTTCGGCGCTGCCGGCAAGCGCGTGGTGATCGAGGAGCGGCTGCATGGACAGGAAGTCTCCTTTTTCGCCCTGTGCGACGGAACCAACGCCTTGGCGCTCGGAATGGCGCAGGATCACAAGCCGATCTTCGATGGCGACCGCGGTCCGAACACGGGCGGGATGGGCGCCTACTCGCCGGTGCCGCAGTTCGACGCCGCACTTGAAGAGCGGATCATGCGCGAAGTCATCAAGCCCACGCTGGGTGCGATGGCGGCGCGCGGGACTCCGTTTCGGGGCGTACTGTTCGTCGGCCTGATGGTCGATGAGAAACGGCTTGACGTGCTCGAATTCAATGTCCGTTTTGGCGATCCCGAATGTGAAGCCCTGATGATGCGCCTGGAGGGCGACTTGGCGCAGGCGCTGCTCGGAGCCGCGCGAGGGGAGCTTTCCGCCGATCATTTTCGGCTCTCGCCCAAGAGCGCGGTTAGCGTGGTGCTCACTTCGGGCGGATATCCGGGCGCGTATGACAAGGGGCTTGCGATCAGCGGGTTGGAGCGAATCGACGGAAACCAGCCCAGCGACGCCAAGATCAGATGGGCGGTTGAGCAGGTGCGGGTTAAGGTGTTCCACGCCGGCACTGCGCATCGCGAAGGGCGCCTGGTCACCGACGGGGGCCGGGTGTTGGTTGCCACCGCCATGGCTTCTACACTTGAAAAAGCGACCGCGGCTGCCTACGAGGCGGCAGATATGATCGAATTCGCCGGCAAGCATGTGCGGCGCGATATAGCCGCCAAGGCGCTTGCCGCAAGGCTGGCCTGAACGAACTTGCAAACCGACGCAAGCAAGGTGAAGCCGGCGCGCGGCGCCGAGCCGCCGGCCGATATAGATAGAGCGCTCGCCGCCCTCAAGGCGGGCCAGGCAATCGTCTTTCCCACGGAGACCTTTTACGGTGTCGCGGTTGACGCGCTGAATCCGCGTGCGCTGGACCGCCTGCTTGAGCTGAAAGGGCGCGACCCCGACAAGCCGGTGGCGTTGATCGCCGCAGACCTGGCAATGGTGACCGCGGTGGTAAAGGAATTTCCACCGGCGGCCCGCCGTCTCGCGCACAAGTTCTGGCCGGGACCGCTTACAATTGTGCTGCCGGCGCGCCCCGAGCTGTCGCCCACGCTGACCAATCGCGAGGGCGGGGTCGGGATACGCATCTCACCTCATCCGTTAGCGTTGGAACTCGCACGCCGTCTTGGCTCGCCGCTTACCGCGACCAGCGCCAATTTGGCTGGGCATCCGCCGGCACGCACTCTTGGCGAAGCGCGGGCTGTTTTTGGCGATGCGATCGCGGCGTACGTCGACGGCGGCACGCTTGACGGGTCGTTGCCGTCAACCGTGGTTGCGCTGGAAGGCGAGCGGATAAAGATCCTGCGTGCGGGCGCGATTAGCGAGCAGCGCGTGCGCCAGGCACTTGGTGAGTAGCCGCGCCCGAGACCTCACCGCCCGCCTGCGGCGCGGTATGCCGATGGTCAATCCGGTCATGGGATCCGACTGATGTTTGAACGCAAAGAGCGAATCGAGCCCTTCCGCGGGCTTTTTTTCAACCCTGAACGATGCGGCGATTTGGGCTCCATTGTCGCTCCGCCTTATGACCTAATCGACCCGCAGCGTCAGACGCAGCTTTACGAACGCAGCCCCTTCAACGTCGTGCGGCTGGAACTCGGCCGCGAGCCGGACCGCTACAGCGCGGCTTCGCTGATGCTCGAACAATGGATCCGGGACGGAATCCTGGTGCGTCCACCCGCGCCTGCTATCCATCTGTACACGCAGGACTTCAGCGCTGAGGGACGGAACTATACGCGCAACGGGTTTATTGTAACTTTGCGCCTGGAGGAATTCGCGCCCGGAAAGATACTTCCGCATGAGCGGACTTTCGCCGCGGCCAAGCTCGATCGGTTGCAATTGCTTGACGCCACGCGGGTCAATCTAAGCTCGATCTTCGGTCTTTATCCGGGACGTGATCCGGAACTGGAACGGTTGAAAGCCGCCGCCGGGCAGCGCCGGCCCGATTATGCCGTGCGCGACGACCTGGGAATCGGCAATGAACTGCGCGCAATCCCGCAACACGACGCAATCCGCACGGTTCAAAATGCGCTTGCGCACGTACGGTTGCTGATTGCCGACGGGCATCATCGCTACGAAACCGCGCTCAACTATCGCCGCAGCCGCCGAGCGCAAGAGCACGACCCTGCCGGCCTTAAGCCTTACGACTACGTGATGATCACGCTGACTTCGTGCGAAGATCCGGGCCTGCTGATTCTGCCCACCCATCGGATAGTGAATCGGATCGATGCCGCGGCAATGGGTGATTTCCATCGGCGCGCTGGAGAGTTCTTCGCCATTGAGGAATTCGCCGATGAAGACCGGTTCGTGGCGCGGCTTAAAGAGGCGGGCAATGGAGTGCTCGGAGTCGCTCTCAGCGGCGCCTCGAAGCTGCGCATCCTGAGACTTAAGGACCCCTCGCTGATGGCGGCCGCGGCGGCGCAGATGCAGCCGGAGGTGCGCCGCCTCGACGTCTCGGTACTCCACGCGCTGGTCTTCGAGCGCTTGCTCGCAATCGACGAAGCTGCCGTCAAATCGGGGTCTCTCATCGAATACACAGTGGACGCCCGCGCGGCGCTCGCAACGGTAAGCGATGGCCGCGCGGCAGGCGCGTTCCTGATGAATCCGCCGTCGATCGGCGACGTAGAGCGGGTCAGCGACAGCGGCGCCACGATGCCGGAGAAGTCCACGTACTTCTACCCCAAGCTACTGACCGGCCTGGTCATGAACCCGTTTTACGATTGAATATGAAGCCAGCCTTCACCAATGGCGCCGGCACCTTGATACTCGTCCGGCACGGCGAGACCGAGGGCCAATCGAGCATCCGGTATCATGGCCGGGGCGACGTTGCGCTGGATGAGCGCGGGCGGGCGCAAATGTGGGCGGCTGCCGAGGTGCTTAAGAACGAGGAGTTCGCCAAAGTGTTTGCCAGCCCTCTTTGCCGGGCTACCGAAGGCGCGCGGATCATCGCAGGCGAAAATGCCGCGATCGCCGCGATCGGAGACTTCGTTGAAATTGACTTTGGCGATTTCGAAGGGCTGACGATCGAAGAGATTCGCGAAAGATATCCGGACGAGTTTGAACGCTGGCGGGCCCATCGCCTTGAGGCTGGCTACCAGTATCCCAACGGCGAGAGCGGTGAGGCGTTCAGATCGCGCGTCAGGATCGGGATGGAGCGAATGTTTGAGTTATGGCGGGGGAAGCATCAAGAAATCAGCGGCATCGCGCTGCTGGTGGCCCATCGCGGGGTCATTCGGCTCATACTCAACTGGCTCATCGGCGTCACGCCCGCGATTGAGCTGGGATCGATCCATATCCTGGATTGCGACCGCGGCTGGCGCGCCCGCATTCTGGACTTGATTCCCGAACGCGAAGGGACGCCCTGACCTAGGGGCAACGTTACCGAGGCACGCAACTTTTTCCTTCTGCTCTGCTGGCCAAGTGAGGAGGGTCGGCTCAAAAGCCATGACGACAGGAGGTCGCATTTAGTCCCTGGGCCATCTTCGCTTTGCGGCTTACGACATGTTTGCGACGTGAAGAAACGTTGTGTTCCACCAGGCCCGGAACCATGGACTGCCGTCTCGCTCGCCGTACACGACCCCGATGGCGTGCATCCCGTCGGGATCGATTGTGCATTGCAGGTCGGTCACTTCATCGACCGCGAAGGTCGAAGGGGGAAGCCATTTGGGGCCGCGCAATTCGTCAAAATGCAGATAGGCGCGCATCTTGGCATAGCTGTGTCCGTCAGTTGACAGCAGCCGTAGTTGACCCGTGGTATTGATGATGCGTTTGCCTTCGACCCCGGCGGCCGTAAAGGTAAGGTGAAAAGGTCCGTCGCCCACGCGCCGATAACACAGCTCATATGTCTTCGGCATCCACAGGCCGGGTTTCGGAGCACCCGGTAGCCCCTGTATCCGGTCCACCATTTCCACCCGTCCACGCCAGCATCCGCGAAAAATTGCGGGAAGTTCCGGCTCAGGTTGCGGCGGGGGTGGCGGCGGCGGCGCTTCTGCCTCGGGTTGAGCAGGCGGAGGCGGTGGTGGCGGCGGTACAGCCGGAATGGTCTGGACGTTGTTGGGCGGCGAGAGCGGAGGCGCGGCCGGGTTCGGGCGCGGGCGCAGCGGCTGCGTGGACTGGCTTCGCGGCATCGGCAGCTCCAGGGTTTGCTGGGCAACAGCAGCGTCGCCAACCAGCACGATAAAGGTCAAAGCCAACCCCAATAAATACACACCACAGACGCATCCGCGGCGAAGGTCGAACAATTGCAGTGACTTCGGCATCAGATCTAATTTTACCGCAGGATTGATGCCAAGTTGAAAGCAAAGTCCTAGCGTCGGCGCAGCACGCCCCACCATCGGCGCTGGCATCGATCGAGCGGAGTCTCGAAGGAAAGATCGCTGTATTCGGCGATAAGCTCGAACATACCCGACGCACGCGCCGCGAAATCCAGCAGCTTGGGTACGGTGTAGCGTACCGGTACCAGGTCGCGGGTTCTGACGACGCGATCGGGAAAGTGAATAGTGCACTCCAGTTCGTAAATCCAGGCGCTGGCATGCCAGGCGATCGGACGCAGGAATTCACGCACGTCGATCACGATACGGCCGTGGCGGACTTTGCGCATCCGCCATAATCTGCGCCGCCGGGCGCCTTCGATGTCCTCATGACGATCGATGTCCACGCAGTACAGTCCGCCTTTGCGCAGTGCCGCCGCCACGGAGCGCAGATGGCCTAGCAGATCCTTGTTATCCACGATTACGGGAAGCGTTTCGGACATGAAAAACGCCGCGTCGAAACCACCGCGCGGCAGAGCAAAGCGCTCGATGCGGCGTTGAAAAAACTCGAGCTTTGCGATGCCGCGAGACTCGCGGCGCCCCGCCGCGATCATCGTCGCGGACCGATCTATGCCGACCACGGCGATACCGCCGGCAGCCAGAATTTGCCCATGCGGAGAATTGCCGCAGGCGATGTCGAGAACGCGGCGGATTGGGCGCTTTGAATGCCGCGCCCACACCCGCTTCAGAAATTCGACTTCCTCGCCGATATCGCCCGGCTGCTCCATGTGAACCACGCGGAACAGATCCGGGAATTCGTAGATGCTGTGCTCTTTCATCCAGTTGCCCCGTGTGCGCCGATCGCGGAGTTGAAGTTTATCGCGCGTGGATTACGATGGCATCGGATGCAATAATGAACGTCATTTTGAAATAAAAAGGATGACAGTCCACCATGGATGAAGTCTCTCCGGCAGATTATTCTACCCGCCGGCTAACGCCGGAAGATGCGCTCCAGATTCCCGAGCTGAGCATGCGCGTCAACGGTCCCGGCTATATCCACGCCGAGGTGTACCATCCCGACCAGTTGGTGGGGCTCAATCAGAGCGGGCGTCTGGTCTCGATTGTCGCGCTGCACTCCGAAACCGCGGTGGTGGGGCACAGCGCGCTTGAACGGCCCGACCTGGGGCCGATTGCCGAGACCGGGGAGGCGATGGTCCTGCCCGAGCATCGCCATCATCATCTGCTGGACCGCATGAAGGTGGCCCTGGAGGAAGAGGCGCGCAAGCTCGGGCTGGCCGGAATTTTCGGCAACGCTGTAACCCATCATGTGTTCAGTCAACGGACCGAGGAGCGATACAAAGGCCACCCAACGAGCTTTTTGCTCGCGGCATCGCCGGCCAGCGCCCATCAGTTGGAGGGTAAGTATCCGCAACGCGTAAGCCTGCTCAGCTACTTTACTTACCTATGTGAACCTGGCGGCACCGTGGCGCACCTGCCAGAGCATCATCGGCCGATGGTAGGCCGGATCTATGATTTGCTTGGCCGCCGCGTTGAATTTGGCCAGGCGGTCGCGCCCCGGGGTCCAGGCAAGCTGTCAAGCGCCTATGATCCCGCCACTCAGAAGGGCACGGTCCGGGTGCAGGAGCCGGGCGCGGACAGCGGGGAGCAAATTGACCATGCGCGCCGCGGTTTGCTGAACAACTTCGGCGCGGAGGTCATCTACGTTGAATTGCCGCTGGACCATCCCGGCAGCGCAGATGTGTGTACAGCGGCGGAGGGGCTGGGTTTTTTCTTCAGTGGCATTTCGCCACAGCCGCCCGGCAGCGGCGATTGGCTGCGGCTCCAGTTTCACAAGGCTCCGCTGGACCTGGGACTACTCCAAATCGAAGGCGAATTTGCCCGTCAACTGCTGGCTTATGTCGGCAGCGAGCGTAGCCGGGTAACCAGCTGACCCGCAGGTGTGGGGGCCGCCTCAACGTCCGCCCGTTATCGGCTTTTCCGGCTCGCCCACGCAGTAGGCGCATCGGCACTGAGCACGCAGTTGCGGCAGGGTGTAGATGGTCTCGTGGCCGTCATGCCAATTCAGAAAGAGGGCGTCGTCGCCGAGGCGCATCAATTGACGCAGCCGGCGGCTGTCCTCGGGCAGCGTTTCTTTCAGGTCGCCACGGCACTTCAGGCAGGGGCAGAAGCGGCGGAGGTTGTCGAGTGGATAGATGCTTTCGTGCCCGTCGCTCCAGTGCATCCCGACTGCATAGCGGCCGACTTCGTTCAGATCTTTGATTGTCAGAGTTTTGCGTTTTTCGGCCATCCGATACTCCATCCATAGATTAGCAGATGTCGGCCTGGCTCTCGAAATGAACGAAAAAAACCGGCAGTTCTTTTGCGAAACGCCTCCGGGACAAAGGTGCAACCTATCTACGCCGGGAGCGCGTAACCTCCCTCAGTAAAAGCGTTTCTCTCCTGGGGGGCGGGTTTTCCAGCGCCTATGGATCCAGTTCCAGTGGTCGGGGTACTGGCGGATCATTTTTTCCACGACATGCGTGGCGCGCTGCGTGGTTTCGCGTACTGCTTCGTCGTGGTCGCCCTCGCGAACGATATCGAGCGGAGGCAGGATTACCATCCGATGATGAAGGGTTGTTCCCTCTCTGACCATGAAACCGGGGACGGCTGGCGTGCCGGTCGCGATTGCCAGGCGCGCCAGGCTGGTGGTCGTGCAGGCTTTGAGCGAAAAGAAATCCACGAACACGCCGCGGCGCACGTCAAGGTCGATTGGAATCGCGACGACGCCCGCCCGGCGCACGATCGCGAACATTTCCTTCGCGGCGCCCTTGCGAGGAATCATGTGGTTGCCGGCACGAGTGCGCGCCCTGAAGGCGACGGCGTCGATCAGCGGATTGCGCAGCGGCCGATGAACGATCGCCACCGGATGTCCGAACAGCGCATGCGCAACCATCAGCAGTTCGAAACTTCCGAAGTGGCCGGAGAAGATGAAACCGCCGTGCCCGTCTGAAAGTTCCAGTCCGCGTCTCCAGTTCTCCACGCCTTCGTAGTGTGCGAACTGTGAGATGTTATCCGGCGTGAGTTCGTCCAGATGGCACCATTCAGCCGCCATCCGTCCCCAGTTGCGGTACATCGCGGTAAGGGTCGCAAGGCGCTGCGCCGGAGCCCACTGCGGGAACGCAATTTCCAGGTTGCGCATCGCGACCGGTCGATTGATCCGATCCACTGCGGCGGTAATCGAGCCCAGACATACGCCAAGGCTGGCCGCGCGAGGCAGCGGAAGCGCCTTTAGAGCGGCGCGTCCGGCGGCGAACAGTGAATATTCGATCCGCGCCGCCGCGCCCGATGACTGTCTAGGCATCGGAGATGATGACTCGGCTGCGCAGCGGCTCGACCGATCCGGGCGGCTCAGCGCAGATCAAAGAGTCCTTTCACCGAATCAAGAGTTCCGCCCGCACGATGCGCCGCCGCATCCGTCTGAGTCGATCCGCCGGATGGTCCACTGGAAGGCGCAGAGGTATTCGACACGGCACCGGTGGCCGGCGCCGGCGACCCCGCTAGCGGCCCGGCCGGCGCTACCGCCACACCTGCGGGCGCGACCGCGCCGGGCTTCGATGGAGCGGCGCCTCGCGCACTGGGGCCGATCTCATAGGTGTTCATCGGTGTGGGTGAGGTTTCAACGCCCGCCGGCGGCCCCATCGCTCCAGTGCTGCCGCCGTCCGGCGAAGGGTTAGGAGGGCCGAACTCGGCGCCCGGCGGTACCGACACGCTGAAGCTGGGTTTGAAAAGCTCCCGCACCTGAGCCAGCGGCATGTCGTGGACTTCCTTGCGGCCCAAGGTCTGGATGAAGTGTTGGCGCTCATCCAGCGACAGTTCGCGCAAATCCTCGCGGTTGAGAATTACGTGGGGGGTCAGGAACACCAGCAAATCGGTTTTCTGACCGTTGCGTTGGCGGTCGCTGAAGAGATTGCCCAATACCGGGATGTTGGACAGGTACGGCACTCCGTTGTTGGTGATGTCGACCTCATCGGCGAGTAGACCCCCGATCACCGTAGTGCGATGGTTCTGGACCGTCACGGTGGTGGAAGCGGAGCGAATCGTCGTCGTCGGTCCCAGCGGATTATTCGCCGTGGACAGGATTATCGCCGACACCTCTTCGTAAACGTCCAGCTTGATATACCCGCCCTCGGTTATCTGCGGCACAATGTCCAGCGTGATACCTACGTTCTGGCGGTCCACCGACTGAAAGATCTGGCCGGTCAACGCCGCGGTCGCGGTGGCCGAGGAGATGAAGGGCACGTTCTGGCCGACCACGATAGTCGCTTCTTCATTGTCGGTGGTCAGCAGGGTGGGAGCCGACAACACGTTGGAGTGGGTGTCGGTCTCGATTGCAGTGATCAGCGCGATATCGCATGGGACGGTCACCGAAGTTGAGGTAGTGCTAGTACCTGTGGTCGCGCCAGCCGCCGCACTCAGTGCACTGTTTATCGTACACATGCTGCCTGATGCCAGCCCGAAGCTGAGCCCGGTGGCGCCCAGCGGGTTGGTTAACGCATTGGCCAGGTTGCCGTAATCGAAATGGCCCACCCCCAGCACGTTGCCGCCAAAATTGGCGCTGCCCTGGAAGCTGATGCCCAGTTCACGCATCCGCTGGGTGCTCACCTCGACGATCACCGCCTGGACGTAAACCTGACGCCGCGGGATGTCGAGTTGGGAGATGATGGTTTGCAGCGTGCTGTAATCCTGTGGCGAGGCGCTGACGACCAGCGAATTGGTGGCGGGATCGGCCGTTACCCGCACCGCCTGTTCGAACTCAGTTCCGGGACCGCCGGTGGCCGTCGCGGTGGCGGCTCCGCCGCCGCCGAGCGTGCCGCTCGCCCGGTTCCGGCCGCCGCCCATGCCCATTCCCATTCCACCACCGAAGCCACCCATTCCGCCGCCAAGGCCGCCGCCGAAACCACCTCCAAAGCCGCCGCCGAAGCCGCCGGAAAGCGAGCTATACCCGCCCAAGCCGCCAAGGCCGCCGCCCATTCCACCACCAAAGCCACCCAGCCCGCCGGTGCCAAGTCCGCCGAAACCCAGTCCGCTGCCCCGCCCGAGCGATCCGCGCCCGGTCTGCGGCGAAAGCATCCCTGGTCCGCCCCCACCTCCTCCCAACAGAGAGTTGAGCACAGAGACCATCTCAAGCGCTTGCGCGTATCTCAGGTAATAGACGTGGACGCGCGAGGTGGCCGCGGGGCTGTGTATGTCAAGCTTGCCGATCAGGTCCCTGATCTGCTTCATCTGCAGTGGACCGGCCAGCACGACCAGCGAATTGGTACGCTCATCGGGGACTATTTTGAATGCGCGCGACGGCGCCTCCGCCGACGGCGCCACTACCCCGACGCCAGGGCGGCCATAACCCGAACTGGCGCCGCTGGCCCGCTCACTCATGATTTGCTCAATCTTCGGGGCAAGGTCATCGGCATAAGCCAGCTTGAGAGGAATGACCACCACCGATTGCTGGATGCCTTGCGCATCGAGGCTGCCGATAATGCCCAACAGGCGCTGCACGTTCCACGCATCGTCGGTGATAATCAGAGTGTTGGTCTCGGGAAAGGCTGCTACCAGTCCGTCGCGCGAAATCATCGGCTGGATCACGTTCACCAGCGAGGACGAGTCAACGTTGCGCAGCTTGACCATCCGGGTGACGTAGGCGTCGGTCCCGGTGATCGCGGGCTGCTGCGAGGTGGTCAGGGCCGCGGAGCCGCGCGAATCGCGCGAAGGAATGATCTTGATAATCGGCCCGGCGGCGACCGTGGTGAAGCCTTTGAGCTGCAGAACCGACTTGAAAATCGAATAGGCTTGCTCCGGGGTCACCTTGGTCGGCGACACGATGCTCACCTTGCCTCTGACGCTCTCATCAAGAACGAAATTTTTTCCCGTGATCTGGCTGATGAACTTAGCCAGGACCGAGATGTCGACGTCCTGGAAGTTCATCGTGATGAGATTTTCGCCGGCCCCGGGCGGGATCGGCTCGGCAAATGCCACCGGAACCAGCCATACCACCAAGGCCACAAGAAACACCGCGCGGAGCAATTGCCTCATATCAAAGCCCCAACAAGCCTGCGTAGCCAAGTCAACTTATACAGAACCGGCCCGCGACCGCAACCAGCCCTTCCGTAGTCCCGCCTCGACCCCAGTGTTGCGCAAGCGCGCATGCTTGGGGATGATGAGTTAGCGCTCGGGCTCCGGGCTCTTGTCGTGATGCCATCGTTGGCTGCAAATCTCAATACCACCGCGGTGCTCCGCTTGCTTCCTTATCCGGTTAAACTGGCAAGGTGCGCTTCGAGTTCCTAATTGGAATGCGGTACCTGAGGGCGCGGCGCAAAGAGCGCTTCGTGTCCCTGATCGCTGTGATTTCACTGGCCGGGGTGATGCTGGGGACCTTTGCCCTCAGCGTCGACCTGGCGGTGATGAGCGGATTCGAGGAAGACCTGCATAAGCGCTTACTGGCCTTTACCCCACATCTGACGATCCAAAGCCCGCCAGGGCGGCCACTGGATACCGCCGCTCTGGCCGGGCGTATCGCGGCGCTGCCCGGAGTGGTCGGCACGGCGCCCTACGTCTCGGGCCAGGTGCTGTTGGCTTCCGCCGAAACCGCGACTTCGGCCGGCTACGTCAAGTCCGGCGCCGTGATGAGAGGGGTGGTGGCGCCCAAAAACCCGGTGTTAGCAGATTTGTCGCATTCGCTGACGGCCAACGCACTGGCTGCGCTGGGCAACTTGCATCCCGTAGCTTTCGGCACCGGAGCACAGCGGCGTGAGGTCGATCTGCCGGCGGTCATACTGGGTAAGAGCCTCGCGGGGGACCTTGATGTCGGTATCGGCGACGTCGTTACGCTCATATCGCCGACCAGCTTCGGCGCCGCCGCCGACGTGCCCAGGCTTAAGCGCTTTTGGGTCGGCGGCCTGCTCCATTCCGGAATGGCCGAGTACGACGCCAGCCTGTTGTTCGTCAATCTCACTCAGGCCGAGGCCCTGGCCGGAGATAGCCCGCAGTTTGAGCATGGGTGGGAGGTTCGGGTGGCCAATATCCTGGACGCCCCGGCAATGCGTGTGCGTATCGCGGCGCTGCTGGGACCGGGCTACACCGTCAGCGATTGGACGCAAACCAATGTTGGATTGTTTTCGGGACTGAAGTTAGAGACCTTTACCCATTTCCTGGTCTTGCTGCTGATCGTTCTGGTTGCGGCCTTCAATATTGTCGCGACCCTGGTGATGGTCGTTATGGAGCGGCGCAAGGAGGTTGCGATCCTTCAAGCGATGGGAGCGCCGGCCAATGCGGTAGCTGCGATTTTCCTGTTCGAAGGCGCGCTGCTGGGACTGGCCGGGACAATCGCGGGGGTCGGTACAGGTTTCATCGCGTCCTTCCTGATCGGCAAGTACCATTTGATCCACCTGCCCCCCGACGTCTTCATGGTCAGCGCGGTCCCGGCGCGGCTTTATCCCGCCAACTTCCTGCTGGTCGCGGTAGCAGCGATTGCGCTGTGTATCGCTGCCGCCCTTTACCCGGCGTGGCAGGCCCGTTCGCTATCGCCGGTGGAGGTCCTTCGCTATGAATGAGCGCGCGCAACGGGCCAAAGGTATGAAGCCCTCGGCCGGCAAGCTGCTCATTGAAGCGCAGGGCCTGGGCAAGAACTTTTATGATGGCGGACGCGAAATCCAGGTCCTGCGCGGACTCAACTTTACGGCCGGCAAGGCCGAGCGCGTCGCGATTATCGGACAATCAGGTGTGGGAAAGTCCACTTTGCTCCATGTCCTGGGCAGCCTGGAGCGGCCTACCGCCGGTCGCGTGCTGTTCGATGCTCAGGACCTTTTTGCCCTGACAGCTCGCCAGCTTGCCGAATTCCGCAATTTGAAACTGGGGTTTGTCTTTCAGTTCCATTATCTGCTGGCGGACTTCAGCGCCCTGGAGAATGTGATGATGCCGGGGCTGATCGCGCGGCTTCCCGACGCCGAGGTCAGAGCGAAGGCGGGGGAGATGCTGGCGGTGGTGGGATTGGGCGACAAGCTCCATCGGCGGCCGGCGGAACTCTCCGGCGGTGAGCAGCAGCGGGTCGCAGTAGCGCGCGCGGTCGCGCTGCGCCCCCGCCTGGTGCTGGCCGACGAACCGACCGGCAACCTCGATCCAAGAACTGCCGAGGAAGTTCATGTTCTGTTCGAGCGGCTTAGCGAGATGGGCATTACGTTTATCGTCGCGACCCACAATGAGCGGCTGGCGCGGCGGATGAACCGGACGATGGTGTTGCGTGACGGACAGCTTCATGAGCAGTCCGGGTAGCCGGGCTCTTCGTCGATGTGATGCGGTTGAGAATGCGACCTTCATTCGTTAAGTCTTTTCGTTGCCGGATCTGAAGGAGCTGCATCGGGAAGTGTTTGAATCGGCTATTGAAAACCGGACTCTTAATGCCGGAGCTTAAAATGCGGGGGCAGCGTGAAGCAGTTTTGGGCACGGTTTTGCGCGATGTCCGGGCCGACCGGCGCTTGCTTTACTTGGGTCGGATGTTTGGTTAGCTTGGCCGCTTTGGTGGTCATGGAGTGGCTGTGGCAAGGAGCACCCGAGCTGAATTACGTGCGCTCATCATCAGCGCCCTGTGCTTTTCGTTGGCCGGTCTGCTGGCTGCAGCATCCCTGACCTTTGCCCAAGGCCCCTCCGGGCCGATCGGCGCGATCGAGATCGAGGGCAACCTGCGCGTCGACACCCAGGCTATCCGTGGACATATTTCCTCGCGGGTGGGCGAACCGCTGGATACAGCGTTGGTCGACCAGGACGTCAAGGCAATCGCCAAGATGGGTTTCTTCAGCCAGGTAAACGCCGAGGAAACGCGTCGAGGGGGCAAGCTGGTCCTGATCTTTCATGTCGAAGAGCGTCCCTACATAACCGACGTCAAGGTTGAAGGGCTCAAGAAATTCAAACAAACCGACGAAAAGATCCAGGAGGCCTTGAAGCTGCATCCGGGCGCCATTGAAGACCCGATAATGGTGTCGGAAACAGAGAAAGCGCTCGCCAAGGTTTACCAGGACAAGGGTTACCTTGACGCAACCGTCTCTTTCCACACCAACCCCGGACCCAACGATAGTGCGGTCGGTATTTTCGTGGTCAAAGAAGGACCGGTAGTACGGATCGGCAAGGTCCAGTTCCATGGCAACACGGTGCTTTCCTCGCGCCAGCTCCGGGCTGCCATGGAAACCAGGCCTTTCAATGTGTTGAGCTACGTTTTCGACACTGGCGTGCTGGACAGCAAAAAGCTGCAGGACGACCGCGAGCGCATCACCGCGGTGTATTACCAGCACGGATATCTCAACGCGCACGTCTCGGAGCCGGTGATCACGCGCCAAAAGGGCAAGCTGATTATCACTCTGAATATAGACGAAGGCGACCAATTCAAAACCGGAAAGGTGAACCTGTCAGGCAATCTCAAGGTACCCGAAAAAGACCTGACCACGCGGCTGACATTGAAGACCGGCGAGGTGTTCAAGCCCTCTACGATGCAACACGACGTGCTGACGCTGTCCGACTTTTACTCCGACCGCGGCTATGCCTTCGTCAACGTCGAACCGCGAACGGTGGTCGACCCCGACAAGCATCTGGTCAATGTCACCTTCGACGTCAATCCCGGCCAGCAGGTGCTGGTGGACCGGATCAAGATCACCGGCAACACCAAGACCTCGGACAAAGTCATTCGCCGCGAGCTGCAAATCCAGGAGCAGGAACCCTACTCCGCCACCGCAATTCGCAATTCAAAGGCGCGCCTTGACGCGCTGGGAATTTTCGAAAGCACCAATATCGGGACCTCGGCGGGCCGATCGCCGGATCGGATTAACCTCGACGTTGCTATCCGCGAAGGTCAGACGGGGTCATTCTCGCTCTCGGGCGGATTCGACAGCTCTTCGTCGCTGTTCGGCAATTTCCACGTCGGCGAGAACAATCTTTTCGGCGGCGGCCAGCGCGTTTCCTTCGACGCCTTGATCGGTTTCGTGTTCCGCAACTACAGCATCAGCTACACCGAGCCGTGGTTCCTGGACATGCCGCTGTCGGCCGGTATCGATCTTTATAGCTGGGAGAACTTCCTGCCCAGCTTCACCCGCAAGACGCTTGGTTTCGCAATCCGGAGCAGTTATCCGCTGGCAGAGTTGGGACTTAAGAAGCTCGGACCCTTTTCGCTGGAGGACGTGGACGCGGGTTTGACCTATAGATTTGAAAGCATCGGAATTGTGGGACTCGAGCCGTTCACGACCGAGCAGATCCTGCAGTTCAAGGGCTATTCCCAGACCTCCGAACTGGCACCCCTGATCCGCCGTTTCGCGGTTGACAACGCGCTCGACCCGCACACCGGCTCGGTGGAGAGCCTGGCGCTTCAGTTTGCGGGCATCGGCGGCACCAACCGGTTCATCAAGGGCGCGCTCCATACGCGCTTCTTCTTTCCGGTTTACAAGAGCCCGGTTTTCGGTGATTTCATCTACGAAATCGGCGCCGACTACGCTCTTGGCACAAACCTCGGGGGTGGAACTGGCGGTGAACTGCCGCTGCAAGAGCGCTACTTTCCGGGCGGTCCAACCGGACCCGAGGCGGTTCCGGGCTATCCGTTCTACAGTCTGGGCCCGGAGGTGCAAGTCTTTAACGCCTTGGGACAATCGCTTGGTTTCCAGGTGGTGGGCGGCAGCCAGGAGCTGATTCTGTATCATCAAATTGAATTCCCAATTATCGACTCTATGGGTCTGCGCGGCTTCATCTTCATGGACGCCGGAAATGCATTCAAACTTGACCAATTCGGCGAGCTGTACCAGTTGCAAGGCGCGGTCGGCCCGGGAGTATTCTGGAAATCGCCCTTTGGACCTCTACGGCTAGCCTTGGGGATACCGATTAATCCGCGCCCGCAGGACGGCGCCGTGGACTTCATTTTCGGGTCGGGCGCCAATCTCTAGCGATTCTTTAAAGCAACAACCATCAGGGCCCGGCCGGCAAAGCCCGGTGTTCCGCGCCCTGTCAGAAAAAAAAGGTAACTGGCTTGATGCCGATGTATTCAGCTATAAAAATGAGCACCAACGAGTGCCGGACCCGGGATGGCCTGAAACGGCGGCTCAAGAGGATTATGACTGACCAAATGCATCGATTAGGGTTTGTATCGGTAGTCGTGGCGCTTTTGGCCCTGGTCTCCACAGCCGCGGCTTCGGCCGACCTGAAGGTCGCGTTCGTCGACATGCAGCGCGCACTGAATGACTCCAACGCCGGGAAAAGGGCGAAGAACGATTTCCGCTCCGAAATCGGCCGTCTGCAGAACAAGCTCCAGCGCCAGCAACAGGAGGTCCAGTCCCTCAAGGATGAATTGGACCGTAAGGGTCCGCTGATGCGCGATGACGAGCGGCGCAACTTGCAGGACGACTATACGCGCAAGCTGCGCGACTTCGAGCGCGCCTACAAGGACTCCAAGGACGAGTTGCAACAGAAGGACAACGAGGTTACCGGCGCAATAGTGCGCGACCTGGCCTACATCGTCCGCAACCTGGGCGAGCGTGATGGCTACACCGTGGTCCTGGAAAAAGGCAGCCTGCTGTGGGCCGCCCCGTCAATCGACATAACCGATCAGGTGATCCGCGAGTATAACGCAAGCGGAAGCAGGATCGGTTCACTCGGCGACAAGCTCAACCAGGGTGAAGGTCTAAGACGCTCCTCCAGCAGCCAGGGTAGTTTGAGTGGTGGTGGAATGGAGGAGGCGCCGCCTACGCGTCCCACCAAGCGATCGAGCATATCAAGGTAGTTGTGGCGGCGTCATCCGCAAATGATGATAGCGGCGGCGTTTCCTTCGCGGGCTTGTTGAAGCTGCTGCCCCATCGCTATCCGTTCCTGATGGTGGATCGGGTGGTGGAGGTGTCGGACACGCACGCGGTGACGTTGAAGAATGTGACCCACAACGAGCCGTTCTTCACTGGTCATTTTCCGGATATGCCGGTTATGCCGGGCGTGCTGATTCTCGAGGCGCTCGCGCAATCCTCCGCGCTGCTGGCGATCCATATCCTGGGAATCCAGGACATTCCCTTCTTCATGCTCACCGGCCTGGACAAGGTACGCTTTCGCCGCCGCGTGGTCCCGGGCGATCAGTTGCGCATGGAAGTGCGATTACTGCGCCAGCATCGGCCGCTGTGGCGGATGCATGCCCAGGCGCGCGTGGATGGCGAACTGGCGGCCGAAGCCGAAGTCTCAGCGATGGAAGTGCAGGAGAAAGTCCGATAGGCGGGCGCATTCATCCGACCGCCATCATCGATCCGCGCGCCGAGCTGGATCCCAGGGTGCAAATCGGGCCGGGCGTGGTAATCGGCGCGCAGGTCCGGATCGGACCCGATACGGTAATTGGTCCCTATACGGTAATCGAGGGACAAACCACCATCGGCGCGCGCAATCAGATCTTTCAGTACGCCTCCCTGGGCGCCGCTCCGCAGGACCTGAAGTACCACGGCGAACCCTCGCGGCTCGAGATTGGCGACGACAATAAGATCCGCGAGTTCGCGACCATCCATCGCGGTACTGAGGGCGGCGGAATGGTCACCCATATCGGCAACGGCGTGCTGGTCATGAACTACGTTCACGTCGCTCACGACTGCATTATCGGCGACCATTGCATCCTGGCCAACTCTACCGAACTTGCCGGTCATTGCGTGCTCGAGGACTGGGTGGTGGCTGCGGGATTGTGCGGCGTGCATCAGTTCACGCGCGTGGGACAGCATGCGATGCTCGCGGCGGGCAGCAAGATCGCGCAGGATGTTCCGCCCTTTGCGATGGTGCGGGGCGACCGCGCCCGCCTGGTGGGCGTGAACACGATAGGCTTGGAGCGGCGCAACTTCGACTCTCAAACCACCGCCGCCATCAAGCGCGCCTTCCGCACCCTCTTCTATTCCAAGCTGCTGCGCGATCAGGCGATCGCCAAGGTGCTGGAGCAGGACGGCGAGGTTGCCGAGGTTCGCAACATAATCGAATTCGTGCAGCGCTCCGAGCGCGGAGTGGTCGGCCGCAGCCGTGACTAAGCTGGGACTCATCGCGGGCAACGGCGCTTTTCCGCTGCTGGTTGCCGATGCCGCGCGCCGCCGGCAGATACGGATCATTGCCGTGGCTCACCTGAATGAAACCGACCGCGCGCTGGAGCCATTGTGCGAGCAAATCACCTGGATCAAGGTTGGCGAACTGGAGCGGATGATCCAATCGTTCAAGAGCGCTGGCGTGGCCCGCGCCGCGATGGCCGGCGGGATTTCCAGGGCCCGTCTCCAGGACTCGTTCGCGCCCGATCGGCGAGCGCTGGCAATGCTTGCCCGAGTTGGCAAGTTCAGCGATGACGCGGTGCTGCGCGGCGTGGCTAGCGAACTGGAGTTGGATGGAATCGAGATCATCGATCCGATCTACTTGCTTGACCGCGCGCTCGCCGACGAGGGTACGATGGCCGGTCCGCAGCCGACGGGCGCGCAGTTGGGCGATCTGAAGTTGGCCTTTTCCGTGACCCGCTCGCTGGGACCGTATGATATCGGGCAGGCGGTCGCCGTGCGTGACGGGGTGGTGGCGGCGATCGAAGCGGTGGAAGGAACCGACGCCGCAATCCGGCGCGCTGCGGCGCTATGCGGCCGAGGGCTGGTGGTGGTCAAGGCGGCCAAGTCCGATCAGGATCTGCGCTTTGACCGGCCCGCTATCGGTCCCAATACGATCGAATTGCTCGGCGAAGTCGGCGCTGTAGTGCTGGGGATCGAAGCGGGATGCACGATGATTCTCGAACGTGAACGCACCATGGAGCTGGCCGAAAGCCGCGCCATCACGGTCTATGGTCATGCCGGAGCTTAGGGCTGCGGTAGTCGGCGCCGGCCGCCTGGGTGCGCTGCATGCCGCTAAATATGCGGCGCTCCCGGGAGTAAGGCTGACACACGTCGTGGACATTGTTCCCGCGCACGCTGAGCGCCTGGCTCGCGTCAGCGGCGCCCAGGCTCTTACCGACTATCGCGATTTGCTGGGGTGCGTGGACCTCGCCAGCGTTGCCACGCCGACCGTGACGCACCTGGAAATCAGTGCGGGGCTGCTAGCCGGCAGTATCGACGTGCTGGTGGAAAAGCCCATGACCGCGACTCTGTCGCAGGCGCGCGAATTGGCGGCCCTGGCTCAAGCCTCGGACCGGATCCTTCAGGTGGGTCATTTGGAGCGCTTCAATCCGGCCGTGATTCGATCCCGTCCGGTCATAAGGGGTCCGAAATTTATCGAGTGCCATCGCCTGGCGCCGTTTACCGAGCGCGGCACGGACGTGGATGTGATCTTCGACCTGATGGTTCACGACCTCGACGTCATCCTGAGCATCACGGGTGCCGAGGTCGCCTCGGTCGAGGCGGTCGGTGTGGCGGTGCTGACCGAGCGCATCGACATTGCCAATGCGCGACTTCGATTCAGCGATGGGATGATAGCCAACCTGGTTACCAGCCGCGTTTCGCAGCGGCGCGAGCGCAAAATCCGCTTCTTTCAGCCTGACGCCTACATTTCGCTGGATTATGAGGCGCGCACGGTGCAGATTTATCGCCGAGACCCGCCGCCGCCCGGACAGGTATATCCCACGATTTCGGCCGAGCTGATCGATGTGCCTGAGGGCGACCCGCTCGCCGACGAGGTTACGGAGTTCGCCGCCTGCGTCCGCCGCCGCTCGATGCCGCAGGTTGGCGTGTTGGATGGATTGCGCGTGGTCGAGTTATGCGAGCAGATAAGCTCGGCGATAAAGACCAGTGCAGTTTGAAGCTGCGATAAGGAGTATTATTATAGTCAGCGCTAGGCTGGCGAACCCGCGGTCTGCCGCGATACGCGTCCGGCGGCGCTAAGCGATGGTTTCGGTACAGGAAACAGCGGCGCTGCAAGAAAACGGTGCGCAGCGCTCGCAGCCGCGCCACAGCCGTATCATGATTGTCGCCGGCGAGGCGTCGGGCGATTTGCACGGCGCAGACCTGGTGCGCGAGATACTGGCGTGCGATTCGGACTGCGAGTTTTTTGGAATCGCCGGCAAGCAGATGCGCAACGCGGGAGTCCGCGCCCTGTTTCGCGCCGAGGATGTGGCGGGACTCGGCTTGACCGAGCTGACCTCAACGATTCAGCGAACCGCCGGTGCGATGCTCAAGCTGCGCGCCGTTTTGCGGCGCGAAAAGCCCGACCTTCTTATTCTGATTGATTTCGCCGAATTCAACATGATTCTGGCCAAGGCTGGTAAGAGCGCCGGAGTACCGGTGCTTTACTACATCACGCCCCAGGTATGGGCCTGGCGGCGCGGGCGCGTGCGCAAGCTGGTCGAGCGCGCCGACCGCCTGGCGGTCGTGCTGCCCTTCGAAGCACAGCTTTTTGCCGGGGCGGGCGAACGCGCGGCATTCGTCGGCCATCCGCTGCTGGACAAGGTCAAGGTCAGTCAGACCCGCGCTGAAACGCTGGAGCGCCATCGCCTGGCACCAGGCGCCCGTTTGCTCGCGTTACTGCCGGGCAGCCGCAGGCGCGAAGTCCGCTACCTGTTGCCGCCCATGATCGAAGCAGCGCGTATCCTGAACCGCGAACACCAATTGACCCCATGCCTGGCGCTGGCCCATACGCTGGACGCAGGCGAGCTCAAGGGTCTGAGCGGCGTCGATCTCACCGGGATCCACATCATCCAGAACGACACCTATAGTATTGTTGGGTCCAGCGAGGTGGCCCTGGTCGCTTCGGGAACGGCGACGCTGGAGACTGCGTTGCTGGGCTGCCCGATGGTCATCGCTTACAAGATGTCTCCCGCAACCTACATCGTGGCAAAGATGCTGATCACCGGGGTGAACTTTATCGGCATGCCCAACATCCTGGCCGGAACCGAAATTGTGCCCGAGCTGATCCAGAACGAAGTCACCGGAACCCGCCTGGCGAGTGCCGCCGCCTCGCTGCTGGGTCAGCCGTTGCGGGCCCGCACCATCGAGGCGCTGGGCCGTATCCGCGGTCAGCTCGGCGCGCCCGGCGCCGCGGCACGCGTGGCCCGCATAGCGCTGGCGATGATCGAATGACGCGCTACTTCAGTCCAACCTACCTGCGGCTGCTGAAGTACCTGCGTCGCTACCTGTTTCCCTTCGTGGCACTGGCGGTGGTATCGATGCTGGTGCTGAGCGCGACCCAGGGTGCCATTCCGTTTCTGGCGCGCAACCTGGTCAACCAGATTTCAACCGTCAGAAACCCGACCGCGCTACATACGCTGTTGCTCGAGATTCTGGTGCTGTTCACCGTTCGCGCCTTCGCCAGCTTCGGCAACAACTACCTCGACGACTACGTGGGCCAGAAGGTGACGCTGGACCTGCGCGCCGAACTCAACGAACGCCTGCAACTGCTGCCGCTGTCGTTCTTCAACCAGACCTCGACCGGCGCGATGACCTCGCGCGTGATCAACGACGTAACCCTCATCGCAGGCGCCACCACCGACGGAATCTTTTCGCTGATCGGCGACAGCATCTCGCTGCTGACCGTGCTGGCCGCAGCATTTTATATCGACTGGCGCCTCACGCTGATCGCGGCGGTGGTCTTCCCGGCCGCCGTGCTGCCGCTGATCCAGTTCTCCAAGCGGATGCGGCGGATGACGCGGCGCACCCAAAAGCAACTGGGCGGACTAGCCTCGCTGCTGCAGGAAACCATCCAGGGCAACCGCGTGGTCAAAGCCTTCGGCATGGAGGATTACGAGCGCCGGCGGTTCAACTCGGAATTGCGCCGCCTGTTCCGCCTTTACATGAAGGTCGCGGCGATCAAGGCGTTTACCACGCCGATGATCGAATTGATGGCGGCGTGGGCGGTGGTTGGCGCCGCCTGGTACGGCGCCGCCTCGGTGCTGTCGGGCCATCGCACACCTGGTGTTTTCGCCGCGTTCTGCGCCGCCCTGCTCTTGATCTACGAACCGTTCAAGCGGCTGAGCCGCACCAACAATTCGATTCAGCAGGGACTGGCCGCGGCAGAACGCGTCTTTGAGGTTCTCGACTTGCGCACCGACGTACCCGAGGCGCCGGACCCGCAACCGCTCGCGGCGGGCCATCACAGCATCGCATTTGGAGCAGTGAGCTTCCGCTACGGCGACCAATGGGCGCTGCGCAGCATCAACCTCGATATCCGAGCCGGCGAAGTGGTCGCACTGGTCGGAATGAGCGGGGGCGGCAAGTCAACGTTGGCGGATTTGATCCCGCGCTTTTACGATCCACAGGAGGGCAGCATTTCGATCGACGGTGTTGATATCCGGCGCGTCTCGCTGCGCGCGTTGCGCTCGCAGATAGGTCTGGTCACACAGCACACTTTTCTGTTCAACGACACCGTGCGCGCCAATATCGCGTACGGCAGTATCGAGAAGAGCCTTGAGGAGGTCATTGCCGCGGCCCAGCAGGCCAACGCCCACAACTTCATTACCCGCCTGCCCCAGGCTTACGATACCGTCGTCGGCGAAATGGGGGTGCGCCTGTCGGGAGGCGAGCGCCAGCGCCTGGCGATTGCGCGCGCCCTGCTCAAGGACGCTCCGATTCTGATCCTGGACGAAGCCACCTCGGCGCTGGACTCCGAGGGCGAGCGGTTGGTGCATGAGGCGCTGGAGCGGCTGATGCAAAACCGCACCACGCTGGTGATAGCGCATCGGCTTTCAACCGTGCGCCGCGCCGACCGGATCGCCGTGATGGTGCGCGGGCGGATCGTGGAGGAAGGCACACACGAGGATCTGATTGCGCTTGGGCGCGAATACCGCAAACTATACGACCTGCAGTTCCATGATGGCGGACAGCAGCCCGGCGCAGTCCACAAGGCCGCCCAAATCGCTTGAACCGCAGCCCCTTGGCGCGGCGGCCTGGATCAGCAGGTCGCTTTACAACCTGGCCTGGTATCCAGCATTGCCGCTGGCCTTGCTTGCGACCGGTGGTCGAGCGGAGCCCGTTCGCCGACAACGCCTGGGACGCGATGATTCGCTCCCCGCATTGGGCAGCGCAACGCGAATCTGGCTGCATGCTTCTTCGGTGGGAGAAATCGAGGCGCTGCGCCCTATTGCGCTAGGGCTGCTCGAACAAGAGCCCGCCGCTGTGCTGATCGTAACGGCGATGACGGAAACGGGGCGCGAGGCCGCGCGGCGGCGCATTCCTGGAGCCGCCGCCTGCCGGCTTGCCCCGCTGGACCATCCATTGGCGGTGCGCGCCTTTCTGGCCGCAAGCGCGCCGGACGTCGTGTTGATTTCCGAAGCCGAGTTGTGGCCCAACTATCTGTTCGAGTCGCACCGCTTTGGGGCGCGCGTCGCGTTGGTCAACGCTCGCGTGTCAGCGCGCTCGTTCGGGCGCTACCGCCTGATGCGCCCGCTGTGGGCGGCGGCATTGAATTGTGCCGACTTGCTGCTGGCGCAGAGCCAACCCGACGCTGACCGCTTCGTGGCGCTGGGCGCGCCGCCGGCGCAGGTGATTATCACAGGAAATACCAAGTTCGGCGACGCCGACCAAGGCATCGCCGCCGCACATCCAGCGCTGGAGCGATTTGCCGGCGCCGCTCCGACCCTGATTGCCGGCTCGACCGCGCCGGGCGAAGAGGCGATGGTGCTGGACGCATACGGCGAGTTACGCCGGCAGTTCCCTGGTATTCGGCTGGTGCTGGCACCGCGCCATCTGGAGCGAGTCGGCGAGATCGAAGCGCTGCTCGCCGCCCGGCAACTGGAGTACGCCAAGGCAACCGGGCTCAAGGCGGGCGTGAGGCCATCGCCCTCTGCCGACGTTTTACTGCTCGATACGTTGGGTGACTTGCGTTTGCTCTATCGCTGCGCCACGCTGGCCTTCGTCGGTGGCAGTTTGTTTGAAGGGCGCGGCGGCCAAAACCTGGGTGAGCCTGCCGCGGCAGGCCTTGCGGTGCTCTTCGGTCCATTCCACCAAAACCAGCGGGAAACGGCGCAAGCGCTGCTCGCGCACGGCGGAGGCGAGGTTGTGGCTAACGCCCGCGAAATGGCCGAGGCCGGCGCGCGGCTGCTGCGCGATGATACCGGACGGCGCGAGCGAGGAGTCAGGGCGCGCGAAGTCTATGATAATCTTGCCGGAGGAGCAGCGCGCACTCTGTTGGAGCTGCGCGCACTGATCGGTAGGCGATGAAAGCACCCGCTCGCGCGCTCGCGCGCCGCCCGCGCCTGGAGCGATATTGGCGCCCTGACCTGTCCCTGGCGGAAACCATCGTGTGGTCCGCGACCGTTCCGGCGTCGATGTTCTATCGGGCCGCCGTTGCTTTGCGGGCGCGCTGTTGGACACATTACCGATCGCCCCAAACGGCATCGGGAGTCCGCGTAATCAGCGTCGGCAATCTGACCGTCGGCGGTAACGCGAAGACGCCGTTTGCCCTTTATCTCGCGCGCAAGCTGGTGGAGCAGGGAGCAAGCACCGCGATCGTAAGCCGCGGCTACGGCGGCAGCCTGGGCAGCGGGGCGGCGGTGCTGGTATCCGACGGCCGCAACGTGCGTCTTTCCACGGAGGAAGCCGGGGACGAGGCGGTGATGATGGCGCGTTCGTTCGACGGCCCGGTGGCGATCGCCTGCCGCCGTATCGACGCGGTCAACCTGGTGAAGAAGCTCGGTCCTCTCGACGCGGTGATTCTGGACGACGCCTTCCAGCATCTGGGCCTGGCGCGCGATCTTGACTTCTTGCTGGTCAACGCCGAACGGGGTTTCGGCAATGGATGGGTGCTGCCGGCCGGCCCGATGCGCGAAGGGATCGGCGCGGCCGCGCGCGCCGGCGCCGTAGTGATGCTCTCGTCTCAGCCCGGTTTGCAATCGCACCTGACGCCGGCGCAGGCCGCCCGTCTTGGACGGGTCTCTATGATGCGCGGCACGATCGAGCCTCGCGCCCTGGTCTATCCGGAGACCGGGCGATGGCGCGAGGCGCCGGCACAGAGTCTGGGCGGCCGGCGGATTCTGGCGGTCAGCGGGCTGGCCGATCCGCGGTCGTTCTATGCGATGCTGCGCGAGCTTGAAGCCGACCTGGTCGGCGTGCTGGAGTACCCGGACCATTATCAGTACACCGCTTCGGACTGGCAGCGTATCTGGCGCGCCGCCGCCACCGTCGATCTGGTGGTCACCACTGAGAAAGATCTGGTCAAACTGGAGCGGTTTCCGTTTCCGCGCGGCTCTGTTGCCGCGCTGCGTCTGGAGATTTCCATGGGCGAAGATGAAAAGCGTCTGGTCCAGGCGGCGCTCGGGGTCGACCGGCTGGCGCCGGCCGCGGCAGCCCTAAAAGGAGGTGCCCTAAGTGGCAGTTAGTCAGGATCTGCTTGATATTCTCGCCTGCCCCAAGTGCAAGGGGACGATCAAACTAAACGAGGCGCAGGACGGCTTGCTCTGCGCCGCGTGCAAGCTGCTGTATCCGATTAAGGACGACATCCCGATTATGCTGATCGACGAGGCCAAGCCGATTGCCTAGCGGCCAGGGCCCGGTCACGCGTGAGAACCGCAACGCTGCGCAGGGAGCTTGCCGAACTTGCTTTCAACGAAGCGGGCTTCGGACGCCGTCAGATTTATTTGGCGATCGAAATCGCCAGCCATGCGGAATTGATCAGCCAGCATCTGACCTCGGCGCATGGGCGCGGCAAGGAGCTCCCCGCGGGCAATCGCCGCAGCGCCGTTGGCTTGACAATCGCGGGTCTGCCCCCGATGTTTGTCCGACGTTACCGGCGCGGGGGCCTGATGCGGTTTTTGGTGTCGGAGCTTTACGCCGGTACGATGCCGCGTCCGCTGCATGAGCTGATGGTTACCGCGGCCGCCCACCGCCGCGGGCTGCCGGTGGTTGAGCCCTTGGGCGCGATAGTGGAAGCTGCGGCTCCCTGTTTTTATCGCGGATGGTTCCTGACCCGCGCCTTGGAAGGCGTTACGTTGTGGAATCTGCTGCTCACTGGCGATCGACACATCCGGCGCAAGGCGCTCGAGGAAGCTCGCGCCGGCATCGACCGCCTGCATGAGGGGGGCCTTTATCACGCCGATCTCAACTTCCACAACCTGTTCGTTTGCACCGGCGAAGCGTTGAGCGTCATCGCGCTGGACCTGGACAAGGCGCGCCTGTACCCCGATGCTTTGCCGGCGAGAATGAGAGTCGCCAATTTTCGCCGACTCGAACGTTCGGCGCGCAGGCTCGACGCCGCCGGAGCAGTTTTGACGCGCGAAGAACGGCAAATCCTCGACTTGAACTGAGACTCTGTGGAATGCAGGGTCAGCGTTACTGAATACACTTCAAGCAGCGTGCTTAGCGGCCAGACTTTGTCAGCGCGCTCTTGAATTTACACACTTCAACGTACTTTCCTTTAAGCCCCACGACTATATATTAATTGCGCTTTGTTACGCATGCCATTGCATCGGTCAATCATCATATTGTCGTTGGATCTTCCGGACGATTCGGTATAATGCCGGTACTCTTGCAGGTTGACAGCCCTGGGCAGGGGTTCGAGTGACACCCGACCATCAAATTTCAGCAGCGGAGCGCATCGCGAGCCAACTGCGATCGAGCATTCGCAAAGCGCGCTCGCCGCGGTCAGGCAATCCGGCTGTGGCAAAAATGGCAGAACCGGAAGGGGCGCTCGACTTCGATCTGGCGCTGCTTCGCTCCAACTACGACGTGGCTACTCCGCCATTCCGGTCTCATCGCAAGCTGCTGGGACGCCCAATTATCTTCTTAAAGAATTTCGCGCGCGAACTGCTGATCCAATTGCTGGTCCGGCAGACCGCCTACAATGGCGCGGCGAGCCGGCTAATCACGCACCTCAGGCATCAGCTTGATCGAATGGCGGAGGAGAACGGTCATCTCGCGCAACGGTTAGCGGTTCTCGAAGCCCGGCTCGCCTCGCAATCGCAAGATTCGAAATCCTTCGAGACCGAAACTCTATCGGTCTCCGACGCCACCGGCGGCGGTATCGATCAGCATGGTTCGCGCGGCAACGGTGCCGGCGAAAACGGCGGGGTCGGGGCGCGATCGACGCCTCGGCTGGAAAAACGGCGCTGACCCGCCGCCATGGAGAACCGGTGAGAATCCTGATTTGCACGCCGCGGGTGCCCTTCGTAAGCGGCGGCGCCGAATTGCAGGTCGAAAACCTCAAGGCGGCTTTTGTCGACCACGGCCATCAGGCGGACATCGTCTCCATACCGTTTCAATGGGAACCGCCGCAGCAGATGGTCCGCAACATGCTGATTTGGCGGATGCTGGACCTGAACTGGGTCAACGGCGAGCTGATCGACATGGTCGTAGCGCTGAAATTTCCGGCCTACCTGATTCGACATCAAAAGAAAGTCATCTGGCTCACCCATCAGCATCGGCAGGTCTATGATCTGTTGGGTACGGAGTTCGGTTTCGTCGCCAGAAACGACGAAGAGCGAAGGATCAAAGAGGTCATCACTGAGACCGACAGCAAGCTGATACCTCAGGCATCACGCGTCTATACTATCTCAAAGACCGTGGCCGACCGGCTGCGTAAATTCAATGGTATCGGCGCCGAGCCTTTATACCATCCGCCGCCCAACGCCGGGTCTTTACGATGCGATGGGTACGGCGACTATATCTTCTGTCCCAGCCGGCTTGATCTCACCAAGCGGCAGGACATACTCGTCAAGGCGATGGCACTGGTTAAGTCGCGGGTCAAGTGTGTGTTGGCGGGTGGTGGTCCGGACGAGCCGCGCCTGCGCGATCTTATCGCGCGCCATGGGATGCAGGATCGCGTGAAGCTGATCGGATTTCTCGACGACCGTGAAATGATCACGCACTATGCGGGTGCACTGGCGGTTTATTTTGGGCCCCTGGGCGAGGATTACGGATACGTAACCCTGGAAGCATTCTATTCCAAGAAGGCGGTCCTGACGTTGACCGATAGCGGCGCGGCCCTGGAATTCGTGCGCGATGGGGTTAACGGCTTCGTTTTGCCTTCCGAGCCGGCCGCGGTAGCCAGGGCGATCGATTCACTATTCGAAAAAAAACAGCTCGCCGAAACGATGGGGCAGCGCGCTTTTCAAACCATCAATGCGCTCCAGCTGAGCTGGGATCATGTGGTGGAAAAGCTTGTGTCATGAAGATTGCCTACTTCAGCCCGCTGCCGCCCCAGCGGTCGGGAATCGCCGACTACAGCGCGGACCTGCTGCCGTCTTTGGCGAAACTGGCCCAGGTCGATGCGTGGATCGATGAACCGACCACCGCCGCCCTGCCCGGCTGCCGAACGTTCGATTACGTGAAAAATCCCGATCTCCGCCATGAACTGCGCAGGTATGAGGCCATCGTTTATCACATGGGCAATTCTCCCGCCCATAAAAACATCTTTCCAATGGTGCTGGCGTATCCGGGAGTAGTTGTTCTGCACGACTTTGTACTGCACCATTTCCTGGCCGGCTACTATCTCGAAACCCTGCGCTCAAAATCCCTGTATGTTGAAGAAATGGCCTACAACTACGGCAGCGACGGCGAGGAGCTTGCCAGGTCCGTGGTCAAAACCGGGGCGTTCCTGTGGGAGCAGGAACCGATGCGCTATCCGCTCAACAAGCGGATTTTGGACCATGCCCGGGCAGTGGTGGTGCACTCTGAATTCGCGGCTCGTCTCCTGCGCAAATCGCATCCCCATCTTCCCATCGCCAAAGTAAACCTCCCGGCGGTGCCGGCCGATGGACGTCCGGACACAGCCGAGCTAAAGCGGCGCTTCGGTATCGCCCCGAGCCGGACGGTGATCGCGTCGCTGGGCTCAGCCAATCACGCCAAAAGAACCGGCGCAGTAATGCGAGCGATTGCCGCGCTTGGGCGCAGAGACATGATGTACCTGATCGTTGGCGAAATGGGCGAAAGCTTTCGCCAGCAGGCGCGCAGTCCCGAGCTTGAGGGGCTGGTGCGCATCACCGGCTACGTGGACGGAAATCAATTCGATGACTATTGCAACCTCGTCGATATAGGCATCGATCTGAGAAACCAGACCATGGGCGAGAGTTCCGCATCGTTGTGCCGCCTGCTGGGCGCCGGCAAGCCGTGTGTGATTTCGGATTTGGGATGGTTTGCGGAGATACCCGACGATTGCGCGGTCAAAGTCGATGCGGCGGCGGATGAATTGGTGCTCGCCGGCCGTCTGTCGGAGTTGATTGAAGATGATCACCTTCGGCACCGGATTGGTGAAAGCGCCCGTCAATATATCAATAAAGAGCACAGCGCCGGCCAGGCGGCCGCTCAATATATCGATTTTATCGAAGAAGTGCGCGCGTCGGAACGCCGGGGCAAAGTGCAGGGCAATCTCGTGAGTGAAGCGGGAGCGGTGATGGCCGAATTCAACGTGGGAGAAGACGACGGCTGGCTAATCGACGGGGTCGCCGATGAAATAGCCACTTTGTTCGGTGCGCGCCGGTAGGTTGGTGCGGCTGGATGACTGCTGATGAGATACGCGCCGGGGCGCGGCGGCTGGAACCCTGGTTTCACCAGATTGATCTGGGCCACGGCATCCTTACTAAAACGCGCCCCGTGGGGAACGAGCCCATAGACCATCCGGCGAGAACCTGGCAGATCATCAAGCCCTGTTTGCCCGAAGATTTGCAGGGCCGCAGCGTGCTGGATGTGGGATGCAACGCGGGTTTTTATGCGATCGAGGCCAAGCGCCGCAATGCGCGCCGCGTAGTTGGAATAGATTCGCAGCGCCTGCATATTCGCCAGGCCCGCTTCGCCGCCAGTGTGCTTGGCCTCGACATCGAATATCAAAGAATATCCGTCTACAATCTTAACGCACAGCAGTTCGGTAAGTTCGACCTAACCCTGGCGCTCGGACTGATCTATCACTGCAAACACGTGCTCCTTGCGCTGGAACGCCTTTTCCAGGTCACGGGCGGAACAATGATCCTGGAATCGGCGGTTTTTCCTCCCCAGCGTCTGTTCGAATCCTTTTCGGATTCCTCTGGCATCGGGCGGCGGTTCCACGGCCTGGCCTACGTGGAAAATGATCCAACCTCTCGCGAGGCGGTTTATAACTGGTTCGTCCCGACCGTGGATTGCCTCAAGGCGATGCTGAGCGATGTGGGCTTCGTTGACATCGAAGTGGCATCCGAAGCGCACGGGCGAGCGGTCATAGTGTGCCGGCGTCCCGCGGCAGACCTTGACAGTCTCACGATGCCGCAGCAACTGGCCGCGCAATTAAGCTTGGCGAAGGGACCTGAACAATGCGGCTGCAGTGCTTCATTACACTTTACGATCGGCGCGCTTAACACGGGGAATAGTACCTGGCGTGAGCGCGGTGATTCCGACGGCAAGGGTGCGGTGCGCCTCGGTGTCCATTTGTACGATCAATCGGGTGAGGAAATCATTTACGACTACGCAGGCGTGCCAATCACTCAACCGGTCGCACCCGGCGGTAAGTTGGAGCTTGAGTTCAGTATTCCAGCGCCGCCCGAACCTGGGAAGTACCAACTGGAATTCGACATGGTCTCCGATTACCTGACCTGGTTCGAGGACGCAGGTTCCACGATTCCTTTGGTCCATTGGATCGAGGTGCGATAAAACCAGTCGCCGAAGCCGACGAGAGCCGCGGCGTGGATGCGGTTTTAGTTATGGAAAATTCAGGCTGGGGAGGTGTCGGGAAATACGGGCTTGAGAGCAATTACCCAATCTCGACGCCCGACTCGCCAGAACTGAGACCGGCACCGGATCCTGTCCCCCGCGCCGTCCTGATTCTATCCCTTATTTTCGGTGTCTCATGTGTATGCCTGATCTTCAAGAGTCTGGCAATCCGATACCCGTCGGTCCTGGGCGACGAATATTACTATTCGATCCTGTCGCGGTACTTCGGGCGGCGACCAGAACTGACTGTCCATGACAAATATCTTGTCAATTGTCCAAACGAATTGTACTTATGGCTATTTAGCGCGGTTCACCTTTTTCAGGACAACTCCTATCCGTTCGCAAAAATCTTTAACAGTATCGCATTCGCAGCGGCGATTTTCCCGATATACGGGACTTCGCGCCTGTTTCTTCGCCGCCTGCCGGCCCTCCTCATCTCCAGCCTTATTATGCTGGCGCCGATAGATAGTTACACAAACTATTTCATGCCTGAGTCTTGTTACTTCCTCGGATTCTGGTTGTTTGTTTTCTTATTTCTATCCAACCTGCCCAGCCGCGCACCGCGAGCCGGGTTGATTGGCGGCTGCATCCTGGGGGCGCTTGCTCTGATCAAGCCGCACGCGCTTGTAGTCCTCATGGCGGCGAATTTGACAATACTCGTTGTTATGCTGCTGCCAGAAGCGGCCTTGGATCACCGGCGAAAGGATTACGTGATTAGCCTGGTGGCTCTCAACGTAGCCTTTCTGCTGACCGCCGCCGTGCTCCATGCAGGTTTCTTTGGACATCATGATGCCGACATTTTCGGCTCTTACCGTAAAGTCGCGGGTACACCCATTCCGAACCATCTAATCTACGTGAAACGGATGCTGATAATTGCAACGGGACATCTGGCCTACGCCGCTCCCATTTTCGGTTTGCCGATTTTGATCACGATGCTGGGCAAGCTCGGGCTGCTATCGTCGGGCATGGATCGGGCCAGAGGCCAGCTACGGATATTCAATATATTTTCGATCCTTGCACTCGGATGCCTTCTCGGCATAACGGTTTCAAGCAGCGCGCTATTCTCTCTCATTAATCCGATCGAGCTGTTCAGGATCCATACACGTTATTATAATTTCGCGCTGCCCTTGGTATTGATCTCGTTTTATGCGCTTCTGGATCAGACATCTCCGGAAAGATGCCGCCTGGTGCTGCTGTTTGGAACCTTGAGCTGCCTGGTTTTGGCGCTTCTTGGATGGAGGTTTTTTGCGCCACGCCTATCGGTTTTTGTGGCTGATGATCCCGAGATGGCATGGCTGACGCAGCCTTACCCTTTGGCCGGCTCAATCTTCTGGATCGTTACATTCTTAGTGTTGGGTTACTATCTGGTCATCGGCATCGAAAACACCGGGGTCTATTCGAGGTATCTTGCCATATCGCTAATCGGTGGCAGCACGCTCATCTTTTTCGCACAGCACAAGGTGGATATGCAGACCCCGGCTGACCGCGGAGCCGTGCTCGTTAGTAATCTGTTCGAGGGAGGAGATGGGGATCGCGGAGTCGTGATTGGCTCCGACTTGGGCATAATTTTCCGATGTTTGTTCGGCATTCCGGCCAATCCCTCGGTGCTGCTGCTCCGGCCTGGAGCGCTCGTGGACCGTGCGCAAATAGGAGCGGACAAGCGTTGGATTCTTGCGCTTGACGAGTATGATTTGCGAGTGCCATCGACTACCGTGTTCTCAGCCCCTGGGCTTAAAATTCTGGAACTGATGCCGCCGCGGCACTGAGCTGGGCGCTGGTAAAGACGGTCAGCGCCGAATAGCTTCGATGCGAACCGCAGAGAACGCGGATGCATGATCAGCGCACCGATATCTGGGTCGTGATTGCGGCATTCAACGAAGCCGCGGTCATTGGTGAGGTTGTGGCACAGGTTGTGTCACGCTATCCCAAGACCGTCGTAGTCGATGACGCGTCTGCGGACCACACGGCCGCGCTCGCCTCCCAGGCGGGCGCCGTGGTTGTGCGCCATCCGATTAACCTGGGGCAAGGAGCGGCGCTGCAGACCGGTATCACATTCGCGCTGAGCGGGGGCGCGAAGTATATTGTGACCTTTGACGCCGACGGCCAGCATCAGGTTGGCGATGTCGACCCGATGATTGAGGCACTGGGGGAAGCCCGCGCCGATGTCGCGCTCGGCAGCCGCTTTTGCGGTCAAACGTTGGGGGCACCGTGGTCGCGGCGGGCTTTGCTCAGGCTGGCGGTGCTTTTCACGGTCGCAACGACGCGGCTTAAACTCACCGATGCGCACAACGGTCTGCGGGTTTTCACCCGCGCCGCCGCGGCAAAGCTGTCTATCAGGCAAAACCGGATGGCGCATGCGTCGGAGATTCTAAGGCAAATCAGCCATCATCGGATGCGCTACATCGAGGTGCCGGTCACCATCAGGTACACGCGCTACTCGCTCAGCAAAGGCCAAGGAATTGGTGACGCGCTGAATATCCTGGCTGATTTGTTCATCGGGAGATTCGTCAGATGATTAGGCTGATCCTCTCTTTTGGCCTCATTTGTTTTGCCGGGTATGGTTTCCTGGCGCGCTCGAAAATGGGACTGCCGCTGCTGGTTTACGCGCTAAGCGGGGTCGGCCTGTATTTCGTCTGGTTCCCCGAACAGACCACCAGGATCGCGCACTTGGTCGGCGTAGGCCGCGGCGCTGATCTGCTCTTTTATTGCTGGCTGCTGGCCAGTCTGATCGTCATGTTCAACCTGCATGTCAAGGCCAACGAGCAGCTCCGGATGATTACCGATTTGGCCCGCGCGCTCGCGCTGGCAACCGCGCAGGGCCACTTCCCCGCCGATGACGCCGGCGCGGAAAAGAAAATGGGGAAGAGTGAGGACTCGGCTCGACTCTGAACTGGCTCGGCGCGGTCTGGCGGCCAGCCGGGAGAGCGCGCAGCGCCTTATCCTGGCTGGCTGTGTGCGGGTCAATTCGCGTCCTGCCGGCAAGCCTGACCTGAAGGTCGACGAAGATACAAACATCGAAGTAGTCGGCGTCCACGATCCCTATGCCAGCCGCGGCGCTTACAAACTTGCGGCCGCATTGGACGCTTTCCCGATCGAGGTGGAGGGCAGACTGGCGCTGGACGTGGGAGCGTCAGCGGGAGGATTTACCGATATTTTGTTAACGCGCGGCGTCAGACGCGTAATCGCGCTTGACGTCGGCTACGGGCAGTTGGACTTGCGCTTGCGCGGCGATTCGCGCGTCGTGGTTGTTGAGCGTACAAACATCCGGCACATTGCCGCCGGCGACCTGGAGTACCGGCCCGACCTGGTCGTGATCGATGTCAGCTTCATCTCGCTGAAGCTGGTGCTGCCGGCCGTGGCCGCGCTGGCGGCGGCACGCTGCGACATCGTGGCGCTGATTAAGCCCCAGTTCGAAGTCGGTAAGGGCGAGGTTGGTAAAGGCGGGGTGGTTCGCGACGAAACCGAGCGACAACGGGTGGTTGAGGAAATCAGCAATTGCGCGGCTGGTCTGGACCTGGCGGTCAAAGGCGTGGTCGCGTCTCCGGTTATCGGTCCGGCGGGTAATCGCGAGTATTTGATGTGGATGGTGAAAGGAGCACCAGGATAAGCGCGGCCCATTTCAAACGGCGAATCGAACGTGGTGTAGCGAAAGGGGACAGCCAATTGCGCTTCCTCACCGTCAAAAATATCCCGGATATCTCATAAATAAGGGAATTTGCCGGCGACGATAAGTTCCGCTTTGCATCCGGCCTTTGATCAATTTAGGGTATAGTGCATGGGCTTTAATCCCGGCCCCGCCAGCGTCCGTCTGACATCGGCGATACTGACCTTCGTCGCTTTTATGGCGGTGGCCTGTCTGGCGCTGGCCCAAACTCCGGACTTCAGGGAGCGCGACCTTTCGCCACCGGCACGGCCGCGCGCCGCCTCGGCGTCCAAAGGCGCGCGGTTACCCGCCAAGCAAGTCCGGCCGGCGGCCTACAACGACGAGCAGGGGACATCCCAGGATGACAACGACGACGAGGCCACCGAAGAGAACCGGACCGACGATGGCCGCGCCGTAGAAGACCGCTCTCAGGAGACCGCTTCGGGCAAGTCGAGCGCCGAAACCGAGGCTGCGACCGGCGATCTGTCCTACGAAATTCGGGAGGGCGATTCGGTGGGAGCCCTCTCTGCGATGTTCCACATTCCCGCCGAGGAGATCTTTCGCCACAATCACCTCCGCGAGCAATCCACCCTGCATATCGGCCAGGTCCTGCGCATCCCCAATCCCTATGTTGCCCAGGTGAAGGAGCTGCAACGCCAGGTGGGCGCGCTTACCACGCGCAACCAGGAACAGCAGCGCAAGATTCAGGATAGCAATTCCAAAGAGAGCGCCTCCAGCGCGCGAATCGCGGAGCTGGGCGGGATCAACCGGGCCCTGGAGCACGACGTGATGGTGTTGCCGTGGTGGCGACGGGCGACCACGGTGGCGGTGGCGGTGGCGGTCGTGATGCTGGGGATCGCGATCGTGTCGTTGTTTCAATGGTTCCTGATTCGATTACGGTTTGCGGCAGTCGCGGGGGCGAACGAGAAACTGGCCAAGCTGGACCAGCGTTACCGGGTCCTGCTGGCCCGGGCAGAGTTGCGCCTGCAACAGCTCTACGGGCGGCGCCGCGCGGCCGGCGACTCATCTACACAGGCCAGGAGTCCTGAGGATTTTGAACTCGAACATCTGGGCCACGAAGTCAAAGACGTCCTCGAGCAGGAGCTGAACCAGCTTGGTGTGCAACTGCATCAGCCGGCTCACCGCTCGCGGCTGCGCGAATGGTTGATCAGCCTCGGCGCTCCGATGCCGGTGCGATCCGATCGGCGCTGACCCGGCGCCTTCGCGTTACACGCGATCCCAAGAGATTCCCGTTTGCGCGTTTAGCCGAGCTAAAATTCATGGCTCGGCTGATGCTGGCCGAAAACACTTCTCATCGCGTCGGCGATCTCGCCCAGAGTGGCGCTGCGGCGTACGGCCTCGATAATCGGTGGCATCAGGTTTGACCCGTCGGCGGCCGCCCGCTTTACGCCGGCCACAGCTTGCTCCGCCGCGGAGGAGTTGCGTTCGGCGCGCACTCGTGCGACGCGCTGCTTCTGCTTCTCTTCCAAATCCGGGTTAACCTTGAGCAGATCGGGCGACTCGTTGTCGGTGCTGGTGAATTGGTTGACACCGACAATGATACGCTGGTTGGTCTCGATCTCGCGCTGATAGCTGTACGCGGCGTTCTGAATCTCGCGCTGCATGAAGCCGCGCTCGATCGCCGCCACCGCGCCGCCCAGATCGTCGATACGCGCCAGGTATTCGCGCGCCCGCTCCTCCAACTCCCCGGTCAGGCTTTCGACATAGTAGGAGCCCGCCAACGGGTCGATCGTGTCCGCGACTTCCGACTCGTATGCGATCACCTGCTGAGTGCGCAGCGCGGTGCGCGCCGAGGCTTCGGTCGGGAGCGCGAGCGCCTCGTCCTTGGAGTTGGTGTGCAGCGATTGAGCGCCGCCCAGCACAGCGGCCAACGCCTGGACCGAGACCCGCACGACATTGTTTTCGACCTGCTGTGCGGTCAGCGTCATCCCTGCGGTCTGGGCATGAAACCGCAGCATCATCGAGCGCGTGTCGCGCGCCCCGAAGCGCTCTTTCATGATTCGCGCCCACAGCCGGCGCGCGGCGCGGAACTTCGCAATCTCTTCGAAGAAGTTGTTGTGCACGTTGAAGAAGAACGACAGCCGCGCCGCGAACGCGTCCACGTCGAGTCCTGATTTCACCGCCGCATCCACATAGGCGATACCGTCGGCGAGGGTGAAAGCCAGTTCCTGAGCGGCGGTCGAGCCGGCCTCACGGATGTGGTAGCCCGATATCGAAATCGTATTCCAGTTGGGCACTTCGCGCGTGGCGAATTCGAAAATGTCGGTGATAATCCGCATCGAGGGGCGCGGCGGGTAAATATACGTCCCGCGCGCGACATACTCTTTGAGGATATCGTTCTGGATCGTGCCGTTAAGCTTGTCCCAACCAACGCTTTGCTTTTCCGCTACCACCAGGTACAGCGCCAGCAGGATCGACGCCGTGGCATTGATCGTCATCGAGGTGGAAATCTTGTCCAGCGGCAGATCCTTGAGCAGGGTCTGCATGTCGTCGATCGAGCTTATCGCAACGCCGACCCGCCCCACCTCGCCGCGGGCCAGCGGATGGTCGGGATCGCGGCCCATCTGGGTCGGCAAGTCGAACGCCACCGATAGCCCGGTCTGTCCCTGTTCGAGCAGGTAGCGGTAGCGCCGGTTGGATTCTTCGGCGGTGCCAAAGCCGGCGTACTGGCGCATGGTCCACAACCGGCCGCGATACATCGTGGGTTGAACGCCGCGCGTGAACGGAAACTCGCCGGGAAAGCCGAGATCCGCTTCGTAGTCCAGGTTGGCCGCGTCGCCGGGGTCGTAGAGGCGCTTGATCTCGATCCCCGAGGTGGTGGCAAAGCGCTCGCGCCGTTCACCGCCGCGTTTGAGCCCGCGCTGGACGTTTTGATCGTACCTTTCGCGCGCTGCCTTGCGGGAATCTTCCTTCTCAGGCATCGGTCTTCCTCTCGACGCTATTCGATCACCGCCAGGATCTCACCCTTTTCGACCGCCTGCCCTACCGACACCTTGATCTCCAGCACTTTGCCGCCCTTGGGCGTCTTCAACTCGTTCTCCATCTTCATCGCTTCGACCACCACGATACCCTGGTCGGCGGCCACCTCGTCGCCCGCCTTGACCAGCACGTTGACAACCCGTCCCGGCATCATCGCCTTGAGTTCGACGCGGCCCGTGATCACGCGCTCGCCGGTCGACTGAAGGCGGCGTCGGGTCTTGTCAACCAGCGTGACACGATTGACGCCGCGGCGCGAGATCATCAACAGGCCGTCGCCGTCGGCGCTGATACTGAAATCGAAGGCCCGGTTCCCGACCAACGCCAGGAACGAGGATCCGTGAGTTCGGCGCAGATCGACGTCGAAAGTCCGATCGCCCAGCTTTACCCGGTAGATGTTGGATGAGGTCTCCTCGATTTCCAATTCGTGGTCGGCACCGTCCACGATCGCCTGATACCGCATGTCGGAATGAACTCCTACTTCCGTAGCGAATCGATACGGCCCAGGGTTTTCCAGGCCGACTGGCGATTTTCGCCGCGGGGCGCTGCAGCGGCAGGACGATGGTTGGCGCGTGAGATCGCAAAAGCGGCCGCCAGCAAGCCGGCGAGTTGCTCGGCGTCGCCGCCCGCCGCAATTGCGCCGGGGTGATACTCCTCGTTGATGAAACGGGTATCGTACTCGCCGGCGTTCCATCGCGGATTGTCCATCAGCCAGCGATGAAAGTTCAAATTGGTGACCAGCGTTCCCGACACCATGTATTCGCTAAGCGCTCGGCGCATCCGCCCAATCGCTTCGGCGCGGTCCCGGCCCCAGGTGACCAGCTTGGAAATCATCGGGTCGTAGTACGACGACACCTCGGAGCCCTCGTATACGCCGCAATCGTTGCGCACCCCCGGTCCCTCAGGCAGGCGCAGGGTGTCGATCCGTCCGGGGGCCGGCACGAATCCGTGTTCCGGATCTTCGGCGTACACGCGGCATTCGATTTCCCATCCGTTCTGGCGCAATTCGTTTTGTTTGAATGGCACCTGTCCGCCCGCCGCGATATCGATCTGTGCCTTGACCAGGTCAATCCCGGTCACCAGCTCGGTAATCGGATGCTCGACCTGGATGCGCGTGTTCATTTCCATGAAGTAGAAGTTGCGGTCGCCGTCGACCAAAAATTCAATCGTTCCCGCGCTCAAATAATCCACCGCTTGGGCCGCGCGCACCGCCACTTCGCCCATCGCCTTGCGCAGCTTGGCGGTCATGAAGGGCGAGGGCGATTCCTCCACGACCTTCTGGTTGCGGCGCTGCACAGAGCATTCGCGCTCGAACAGATGGACCACGTTGCCGTGGCTGTCGGCCAGAACCTGGACCTCAATATGATGCGGGCTGCGCAAAAACTTTTCGACATAGAAACGGCCGTCGCCGAATGACGACTGCGCCTCGCTGGCCACTGAACGCACGGAGGAGGCGAGGTCCTTCTCGTGCTCGACCATGCGCATCCCCTTGCCGCCGCCGCCCGCCGCCGCCTTGATCATGATCGGGAATCCGATCTTGTCCACCAGCGCGCGGACTTCGGCCTCGGTCTCCAGTGTGCCCGGAGAGCCGGGCACCACCGGCACGCCCGCCGCGGCCATCAGCTTGCGCGCCTCGACCTTGTCGCCCATGCGATGGATGGCATCGGGCCGCGGACCGATAAACACCATTCCGGAGTCCACCACCGCTGTGGCGAAGCCGGCATTCTCGGAGAAAAAGCCGTAACCGGGATGGATCGCTTCGGCGCCGGTCTGGCGCGCCGCGTCGATGATCCTGGGGATATTCAGGTAACTGTCCTTCGCGAGGGCGGGGCCCACCGCGACGGCAAAATCCGCCTCGCGCACGTGCAGGGCGGCGCGGTCGGCCTCGGAATAAACCGCGACCGTTTCGATTCCCAGTTCCCGGCAGGCCCGCATTACTCTCACTGCTATCTCGCCGCGGTTGGCGATCAGGATTCGCTTGAACATCTTGGTTTGCAGGTACGCGGCTGTTCCCGCGTTACAAAGGAATATTACCGTGTTTGCGGGGCGGATTCTTGTCGCGCTTGTTCTCCAGCGCCTTGAGCGAAGTGATCAGGCGCGAGCGCGTGTCATGGGGAAAAATAACCTCATCTATATAGCCCAGCTCAGCGGCCTTGAACGGATTGGCAAAAGTGCCGCGGTAATCTTCGACCAGCCGCGCTCGTTCAGCGACCGGGTCGGACGCGCGCTGGAGCTCGCCGCGGAAAATGATGTTGACCGCGCCCTCCGGACCCATCACCGCGATTTCCGCGCTTGGATAGGCGAAGTTGAAGTCGCCCCGGATATGCTTGGACGACATCACGTCGTACGCGCCGCCGTACGCCTTGCGCGTGATCACGGTGACTTTGGGAACGGTCGCTTCGCAAAAAGCGTAGAGCAGCTTGGCGCCGTGTTTGATGATCCCACCAAACTCCTGCGCAGTGCCGGGCAGGAAGCCAGGCACGTCAACGAACGTCACCAGCGGGATGTTGAAGCAGTCGCAAAAGCGCACGAAGCGGGCGGCTTTCACCGACGCGTCGATATCCAGGCATCCGGCCAGCACAGCGGGTTGGTTGCCTACGATTCCTACCGAATAACCGCCCAGCCGCGCGAACCCGATCAGCATATTCTGGGCGTAGTCCTTTTGGATCTCGAAGAAATGCCCGTCGTCAACCACGCGCAGGATAATCTCGCGCATGTCATACGGCTTGTTGGGATTTTCCGGAACGATCGAGTCGAGCGCTTCGTCGCGGCGGTTGGGGTCGTCCTTCGGCTCCTGGAAGGGAGGGTCCTCCACGTTATTGGGCGGCATGTACGACAGCAGTTCGCGCACCGCGATCAGCGCGGTCTGATCGTCGGCGACATCAAGATGGCAGACGCCGGAACGGCTGGCATGAGTATCGGCGCCGCCCAACTGCTGCATCGTGACCTCTTCGTGTGTGGTGGCCTTGATAACGTCAGGTCCGGTGATGAACATGTATGAGCTGCCCTGGACCATCACGATAAAGTCGGTCATCGCGGGCGAATAGACGGCGCCACCCGCGCAAGGCCCCATGATCGCGGAAATCTGCGGGACCACGCCCGAGGCCATCACGTTGCGCAGAAAGATATCGGCGTAGCCGGCCAGTGAGACCACGCCCTCGTGGATCCGCGCGCCGCCGGAATCGTTAAGCCCAATGACGGGGCATCCGACCTTCATCGCCAGGTCCATCACCTTGCAGACTTTCTCCGCAAAAGCGCCCGACAGGCTGCCGCCGAAAACCGTGAAATCCTGCGAGAAGATGCAGACTTGGCGTCCGTCGATGGTACCGTAACCGGTCACCACGCCGTCGCCCGGAACGCGGCGGTTGTGCATGTCGAAGTCGGAGCAGCGATGAGTCTTGAACTTGTCCAACTCGACGAACGACCCGGGATCGAGCAGGAAATCGATCCGCTCGCGGGCGGTCAAGCGTCCACCCTGGCGTTGTTTTTCCAGGCGGTCCTCGCCGCCGCCCAGTTCGGCCTGATGCGAGAGTTCCCGCATCCGCTCTACGTTTTCTTTAAGTCCCATGGTTTTTTACCAAGCCAGCCGCAATATACGGCCCGCGCGGCAAAGCAAGCAAGAACGGCGGTGCCCGGCCAACCCGGCCCGCCCGCGGCCAAGCCTATTTTACCACCACCTGGAATGCGACGTGTCCCAGTGGAAAGCGGATGAGATAGACCGGGTCGCGCGGGGCTGGCTCCCACCCTGTGAAGACGAAGATGCCGTGGTCGAGCTTGAAATAGGCCATTTGCGGATCTGCGAATCGGTAGCGGTCGAAGCCCAGTACCGGAGCGAACAGTCCTCTGTCCTGGACCACTCTCTCATGCTGAAAGCGCTGTGGCGGATATTTGGTGAAGAACAGCACATAAATGTAGGGCTGATTAATGTTGTGGGTGATCACCAACGGTCCGGACCCCAGCGCGGCCGCGTGAGCGACCGTCGGACCGAGCCCATACTGGAAGTCATAGGCCGCCAGGCCCGGATAATCGCGGAAGTAGAAGTTGAGGAATTTTGCACCCTGCACCAGCATCGCTGTCACAATCGCCGCGGCGACCAGCAGCCGGGCCAGCCGGTTAGCGGCCGCGAGGTCGAACAAGAAGACCATCCCGAGCGCGCACAGGAGGGTAAGCGGCGTAAGCATCAGGAGAGTGTGCAGCGGGTGGCCAAAGGGCAGGATCAGAACCGCGGTGACCGCGGCGATTGCAAGCCACCCGAACAGGAACATCGCCACCCTTCGAAACTTCGCATCCATCAGCGCGCACAGCGCCAGGAAAAGCATTGCGGCCTGCGCGACCAGCAACTGTCCGTATCCGGGCGGATGCAGGCTGATATCCGAACTGCCGTTTTGGAACAGGAAGTGTGGGCTGAAGTTGAACAGCAGTCCCTGCCCGAACAGCCGCAGTCGTAGTCCTACAGGCAGCCCGAGGATGGAAACGGAGTGGTAGCGCGCCATCATCTGCGGATAATTTCGCCACAGCGCCCAAGCCTGGGGTATCGCGCAGATAACAATTACAATCAGGCCCGCCAGCGCCTGTTTGCGGAAGCGGCTTAACTCCCGCCAATGGAACGCCGCAATCCAGAGGATGAAGGGCAGCACGAACGCCTTGGTGATCGAGTAGGAATAGAGCGACAGCCCGAACATCACGGCGCTGACAGCGAGCCATCGGGCGCGCCGCAAACGAATCGCGAGGAAGAATGCCGCGGCGGCGAGCGAGGTGGTGGCGGACGCGGTGATCGCTTCATGACCGAAGCGGCTGATTGGCAAATGCCACGGCGAGATCGCCAGCAGCGCAACCGCGACCGCGGCGCCGCGGAGACCAACGAGCATGGAGGCGATTGTAGCGACGGCGACCAGGTCGGCAATTCCCCACAATGCCGCTCCCAACCTGACGGAGACCGGCCGCAAGCCGAACAAGCCCACCGGGACCACCAGCGAATAGTCGAACAGGGGCATCCGGTAATCGTTGAAAGCCTGAATCGCGACCGGAAGGAGATTGCCGTGCTGGTCGCGCCCGGTGCGCAGCAGGCTGTAGGCGTCGTAACCGTTGCACGCTTCATCCTGGTTGAAGCCGGCGGGGACTCGGTCCAGCGCTACCGTGCGCAGTCCGATTCCCACGACCAGGGCCACGGCCAAAAGCGACGCGCCGACCATCGCGGAAGCGAGGCGGGCCAAACCCGTGGCGCTCATCCGCGGCGCCAGCGGTTCCAGGTACTCAAGCCAATGAGGCGAGCTGAAATCCGCGCGGTCGGTTGCTGTGGTCACGACGGCGCCAAGTCGGTTGGCATTGGAGGAGGCCGCGCTCAGTCCGCCGGATTTGGGGTGAAGTCGTAAAATTCCAGCCGGTCGCCCACCTTGATGCCGTGTTTTTTGCAGAAGCCTGCGTTGACTTCGAGCACATACTGCGAGTCGCCAGCAACCTCCAGCGGCGTATCGTTGTAGGGTTCGGCGTTGGTGATGATGCCGATCACGCGACGGTCGCTTCCGGCAAAGAGCATGTCGAGTGGAATTTGCGTATTATGCATCCAGAAAGAAGCATGCACCGGCGACTTGAATATGAACAACATGCCCGCGTTCGCCGGCAGCTCGCCACGATACATAAGTCCGCGTTCGCGCTGCTGCCCGGTTTGGGCCAATTCGATATTGACCCACGTGCGCGCCTCTTCGCCCCGGCTTATGATCGCGACCCGCGGACCGGTGGGAGCGTGCGCACATTGCATCAGCGCCAGCATCGCCAAGGGTAGTAGCAGCCCAGGCCGAAGTTGGCGAGGTCCAAGGCGTCGCGGCTGATTGATTTCGTCCACAAGCAAGACCTTTCGTCAGGCCCGGAGCATGGCACGACATTGCCTCTGAGGCCATGAGCAAACGTCCGGAGCGCGCGGGTAACTTTCGAGGTGTGAAAACCAGCCGCATTGCGAAGTTCGGTTTTGTCAGCAGCGCGAGCGATATATCGGTATTGGACAACCGCGCCTATGAAACCTGACGAAGACCATATCCGCAGCCCGAAGTACGCGAGCATGCACAAGTTCGCCGAAATCTCTGTCCGCGGCAATCAGTGCGCGGCCTCTCATTGAAGGCGCGCTCCATGACGCTTTCGTCAGCGCGTCCGCAAGCCATCTCGGCGGTTGCGACGACCGCATGACCGTCCGAACGCAGAGCAATCTCGATTCGTGCCGTTGTGATTTGCCGTCCCTTGCAGGGGCGATCGCGCGAGTCCGGGCCATGAACGTGGCAATGTCAACCCTGCGGCAATCCACGATTCTCCACGCTCGAGCGGAATACGGCTAGCGGCCGGTGAACTTGGGGCGGCGCTTTTCGCCGAAGGCGCGCACCCCATCGCGGTAGTCTTCGCTGTTGAAGCAGCGGGCAACCGCTTCCTCAACCAACTTTTGGTTGCGCTCACCGGCGTCCTTGAGCCCCTCGCGTATACACGCCTTGGCGGCGGCCATCGTCAGCGGCGCATTGCCTGCCATCTGCTCCGCGTACCGGCGCACGAACGCCTCAAGTTCCGGCGCTTCTATCAGTTTGTGGACCAGTCCCATTGCCAGTGCCTCCTCGGCGTCGAACAACCGCGCGGAGAGCAGGATTTCGCGCGCGTTGGCGGGGCCGACCACTTGCGCCAGCGCCTGGACTCCGTCAAGCGGATAGGCCAGTCCCAGGCGGGCAGCGGGAATGCCGAACCGAGTGCCTCGCGCGGCAATCCGGATATCGCACGACAGCGCGACCTGAACTCCCCCGCCCACGCATACGCCGCCGATCATTGCGATAATGGGCCGGTTCGAATTGACCAGCGCCGCGATCGCCCGGTTGGGCCAGTCGCGATACTCTTTGGCCTTTTCGGCGTTGGAACGCAGTTCGGTAAACTCCGAGATGTCGGCTCCCGAGATGAAGGCCTCCTCTCCCACGCCGCGCATGATGATGACCCGGATGGCGGCGTCGGCCTCCAGTTCGGCAACGCCTTGGGCAATTGCGCGCCAGGTCGCGAGGTTGAGAGCATTGCGCACCTGGGGCCGGTTCAAAACCAGCCAGCCCAATGGGGCTTCGTTGCGGATCAAAACCGTCTGCTGTTCCATCGTGCTGGGCTCCCGTGGTTGGGCATTGCGGCCATTTTTATCACGCCTGCGTTAGGCCATGATATTGGCCGCCGGGGTCTCTGAAATGACTCGGAAAAAGGAGCGGATTCGGCAATTCAGGTCTGGATGCATGGGAAGGCTGCGGGTCGGATAGATGTGAACGTGGCGCGGAAGATCATCTTGTTGGCGTTGGCGGGCTTGCTCGCCGGATGCAACTACAGCGTTTTCAAACGGCTCGATCTCTGGCGCAAGAAGCTGCGGCTTCATACTCCGGCCAGCTACAGCCCAATCAGCGTGGATGAAATGATCGATCTGCAGCCGGGATGCCCGTTTCAGGAAACCCAGGTGCCGGAAATCGACCGCCTCGAGCGGCGCGCCGTGGTGATGGAGGGCTACCTGGTGCGAGTCGAGCAGTTGGCCGATGGCAAGACCTATGCTCATTTGCTGCGCCGCGGCGACATCCACCTCGAGATTGACTCCGAACCGGATTTCCTGCCGGCCGAAAGCTCCGCGGAACGCGTGATATGCGAGGTTACCGTTCCTTTTCAATGGCGCCACAAGCGATGGAACCTGGAAGGCTTGGCGCCATTGGCGGGCTGGGTCAGCGATAGCCTGATCGGTCATTCTTATCCCGGTGGCACGCCGGGCGGCGCGCGGGTGCGGCTTTCCGGCTACCTGTTGGACGACTTCGTTCATTGCGCGGCCGTGGGCGACAGCCGGGCCACTGCATGGGAGATTCATCCGGTGACCAGAATCGAGGTTTGGAACGAAAAGAGCCGGCGGTTCGACCCGCTACCCTAGTGGAGCGGCAAGCGAACGGTTACGAAATGCTACCGGCGCCAGGCGAACTCTAGCGAAGCTTGTGGTGTCTAATCTTCTCTCACCGTTCCTTGGAATATGGGACGGGATAGGTGGCGATCGTAAGACTATTCCGCGGAGGCGCTTTCCGCCTGCTGGTTCTCCAGCCAGCGGGCGCCGGCTACGGAGTCGATGCGTTCTTTGATATTCGGATGACTTCTGAGCATGTACTGCAGGTCGTGGTCGCTGAGCACCAGTAACTGGCAGTAAGACAGCGCGCAGACGTCGGCCTGGCGTGGCTGGCCGCTCAGCAGAGCCATCTCGCCAAAAAAATCGCCCCGGCCCAGCCTGATTTTGTGGCTGTGCACATTCACTTCGACAGCGCCGGAGGAAATGAAGTACATGGCGTCGCCGCGATCTCCCCGATGGATCAACTGTTCTCCCGGTACGGCGAAGCGCGGCCTCAGCAGGCGCGCCACCCGGTCCAATTGCGTCTGCATCAGGTTGGTGAACATCGGCACTTGCGCTATCAGGGCGCGCGCTTCCAGTCCAAGATCCAGCCGCGGCCGTTCGTCCACCGCAAAACGCGCGGTCTGAACTTCGCGCCGCAACACGCCGTAGAGTTCGGGGCCGATCACACCGCCGTCGAACAGAGCCCGGTATTCCTGGTCCTGGCGGCGCAGCGCGATCTTGCTCAGCAGGCGCCGCTCCAGCAGCGTTGCGTAATCCGGATACTGGGTGCGCAGCGCCTCCAGCGCCGTGCGCGTCATGTCCTGGCGTTGTTGCACGATATTATGCAGGCGCAGGCTGGTTCGCTCGCCTACCAAGGTGGCCAGTTTGTCATCGATAAACGGACCAAGTTCCTCCAGCACGATCCGGTTGACCAGCAGGGATTCGAAACGGTCCGCCAGCGCGTCCACCAACGGCCAGTCGATGTGCAGGCGGCGATGCAGGAAATGGATGAATCTGAAACGCCGCGAAAATCCCACCATCTCCTGCGCGCTGCTCATGAATTCCGCCTGGCCCGACCGCGCCTGATCAATCAGGCGGTCCGCGTCGGCCAGCAGCCGCTTGACCAGCGTGCTCGACACGGTGCGCTCCTCAAAATGGCGCAGCACGAGTTCCCGCTCGCGATTGGCCATCGCCGCCATCCCCAGCAGCATCCGATGGCTCTCGGCCACCTCCATGGGCTCGATCACGATATTGGCCAATGCGGAAGTGGTAGCCGGATGACCGTAAAAGCGTGCTACGTCCGCGACCAGGTCGGATGGGAATTTGTAGCTGGCGCCGGCTGTCTTGACCGCTTCGGCGACCCGGCCGCGCGACAACGCGAGCACCTGGTAACGCAGTGTGGAATCCAGGTCTGAAAGGCGGTCAAGTCCCAATAGCCGGATCAACAGGCGCAAGGTGGTGCCGTTGACCAACAGAGTAAAGAGTACGAAGCCGGTGGCGAGCACCCCGATAAAGCGCTGGACATCCTGACTGATCTGGTGGTCCTCGGTTACCGCCAAGGCCAGCGCCAGGGTTACAGCGCCGCGCAACGCACCCCACAGGATAACGGTGTTGTAGCGGTTGTTGACCGGCTCGCTCAGCCCCAGCGCGCTCAGTGTGGGCAGCAGACCGAACAAAACGATTGCGCGCGCCACCATCGCCGCTACCACCAGTACACCGAGCACCAGCAGGTCATTCCATCCGACGTTTCCCAGCAGGCGCGGCACCAGCAGCGCCGCTAGGATGAAGATCAAGGAGCTGGCCCAAAACGCCAGTTGCTCCCAGAGGTCCTGGAGCAGGCGCCAGTCACTGGGTGAGATGCGGGGCTGTCCGATTGCGCCGATGGTCAGGCCCGAGGTCACCGCGGCTACTACTCCGGAAACGTCCAGGTAGCGCTGGCTAATGATGTACACCAGGTAGGGCAGCGCCAGCGTGGTGGTGATCTGCGCCAGGCGCAGGTCGTGCAGCCACGGAAGCAGGGCCACAACCAGGACCGCGCCGGCATAGCCGATCGCGACCCCGCCGATAAAATTGCGCACGAACGTTAAGGAGGCGGCGCCCGCGCTCGCGGCATGATGGTCAACCAGGATACTGGCCAGCACTGAGAAGAGGGTGATCGCCGCGGCGTCGTTGAGCAGGCTTTCGCCCTCGACCAGCCGGCTCAGACGCGACGGCGCGCCGACATCGCGGAAAATACCGATTACCGCCACCGGGTCGGTGGTGGCAACGATCGAACCCAGCATCAGGCAGGCGATAATCGATACGCCGGCGTAGGGTTTGAGCGCATATCCGATGACGAAGGTGGCGACCAGCACCGCGACCACCGCCAATAACAAAATCGGCGCCGCGTCCTCCACGATTTGCCGCACCTCGATCGTAAGGGCGCTTTGAAACAGCAGCAGCGGCAGAAAAATATACAGAAACGCATCGGAATGGATCGGCAGATCGTTGATTACGTGGCTATGTAGGACGAAAACCGACGCCAGCCCCATCCCGACACCCACCACGGCGAGCAGCACCGACGGCGACAAACCGAGCCTAATAGCAATGGGCTGAACCAGGCTGATAACGACCAGCAGAGCAGCGATCAACAACAAAATAATCTGCAGGTCCATGGGAAGCTCACCCAAGCTATCAACCAGATCAATTTACATCAAATCTGCAGCCAGCTTAAGCATACTGGTTTGGTTAATCTGCGGACATTTGTAACAGCCTTGTGCAGGTTCGCCGCAGCTTCTTCCAGTCCGTCTTCAGGATGGTTGAAGGGTACGTTTGCGTTTGGCTAAGTTGAGCTGGCCAGTTACGCGCGGAAACACAAGGTAAAATGCCGAATTCTCCGGATGAAACCACCGAATGGCTGGAAACCGACGGACTGGGTGGCTTCGCTTCCGGTACCGCCTCCACGATCCGCACGCGCCGCTATCACGCGCTGCTGCTGGCGGCAACGCGCCCGCCTGGCGGCCGCATGGTTCTGGTCAACGGCGTCGAGGCCTGGCTGGAGCGCCCGGAGGGCAAGTTCGCCTTGACCTCCAATCGGTACGATCCCGATGTGATTCATCCCGACGGCGCCAGCCATATCGAGGCCTTCCAGGCGCGACCGTATCCGCAATGGCGCTTCGCGCTGCCCGATGCGACTCGAATAGAGCACGGTATCTTGATGGCTCCGGGAAGCGCCTGCACTCTGGCGTACTGGAAGATAATCGAGGGCGCCGCAGGCACACTGACCGTACGGCCATTCATTTCGGGCCGCGACTATCATTCGCTGCATCACGAAAACCCTGCCCTCAATTTCGATCCTGAAATCAGCGCTGGCCGGGTGATCGTTCACCCTTACCGTAGCGTGCCGGCGATCGTGTTCGACTCCAACGCCGATTTCGTGCGCGAGCCCGCCTGGTTTCGGAACTTCGAGTACAGCCAGGAAAAGGCGCGCGGGCTGGATTGCAAGGAAGACCTGGCGGTCCCCGGCTATTTTCGATGGGACCTGGCGCGTGGCGAAGCCTGGCTGATCACGTCGGCGCAGGGGCAGGAGCCCGACAAGTCCTTTGCCCGCATTCGCGCCGAGATTCGCCAGCGCAAGCGGTCCGCGGTGCCGCTGCGGGCAGCGGCGGACGCCTACATTGTGCGGCGCGGCGAAGGCCGCACGATAATCGCGGGCTATCCATGGTTTACCGACTGGGGACGCGACACGTTCATCTCGATGCGCGGATTGTGCCTGGCTGCCGGACGCGTCGACCAGGCGCGCGAGATCCTGTTGCAATGGTCACAAGCGGTCTCCGAGGGGATGCTGCCCAACCGCTTCCCCGATACTGGCGAGCAGCCGGAGTTCAACTCCGTGGACGCTTCACTGTGGTACGCGGTCGCGGTGCACGAGTTTCTACACGCGGGCAAGCGCGTCGGCGCCGCGGATCGCAGAGAGATGCAGGACGCCATTGAAGCGATCCTGGAAGGTTACTCAAGGGGTACGCGCTTCGGCATCAGGATGGACTCCGACTCCCTGCTGAGCGCCGGCGAGCCGGGAGTGCAACTTACCTGGATGGATGCCAAGGTGGGCGATTGGGTCGTCACGCCGCGCATCGGCAAGCCAGTCGAGGTCCAGGCGCTGTGGATCAACGCTCTGAGGATCGGAGCTGCATTCAACCCGCGCTGGGCCGAAGTTGAAAAAGCGGCGACCGAGTCGTTCGCGCGACGCTTTTCGGACCCCAAACGCGGATGCCTGTACGATGTCATCGACGCGGATCACAAGCCGGGCGCGATAGACCCCGCGCTGCGTCCCAACCAGATATTCGCGGTGGGCGGTTTACCCTTCCAGGTCGTTGAAGGCGGGCAGGCAAAGTCCATCGTCGATATCATCGAAACCCGCTTGCTGACGCCGGCCGGCTTGCGCACTTTGGATCCGGCCGATCCAAACTACAAGCCGCGCTATAAGGGCGGCGTGCGCGAGCGCGACGGCGAATACCATCAGGGCACGGTATGGCCGTGGCTGATGGGCCCCTTCGTCGAGGCATGGATCAGGGTCAGAGGCGAGAAGCGCTCAGCCAAAAACGAAGCGCGGAAACGGTTCCTCGATCCGATGCTGAAGCTGCTCGATCCTGCCGACAGCGGGCATCTGCCGGAGATTGCCGACGGCGACGCGCCGCATACCGCGCGCGGATGCCCGTTCCAGGCGTGGTCCGTGGGCGAAGCGCTGCGCTTGCAGCGGATGCTGGAGTAGCATCGCAAAAGCAGAGCGCGCGGCCGCCCGGCGCACACTTTCGCGACTCACGGAGGAAACCAATCAGATGGGCGTCAGACTCAGCGAAGATGAGGCGTGGGACAGGCTGACCAACAGCCACACCGGAATCATCACCACGTTGCGCCGCGACGGATGGCCGGTTTCGTTGCCGATGTGGTTTGCGGTGGTTGACCGAAAAATCTACATGCGCACGCTGGCGGCGTCCAAAAAGGCGCTGCGCATCAAGCGCGACCAGCGCGCGTGTTTCATGGTCGAAAGCGGCGAGGCGTGGAAGGACCTGGCCGCCGTCGTGGTGCCGGTGCGCGCATCGTTGATCGATCCCACCGGTGAGGAAGCCCGGCGGGCGTTAGCCGCCCTGGGAGCGAAGTATCAGGGATTCGGGCTGCCGCAGCGAGAGGTTCCCGAGGCGACCAAAAAACATTACGGCGCCTCCAATGTAGTAATCCGGCTCGATCCGGCCGGCGACATGATCACCTGGAACAACGCAAAGATCCGGCTCAAGAGCGCGTAGCGGTTATCTGCTTGAAGCGTATCATCCAGCCTCACTCCGAAAAAATCGCCGCCAACTAAGGAGGCAGGTACAACTTAGGCGATTCTCTTACTTGAGGGTTTCTGGCTAATCGCTTCGTAGATATAAACATCGGTGCGGTAAGGTATCTCGATCACGTCTTTGCCGCGGGTATCGGGATGACGCTGAAGGACATCGCGCACCTTGAGCAGGAGCCGCGAGCGATCGGCTTCCTCCATATTTGCGATGAAACTGGTGGACGCGATTCGATCCTTCAGGGGTCGAAAAATCAACTAGCTGCAGATGAGCAAATGATTTCTCCTCAAGCGGGCGAAATCCGGTGAATTCCGCGAAGGCGTTTTTCCAGACGCCGGCGCGATGGCGCGGCAAATCGCCCTCTTTGCGATCGACCAGCGCCCACACGTCTTTCACCCAATCGGCGCTCGTGTCGCGCTTGTTCCAGATCAAACCGAGGCGGCCGCCTGCTTTAAGCACACGATGAATTTCCCCCAGCGCGATAGCGTTGGCGAACCAGTGAAACGCCTGCCCTGAAGTGGCAGCGTCCGCAAATCCGTCAACCAGCGGCAGCGCCTCCGCCGGCGCCGTCGACGATCTTCACTCCCGGCAGGACGCGGCTGAACTGATCGCGCATCGCCGCGACCGGCTCCACGGCGATCAGATTCACGCCGGTTTTGATTAGCAGGCGCGAGAGTTTGCCCGTGCCGGCGCCGATATCGATCGCGCTGGAGCCCGGGCGCAGTCCCAGTTGCTCGGCCATGAAGGATACCGCCGCAGCCGGATAGTCGGGTCGGCCGCGCTCGTAGGCCTGCGCGCCCTTGGTGAATCCTGCCTGCGCGATAGCGTTAATCTTCATGGTCGCACTCCCGTCCAAACCATTTCACTACTGTACATGGTTGCGAAGAGCCCGATTGGAAGCGACGTGTGTACAAGCCGTGCGCGCGGTTGTAGAAAGGCCCTGGCGGGCAGGGACCCGCCCCACTCCGGACGTCGGAAGGTTCAACCAAAGTGGCGCAATTGAAGGACAAGGTGGCGATCGTCACGGGCGGCGGCCAGGGAATCGGCAAACAGATAGCGCTGGCCTTTGCGCGTCATGGCGCAAAGCTGGTGCTCGCGCAGCGTTCCCCTGGCGCGCTGGAAACCACCTGCGCTGAAGCAAGAGGCCTGAACGTCGAAGCGATCGGCGTGATTTCAGATATCGCGAAGGAAGCCGATTGCGCGCGCTTGGCCGAGGAGACGCTCAAGAAGTTCGGGCGCATCGACATTCTGGTTAACAACGCGGGGCTGTTCGGTGTCACCAAGTCAACCGTCGAGATGACGTTGCCCGAGTGGAACGAAGTGATCGACAGCAATCTGACCGGGACCTGGCTGGCCACCCGCGCGGTTCTGCCCGCGATGATCAAGCAGAAATCCGGAAATATCATCAACATTTCATCCACGGTGGGCCGCCGCGGGTACACGCTCAGAGGACATTATGCGGCCGCCAAGTGGGCGGTGATCGGGCTGACTCAGACCTGGGCCGTGGAATGGGGCAAAGCGGGCATCCGGGTGAATTGCGTCTGTCCCGGCGCCGTGCAAGGCGAACGCATCGAGCGCGCAATCAAGGCGCGGATGGAAACCCTGGGAATAACCTACGAACGCGCCAGGCAGGGACTCACCTCCGGCAGCCCGATGGGCCGCATCGTTAGCGAGGAAGAAGTGGCGCGCACGGTTCTGTTCCTGGCCTCCGATCAGTCAATCGGACTTACCGGACAGTCGATTAACGTGGATGTCGGCGCGGTGATGAGTTAGGTTGTTGACTTTCCCGCTCGCTGAGCCTTCAAGCGCGCCGATTCGCGCACCGCACCTCTTGCACTGACGCTATTGCGGCCGCTCGCGGAGCCGTTTCGGCATTTGGCGGCACGCGCCGTTGATGCCGCATCACGGTGCCGGCGGGCCGGACAAGCTTTAATGCGCCGTCCGTGTCGCGCTAGGATTGGCTCGGATTGATGTCCGGATCGATGGTTGTATGGGCGGCTTAGTTGTCTGGACAAGTGCAAGAAGCCAGACGCCGACGTATAGTCGCACCGTTGGACTGGATTTGCGGCAGAGTCAAGGAGGTCCCGTGGGTTCGCTTTCGGGCAAGGTTGCCGTTGTAACGGGTGCCAGTCGAGGTGTGGGAAAGGGAGTGGCCCTTGCCCTCGCGGAGGAGGGCGCTGCGGTCTACGTTACCGAACGGACAATGGCGTCCGGCTCGCATCCGCTACCTGGCACCGTCGGCGAGACCGCCGCGGAAGTCGACCGCCGCGGCGGCAAGGGCATTGCCGTCCAGGTCGACCATGGGAAGGATGATCAGGTCGCAGCCTTCTTCGAGCAGGTCAAGCGAGAGCAGGGCCGCCTCGACATTCTGGTCAATAACGCCTTCGCACTGCCCGAAGACCTGACGGCACCGAAACCCTTCTGGGAGAAGCCGCTCTCATACTGGCAGATGGTGGACGTCGGCGTGCGTTCCAACTACGTTGCTGCGTGGCATGCGGCCCATATCATGGTCCCGCGCCGGTCCGGACTCATCGTGGCCACCTCCGGCTATACAGGAGTCGCCTACACCTATGCTGTTGTGTTTGGAACCTGCAAAGCCGCCGTCGACCGGATGGCGCGCGACATGGCGATCGAGCTAAAGCCGCACAATGTGGCCTCGATTTCGCTGTGGTTGGGACTTACCTTCACCGAGCGGGCTCAGCGCGCCTTGAAAAGGAGCCCGGAAATGTCATCACAGACGGTCACCAACCCTGAGGTCGGCTCTTCTATCGAGTTTCCCGGTCGGGTAGTCGCCGCACTTGCCAAGGACCCCGAGATCATGAAGCGGTCGGGCGGCACCTACATCGCCGCCGAAGCCGCGCAGGACTATGGCGTAACTGATATCGATGGGAAGGTTGTCCCGTCTCTTCGAGCGCAGCGCGGCTCTCCGCTTTACTCGCCGATATAGCGGCTGGCGCCAGAGCGCTTAGTTTGTCCCATTGTCAAGCCGGAGGAGCGCCCATTGCCAGAACTGAGATTCGACCATCGTGTAGCCGTCATAACGGGTGCGGGCAGAGGTCTGGGACGCGCCTATGCCCTGCTCCTCGCGTCGAGGGGAGCAAGAGTAGTTGTCAATGACACCGGGGGTAGCTTGAAGGGGGAAGGCCTTGATGCCGGTCCCGCACAGGAGGTGGCGCGAGAGATCCGAGCTGCCGGAGGGGACGCCGTCGCCACTACCGCTTCGGTATCCACGCCTGAAGGGGGAAGTGCGATCGTCAAAGCGGCGTTGGACCACTATGGCCGGATCGACATTCTCATCCATAACGCCGGCATCGTTCGCGCAGCGTCCCTGAAGGAGATGACGCAAGAAGACTTCAATGCGGTCCTGGATGTCCATCTGCGTGGGGCATTCCACGTTGTTCGCCCTGCCTTCGTTCATATGTGCAAGGCAGGTTACGGCCGTGTCGTGCTGACCTCGTCGATCGGCGGTTTGTATGGGAATGCCCGCCAGGCAAATTACGGCGTGGCCAAGGCGGGCATAATCGGCTTGTCCAATGTCGTCGCGCTTGAGAGTGCCGCGGAGGGCGTTAAGTGCAACGTCATCGTTCCCGCAGCCGTCACGAGAATGGCCGAGGGATTGGACACGACAGCCTACCCGCCAATGTCGCCTGAGATGGTAGCGCCCGTGGTGGCCTGGCTTGCCCATGAATCCTGTTCCATCTCGGGCGAGATGCTGATTTCCATAGCCGGCCGTGTTGCGAAGGCCTTCATCGCTGAATCGCGAGGCGTGTACAAGGCCACATGGTCGATCGAAGATGTGGCCGAACAGATGGACGCGATCCGAAACATGGATGCGCCGTTTATCGCCGCGGGCGATGCCCATGCCGATCATATTCGCTACAGTTTTGAAATGGCCACCAAAGCTCGCGGCTCTGAAGTAAAATCACAATGACTAGCGCGACATCACCGATTATCGACCCTGACAGGCTCGCCAGGCTCGAACACTTGCTCGACCGTCAGGACATTCTCGATTGCCTGATCCGGTTCTGCCGGGGAATGGATCGCTTCGATCGGGAGCTGTTTCTTTCGGCTTTTCATTCCGACACCGTCATTGATGCAGGCGAGTTTGTAGGCCCGCCCGGGCAACTTTATGCCTGGGCGTCCGAACTGCACGAAGAGGGGCAATCCTCCACGCTTCATAATGTGCTGAACCATAGCTGCGAAATCGACGGCGACGTTGCCCATGCCGAGACCTATTATCTGTTCACTGCGCGCAACCGCGACGGGACAAACTGGATCGCCGGGGGCCGTTATCTTGACCGGCTGGAGCGGCGCGACGGCAACTGGAAGATCGCCTTGCGGTGCAATTCCGTGGAATGGTCCGGCCTGATCCCCGCCACAGCAATTCCTTTTGAGGATGTGCCGGACGTGCACCTCAACGGAACTGCGTCGCGCGGCAAGGAGGATCCCTCCTATCGGCGGCCGCTGACCAACCGGCGGAAGATGCATATCCCCGCGGTCTCGCGTGAGCCCGAACGGATCCAGCAGACTTGAGAAACGAGAAGCCCACTTCGCTCATCCTGAAAGAAGGATCTAGCGCGGCTCAAAGCTCCCGCGAATTGGTAACCAAACCACTAGCCTTTTACTCGTCGCATCGTCATCGAGTGACGAAAGCGGGATGCCGGATGAGTATTGATGGTTACCTGGGCAATTTTCCCGTTGGACATTTTGTATGTGCGCCGGAACTCAAGCGCCGCGCCGCCCGCCTCGACCTGGAGGCCGCCGGCCAATGCCGGCGAAATCAGCGTCGCGGCGATTTCCTGATGAACCTCCACGATGGTCTGGCCGAACAGGTCTTCTATGAGCGGGAAGATTGGACCGGTGTGACGCTGCAGGAGTCTACCTACCGCGGCAAAATCCCGGTTGATGTAGTATTCAGTCCAACACAGGGGAGATTCAACGCCATCTTTATGTCTGAAGCCGCATACTGACAGCCACTCTTCGCCGCTTGCAAGTCCGGTGCGGGATGCGAGTTTTCCGTTAATCAAAATCATCTTGATGGACTCGATTGCGAAGCGAGTGCCGATCGCGAAGGCCACGAGGTCGTTGATCGACATCACGTCGTGAACGTATAAGTCCGAGGAGCGCGGAGGAACGACGATCGTGCCTGCTCCCTGTCGCGAAGCTACCAGATTATCTTCACGCAGCCGTCTCAGCGCTTCCCGGACGGTATAGCGGCTGATGGAAAAACGCTCGCATAGGTCATCTTCGGTTGGGAGTTGCGATCCCACGGGATACACCCCGCCTACAATCTCCTCCTTCAATGTGCGGGCGACCTGGAGATAGAGATGGCCGGCGGATTTGACATCGGCCTTGGAGGAGGCGCTTCGTCTGCCCTTCAATGGCTTTGCCCGATTTGCCTTTATTCCAATCTTCGAGGCCATGATCCTTTTTACCAATTGCGCGCACGGTGACAAGGCGCTGGCGGATATGGCACAGCGCCGGTCTGGCGGCGTCATATATGTCCGGACAGGTTTGTCACAAGAATTTCTGTGCCATTCAGCGGTGATGGAAATAAATGGGCTGGCCGGCGGACAGGTATCTCAACGAGCCCCGGAACACATGTATCGCTGTGGTCGTGAAGTTGAGGAAAACCAAAATGGAACATAACCTTCTGAAGCTTGACGGCCGCATCATCGTGGTGTCCGGGGCCGCCGGCGGCGGCATCGGGACGACCGTCACACGCCTGGTTGCCGGCGCCGGCGCGACCGTGATCGCGGCGAGCCGCTCTCAAGCCAATCTCGATCGGCATATCGCGCCACTGGTCTCGCAGGGTCTTTCGATCACCGCGGTGGCGGCCGACGTGCAGACCGAAGCAGGCGTGGCCGCCGTCATGGAGCGCGTGCGCGGCGAGCGGGGCGATCTTTACGGACTCGTCAATGTGGCAGGCGGTGCGGCGCCGTCAACCTGGGGCCGCTTCACGCGGCTTTCCCGGGATGATTGGCACGCGCTGTTCTCTCAGAATCTCGATTCCATGTTTTTTATGAGTCAAGCCGTCGCCGCGGAATTGATGGCGCAGAGACGCGCGGGCTCACTGGTCTCGATCTCTTCGATCAGCGGCGCGAACTCGGCGCCTTTCCATGTTGGCTATGGTGCGGCCAAGGCGGCGATGTTGTCGGTGGTCCGAACCATGGCGCTCGAGCTGGCCCCGGATGGTATCCGGGTCAATGCCGTGGCGCCCGGGCCGACCGAGACCCCGGCATCAGGCACATACGTAGGGGAAGATGCGCAGCGCGACCGCCGGGCTATTCCGATGGGACGGCGCGCCCGTCCGGAGGAGATCGCAGGCGCCGTGCTCTTCCTGCTGTCGGACTTATCCAGCTACGTCACAGGTCAGTGTCTGATCGTCGACGGCGGCATCAATCTCAAATGGTCCCATCTCGCCGAGGATAACACCCCACTCTTCCTCAAGGACGAATCCTTCCGCGCGGCGATGAAGCGCTGAAAGCTGTCCGGACAATATTATCGGTTGTCATGAAAGCCCAAATCCATCCTAAATCCAAAACGTTGACTGCCCAGGGAAAGGCCCCGATATTAGTCTGGACAACATCAAATACTGTTTTCTGCGGGAATCCTGTCGAGCGCACGTCTGGAGCTCCTCGCCGAGAGCGTGAATCGATCGAACGAACGCCCATAGGCCGCCATTGAAAGGGCAGGAGGTCGTCATGAACGAACCCATCAATATCACGGATTTGGTTCAGACAGCCGAGGAGTTGACCGAGCCGGTAACGATCGGCGCCGAGGCCTACATCTCCGACGAGTATGCGCGCCAGGAGCGTGACAAGCTGTGGCGCAAGGTGTGGCTGCAGGCCTGCCGCGTCGAAGAGATCCCCGAAGTCGGCAATTATCTCACCTATGACATCCTTGACGACTCGATTGTGGTCGTGCGGACCGCGCCCGATAAAATCTCCGCCTACTATAATGTCTGCCCTCATCGCGGCCGCCGGCTGGTCGATACGCCCAAAGGCGCCCGCAACGCCTGCGGCAAGAGAAAGCTGTTCGTCTGCGGCTTCCACGGATTTCGCTACAACCTGGACGGCGAGTGCGTCCATGTGTCTGAGAAGGAGGACTGGAAGGGCGCGCTGACGCCGCAACGCACGCACCTGGGCGAGGTCAAGGCCGACACCTGGGGCGGCTGGATCTGGATAAATATGGATCCGAGATGCGAACCCTTGCGCGACTATCTCGAGCCGGCCGCCAGCATCCTCGACCCTTTTGAGCTTCAAAACATGCGTTACCGATGGCGCCGGTGGGTCGTGTTCGACTGCAATTGGAAGGTCGCCATGGAGGCGTTCGACGAAACCTACCACGTCCCCGCGACGCACCCTGAGTTCACGAAGTTCGGCGACTTTCGCGGATGGGCCAGGGCACAGGGAAAACACAGCAATATCGGCTATGACGCGCCGAAAGATTTGGATGAGAATCAGGCAAAGCTGCGGCTTGGCACAGGTGACCCCCGCCTCTCGACCGCGGAGATGCAGGTCTATACCTGGGAGCACGTGAAGACCAACACCACCCAGACGCTGGTCGATGCGGCGGTCCGGCTGGCCGACGAGTTGCCAGAAGGAACTCCGCCCGACAAGGTGCTCAAACATTGGCTTGACTCCGCGCGGCGCGACGACGCCGCGCGCGGCGTCATTTGGCCGACTATCGATCCTCAGCATGTCGGCAGCAGCGGCACCGCTTGGCAGATCTTCCCCAACTTTCAAATAGGGCACGCGTTGAACAACGCCCTGTGCTACAGCGCCCGGCCCTTCGGCTGCGATCCCAATAGGTGCATCTTCGAGGCCGTCACTTATGAGCTGTACCCCAAAGGGAAAGAGCCGGAGACGGAGTGGCTTTACACGCCGGTGGACGATGCAGCATGGCTGAGCGTTCTGCCGCAGGATTTTTCAAACATGGCCGCGGTGCAGCAGGGCATGAAGTCGGCGGGCTTCCGCGGCACTCTGCCCAATCCGTATCGGGAGCGCAGCATCGCCAATCTCCATCGCAATCTGGCGAAATACATGGGCACCGGCGCACCACGGAAGCTCAGGTGAACGACGCCGGGCAGCCAGTCTTATCGGTGGCGTTTGCGCATTCGCATCGGTCGCCAACCACAGGCTGGAAGCCTGTGCCACGCACCCGTATTGACGTGACGGCCGCGGCCACTTGAGTCGGGAGAAGATCATCGATGAAGGTCAATATCGGGGCTTTCGCACACAATTCCAGGGACTGGGAGCGCATTCAGAGCGGTGATTACAGCCGCCCTCCCGCTACGCCCGATTACGATTTTGTCCAACGGGCGCTTGCGCTTGCTGATTTGGCCGAGCCGCTGGGTTTTGACGGGATCTGGGCGCCTGAGCACCAGGGCACCCCGTATGGAATGACGCCTAATCCGATCCAGACGCTTACCTATTTTGCCGGACGCACCAAGCGCATCAGCCTGGGATCGATGGTGGTAGTCGCCCCATGGTGGCATCCCGTGCGGCTGGCGCACCAAATCGCTTATCTCGATATTGTCTCGAACGGGCGTTACGACACGATCGGGCTGGGGCGCGGCGTTTCGAAATCGGAGTTCGACGCGGTTGGAGTCCCGCGTGAGGAAAGCCGGCAGCGCTTCGATGAAACCCTCGATATCCTGAAATTGGCTTTTTCTCAGGACCGGTTCTCATACGACGGAAAAATCTTCAAGATTCCGCAGATGTCGCTGCGGTCCGCGCCCAAGAGCCCCGATCTGTTTTCGCGTATCTACGGCTCATCTTCGAACCGCGATTCGCTCGAAATACTCTCCCGCCGCGGGATGATACCTCTCTTCGTTGGCAACAAGCCGCTTGAGGATGCTGGCAAAGAGGTGCGGCTGGTGAACACGATCCGGCAGGACATTGGACTGCCGCCGTGCCAGCCGAAGAACGTCCTGTTCATGTACTGCACGCCCACGATGGAACACGCCAATAGGGCTGAAGAGTACATTCTGACCGCAGGCAGGGATGTCGCTCTTCACTACGGATTTGCGGACCCCTCCAATTTCATCGGGGTCAAGGGGTACGAAGCCTATGCGAGCAGGGCTGCTGGCGCCACGGCTGTGCTCGCCGCGCTCGCAAGCGGCAACGAGCAGAGCAAACCGAGCACTCCCGGATATCATCCGTCGAACCTGATGATCGGCACGCCCGAAGAAGTTATCAGACGGATCCTCGCCGCCCAGCAGGCGTGCTCTTTCTCGGAGATCACAATCGTTCCGCAATTTGGCACCATGCCTTACGACGAAGCAGAGCAGAGCACGAAATTGTTCGCCAAGGAGGTCCTGCCCGTCATCCATAAAATGGAGGCGCCGCTTAATGCCGACGCGCTTCCGCCCCGTGCCGTCGGGTGATCTCTATCCCGACGTTGCAATTTGTAGCGGGTTTTCGCGAGCCATTCTTTGTCAGCCCGAGTTGACCGTCAGCGAGACGACTGGGGGATCAACGCGATGCGATTTGCCTGAAAAATCAGACCCGCGAAGCCTCCGCCTACGTCGGACTGCAATTTACATACAGTCGACTCGCGCGTCATCTCCGATTCCACGTACACCACCGGTTGCTCGTAACTTTGAAATATCGGCGGAACCTTCATTCTTGTCATTCCGACCGACCGAGCGCAGCGAGGGAAGCAGAGGAATCAACGCGAAGCGATTTATTTTCTTCCGCCGTTGCGCAGCCAAAGGGCGCTTTGAACTCTGAAAGCTCGATCACCTCAACCCGCCGCTCGCCCCACTCCACATCGACACCGCGCTCATCGCGATTACCCTTTCCGAGCCCCAGATAGTCCCCAGGAAAGTTTCAACGGCCATGGCGTAGCAACCGGCCCGACGGCGCACCGGTGGTCTGATCGTCGTCCACAGTAACCTCGCCGTTGACCAGAATCTTCCGATAACCCTGCGCCCGTTGGATTCGCCGCCATTCGCCGCCGGGAAAGTCGTAGGCAATTTCCATAGGCTTGAGTGCCAGGCGATCGAGGTCATAGATGACGATATCGGCCGGTGCACCCTGGACCAGCGTGCCGCGGCCTTTAAAACCTGCGCACAGCGCAGGCGCTGTGCTGAGGTGCCAATGCGCGGTCTCGAGATTCATAAAGAAGCCGTGGTCCCGAATCTTGACCAACGCTTCCGTCGGATAAACACCGCCGGTAAAGAACTTGGTGTGAGCGCCGCCGTCCGACACGCCCCAAATCCCGGGTTCCCACTCGGCAACTTCTTTGAAGGACTCGAAATTGTGGTTTACCGGGGCCGACTGAAATTCGGTATCCAGAGCGTCGGCCACAGCGATGTCCAGCATGGCGTCGACCGGATGCTTGCCCATCATGCGGCCGGCCTCAACGATGCTCATGTTCTCGTACTGCTTAAGTTCGGGCTGCTTGACCCGGATGATGAACAGCTTGTCCCAGCTCAGGGTTATGCCGCTCTCAGTTGCCCTGAGCGACGGACGGCGGGCCGGGTCTGAAAGCTTCTGCAACCGCTCCTCGGTACCGCCCACCGTCGCCTCCCGCCAGGGCGGCGCGTCGTCGTAGAGGTTCCAGTCTTTGAAGGTGAAAACGAAGCCGGTCTCGCCGACGGCGGCCATGGCGTAAATCCACAGGCCTCTCTGCCGGCAGCTGTTGAGCCATCGCAACTGGTCGCGATGCATCTCCGTATGCCGGTCGTTGGCGATAACCGAGTTGTAGATGATCGGCCGGTCGCAGACCTCGGCCAGCTTTTCATAAAAGCCGAAGGCGCTGTACTGCTCGCTGTCCCATCCAGAGTCCTCCTGTTGCGAATCCGGAAAGTACGTCATCTGGATGTAGCCTTGCCGCCGCTCACCGAGCATCCGCCCCAGCGCCAGGATGGTGGCTTCGGCCATCACGTCAGTGACCATCGGCGTGCCGTCGTAATCCATCTGCAAGCTGTTTCGACCGAGCCGCTGGACCGACCATCCGCAGCCCCCGGCGCCCATCGACTCGTTAAGGAGCTGGCGCATTTGGCGCTCTTCGTCCGCGGTCAGGCGCCGTCCGGTCTTGGCCTCCTCCAGGCCCATCACCCAGGTAAGCATAGGCGCGATCGGCACCAGGGGCAGCACGTTCACTGACTTGGGGTGGCGCTCCAGGCTGTCCAGGTACTCGGGAAACGTGACCCAGTCCCAGGGCATGCCGGCGCGCATCGACTCCAACGGGATCGCCTCGTTGCGCGTCATCGTGAGCATCGAGCGGTCGCGTCCCGCGGGAGCGACGGGCGCAAACCCGAAGCCGCAGTTGCCGATCGCCACCGAGGTTACGCCATGCCAGCCGGAGACCGTGCAGTAGGGGTCCCAGAATAGCTGTGCATCGTAGTGGGTGTGGAGATCGACGAACCCGGGCGCCACGATCAATCCGCTGGCATCGATTACCGTGCGACCCTGATGGGCCTTGAGGCGGCCGACTTCGGCGACACAACCGTCCCTGATCCCCAGGTCGCCGCGGAAGCGGGGCAGCCGGGTACCGTCGATGATCGTTCCATTCATTATCACGGTGTCGAATTCCGCCATTGGACCGTCTCCTATGGATCGAACCGATTCACGCACCAATACGAGTCGGAATTTTCCATTTTGAATGGTGATTCAAACTCGCACCAACATCAGGCGTTTGCAAACCCGAAGTTCGAGGCTTGAGTCGAGACGGCTTTCGAAGGCACCCAACGGGCCCGTTCTACCTCGCATTGAAATAACTGGCGCTTTTCGTGCTCAATTCCCAGGTTGATTGTGAGGGTCGGGCAAGACGAATTTACTCGTCCAGTCGTTTAGTGTGTGATAAAGCCTTACAACTACTACAGGGCGATGTAGCCACCATTGGGTGTTTTCAACCAGGGGGCATGCTATGGATCGCGTCAAGACCATCGAGAACCACGTTGCGGGGGTTGCACAGACAGTTTCGTCGGCCTATGTGCCTCCCTTCCAACTCACAGAAGGGCAGCCACCACCCATCGCTGCGAACGGCGGTTTGTCCTATATGTCGTTCGATCGAGACGGGGATGCGGGGACTGCTGCGGCGACAGAGGCAGCGCTCCATCAGATTGCCGAGGGGGAAGGGCAGGCGGTTATCGACATGCTCGACAAGGCTCGTCCCGGCCCGATCGAGACGAGGTGGGGCGTCGGCTTTCGTAGCTACTCAGAGTGCCTGGAATACATTCGGGCAAACAACATCGAAGCCCCTCCAGGCGGCGTAGCCCTTCCGCTGCGCTACACCATCTACGAGGCTCCGTCCTACTCCATCGTCTCATCCAACGCACTCTGGCGGGACCCGGCGCGCGATACTGAGGCAAAAGCGTTGCGCAAGGAAGAGCGGGACATCGGGCGCCGATGCCTCTATTTTCCGCAGGTGTTGCGCGACGCGCGACGAATGGAGGAATACTATCCAGGGCTCTCGCCCAACAGCCCCGAATGCATGGACAAGCTTGGTGTTGCGCTGGCGTACTGCAAGTCCAAGTGCGGGAACTTTTACGACGCGGCGGAGGTGGAGCGCGTGTTCTACCCCGAGATGGAGAAGCTCCTCCTGGAGTTTTTCCCGGACGCGACGGATGCGCTTGTGTACAACCACGATGTGTTTGACAAGGACTACAACGGCGACCGCACGGAGGATCAGGACCGCAAGAACCCGGGGGTGAACGCCAGCTACGCCTACATCGTGCACAACGACCTGAACGACAACAGCGGCCGCGTGCGCTGCCGCGAGCTGCTCACGAAGAACCTGCGCAACTTCGGGCGCGAGCAGCACTTCACCGAGGAGCAGGCGGACGCGAAGATGTCGCGGCGGTTCATGTCCATCAACCTCGCCAAGCCGATGGAGACCGTGTGCCAGAACCCCTTCGTGCTCTGCGCCTGGCCCTCTTTTGCCGATCAGCCGTACATCACCAACTACCGCATCTATGACGACCGCGTCGGCGAGACCACCCGCTTCACCTACCGTCCCGACCACCAGTGGTACTGGTTTCCCCAGCAGAAGCCCAACGAGGTGTCGATGCTCAAGTGCTACGATTCGGTCACCGACGGTTCCGTCTCGCGCTGGTCTTTCCACACGGCCTGCATCGACCCAACCGCGCCCGACGACGCTCCCTGCCGCAAGAACGTCGTAGTCCGAGCCTTTGTCTTCTTCTAAGAAGTACGCATCGGAGAGAGAGGGAGAGAAGCTGCCCTCCTGGGGCCACAGGCGACATGGCGGGCTGAGCTGCTGCTGAAGGAATGGCGCGACCAGGGCGATATGGAGGGCCTCGTTCTCGTGAAAGGATCCAGGGCGGCGGCCGCCCTCTGCCGGCGGCGTAGTTCAGGGACCTTTTTCTCCAAATTTTCCCGATAGTCGAGTACCATGCTGATGCCGCGGAGCACCGCCGCTTTAGCGCGGTAGATCGCGTCGGAACGGCCTCATTCCATGGTTGGCGCCGCTCCGAGGAAGGCTATGACGTATGAAGTTCGGCCTGCACTATCAATTGCCGTGTTTCGGTTCGCAGTCTTCGGTTCAGCGCTACCGGGATACATTGGAGCAATCGGTCCACGCCGAGGCGCTTGGATTCGAATCGGTATGGCCGGTCGAACAGCACTTCAACGCCGACCTTTCGATCACACCGGCGCCGCTGCTGCTGCTCGCAGCGCTGGCCGAAAGAACGCGCACGCTACGGCTGGGAATCGCGATTGTTCTGCTGCCGCTTTCGCATCCAATCCGCGTCGCCGAGGAGATCGCGACTTTGGACGTACTCAGCAACGGCCGGGTGGAATTCGGGGTCGGTCGGGGATCGATTCCAAGTCATTTTACCGGCTTTGGAGTTCCGCTGGCTGAGAACCGGGAGCGGTTTGCCGAAGCACTCGAAGTGATCGTACGGGTCTGGACCACGGAGCGGGTTTCACATGCCGGCCGCTTCTTCAAAGTGGACAATCTCTGCGTGGTGCCCAAACCGGTGCAGCAACCTCATCCGCCTGTTCGTGCCGCCGCGAGCAGCGTCGAAACACTCGAATACATGGGCCGCATGGGCTATCCGATCTTTGTCGCCACTCCAACCAATCCCTTTCCGAAGCTCAGACAGAATCTGCCGATTTACCGGGAAGCTCGTAGGAGCAGTGGACATCCCGACAACGGCGGCGAGGATGTCACACTCGTCCTGCCAATTTATGTCGACGAGAGCCGCGCCCGGATCAGAGAGCTTATGGAGCCGAGCATCAATCATTACCTCCAGACCGTGGCTGGCATCTACCGGTCGGCGGTCGAACGGTCTGAAATCGCGCCGGCACGTGTGCCTGAGCGGGTCGAGCGGATCGGCCGCACGACGTGGGAGCAGGCCTGCGAAGTGATGGCGATCTTCGATACGCCGGATGCGTGCGTGGAGCGCTTGCAGCATGTACGTGATGAATTCAACGTCGGGCGCATAATCTGCTGGTTCAACACCGGCGGAATGGTCCCGCACCTGCAGGTCATGCGCAGCATGGAACTATTCGCCGCCGAGGTGATGCCGCATCTCTGACAGCAGGCTCTACCTGGTCCTAGAAAAATGATCTAAGGGCGGGATACCAGAGCGCGGCCGCCAATGATAACGGCGGCGCGCGCTCAGAGAATCATTCCGCCGTTGGCGCGGATTACTTCACCATTGAGCGTGGTGTTGGCGGCCGAGGCGACGAAGACAATCACTGAGGCGACCTCCGCGGGGGTGGGGACATGGCGTATCGGCGATACTTTGCTGGTCTGTTCCACCAGCTCCGGCATCGAGCTGAGCACGGTTTCGCTTTGCGTTAAACCCGGCATCACGACATTGGTGAGGATACCATCGGGCGCGAGTTCCTTGGCGAGGGTACGGGTTAAGCCATGCAACGCCGCCTTCGCCGCCCCATAGGTCGCGCCGCCTGGATATCCGTCCGCAGCAACTGCCGACGACACGTTGACAATCCTTCCCCATCGGTGCCTGCGCATGTAGGGCAGCACCGCCATGATTGCCACGTGAGCGCCCTCGAAGTTACCGCGCAGCAGATCGCGCCATTGCTCGGAGGGAACCTCCTCGAACGGACCTTCAACGACCACCCGTTCGCTGCCGTGGACCGCGTTGTTGATCAGAATGTCAATCCTGCGCCAGCACGCGGCGACCGCGTCGACAGCGTCACGGATCGACTCGTCCGAGCTGATATCCAGCGGTGCGACCATCGCTTCGCCGCCGCGCTCACGGATTCCCGCCGCCACCTCTTCGGCACGCTCGCGCAAATTGTGATAGGTGACGGCAACCAACGCTCCCTCGCACCCGAAAATTTCCGCCGTCGCCCGTCCGATTCCCCTTGAACTGCCGGTGATCAGCGCCACCCGGCCCTTCAGGCCAAGATCCATCAGGGTGATCCTTTCCGACTACTCGAGCGAAGTCTATCGCGCCAGGTTCAGAGCCGAGTGCTAGTCTCCCTTGCGATCGGACACTTGCAGGTTAAACGGTTGTCTTCGGATTGCGCCGGCTGTTCTGTCGAACTGCACGCGGGGGGCCGACGGATAGGGTCAGGAACCGTCCTTTGCCAAGTCTGTCGGACGAAGCCGCACTGAGGAAGATTTTCGGCGTCCAAGAGGCGCGCGTCGAACCTTTGGTATGGCCGCAATCTCGATACCGTGTCTCATCAGTTTGTCAAGCTGGTCTGTGATACTCGCCGCTGATTCCGCAACCTTATAATAAAGCGATAGTGCGCTGACCGCCCCCTGTATGGCCATTGCGGCAAGGCGCGGGTTTACAGGCCGGAACAGGCCTTCTGAGATACCCTGCCTGATCAGGGAAATGATGATCTCGATCATGCGTTCCCGTGACGCCTTTATCAGCGCGCGCCGCTGCTCGGCCAGGTGGGGTTCGTGCGTGACCAGAAGCCTTAGCAGGTCGCGTTGCTCGTCATAGTACCGCAAGGCAACGAAGATGATTTTCCGCAGACGGTCTTGGACATCTTCGGTTGAACGAAGCATGGAATCATAAGCGCCGAAGGTCCGGTCGAGGCCGTTTCTGAGGATACCAAGATATAGGTCATCCTTTGACGGGTAGTACAAATATAAGGTCCCTTTGCCCACCCCGGCTAAACTCGCCACCTGTTCCATGGTCACGTTTTGATAGGATTGGTGGGAAAAGAGCTTCAATCCCGCATTCAGAATGAGTTCTCGCTTGTTCGATGGCCTGGTCTTGTCGGCCTGTCCAGATCCGGATTGCGACCTCGAAATACGCGTTTCCACTCTACAGACCCGCTAATTCGAGCAAGTTATTAGATTCAAGGTGCTAGCGGGAAACAGCAATCCCGTCAAGAGAGCAAAGCGCGGCGCGAAATCTCGCAGCAGAGGGACCCGCACGGGTGCGATTCGTGTCCATCTCCGTTCGCATCGAGCGTTTTGTCGGCGCCGGATGATTTTATTTGTTTCGCCTCGATGGACCAGGCGCAAGCAAGAGTGGGATCGAAGGAGGTCAAACTACCGTATTTCTCAAACCAAAGTGGCGGCAGGTTCTACTATATTTCGTGCCAGATCTTCCAGCATCTTTATATGCTCATCGGACGATCTTGGCGCCCAACCAGTAATTACCAACTCATCGACGCCGGCATCGCGAAATCGCTTCAGATCATCGAAGCTCAGTCTGCGCGTGCGCGAAATCAGAAAGACTTCGACTTCATTGGCCCGGCGATTGTGGTCAGCCATCAGCTTGTGCAGTTGATCGACCTTCTGCCTGACTTCGGCCGCTTCGATTGTCAAAGGGATCCATCCTGCGCCGTATTGGGCGGTGCGCTTTAGCGCCGAAACGCTATTGCCGCCGAAGAGAATAGGCAGTTTGCCGCCTGAAACTGGTTTGGGAGATGAGATCACGCTGGAGAACTTGACAAACTCTCCCTCGAAGCTGGCGCGCTCGTGGCTCCAGATCCGGCGCATCGCCTCGATATACTCGCACGTGCGCCGGGCCCTATTCGCCCACGGAATCCCAAGCGCCTGAAACTCCTCGACCAGCCATCCAATACCCACTCCGAGCATGAATCGGCCGCCGCTTAAGTGATCCAGGCTGGCGACCTCTTTGGCAAGCACCAGCGGATTGTGCTCGGGCACCAGGCATACGCCGGTTGCCAGACGGACTCGTTCGGTAACCGCGGCGGCATAAGCGAGAGCCACAAACGGATTGAGCATCGGCAGATCGATTGTGCCCGGCATCGGCCCGTATGGATATTGAGATTTCTGTTCTTCAACGAAGACCACATGCTCAGGACTCCACAAGGTTGTGAAGTTTAGTGCCTCGGCGCGGGGAGCAATCAGTTTGATGACCGCCGGATCAACGCCGGCCGCCCCGCCTATCATTGCAAGCCCGACTTTTAACATTGAATTTCCTCAGGAAAATTGAATCTTGGAGGAGCCTTCTCGCACCCTGGAGTCAAATACGGACGGGATTGCAGGAGATGATCGCCACCGGTACGACGCGATTTGGTCCCGCAAGTCACGCGGCGATCTCGCCAGACCTACGCGTGCTTAGACGGGTCCACAGATCCACAGTGGGAAGTGCTGCCTTCACTTATCTGGTAACCGTGGGAAATCGTTCTTATTCTGGCCATCCGTGCGCCACTTTTGCCGCGATCTCCCGCATGATCTGCTCCTTGCTTTTGCCGGGCCAGGTCACCAACTGCACTTCGGAATAAAAATGCCAAACCGGTTCGCAGAACCTGGCGAAATCCGGAAGGAAGCTGTGCTCGTACTCAACTGATTTGAGCGCCTTGCGGGCAGATTCATAACTGTCGAACCAGATCTCTTCGACGCCGTCCCAGCGGACGTCGCCGTACGTGTATGCTTCCTCGGGTTCCAGGCACTGCTGGTAGTGGATGAGCCCGGGCAAGGAGCGCACGATCGGCTCATGAACTTCGAACCAGTAGCGCCGGAATTCATCCATTGCCATCCCCGTCTTGTGAGTGAGCTGGAAAACTCCCTGAATCATGTCCGACTTCTGATGCCCTTCCATCACGACCCGGTCCGTGGTGGCCATCCATCCGGCGTGGTGCGGATCGATGAAATGCTCCTCGTCGGCGATTCTGATCTTCGCGCCCTCTTCCTTTTTTGATTGGAGCGCGGCCGGCATGTCGGTCCAGAACTCGGAAACCGCATCGAAGGGGGAGTTGCCGCCGAGCGAGTGCACTCGATGGTTCTGGATGTAACGTTTCACGCTTTTAATCCGCGGGCCGGCGAACGGATGCACCTCCAGGTAGTGGCGATGGAACTCGAAGCTGGTAACCGAGGGCTTGCGGCCGAAAAAATACAAGTTGTGGATCATCCTTTGCCTCCGAAGGGAACGAGTCTGAGAGCGTGTCGCGCATACCAGGGCCTCGGCGCGCCAGCTTTCCGACATAACTCGCGGGCCGGCGACCAGCGATCTTTCATTGCTCGGCCTCCGCGCGTGTGTGCCAGGTTAACCCGGGGCCCTGGTTGGTCTGTTCCGCATCCAGGTCCTGCATCTCGCTGGAATCGAGCCGAAGCTTGCCTCCGAGCATGTTCTCTTCGAGGTGCTTCACTGAAGACGTTCCCGGCAACGGCACGACGACCGGCGATCGATGCAGCAGCCATGCGATCGCCACCTGGGCCTGGGTCGCGCCATGAGATGACGCGACTCTTGCCAGCATACTTCGCGGCTCGGTGATGCCGGTCCCGTCCAGCGGCTGCCATGCGCCGAAGACCAAATGCTCTCGCTCGCAAGCCGTGAGAACATCCTCGGATGCGCGGTCGAAAATATTGTATCGATTTTGAACCGACACGATTGGAATGATCTTCTGGGCCAGCTTGAGCTGCTCGACGGTGACATTTGACAGGCCGACGTGGCGAATTTTGCCCTGCTCGCGGAGTTCGGCCAACGCGCCGATGGAGCTCTCGAGCGGCACATCAGGATCAGGCAGATGAAGCTGATACAAATCGATTCGATCGAGCTTGAGCCGCTTGAGACTTGCTTCGCATGCCTGCTTCAGGTGATCCGAAGTTGCTTTTGGGATCCAATCGGTGGGTTTGTACCGAACCAAGCCTCCCTTGGTTGCAATGACGAGATTTGGGGGGTATGGATGGAGCGCTTCGGCGATAATGCGCTCGGAAACTTCGGGACCGTAGCTGTCGGCGGTATCGATCAGGTCTACGCCGAGATCGATTGCGCGCCTGAGCACTCGCTTGGCTTCCTGCCGGTCGGGAGGTTCGCCCCATAGATTTGGTCCGGTGAGGCGGACCGCGCCGAAGGCCAGGCGTCGCACGCGCAAATCGCCCGCGATCTGGATCGTTTCAGCTAGCGATGACGCACTGAGGGCTCCTGACGTCATAAATTTATTCACCTCGTCCCTCAGCCGGCCAGGCTTCGCGCCTCTGGCTACTTGCCACTCCCGCTCGAGCGGGGGTCGTCAGCACCGTTGGTAACCAGCCGGTGGATTCCCCGGAATTTGCGGCTATTCCGCGTCTAACGTAAGACGTCAAAAGATCACTGCATCACCTGGGCCAGCGAGGCCGGGAACGCCATTACTGAGACATCCTGATAGATTTTCGGCGCCTGCTGATCAATTAGACCCTGCGTGACGAGCGACAGGGTAGTGTGGCTGTTTTGCAGGTCCCAGAGTATGATATCGACAACCTGCGGAATTATCACCGTGTCGCCGCCGTTTACCGGCCAGGGACGATAATTGACCAGGCCGTACTTCCAAAGTTTGCCGGCGGGATCAAAAATGTCGGCCGCCACCGGCACCCAGGATTGCTTGTCGATATAGACTACCTTGTGGCCATAACAATATCCTCGTACCAAATTCGGCAATGGCATGATGTCCAAGGCATATACATCACGCACTTCCCATTTGCCCGCTACCGGCTTCGGCCATCCAGGCAGTCCTCCCGTTGGTTGTACGAACGAAGTCCGTTGGCCCGCTGCAGCAGGATCCTCGTGCAGTATGGCAAGAAGTTTTTTTTCACCGAGCGATTTTATCGAAAACTCGGGCACCAAAACGCCCAAAAAATCATTGTTGTCGTCCTGAGCATAGTCGCTGCCCAGAATGGGGCTGCATCGTGCCCGGCTTGACAGCCTGAGCGAACGCCGCAGCGAAGGAAGAAAAACATAAAGCTCCTGGTTCAAGGCCGGATCATCGCGATACATCGCTATCTCGGTTGTGTACTTCGTCTGCTCAGGCAGGTGAACAAAATAGCGGTTCGCAAAGATGTAGCCCTTTCCAAACGGTGGATTGCTCGGATAGCCAGGGTCGCTTAAATGGCTGAGACGGAATAGTATCGACTCGGTGTCGCTAAGGCTCACGTTACGATAGCTATCTACTTGCCAACCGAGGTCGGAGTACCAGCTGATGAAGGGCCGATATTCGTAATAGGCATTGAAGTAGACCTTGGCGGCGAGATCCGGTTCGGTGGGATTCGGGAAGGGAATGCCTGCTACGTATCCCTTTACGGTGTAGCTCCCCTGCGGCAGCTTGACCAGTTTCATCTGACTTGAATATTTTTCCGTGTCGCTGAGGAATTGCTTGGGTTGCGGCGCAAAGATCGTGGGGCCGACCACCACCGTCGAGTCCGGGGTCGCGTCGAGCTTCCAATTATAGCCGCCCCCGAACACCGTCTGCATCCCAATCGGCATGAACTGTTTGTACTGCCGCCAGTTCGCTACAGTTATTTTGGTGCCATCGGGTATTCCGGAGTTCGAGTCGGCCGAGGCCAGCGATGCGTAGGCATTTGGATCGAAGGTGACCTCGGCACTCGCGGTGCAGGTGAGCAGCGCACAGAGCAGTAAAGTTGATGCCAGGAGTCCGAGGTGTTTGCCGATATTAATGTCTCGCCTTACCATGGGCTCTCTCCTTATGGCTTGCTTGTGTATTCGTGGAAGATTTCAGGCGCGGCTTCACCTCCTCCGCAACCAATCTGATCGACCGCACGATTGCATCATGTGGAGTTTGGTAAAGCTGCATAAACAGCATGGTCTCGTCAACGCCGGCGTCTTCCAACCTCTGTAACATCTTCAAGCAGGTGTCGGGGCCACCTACACAGCTGCCCCGAATCAGGTCGTGAAGCGAAGCGTGCTTCAGCTTGGCTGCGCTTTGCGCCACCCAGTTTGTGAAATATTCGTAGGTCGGAGGGACGCTACCCTCAATCCAGGGCTTCTGGAATGCCGCTGTTTGCTCGGCCAAGAGCTTGACGCTCGGGCCCTGCAGGTTAATAGCCTCCTCATCGGTATCGCAGCAAAGGGCGGTCACCAGGATCGCGAAGCGATTGTTGACGAACGCCCCAATGGGCTTGGCTCGGTTTGATGCCTCCCGATAGAGGCGAACGTATTGAGCCGCATTTTTCAGATCGATTCCAAGACCCAGGACTCCAAGTCCGTTTTTGCCGGCGAACTCAATGGTCGAGGGCTGGGAGCAGGCGACCCACATCGGGGGATGCGGCTGCTGCACCGGCTTGGGAACCACACTCCGTGGTGGGACGCTGATCAGATCGCTCTCCCACCTGAAATTTTCTTCCATCCACATTTTCGGCAGCATGTGCAGCGCCTCTTCCCATTGGCGCCTCGTATCTGCGGGATCGACTCCGAACGCTTCCAGCTCCGATCCGATCGTGACACGGCCGCCGCCGAATTCGACCCGCCCGTTGGACAAGATGTCCAACACCGCGATCCGTTCTGCTACCCGCAGTGGATGGTTGATTCTAAAGGGCAGTTGTACGATGCCGTGGCCGAGACGAATCCGTTTGGTTTTCGACGCGAGATAGGTGAGAAGCAATTCCGGAGCCGGGCAGAAGCAATAACCCGGCAGAAAATGGTGCTCGACAAGCCACGCTGTGCGATATCCGAGCTCATCGGCGAGGATCACCCGCTCGATCGTTTCATCATAAGTGCGTCGAACAGCAGCTGGGCTGACATCGATCGTCTGGATTTCATAAAAAACACTCAGATCCATGCCTTGCCATCCCGTTTGCTCGTAAACACCTCGACCAGGATTGTACAGAGCTCGTTTAGATTATCGTTCGACAGGCTGTATTTCCGTGTATCGTCTCCTAACGTGCGTGCAGGCAATCCAGGATGCGGCGATGAGGCTTCCGGAGCCGTTTGGGATAACCCCCGGCGGAATCCTCAGGCGTGCACCTTCGATTGAAGGGCTTAGCTCTCCATATTGTAGGACAAGCTTGGAGTAACGGTTCAATGTTGTACTTTCACTTCGTCCGGACTTACGTCGATTCCAGTTCCCGGACCCACAATGACTCCACTCCTTTCAAATATAGCGCGGTGATGATTAAGATTCGTAATCGATAGCGAGCTCCTTGATCTTTGTCACCAAGGCCAGAAACGCTAGTCCAAGTACCTCTCCTTGGTCAAGGCAGATCCAAGGTCACGGCGACACTCAACTGACCAGATCGCACCGTAAAGTCAGTGACCAGGTGACTGCGATTAGTCAGTGGTTATCAGCTTGACAAGATAGCCGCAGATGACGATAGATGCTGTGAGTTGGAGGGCGACTCAGAGTGCCTGGCTGCACTACCTAAAAATGCCTCTCGTAGCCTTCCGTGGACCGCAGTCGATCTAGACCGTATTTTCGTTGGCCGAGGCATTGGTATTGGAACGCTATGACACCCTTCCCGGTTGACCATGTCGCCCGGAACGTTGGGAATGCCGGCTAGTCCGGTCGCTATTGAGCATCTGTTGGACTAGAGTGTCAGCTAGTGCGCTCGCCCCGAGGTGATCTCCGGGATGCCTCGCGGCTGCGTTTATGTCACCCAATCGGCGGAAGCGATGTTTCAAAAGATGCGCCGAGAACCAGGTGAGTGTGGTATCAGGACTTTACGGAAACCGGGCTACGCAAATCAGGAGGGCTTGTCATGAAGCGGGTATTTTTCACCGGCGCAAATCTGATTGACGGGATTAATCCTCCAAAGCCGAACACCACGGTTGTGGTCGAGAACGATCGCATCATCGCGGTCGGCGCGGATGGCAGAGTGCCAAAAGCGGCCGCGCGCGACGCGGTGTTCGACCTCTGCGGTAAGAGCCTGATGCCCGGAATGATCGAGGGCCATTTCCACGCCGGCTACATCAATATCAACAGCTCGATGAACAGCGGGCTTCAGCATCTGCCCACCTACCTGGCGCTAGCCGCTGCCAAGAACGCGGAATTGTTGTTGCGTTCAGGTTTCACGGGCGCGGTGGGAGCGGGTGCACCGCACAACGTCGACGTCGCCTTGAAGGAGGCGATTGGCCAGAATCTGATCCAGGGGCCGCGCATGGTTGCATGCGGACATGACATCGTCACGACCGGAGGTCCCATCGACAACAATTCGGGAATTGACGGACTTTGCCGCGTCTGCGACGGGCCCGAGGAGTTCCGCAAGGCAATACGCCAGGAGGTCAAGGAAGGCGCCGATATTATCAAGCTGTACGTGACCGGCGGGCACGGCTTCGAGATGAAAGCCAACGAAGGGGTGATGACGTTCGAAGAAATCCAGGCGGCGGCGCAAGCGGCGCATGAGCGCGGCCGGATGGTGCGCGGACACGTCATCGCGAGATCGGCGATCATGGACTGCCTGCGCGCACAGATGGACCTCCTTGACCACGCAGACGCCATGGACGACGAATGCATTGAGCTGATGGTCAAGCAGAACAGCTACGTAACTCCGAGCCTGTATTTCACCTGGAAGACCAAAGAGTACATGCGCAATCGAAGGTCAGCCGAGTGGGTGGCGCAGGAAGAGCGATGGCTGGAGATGGGTTACAAGGCGGTGGAGAGGGCAAACAAGGCGGGGGTCAGGCTCGTCATCGGCGACGATTTTGGCACCTCTTGGATGCCGCACGGCGAGTATGCGGAGGAACTTGCGTTCTACGTCAAATACGCCAACACTTCGCCTCTGGACGTAATCCGCTGGGCAACGCGCAACGGCGCCGGCCTGCTTGGACTGGGAGACGAAATCGGCACGATCGAGGCCGGCAAAATCGCCGACTTGCTGGTGGTCAATGGCGACCCGATACGCGACATCGGTGTGCTCCGCGATCGCACCAAGCTGGACGTGGTGATGAAGGGCGGCGAGTTCGTCGAGTCGAGGTTGGCCCCCGCACCGGTGTCGAAAGTGGCGTAATCGTTGGTATCAGTCATCCTGCTGCTCCCTATGTTATGTGAGACCTCGCGAAGCTGAAGGCCTTTTGCGCGAGGAATGCTGGTTGATCCACGGGACTGAAGACGGAGCGAGAGCCTTCGGCCAGGATGGGCGAGCCGCCTGATTGCGTATGGAACCGCGACCCGTCCTTTGAGAGCTTTTAGGAAGATTTAACGGGTACGAGGTGTGCACGGATGAAACTCAAAGGACAAGTCGCGATCGTGACCGGTGCGAGCCGCGGGATCGGCAAGCGCATCGCACTCCAACTGGCCGAGGAGGGGGCCGACATCGTACTCGCCGCCCGTACCGTGGAGCCGGGTGCCGCGATCTATCCAGGAAGTATTCAGGAGACCGCGGCCGAGGTGCGCAAGCGCGGCGCACAGGCCTTGCCGGTTAAGTGCGACCTTACCGTCCCGGAACAGACCGAGCGGATGTGCCGGGCAGCGCTGGAGCATTTCGGGCATGTCGATATCCTGGTGAACAACGCTCATCATCGCAGCGATCAGCACTATGGTATGTTTTTGGATATCAGGCTCGATACCTGGCAGGACACGATGGCCGCGAATGTGCTGTCGCCGGTTTTGGCCTGCAAGACCTTGTTGCCGCAAATGATTGAACGCCGCCATGGCATAATCATCTGCCTTACTTCCTCGGTAGTCACAAATGAATCCCCCAACCTGCCCGGCAAGGGCGCGGTCAATGTTGTATACTCCGCCACCAAGGCCGCACTGCATCGGTTTGCCCAAGGCTTGGTCAAAGAGGTAAGGGAATACAACATTCCGGTAGTGTTGATTGACCCCGGATTTGCTCTCACCGAGCGTATCGAGGTCGAAAGCCAGCGGCTGGGCGGACTTGATACCAGCCGCGCGCAATCACCTGATGTTCCGGCCAAGGTGGCGCGCTATCTTTGCACCTGCCCCAACCCGATGTTTTTCACGGGGAAAACCATCTACTCCGGGCCATTCGTCGAAGAACACAACCTCTAGCGCAAGGGATGGCCGAAGACCGCAGCGCGAGTGACGACGAAGGGCGGGAGATTTTGCCGCACCCGCCCAAACGTCGGTAGGCACGGCCTCGCATCAATGCCGGTCTCGCTGACGGACGTCAACTCCATAAACCTTGTAAGGACTAAGTGTCGGAAGAGTCGCCCGGTACTACTAGACAATTGATAGAGTTACTGAGCATTTATTGGAGCTTCTGGACCGATGCGCTTAGTATATCGAAGAGTTAAAAATCAAGACGGAAATTCTGGATTAAAACCTTCAACTCACGGCTACACACGAGCATGAAGCTGGGCAAAATTTAATGTTGGGAGTAGCACCTTGAAATTTGGCTATCTTGAGTTTCTTCAGCTTCCCAAGCCTTGGGGACCTAACGATGAACATCGGTCGTGGAAAGAGGGGTTGGATCGCGTTGAATGCGCAGATCGCGCCGGTCTCGACCACTTCTGGGAAGTGGAACACCATTTTCTGGAGGAATACGCTGGTTCGTCGGCATCGGAGAGCTTCCTGGCGGCTGCCAGCCAACGCACCAAACGTATTCGCCTGGGATCCGGTGTGACTCTGGTTGCGCCCCCATACAATCATCCGGCGCGAGTCGCTGAGCGCGTCGCCGCCTTGGACCTGATGAGCGACGGTCGTGCCGAATTTGGCACCGGCGAATCTACCGCTTTTGCGGAACTCGACGCCTTTCACATTACGCGGACCGAAAAGCGCGCAATGTGGCGCGAGATGCTCCCCGTGATTACCCGCATGATGGTCGAGACGCCATTTCGCGGATACCAGGGAAAGTATCTTGCGATGCCGCCCCGCAATGTTGTGCCCAAGCCGTTGCAGAAGCCGCATCCTCAGGTTTGGATGGCCGTATCGCGTCAGGAAACCATCCTGCTCGCAGCAGCTTATGGTCTGGGCGTGCTAAGCTTCGGTTTTTTGTCGCACGTGGAAGCCGGACGGTGGACACATCAGTACTACGAAGCGTTGAAGCAATGCCGCCCGCTGACTTACCGGGTCAACCCCAATGTGGCATTCCTGAGTTTTCTCATGTGCAACAGCGACGGCGCCAAGGCGGTCGAGCGCGGCCGCGCCAATGAAGGCTTGTTCACTTTCTTGTCCAAGCATCATTATGTCGATGGGCATCATCAGCCGGCGGCGACCAACCTGCGCGAGCAGTATCAGGCCTTGTCGCAGCGGCACAAGGACATTTTCCATTCGAACTTTACCAGTTGCTTTGGCACGCCCGACGACATCCGCAAACTCCTGCTCGCGTACGAACAGGCCGGCGTCGATCAGATCATGTTCATTCTCCAGTACGGAAACTTGCGCAACGACGAGATCCTCGAATCCCTGGAGTTGCTGAGCAAGACCGTTTTGCCGGAATTCAAGGAGCGTGAGGAAAAACGCGCCCGCGAAAAGGCCAGTCAGCTTGAGCCGGTTATCGAAGCGGCGATGAAGCGCCGTATCGAGGTTCGAGCCGATTGGTATCCGGAAGACTATTCATATGACGCCGACGGCGCGCTTGTTTCGCATTACGGCTTCGGCGGCGAAGAAAAGCAGCAGAGTAGCCGCGATAAAAACTAAGCTGCGAACCAGACTTAACTTTTCGGGCGGTTTAGACTCAAATACGAGTGAGCATTCCAGATCGAAATACACACTGATCTCGGTTGTTGTCAGTCAGGGTTGCGAACAGTCACTTTGCGCGGGAGAGAGCGATCCTCAGCTGAGCGGCCTGCGACTGATGCCCAAAGAGGAGATGCGCGACGCCAAGGTCGAGGGCTTCATGCCGAGCAATTGCGCCGCACCGTTGCGTCCCGAGACCTTTCCGCCACTCTGCTTCAGAGCGTTTATAATCGTATCGCGCTCCTGGCGCTTTAGTTCGTCGCGTGTCACGAGTGTGGCTTTCTCCGTCGCTTTTGCTGAACCTGTATCCCGGTGCGCCGGCGAGGCGGGCAGATCGAAGGTGAGCGGGCCTCCGCTCCACAAGATGATGGCGCGCTCGACCGTGTTCTGAAGCTCGCGCACGTTGCCAGGCCAGTGGTAAGCCGCGAGCTGGTCCAACGCTGTCTTGCTGAGTTGCGGCTCAGGACGATTCATCCGCCGCGCGCTTCGTCTCACGAAATGCGCGACAAGTGGCGCTATGTCCTCGCGGCGCTCTCGCAGCGGCGGAACCTCGATAGGAAAAACGCTCAAACGATAGAAAAGATCCTGGCGAAAGCGACCCTCGTCGACCTCTTTCTTCTGGTCCCGATTGGATGCGGCGATGATCCGTACGTTGACTTTGCGCGTGCGCGTGTCGCCGACTCGTTCAAGCTCCTGCTCCTGCAAGACCCGGAGCAGCTTGGCTTGCATCGCGAGCGGCACTTCGCCGATCTCATCGAGGAACAGGGTGCCGCCGTCGGCGAGTTCAAAACGGCCAGGCTTGTCTTTGAGTGCTCCGGTAAAGGCGCCCTTCACGTGCCCGAAGAACTCACTCTCGAAGAGCCCTTCCGGAACTGCGCTGCAGTTCAATTTGACCAAAGGGCGTTCACGTCGCGCACTTTGCTCGTGGATAGCTCGGGCGATGAGCTCCTTTCCGGTACCACTTTCTCCGGTTATCAGGACGGTAGCATCGGTCGGCGCGACGAGTTGAACCTGCTGCATAACCTTTCTCAGGCTGGAACTTCTCCCGATGATGTCGCCGAAGTTCTGCTCGGTGCGGATTTCGTCGAGCAAGTAAGCGTTCTGGGCCTCGAGCCGCGCCTTCTCCTGTTCCATCAAAACCTGATCGGTGATGTCCATGAACATGCTGCGCGTGTACTTGCCCGTCGGCTCCGGCCTGCACCACCACCGCACCCACAGCGGCCTGCCGTCGTCCTTGCGGCGGAGTTCGAGGACTACTCCCTTTTCGTCGGTTCCCGTCGCCAGCAACGGCAGCGCGTCGCGCAGCCGGCGTTGAGCCTCCGGGGTATCGGGAAAAAAGGAGGTTCCCAGCAAACCTGGGAGCTCTTCGGGCTTGACGCCGAGGATCTTCAACGCCGTGCGATTGGCCCGCAGAATACGAGTATCGATGGCCTGATGGACGTATGCGATGGGCGCTTCCTCAAACAGGTCGCGGAATTGCTCCTCGCTTTGGGCGAGCCGGTGGTTCGCGTCGCGCAGTTGCTCGCCGATCGTTCGTTCCGCGTGTTCCAGGCTGGCGACCTTCTCTGCGTAAAGCCGCAGTTCCATCTGGTTCATGGCCAAGGCTGCCAGGGCCAGAAGCATTTCCCCCTCTCCCGGCGCCAGCTCACGCGGCTTTTGGTCAAGGACCCAGACGGTCCCAAGATTTAGGCTCTCGTGGGTCCGAATCGGAGCGGCGGCATAGAAGCGGATGCCAAACTCCGCAACGAACGAATGACCGAGTGCGCGCTGGTCATGGGCAGCGTCGCTCAGGTGGTAGACTCCTTGGGAGATCATCGCCGAAGAGCATAATCCGGCATCGCGCGCCGTCTGAGGGAAGTTAATGCCGACGCGAGATTTGAACCAGACGCGATCCTCGTCCACCAGGCTGACGCCAGCCATCGGCACGTTAAAGAAATTCGCTGCCATCTCGGCGATGCGATCGAAGGCAGGTTCAGGCGGTGTGTCGAGGATTTGGTAGCGCCGGAGCGCGTTCAAGCGCTCAGATTCGACCTCGCGGAGATCGGTTTTCATGGCACCAATGCCCGAGCAGCCACAACCCTCCCGTTCAGGGGCGGTCGGCGATCGTAATTCCAAAGCCCCTGTGGCTCTCTCGTTGTCAACTGTCGTTCGGAATATTATTCTTCCTATTCATCACGTCGGGCAACTCGCCGCATGGCGCAAAACGTGTGCTCTTGAGTGTGCAGGAGGGCGAAGCAAGGGAGCGGCCCAACCTCGACATCGGCGCGGCTTTGCAACAAGTCGCCCAACAAAATGCCACAGGATACGTTTCCGCGAATCGGGAACCGACAAGTCGGCTGAGGTCGTGAGCTGGGGAAAGTTTCAAGGCGATGATAGCTCGGACACAAGCACCACTGATCCTGGTGGACGGTGTCTGCAATCTGTGCAATGCCTGGGTAAGGTTCGTAGTCCGACGGGATCCAGCCGGGATTTTTTGCTTCGCCGCGCAGCAGTCGCCCGCCGGTCAGACGATAATCAAAGAGCGCCTTAACGGTGCTAGCCAGTTGTCGAGCGTTATTCTGATCGAGAATAACGCGATCTACACGGAGTCCGACGCGATCCTCAAAATCCTTGCGCGGCTCAGTACGCCTTGGTTCTGGATTGCAGGTTTACGAATCGTTCCCCGTGCGGTGCGCGACGCCTTCTACCGCTGCATAGTCCGCCATCGGTACCAATGGTTCGGACGAACTGAAGCCTGCCAGATCCCATCAGCGGACGTCAGATCAAGATTCGTCGAGTGATCCTTATGCAACCTGAAGTTCCCACTGCCATGTTCTTTTGGAGCACGACTTACGAGGATTCGTAATTTTTACGATTCTTCGTAGCCGACGCTTTCGCGAGTACCCTGAAAAAGTTCCTACTGGGCGGTCTTTTCGTTAGTGCGCGATTGGCACGAAAGGTGTGCTTGTGCCTCACACGACTGGACCGGAGGCATCGATGAGCGCATCCCGAGACCAGAAACGCATTCAGGCAGTTGATCCCACTCACGCAACTGACGCGATCAGGCAACTCTTCACGGGTATACGAGCGAAATTCGCGCTGGTGCCGAACCTGTTTTGCGTCCTTGCGAATGCGCCGGCGGCGCTTGAGGGTCTTGTGGATCTGAGTGTGGCGCTCGCTCGCGGAGCGCTCGACGAAAAAACACGCGAGCAACTCGCGCTAGCGATCGCCGAGACCAACCTTTGCGCTTATTGCTTGAATGCGCATGCGGCCGTCGCCGGCAAAATCGGGCTGAGTCGCGGTGAAATCGACGACGCGATACGCGCGAGCGCCGCCGACGCGAGGACCGATGCCATCCTAAAACTCGCACGCAGCATCGTCGTTCAGCGTGGTGAACTCTCCGACGCAGACCTCGCTCGCGCCCGCGCCGGCGGTTTGAGTGACGGCGAGATCGTCGAGACGGTCGCCCACGTCGCGTTGAACATTTTCGAGAACTACATGAGTCACGTCGCGCGCGTACCAATCGACTTTCCGCAACACCAATCAAGCGAGACATCGGATTAGGGAGATGAATCAAAATGGCTAACTTTGAGATGTATGACGACTTGATTATCGGTAGAGGAATCGCAGGCAAATGTGCCGCATGGACCCACGATAGCCGTCGTCGAACGGTAATTGTCGAGCGTGGGCTGCTTGGTGGTGAGTGTCCCAACGTTGCCTGCCTGCCAAGCAAGAACATGATTTGGTCCGCCGGGGTAATCTCCCTGGCCCGGCGCGCCATGGAGTTTTGGGCTCAAAACCGACTCTTTGAGCGTAGACATGGCGGCTGTTCAAAGGCGAAACCGCACGATGGTCAGAGAATTGCGCGAGATACACGCCAACTCTCAATAGTATAGGTCGCGTACGAACCACGGATGGATATTCAACCGCTGGTCGCCCACAGTCCGCTGGTCGGCTGGATGTACGGTTTCCTAAGCAAATGGAGGATGATCAAATGAAAAAGTTGGCTGGAAAAGTCGCAGTCGTAACAGGCGCCTCGAAAGGAATCGGAGCAGCAGCCGCCAGGGCGCTGGCTGCGGAAGGAGCCGCAGTGGTGGTCAACTACTCTTCAGGAAAAGAGGGAGCCGAGCGCGTACTGTCGCAGATCGCGCGCGAAGGCGGCAACGCGATCGCGATTCAGGCCGACGTTTCCAAACCGGCCGAGGTGAAAAGGTTGTTCGAGCAGACGCGTGAGGCCTTCAGGTCAGTTGATGTGCTGGTGAATAATGCCGGCGTCTTTCGGTTCGAGCCGTTCGAGGCGATTACCGAACAAGAATTCCATCGCGAGTTCGATATCAATGTGTTCGGAACGATTCTCGTCACACAGGAAGCACTGAACTATTTTCCGCGCACCGGCGGCAGCATCATCAATATCAGCTCGATCGCGAGTGAGAATACCGCCCAACTCGTCTCTCTATTCGGCGACCAAGGGTGCGGTGGACAGCCTTACGATGGCGTTGGCCAAGGAACTGGGGCCGCGAAACATCCGGGTCAATATCGTGGCGCCGGGGCTGGTCGACACCGAGGGCAACAGGGACAGCGGCTTCGTCGGCAGTGCAGCGGGCAATGCGGGATTGGCGGCGACACCCCTGGCCGCGAGATTCGGCAAACCGGAAGAAATTGCGCCAGTGATCGTCTTCCTCGCGTCGGACGATGCGGCGTGGTTGACCGGCGAGCGAATTAACGCTTCCGGCGGACTACACTGAAGAGCCCGCCGATTGTACCTTCCGTTTCCTCCGAAATTAACGCTGTCAAAGAGGTGACTCAAGAATCAGCGCAAACAAAAAATACGCTTTGGTCTTTGGTACGATTTCCGCAATCCCGCGCAATGGCATCAGTCCTCCGATCGGCTCTACGCCGAAATATTCGATCAAATCGCTTGGGCCGACGACAACGGCTTTGATGATGTTTGGTTGTCTGAGCACCACTTCATCGAAGACGGATATCTCCCCTCGATTTTGCCCGTAGCAGCGGCTATCGCCGCCCGCACCGGACGAATCCGCATCATATCCGGGGTACTGTTGATGCCGTTTCACAACCCGGTACGCCTGGCCGAGGATATCGCGGTAGTCGATGTCATCTCCGGCGGACGTTTCGAACTCGGTGTCGGAGTAGGTTTCAAGCTGGAAGAGTTCGAAAGCTTCGGCATCCCTTTCAAAGAACGCGGAGCCCGAACCAACCAATCGCTCGAAATAATTCGCCGCGCTCTTGCCCGGGAGACCGTTACCTACAAGAGCGAGTTCTTCGACTCCAAGAACATCAAAGTGGCGCCAGAACCGATCCAGAAGCCCTATCCACCGATCTGGCTGGGCGGCTTCACACAGGCGGCGCTGCGCCGCGCCGCCCGCTACGGCGATGGTTTCACCGTGCCAGCCGCGAACCGGGACGTGTACGACCGCTACGTCGCCGAGTTAAAAAAGCGGAACCGGCCTACAGATGACATTCGCTTCGCAAGCAGCTCCTGGTGTTTGATCGTATCCAACGATCCAGAGAAAACGTTCGCCGAGGCTGCAGATCAGATAATCTACCAGGCCAACGATTACTCGGCGTGGCTATCTGCGGCTGGACTAAGTCCACTTTCCGAGCATCTGCGCGATCGCGAGCAACTGCGGCAAAGCGGGCTTCTGCAAGTCGTCGATCCCGACACGGCGATAAAGATGATTCGGGATTTCATCAATGCCGTTCCTCTCACGCACTTTTTCTCCTGGACGTTGCCGCCTGGATTGCCGCCGCGGTGGGCTCAAACGCATCTCGAGCTCTTCGCATCCAAGGTCATTCCGGCGTTTGGCTGAATCGAGGGACGGGACGATATCTGCCCTCGCGCATCCAAAGCGCTTGAGCGCTTCAGACTGGGCAGTTGAAACACTCATCGACTACACGAACACATTCGGAGGCAACCCATATTCCGGTCTGTGTAACCAGGAAAAAGGCAAATGGAACGGAGCTTTTCAATTAAGACGTGTTGCCGTTTGGGGAAAACTCGAATAGGCTTCCAGGCGTGCGCGCCGCAAGTTACCTGATTGCCGTGCTCCTTGCTGTTTCCAGCGCCGCCGGGAACCAGGCATTCTGCACTCGCGCAGATGCCCTTTCGGTCGGGTGCTGTTCGACTATGTGTCCCACGGGGTCGCCAGCGGCAGGACGCGACTGCTGCCATCTTTCGGAGAGCCGTGCGAACATTCAAACAGCGGTTCCGACCCAAAGCCCAGCGCCGGCAGTAGATCTGGTGTCTGGGCTCTCCTCTGTCGTCGCACTGGAATCATGTGTTTTTGACAAGTGCCCCCCCGGCATAGAGCCGAGGTCCAGATCGGACCTACTTTCTCTCCTCTGTTCGCGTCAGATCTGATCGTCATCGAAGTCGTACGCTGACGCGGAGTTGGCGCATCACGGAGTTTCCTATCGCCTCCGGCTGCTTGCGCACGCTTCGAATTGATCGGGACTCGGGTTCTCGAGTCGCCGATCGTGAGCTTATGCGAGTTCGGTGGCTTCTATGGTATGGATTTATCGGCGTTCGGGTGACCCGTGCGTCTTGGTTTCGATTTTCCTCGTGATAGCTCTCGCCCTGGGATCATCAGTAAGCGCTCAACCAAACATTGCTGCTCCCCACGATGCTTCGCCTGATCTCAATGCTCTGGTGCGAGAGGGCATCGAGCGCAGCCCTCGCGTGGTCGCCGCCAGAAACCATTGGGAGGCGCTAAAACGCGTGCCGATTCAGATGCGAACGCTACCCGACCCGCAGGTTCAACTGCAGGAATTCACCGTGGGAAGTCCTAAACCTGCCGCGGGTTACGAGACAAGCGATTTCTATTACACAGGCTTCGGCGTTTCTCAGGACATCCCCGGGCCAGGCAGACTGCGCTTACAAGGCGAGATCGCCGAGCAAGACGCGGAAGTTGCGCGACATCAATATGAAGCCACGCAGCGCGAAACCGCGGAAAAGATCCGCGAAAGTTATTTCCAGCTCTTCTATCTGATGAGGACCATCGGTCTGCTCGAAAACGAACGCAACGACCTGTCGCGGATCGAACAGATTGCCGAAGCTCGATATCGCGTGGGCGAGGGACAGGCCCAGGACGTTTTGAAGGCCCAGCTCCAAGCCACCCAGATGCTCAACGAGATCGAGCATCATCATCGTGAGATGCAGCAACGGCAGGCTGATCTCAGAGCCGCGCTCGGCCGGGATCTCGACTCTCCTAATATCGTGATTGGAAACGTCGAACCGACCCACATCGAGCTGACCCAGAGCCAGGTTGAAGAAAAGGTGAAAGACCACTCCACGGATGTCCGGATGGATCGCGCGGCCGAACAAAGGAGCGAAAAGGCCCTGAGCCTCGCGCGCAAGGGCTACCTTCCGGACTTCACCTTGGGCTACAGCTACGAGAAAACAGGCCCCGGCGTGCGCGACTATTACATGCTCAGCTGGGAGCAAAGATCCCGCTCTACTTCTGGCGCAAACAGACACCCGCCATTGAGCAAGCAGCGCTGGAGCTCTCTGGTGCGCGTTCGCAGATTCGCGCCCACGAGCTGGACGCCGGCGCTTCGGCCGAGGATGAACTTGTCGCGATCCACGCGTCCGACCGAATCTTAAAAATCTACAGCCAAGGGCTTATCCCTCAGGCGGAGAACGCAATGCAGGCTGCGCTTGCAGCTTATCGAGTCTCGAAGGTCGATTTCCAGACGCTGATTTCGGCCTTTATTGCACTGCTGAATCTTAAGGAGGAGTCATACCGCGAGCTTGCCGATCATGAAATCGCCGTCGCCAAACTCAAGCAAATCATCGGTGAAATGAAATGATGCGAAATTTACTGACATTTATCTTCGGGATTGTCGTCTCGATCGCGATTGTGCAAACAGCGCCAATCAGTCTCGCATCGGAACTCGCGCCAATTCAGCTTACCCCGGAACGCCGCCAGTTGATCGGAGTTACCTTCGCAACCGTAGAGCGGCGCGAGGTTACCAAAGAAATCAACACGACCGGCATCATCGAACCAGACGAACAACTGCAGTCTTACGTGCAGACGCGCTTCGCCGGTTGGATTCAAAATGTTTTCGTGAACCAGACCTTTCAGTACGTGCGGCGTGGCCAGCGCCTGTTCACCGTCTACAGTCCAGATCTGGCGAGCACCGAGCAGGAGTACGCGCTGGCCCTGAGCGCACGAAATCGCGTCGCCGCCAGTTCCGTGGAAGGGGTTTCAGCCGGAGCGAATTCACTGGCGGAAGCGGCTGCGGAGAGGCTTTCTTTGATGGGCATTCCCTCTTCAGAAATCGTGCGTCTCGGGCAAGGAGGAAAGCCACGTAACGTGCTGGCCATTTATTCCCCCGCGTCGGGGTACGTTGTCGAGCGAAGCGCGCTCCCCAACATGTACGTGCAGCCGGAAATGAAGCTCTACACGATCACCCGCTTCTCGACTGTATGGATTTACGCGGCCGTTTTCCAGGATGAAGTCGGTACGGTCAGACTTGGAGATCGCGCTGACTTCACAGTCGATGCCTACCCTGATCACGGCTTCGCCGGCCGCGTGGATTACATCTGGCCGCAAATTGATATGGCCACGCGCACCGCCCGGGTGCGCATCGCTTTGGATAATTCCGGCGGAAAACTTAAGCCGGGCATGTACGGGCGTGTCACCCTGCGCATCGGAATGGGCGAGCAGACCGTGATCCCCGCGGCCGGGGTTCTCCGGACAGGTACACGCAACGTCGTATTCATCGATCGCGGGGCGGGATATTTGGTTCCGTCGGACGTTGAATTGGGTTCGCGCGTTGGCGATGACCTGGTCATCCTCAAGGGACTTGAAGCGGGGCAAAGGGTTGTTGCATCCGCAAACTTCCTGATCGACTCCGAGAGCCAACTTCAGGCGGCGACTGGCAGCTTTGTTCCGCCGCCGGCAGGCGTGAGTGCCAACGCCACTTCACCTTCAGCAGCAAAACCCATGGCCACGCTCGACGTCCTCACGGTTCCGAATCCTCCGTCGCGTGGAAAAAACCGCGTGCGGGCAACGCTTAAAGACCCGCAAGGTCGCGGAGTCGATGGAGCGAAAGTATCAGTGACTTTTTCCATGGCGGCGATGCCGGCGATGGGAATGTCGGCGATGCGCGAGGCGGCGACCCTGAGCGGCCTGGGAGCCGGCGCTTACGAAGGCGATTTGACTCTGGAAAGCGGCGGAACCTGGCAAGTGACCGCTGTCGCCACGAAGGATGGTCAAATTATCGCCAACCAGCAGTTCAATCTGTCGGCGACAGGCGAAATGTGAGGAGGCACCAGGATGATCGACAGAATCATCGATTGGTGTAATGCCAATCGCTTCCTTGTCTTTCTGGGCGTGGTCGCTTTGGTGCTGGCGGGAATTTGGTCCCAGAATCGAATCCCGCTCGACGCGCTGCCGGATATTTCAGATGTTCAAGTGATCATCCACACGGAGTGGATGGGCCAGCCGCCAAACCTAATCGAGGATCAGGTTACCTACCCGATCGTCACCGCGATGCTGGCAGCGCCTCACGTCAAGGCGGTGCGCGCCCAAACCATGCCTAACGATTCGTACGTTTTCGTGGTCTTCGAAGACGGGACCGATATGTACTGGGCGCGAAGCCGTGTTCTGGAATATCTCCAGCAACTCGGTGGTCAGCTACCGCCCGGTGTCACGCCGGTACTTGGCCCCGACGCGACTGGAGCAGGATGGGTCTTCGAATATGTTGTCCTGGATCGCAACCATACTCGCGACCTCGCACAGTTACGAAGTCTTCAAGACTGGCGAATTCGTTATGCGCTGGAGACGGTTCCGGGCGTGTCGGAGGTCGCGACCATCGGGGGCTTTGTCAAGCAATACCAGGTCAAGCTGGATCCGAATCGCCTGCTCGCGCTGGGCATCCCGCTGCGCACGGTGGTCGACCGGATCCAGGACAGCAACAGTGAAGTCGGCGGGCGGGTGCTTGAGATGTCTTCGGCGTCCTACAACATCCTAGGGCTCGGTTACATAACGTCGGTCACCGATCTGGAGAACATCCCCGTGGCCGAGCACAACGGCACCCCCGTTCTGATCCGAGACCTTGGAGTAGTGAGTCTCGGACCGGATATCAGGGAAGGTGTTGCGGAGTGGAACGGTGAGGGCGAAGCGGTTGGCGGCATTGTGGTAATGCGCTACGGACAGAATGCGTTAAACGTCATCGACGGCGTGAAGCGCAAGATTTCAGAATTGAAGAGGAGTCTTCCGTCCGGCGTCGAAATCGTTTCAGGCTATGATCGCTCCGGCTTGATCAAGAAATCGATCAATACGCTCCAGCGCGATCTGATCGAAGAAGCTGTAATCGTGAGCCTTGTCATCATTGTTTTCCTCTTTCATTTTCGTTCCGCGCTGATCCCGATTCTGACCCTGCCGCTGGCAGTGCTCGCAACATTTGTCCCGATGTACTACCTGCAGGTCAGCTCCAATATTATGTCGCTTGGCGGACTCGCTCTGGCGATCGGCGTGCTGGTCGACGCTTCAATTGTGATGGTCGAAAATGGTTATCGTCATCTCTCGGAGGCACAGCAACTCGCGGTCCAGCGAGGCGAGCGCATCGATCCAGTCGACCGCCAGCGCATCCTCATGGGCGCGGCCAAACAGGTCGGCCGTCCGTTGTTTTTCTCATTGGTGATAATCGTCGTCTCGTTTCTGCCCGTTTTCCTGCTGGAGTCCCAGGAGGGACGGATGTTCCGGCCGCTGGCCGACACCAAAACCTTTGCGATCACGTTCTCGTCGATTCTCGCGATCACAGTCGTTCCAGTCCTCATGGTGCTCTTTATCCGTGGCCGGCTTCGACCCGAAGCAGACCATCCGATCAGCCGGCTGTTTCAGGCCCTGTATCTGCCCGTGATCCGCTGGTGCCTGCGCCATCGGAAGACCACGATTGCGGTAAACGTCGTTTTTCTGCTGATTACGCTTCCCCTCGCACTGACGCTGGGAAGCCAATTCATGCCGCCGTTGTACGAAGGTTCATCCCTCTTCATGCCCACGGCGTTGCCGGGCATTTCGACTACCGCGGCAAGTGACTTACTGCAGAAACAGGATCAGATCATCAGGAGCTTTCCCGAAGTGGAAAGCGTTTTTGGCACTGTCGGGCGTTCCAACAGCGCGACCGACAACGCCCCGATGGACATGTACGACACGACCATAATGCTCAAGCCGAGAAGCGAATGGCCTCCCGGGTTAACTTACGATCAGCTGATCGCCCAGATGGATTCCAGGCTTGCCTTTCCCGGCCTGTCGAACTCGTGGACGATGCCGGTCGAAAATCGGCTCGACATGGAGTTAACCGGTATCAAGACGCCTGTCGGGTTGAAAATCCAGGGCCCGTCGCTTGACGAAATTCAACGCATCGGAAGCCAGATCGAAGAGATTCTCGGCTCGGTTTCCGGCACCCGTGGCGTCTTTGCGGAACGCGTCTCGCAAGGTTTCTACATCAACATTCGAGTGAATCGCGAAATTGCGGCTCAATACGGTCTCACCGTGGGCGATGTTCAAAATGCCATCAGTTCAGGGATTGGGGGTGCCAACATCGCAACCGCGATCGAAGGACGCGAGCGCTATCCGGTCAACGTGCGTTACCTGCGAGACTATCGCGACGATCTGGATTCACTGAAGCGCACGCTGATCATGACCCCCTCGGGATCCCAAATACCGCTCGGCGAAGTTGCACGGCTTGAGATCGCTCCTGGTCCATCAATGATTCGAGACGAAGACGCCCAGCTGACGGGCTACGTTTATATCGATCTCGCTACATCGGATTACGGTGGCTACGTTCAACGGGCCCAGTCGGCGCTCGATCGCAACCTTCATCTGCCGTCGGGATATGCGCTGAATTGGTCCGGAGAATACGAGTTTCAGCTGCGCGCGCGCAATCGCCTGGCCATCATCGTGCCGATCGTGTTTGTCGCGATTTTCGTGCTGCTTTATATGCTGTTCCATTCCGCCGTGGAGGCCGCGGTGCTGATCTTCCCTACGCTCTATGCGATGACCGGCGGACTTATTCTCCAGTATCTGATGGGCTTCAACTTCAGCGTCGCGGTCTGGGTCGGGTACATCGCATTATTTGGAATCGCGGTCGAGACCGGCGTAGTCATGGTCATCTACCTGCACGAAGCTTTGGATCGGCGGCAGGCAGCGGGCGTCCTCCTGCACGAAGACATCGAAGCAGCCGCCATAGAAGGCGCGGTTCAACGTCTTCGGCCCAAGCTGATGACGGTGGCGGTCGTGATGCTCAGTCTAGCGCCGATCTTGTGGGAGTCGGGAATCGGCTCGGATGTAATGAAGCCGATTGCCGCACCGATCGTCGGCGGCATGATCACCTCGACCATCCACGTGCTGATTCTGGTTCCCGTATTCTTCGCCATGTTGAAGGAAAGATCGGTAAGCTCTCGGGCTTGAGCCGTATCGTAACTCTTCGAGCTTGACACCTGCTCTCCAATATCTCCATAAAATTATGAAGAAATTGGTTATTGGGGCGTTGAGAGCGCTGCACCAGGAGATCCGGTTCGAAATTTTCCGTTTGCCGGTTCAGACGGAGCCGAAGGGCTGCTGACAGGAGAGCTTTGCGCGACTGGGACTGCCCTCACCCACGATGTCATTTCATCTGAATCAGCTCAGATTCGCAGGCCTCGTAACATCCGGCGGGCGCCCTGAACTCTGCAGCCCTGCGTCCCTGTCCGGCTGCGGGGCAGGGTGCGAACCGCAGATGGCGGCCACGACTGCGGCGAAAAGAGAAGGGAGAGCAAAGATAGGAAGCGCTTTCACGCTCACATCATGGTCGACGATTCGGAGTCTTCCGTGCGCTTCTATTTCACGCTGTTTGGCGCGGCGCCCGCGGTGCTCAAGACCGGCTCCGCGAAGTGGATGCTCGATGATCCGCGAGTCAACTTTGCGATCACTTCAGGAGCTAGTTCCCGAGGCCTGGACCATCTTGGCTTACAATTCGAATCTGACGACGATTCTGGCGCTGATTGCTGGACGTCTGGAGGCCGCCGTGCGGTCGGTCACGACACAGGAGAACGCCGAGTGCTGTTATGCGTCGAAGAGAGGGCAGAGCGACACTGCCTAACGACTCGGAGCGATGGCGGCATTTGGTCGTCTCACATCACGTCCGGACGTAGGAGAATTTAATGAGCGCGACTTTATCGGCGGCGCAGACTCCAGTTTTGCGCCGGCTCTCGTTTCTTGATCGGTTTCTGACGCTTTGGATCTTTCTGGCGATGGCTGCAGGAGTAACGCTCGGCGCGGTTTTCCCCGGTATGAAGGCGCTGTTTGACCGCCTGAGCGTGGGAACGACGTCGATCCCGATAGCAATCGGCCTCATCCTGATGATGTATCCGCCGCTGGCGAAAGTGAACTATGACGAACTGGGCGACGTGTTCCGGAATCTGAGAATTCTCGTTCTCTCGCTCGTCCAGAACTGGATTATCGGACCCGTTTTGATGTTCGTACTGGCGATTGTGTTTCTGCGCGATCGCCCCGAGTACATGGTCGGGCTAATCATGATCGGCCTGGCGCGCTGCATTGCAATGGTGATCGTATGGAACGATCTGGCCGGAGGCGATGCGGATTACTGCGCCGGGCTGGTTGCCTTCAATTCGATTTTCCAGGTCTTGTTCTTTTCGGCCTACGCTTTTGTGTTCATTACGGTTCTCCCGCGCTGGGTGGGCCTCGGCGGCGCAATCGTACATGTCACGATCGGGCAGATTGCCGAGAGCGTTGCTATCTATCTCGGCATTCCGTTCGCCGCCGGTCTGGCGAGTTGGATCGTTCTGACCCGGACCAAGGGAAAGACCTGGTACAGACGAGAGTTCATACCGAAAATCAGTCCGCTGACGCTGACGTTTCTGCTGTTCACTATTGTGGTGATGTTCTCGATCAAGGGCAGTGCGATCGTGCGGATGCCACTGGATGTCGTGCGTATCGCCGTGCCGCTACTGATCTACTTTGCAGTTATGTTCGCGGTCTCATTCGCTTTGAGCAGGCGCGTTGGCGCGACCTATCCTCAATGTGCGACACTGTCGTTCACGGCGGCCTCGAACAACTTCGAACTCGCGATAGCAGTAGCGGTCGCTACCTTCGGTATCGACAGCGGGGCGGCCTTCGCTGCCGTGATTGGTCCGCTGATCGAGGTTCCAGTGATGATTGCCTTGGTCGATGTGGCTCGATGGGCGCAGCGCAGCTACTTCCAGACTACTCCATCGGCTGTCGCCGCCGACTAATGTTCAGATAAAGGAACTGAGCGTCAGCCGAACTGAGCCAGGAGCGGATCGCCGCGAAGAACGCGGTGAAATTATTCGCCACCAGGTTCGGCTCATAACCCGGAGGTCGAAGCTTCAAATCCTTCCCGCGCAATCAAGCTACACTCTTATCTACGCTCGCGGTCGCGCATCACGCCTCTTAACCGGCTTTTGTGTCTGATGCGCTAGAGCCATTCCAGTCTGCGGGGACGGAAATTCAAGGTCCTGCGGGCTTTCTCGTTCGATGCGCCGCGCAGACACGTCGCATAGTAAACCGCATCCGGTCCAGACGAAGCCTGAGCCTCCTGTTCCGTGATTTTCGGCGGCGCCGGCGCGTTTGCTGTCCGGGCGAATGCGGGAAGCCATACATGCTGAGGCGAGGGATCGTCGTCCACGACATTGTATGCTCCCGGCGGACATTCGAGCGCGGCCGCCGTCGCCGCGGCGGCATCATCGATGTGTACGAAGCTCCAGATTCCCTGACCCGCGCCGATTATCGGAACTTCGCGCCGGTGCAACTGCTGACCCATATCGCCATCGGCCGTATACCAGGTCCCCGGACCATAGAAGAATCCATAGCGCAGGGCCACGAACTCAAGACCTGGCGCGCGCGATGCCCGCGCTTCCAATTCGGCATAGGTGCGGGCGCTGGCCGCAACGCCTGGCGATGCATCGGCGATGAACGGCGTTGACTCATCGGCGAGTCCGGCGCCCGGCGCGTACCAGAATCCGGAGCTTTGCAGCAGGTAGCGGCACACGCAAATCACTCATGGCCGCCAACAGGTTCGCATTGCCCTCCACGCGCACCTTGCGGTCGCGCTCGGCCGCCGCTTTCATCTCAGCCGGCGTGTAGTGCCGAGGGAGGGACGTCAATTCATTGATGACTGCCTCCGGCCGAATTCGCCTCACCGCTTCATTGACTGAGGCAGCTTCAAGGGCATCAGCGGATACGGGCTCAACGCCCATTTCCGCGAGGGCCTGCGCTGACTCAGGTGAACGAGCTAAAGCAAAGACCTGGTGCCCGCTCCGCTTCAGACTACGCAGCAACGGCCGGCCGATCGCTCCGCTTGCACCGGCAATCAGTACTCTCATGCAGATATCATTGATCATTCATGGCATCACGTGGAACGGTTGACGATCGGCCTAAAACGACTTCGCAGATAAATGCGACGAGCCATGACGAAGCTTTCGTCAGCATTATAAAAAAGCTTGGCCGAGTGAGCAGCCGCACGTCATTGCACACTCGAGCGAGAAAATCATAACTCGTGTTCGTAAACGCTTTCGGGATTTGAATGTCGTGAAGTGCGTAGAGGGTCAGATGGCCAATCGGCTCCGTCGGACAAGGTTTACACGCACCGGAGCGGGTTCACCTGAAATCTCGCCTGTGTTACGGTTGCCGGAAGCGGCTCCTCATAAATCGCGCTGGTTCAGCGAAAGAAAGGTTCGATGGCACGCAAGACGCGGAGCACCAGATCTGGCTCGCCCCGGTTAAGCGGCACGGCGCCGGCTGTTGCCTCCGCGAAAACGGGGACCTTCCGAAGGGAAGGCGAGTATTGGACCGTTGGCCTCGGCGCAAAGACATACCCGTTAAAGGACTCCAAGGGACTCGCGTATCTCGCTCATCTGCTGCGTTATCCAGAAACTGAATTTCATGTACTCGATCTCGCCGCCGGCATCGCCGGACGCAGCGGCGAAGACGAAAGCGATCGCCTGCCTCGCGATGCTGAGGATCTGGAACGGGCCGGCATCCATGTCGGCAATCTGGGCGACGCGGGCGAGCTGCTCGATGAACAGGCAAGGAGTTCTTATCGGCACCGTCTTGCCGAGTTGCGTGAAGAATTGGCGGAGGCTAAACGCCTCGGAAGAGTCGAGCGGGCCGAGCGCCTGGAAGACGAGATCGATGCGCTGAACAAGGAGCTCTCGCGTGCGGTCGGGTTAGGCGGGCGCAGTCGCCGTGCATCGTCAGCTTCCGAACGCGCACGGCAGAGCGTCACCAAAACGCTGAAAGCGGTGGTGGAAAGAATCGCGCAAAGCGACGCCGCACTGGGAGCGATACTGGCACGAGGTACCAGGACCGGTAATTACTGTTCATATCGTCCCGACCGCGATTCTCCCATTGCGTGGGAATTCGCCGCGAGTGCTATCGAGCCGCGGCAACCAATCAATCCCGCGGCACCAGCGGATCTTCCGCAGCCGGCTCCCCTGGACCTGCCGCTTTCCCTGTTTCCGCTGGCCGAGCGCACGGCATTCGTGGGGCGGGAAACCGAACTGGCAGCGATCCGGCTGGCGGTCGATCGCGCGCTTGGGGGCTTCGGATCGCTGGTCATGATCGGGGCCGGCGCCGGTGTGGGCAAAACCCGCCTGGCGATGGAACTGGCTGAGTACGCGGCCCAGCTTGGATTTCGCTGTTTCGTCGGTCACTGCTACGAGCGGGATGAGCCGGTTCCTTACCTGCCGTTCGTCGAGATCATTGAAAGCAGTCTGGCTCAAGCGGCGAGCCTGGATCTCTACCGCAGTCAAATTGGCGATAACGCGACGGAACTGGCCCAACTGGCTCCGGCTTTGCGCAGGATTTTTCCGGATATTCCGCCGCCGATGGAACTTCCGCCCGCGGAGATGCGCCGTTACCTGTTCCAGAGTCTCGCCCAGATGCTGGGACGCCTGGCGCAAAACCGCCCGCTGCTGATCGTGGTTGAGGATCTGCATTGGGCCGACGAGTCGACGCTCGCGCTTTTGATTCACCTGGCCAATCGAACCAACCGCATTCCACTTTTGATCCTCGGCTCTTATCGCGACGGATTTTCCGAGCATGCGCCGGCCCTGGTTAGAACTCTGGAAGAGCTGATCCGCCTTGGCATCCGGCCGCTTAAGCTCGGCGGTTTGCCGAAGGAAGATGTCGCCCGGATGCTGAACCGGTTGAGCCAGCGCCAGGTTCCGGAAAGGCTCGTTAGCCTCATCTTTGAAGAGAGCCAAGGAAATCCTTTTTTCGTCGAGGAAGTCTATCGCCACCTGGTGGAGGAAGGGAAAATTTTCGACCCGGCAGGTAACTTTCAGACCGACATCGAGATCGAAGAAATCGACGTTCCAGAAAACGTGCGTCTGATAACCAATCCCCGGCTCAAGCGGCTGAGCGGCGAACAAAGAAGGGTTTTGGAAGCCGCCGCGGTGATTGGACGCAGCTTCAGCTTTCAACTGCTCAGCGATGTCAGCCAGACGGAGATCGATGAACTTTTCAGTGTAATCGAAAAGGCGCAGCAGATGGGCCTTGTCGTGCCCAGTTCCCAGGGGCCCGAGACGCCCTTCACTTTCGTCCACGAACTGGTGCGTCAGACCCTGCTGGCCGGCATCTCGCTCCCCCGCCGGCAGCGGCTTCACAGCATCGTCGCTCAGGCCATCGAGCGATTGTATGCCGGCGGCCTAAATGGTTCCGCAGGAGAAATCGCCGATCATCTGCTTAAGGCAGGCCCGTTCGCCGAGCGCGCCAAAGTGGTTCTCTGGCTGACGCAATCCGCAAGGGGTGCGCTCGACGCCGCGGCGTACGAGCATGCTCGCTCCACAATCCGGGCGGCGCTATCGCGTCTGGACGACGCCGCCAACCGCAAAGCCAGAGCCGATCTGTTGACCAGCCTTGCGGCTGCCGAACGAGGTCTTGGTCAGTGGGACGCGGTGCTTGCGGCTCTTGGCGAGGCGCTGGAGATTTACATCCTGCTCGGCGATCGCGAATTGATCGGTAAGGCCTTTAATGAGTTGGCCGACGGTTTTTTCTGGGCCAGCCGCTTCCAGGAAGCAGTCGAAACGGCTCGCCGCGGGCTCAATTACGTTCCCGACGCGAGCGCCGATCGGGCGCGTCTCCTGGCCAGCCTGGGGAATGCGCTTACCGTCGCTGAAGGCTACGGGCCGGCGCATCAGGCCCTGGGTGAAGCGTTGAATATCGCATCGCAGCTCTCCGATTCTGCGCTTGAAGCTCGCCTGTTGGGGATGCGATCGATGGTTAATTTCCATTTCTTTCGCTTGGGTGAGGCCGCCGCGGACGGCCTGCGCAGCGAACAGCTCGGTGGACCTGCGTCACATTGGCAGCGCAGCATCCATCTGGACGTGCTGCATCATACGCTGCTCTATCTCGGCCGACGCGATGAGGCGGCGGGAATCGCCGAATTGTTGCAACGCCTGGCAGGGAAAACCGGTCAATCGCACCTGGCGGAACTCTGCGCCAGCATCCGAGCCTGGTGTGAATTTGGCAAGGCTCCGGACCTCGCGAAACTGATGGCTGTCCTGCGTGAAATTGCGGGATCGGAGCGCAAGATCCGATGGTCCTTTGCGGAAACTCTCTTCGAGATACAATTGGGTCTGGGAAATCTGTTTGCTGGTAATCTGAAGGAAGCGCTCTCGCACGCTCAAACCGCCTGCCGTTTCGCATCGGGACCCTTTGTTCGCGGGTTCGGAGAAGGAACGCTTTTTCTGCAGATGGCTTATGCGGGCGATGACGATGGCGCAATGCGAATCCTTGGCGGGAAGCGCGGATGGTTGCCGGTTATCGGCCAGGACAACCGGGGCGGCGCCTGGTGGATGCTCGCGCTGGTGATCGAAGGTCTGGTCATGCTTGGGCGGCAGGCGCAAACCGTGGAGCTCTACCCTCTGGCCCGCGAGCTGGTCGAGATCGGAGTGGTAACACTTTGGCCAATTTTTCGCTTCAGCCGAACAACCGCCGCGATCGCCGCCGCCGCAGCACATCAATGGGAAACCGCGGAGGAGCATTTCCACGTCGCGCTGCAGCAGGCGGAATCGTTCCCTTACGTCCTCGAACAGGCGGAGATTCGGCGATTTCGGGCGATGATGCTGCTGGATCGCGCCGCCGCGGGAGATCGCGAAATGGCGCGGAAGCTCGCCGGCGAAGCGATGGCGGTCTACAGCAGGATTGGCATGTCCCGGCACATCGAGTTGAGCCAGGCGCTCCTCGACCAAGGCGGCGGCTGACGCGCGCAAAGACAAAACCCTGAGTTTGCGGGGGCGTTTTTGACGAGTCATGGCATTTTTGCACGGCGGCGTGAGGGGCCTGAGTCGCATTTTGTGCGGCCATTTTTCACGTCTGGATAAGCAAGGCGATCGCGCTTTTCGAAGCATTTTAAGAGTCTCCAATCATCGACAATGGAGGATAGAAACATGAAGTTTGTTGTCATCGGCGGCACCGGACTGATAGGCTCGAAGACCGTAGCCATTCTGCGCCAGGGGGGTCACGAGGTCCTCGCCGCCTCGCCTCAAAGCGGCGTCAACACCCTCACAGGCGAAGGTCTCAAAGAGGCCATGGCCGGCGCGCAGGTAGTGATCGACCTCACCAATTCGCCTTCATTTGAAGACAAGGCTGTGATGGAGTTCTTCCAGACCTCCGGCCGTAACCTGCTCGCGGCGGAGGCCGCAGCGGGCATCCGGCACCACGTCGCGCTATCCATCGTCGGAATCGACCGGACCGACAATGGCTACTTCCGCGCCAAGGTCGCCCAGGAGAAACTGATCAAGACTTCCGGGATTCCTTACTCCATCATCCGCGCGACCCAGTTCCTGGAATTCCTGGGCGGCATCGCCGATTCGGCTGCGGATGGAAAAGTAGTCAAACTTCCGCCGAGCATGTTCCAGCCGATCGCGGCGGACGACGTTGCCTCGAATGTCGCCGAGGTGGCGGTGGCGCCGCCGCGAAACGGCATCGTCGAAATCGCCGGCCCCGAACGAGCGCCATTCAACGAAATCGTCGCCCGCTATTTGAAAGCGGTCGGCGACTCGCGTCAGGTCGTGAGAAACCCCGAGGCCCCATACTTTGGCGGCCGGGTCGAGGAGCTCTCGCTGGTGCCGGTGGGCGAAGCGCGCCTGGGCCGGATCGGTTTAGATGAATGGCTCCGCCGCTCACAGGCCAGAGCCTGACCCTGAATCCGCCAACCAAGGAGAGGCTCCGTGAAACGCATTTTCTGTTCGGTGCTGGTCTGTTCGGTGCTGGTCGCCACCTTGCCGTTGGGCAGCGTCCTCGCGGATGCGCCAAGATCGAAGAACGCCAAGGTGACCCTCGTCTACCAACACGAGCTGCCGAACTGTCCCGGCAAGAGCATCAAGGGCGTGCTCGTCGAATACGGCCCGGGCGGTTACTCGCCGGCACACATGCATCCCAAATCCGCCTTCATCTATGCAACCGTGTTGGAGGGGGCGATCCGCAGTCAGGTGAACAACGGACCGGTGACGACCTACCAGGCCGGACAGAGTTTCTCCGAGATGCCCGGCGAACGCCACAGCGTCAGCGCCAATGCCAGCGACACCAAGCCGGCCAAGCTCCTCGCGGTGTTCGTGGTGGACACGGACGTGACGGAACTGACGATTCCATTGGGGAACTGAGGTTTGACGGCTTGGTGCGGGGATGTTGCGTCGCGGGCAAATGCGAACGCCAATGCGCGTGTCTGGGAGGATTTCCGCATGGACGTAGGGTGTTGCTACAGGATCTGAAGCTTGAGCGCCATGTATCGGCGTTTCGCGACAATTGATGTGGACGCCGAGGTGCTGTCGCCGAGACGGTCGGCCGCTTTGACGGCTTCATCGCCAAATACATGGGCGACGGCGTGTTGGTCTATTTGGGATATCCGCAGGCGCATGAGGACGATGCCGAGCAGGCGGTGTGCGCCGCGCTTGCGGTGATCGAAGCGGTCGGCCGCTTGCCGGTGCGTGAAGATCTGCGCGTGCGGCTCGGCATCGCCACCGGGCTGGCCGTGGTCGGCGATTTGATCGGCGAGGGCGCAGAGCAGGAGCGCGGGATCGTCGGCGAGACGCCGAACCTCAATCGCCGCGAACCCGAGCGAGTTTACCAAGCTTGGGATCGATCGCACCGTCGCGGGCAAAGCCGGCAGCACGCTCCAACTGGGCGATGAGGGGATAGAGCGCGCAAGGCTGGACTCAAATGCCTCAAGTTTCATCGGTAGACCGTCCGGTTGCTGTCACTGGCGCCTCGGGGTACGTGGGATCTCACGTGGTCCTTGCCCTGGTGAAGCGGGGATACACAGTGCGCGCCTGCGTTACCGACGCCAATAACGCGGAGAAGACCAGCTATCTACTCGCCCTGAACCAGAGGGTTTATCCTGGACGAGTCGAACTCAGGACCGCCAATTTGCTTCGGGAAGGTAACTACGACGAAATCTTTGCCGGGTGTAGCGCCGTGGTTCACGCGAGCAGCGTCTTGGGCTACCGGGGAACGAACGGACCTCGCCAGGTGTACGACGGTTCAGTCAATGGAACAAAAAACATTCTGAACTCCGTCAAGAAATCCGGCACCGTAAAACGGGTGGTTTACACCAGTTCCTTTGCAGCCATCTCCCATCCCGAAGCGGCCGGATATGTCTTCACTGAGAAAGACTGGGCCTTCGATAACCGGCTTGGAGATCCGGCCTGGATTCCCGAAAATATCGATCGAAAGCCCGGCATCGCGTATGCGATGGGCAAGATTGCGACCGAGCAGATGGCATTTCGAATGGCGGCCGAAGATAGCCGATTCGATGTCATATCGGTGTGCCCGACCGTAGTTTTAGGCCCGCTGCTCTCTCGGGCTAATGGGCTGGCGGGTTCGTGGCAATATATCCTCGGTAAGATGCTGGCGGGGAAACCATGCAGGCGTGGCTGGCAATACCTTTGGAACATCGTGGACGTCCGCGATGTCGGGGAAGCGCACGCGCTGATCGTCGAGAGTGGCAACTGCGAAAACGGTACTCGCTATCAATTGACTGCCTCAGATCGCTCTGGAGAACTTAATGTCGAGGAACTGCAAGCGCATTTGGCGCGTCTGTTCCCGCATATCGATGTTGGAGGTCCGCCGAAGGAATACGCCGAGCTAGTTGCCAAGTTCGGCGGTCCATTTGACGGGCCTCGCGCTTATTGCGATCGGGCACGAACAGACCTTGGGCTTAAAACGCACCCAGTGGACAGCACGCTATTTGAAACCGGCCGGACGATGATCGAATTCGGGCTCGTCAAGCCTGCACTGAAATAACTGGCCTTAGGAGCGGCATTCCCAGGTCGGTCGTATCGAATACCGCGTCATCTATGAGTAACAGCGCCAGCCCCACCCAGTCGCGGGCGTCGATCAAGTCGCCGTAACGCACCGCGATCTCGTGCAACTCCAGACGTCCCTGGGAGCTCTCGAAGAAAGACTCCGGCGGCTTCGTATCGATGCCCTCCGAGGCACAACTGTTCGGAAAAACCTTTAAGGGAAATGTGGTGGAGCAGAAGGGATTTGACCCCGCCCGCAATCCCTAAAACCCAAATAAATCCGAGGTTTTTTATACAGGCCATATGTCTGGATGTGGCTGATTTCGGCCAGTTTGCCCCATCGTGGGGCATGAAGGAGAGAGCCCAAATGAGAGAGGACCGAATCGAAATTATCGAAGCCGGAGATTGGTGTCAGGGGTTTCAACACGAGGTTAAGCCATATCTGGGGCGGGATTCTGAGGGTGGTACCGCTAAGGCAACGCGGAGCAGGGTTTTTGGCGCAAAGTTTTGGTTCCGGCATAGGTAGGCTGAAGCCGCGGCGCAGGGTAGTGGTTGCTGAAGCGGCGACCGGCGAATGTTAACCATAAATTGGAACTGGACGTTTTGATGGCTAATCGTTCGCCTGTACCACGCCTTACCGACATCATCGAGGCCGTCGAACTCATCCGTAGCGAGATGTAAGGTCTAATACCTAGTGCTTTCTGCTCGATGAGTTGAACGTGTCGGTGACGTCTACCTCCATGTGACCACAACGCGCCCGCGCGAAGTTGGCGAAGCTCTTAAGCGTAACGCGGTGCGACCTCACACGGCCCTTGCAGCAGGTATAACGAAATAACGCGGTTCTATGGTAAATTGGTAACTAATGCGATACAAAGAGGATGGCGCGGGGCAGGTGCAACCTCATAGTGGAGATATTGGGAAATTTGCAGGTGACCGTGGGCGGCTGCCGATCGTATTATACGGAAATCGTGGCGGCTACCGGTTAGCGCGAGTTAATGGAACGTTCGTCGAACAATAAGAACGTCGATTCCGAAACAAAAAGCCGTGGGCCAGAGGATCCACTCTCACTCGCAGTTGCTGAAGAATCTTCCATTTCGAATCCCGACTCCCCAAAAGCTCCCTTGTCGGCGACACAAGTTGGCGTGGTTCAGCTCATCGATTACGTGCGCATTCTGGTCGAGCTGACGGACAAACCGATTTGGTCGCTAGCCCATTATGGCAACCTAGTCCTTCATGAGGAAGAACTGCGTAACCGCATCGGCATCTGGCATGACCTAACGCACGCAGACGGACCTGTTTATCTAAAGATCGAGCGATTACGGCGAATTGACCCACCCGAACCGCCTCCGGCAGCTAAGGAGTGGCTTACGATTGGACGAGATCCATTCAAGGAGCCCGTTGTTCAATCTCTCCGAACAGCCGTAATGACGGCGGCTGAGGTCGCCAATCTGCTGTCAGCGGGGACCATCGATCCGGCGGATGCCACCCCAACTTTGAAACCAAAACTCGGACAAGACCTGCGAGATGTTGTGCTCCGTCTCAATAGACTTCCGGAAATTAAGAAGGAGGTTGAGGATTATATCGGCCAAACGTGGGCTTCATGGGCAGAGGCAGAACGCCCTCGACGAACGATCGATATCTACGACCGGCTATTTAGTCTCCAACAAGCTTTGAAACTTGAGGGCTCAGATAAGCCTCTTGAGGTCGTTTGGGGTATGGGCGTAGCGCGGTGGAAACTGCCTCCACATGACCTCGACCACCCTCTTGTGGAACAGCTCGTTGAACTGGAAATTGACGGCGCCGGATCAATTTTCATTCGACCGCGGGACCTCGATCCTGTCATCGCGCTGAAGCCCTTCGTCGCGATGGAAAACCCAAGTACGGATCTCGTCGCTCGCTTCGCACGAGAACATTTCGTGAAGCTTGCTCTGGAGCGTGAGCTGTCTCCGTTCGAGAAGGACACCTATGCGCCGGTCCTGCGCTATGCCTGCGCTCAACTTGATCGTGCGGGACGATATTTTCCCGATCATGCACAAATAGATGATCGAACAGTCCCGACGGCGGGGCAAAATCTGCTTGTCACGGATACCTGGGTTATCTATGCGCGCCCTCGGTCAGAAAATTTCTATACAGCAGATCTTGAGCGTCTGCGGCGGGCAGTTGAGGAAACCGCTGCGGTGCCAGGCCCTGCCACTGCTCTTGTTACGGAACCCTCCGACGAACCGACCTACGTGCCAGCTAACTCAGGTAATCGCAGTTTTGTCGGAGGATTTTCCGCCAGCACTCGTGCCGATACAGGCGCGCACGATCTAACAACGCCCCAGCAAAAACAAGTTGGTCGATTCTTTTTTCCGAAACCCTTCAATGAAGAACAGATCACCATTGTGGAGTGCCTCGAGAGCTCCGATGTGCAGGGGGTGGTCGTGCAAGGACCGCCGGGGACGGGCAAAACTCACACGATCGCAAACATCATCTGCCACTATCTCGCCACCGGCCGCCGCGTCCTCGTTACATCAAAGAGCGAGCGCGCACTGGCTGTCCTGCGTGAACATATTCCGGAAGGAATCCGGGACTTGGCGATTAGCCTCCTCACCTCCGAGCGTGAGGGCCTGAAGCAACTTGAAGCGACTGTGAACCTGCTTGCCTCGAAGATTACCTCCCTTGATCCCAGACCAGTTGAACGAGATATCGAGCATAATGAGCAACGAATCGGCGAGCTCGAGCGACGTATGGAGAGAATCGATGCGGAGATGCGCTCTTTTGCGGAAAAGCATCTTTGTAGGATTGCGTCCGGCAAAGACGAGGATGGCATCTTGCCAATCGAACTTGCCGAGCGGGTCGTACGTGACCGCGAGCGGTATTCTTGGTTCCCCGATCGCCTCGGGGCTTCAGATAAACCGGATTTTGATGACGAGCACATCGCTGGCGCTCGTTCGGCGCGTAAGATACTGGGGAACGACCTGGCATATATAGATGCTAAACTGCTGAGCGTTTCCGATCTTCCTGATGCAGCTTCACTTACTGCTATTCACAACGACCTGGCAAATGCCGCGAGAATCGAACGCACTAGGCGGACCGATGCCCCAGTTATGGCCTCGTCGGTGCCCAACGCGCTTTCGCGTGCCGAAGCGCTGCTGGAGGCTGTTGATGCAATCGTTGCCGTACACGAAACCTGTCACGGCGAACCATGGCTGAGTAATCTTTATACTGCGTGGCGGCTCCATGGGTTCGACTCTGATTTGGTGCAGCCTGTAGCAGAAATTTTTGCAGCCCTCAGCGAACCGATTAGCAAGCGCATGGCTATGCTCTCGTACGGGGTGGAGTTGCCCCCGTTAAAGCGGACACGAGCGGCAGGTTGAGTTAGTCCTAGTGCGAGTATCGGGTAGCCTCCGCGGCGGCACGCTGTCAAGGTTCCGCGCGCTACGCGCGCCGGCTTGCGCC
>Ga0126381_100000041_pt1 | contig 156588 bp, 129 predicted proteins | sample PanSoiMetPlot_28_FD_96465 | JGI IMG/M metagenome (GOLD analysis project Ga0126381, IMG submission 96465) | Tropical forest soil microbial communities from Panama - MetaG Plot_28 | ecosystem: Environmental > Terrestrial > Soil > Tropical forest > Bulk soil | place: Panama | collected 2016-02-17
CGTCAGCTTCGTAACCTTGCGGATCGATTGAACTACCGGCGGGCCAAGCGTCAGATTCGGCACGAAGTGGCCGTCCATGACGTCCACATGCAGCATCTTCGCTCCGCCCCGCTCCACTTTCGCAATGTCTTCAGCCAATCGGGCAAAGTCCGCCGAGAGGATGGAGGGAACGATCTGAGGCATTCAAAAACCCTCATTTTATCACGCGAAACGGGCTTTTTCGGGCGTCTAAATCCAATAACCTGTTGACTTAGCGCTCAAGGACCGATTGCCGGCCGGCCCGACCTGATACGCCGGACCGTCCAGCACCTCGGACACTTCCGCCGAAGTCAGATACCGGATCGCCGCCGCGGGGTCGATCCGTTGTGCGACCTCCGCCAGGCCCCTCGCCAGTTCTCTTTGCGCGCGCGTGGAATCGGGATGGAAAAGGACGCCCTCCCGTTCGATGACCCGGATCATTGCCGCGCGCCTGCGCCGCGAGAGGACAGCGACTGTGTCGGGCAGAAAGATCGCCTGGCACGGATACAGCACGCCCTGTGACGTCATCCGCAACGAAGCCTGATCGAGCGCGAGCGAGTGGACCGCCTCGAAATCAGGCCGAATCCACCGTGTTTCCGCGGCCGATTCGTCAAGCAGGCCCCATTGCGGCTCCGGTCGCGATCGCGGCGTAATCGCGATTCGCGCCTCGACGGCGGCCAGCATCGCCTCCGCCGCGTGACACGATTCACCGCAGACCACTAACCCGTGATTCGCAAGGACAAACACGTCGGTCACCGGGCACGTCCGAACCGCCGCCTCGATCTCCTTCGCGAGTGGAATACCGGATGCGCGGTAAGGAATCCACTGCCACCGAATGTCGCCTAGCCGCGCCGCAAGCTGTCTCGGACCGTCCTCACGGACCGCCCACGCGATCGCATTCACCGAATGAACGTGCAGAACCACGCGGTGCGGCAACACGGCGTGCATAGCGGTTTCGATGGAAGGCGACCCATTTCCCCAGAAGACTGCAGAAGGGGGAACGTCCATTCTTTCCCGTACAGATTCCAGCGCCGCACTCAGAGAAACGCCTGCGAGAAAATCGCGGGCGGCTGCCTGAAACAGCCACTGGCCCGAAGCTTTGATCCAGAGCGTATCTCCCGTCTTGACGGACGTATTTCCGGTACTCCCCTGAACCAGCAGCGGATTGCGCCCCAGCCGTGCGGAAAGATCCCGCAGACGTTGCGTTTCGCCGTCGTAGTCGATCATCTCTGATATTCCCCCGAGCCTGGTTTTTAGAGTCTCCAAACTGTTCACGCTTTTCCTTTTTTTTTTTGAGCGCATATCGCTCGTGGAAGCGGATTGCGCAGACGACGCCCGGGGGCCGTTGCGAAAGCGCTGCGACCGGGACAAAAGCAGAGGATTTGAAAGGCGCCTAGACCGTTGGCGGAGGAAGATTGGCGGCTTGATGAATCGTCTCCGCGTCCATCGTCTGCACAACAGCGGATGGCGCGCCCGCAGACGACCCCATATCAGGAATCGGCGCCGGAACGGAAATGGAAATTATGCAGGCGCGCGGGACATCGGGAGTCGCATGATGCGACCCTTGCGCCAGCAGAGTTCGATTCGACTTGGAATTCAACATTCCCGGAACGTCGGGGATGTTGTCCAGACTCGAGTAAATGAGGAAGATCGCGGCAGCGGCCGCGATCCACGCCGAGAATCTGATGACGCGTTTCATAAGTGATACCCGGCCTGTGTCCAGTTTAACCCTCAGCCTTACCATAAAGAGCGAATGCCTCAATTGATGAAGGCTCTCGTCAAGTCAAAGGCCGAGCCCGGTTTGTGGCTCGAAGAAGTACCGCGCCCGGAGATCGGCATCAACGACGTTCTCGTTCGCGTCCGCAAAGCCTCCATCTGCGGAACCGACATCCACATCCTCAACTGGGATGATTGGGCCAGCCGCACGATCCCGGTTCCTATGGTAATCGGCCATGAGTTCATGGGCGAAATCGTTCAGGTGGGCGATAACGTCTCCGACTTTTTCCCCGGACAGATCGTCAGCGGCGAAGGTCACGTCGTCTGCGGACGCTGCCGCAACTGTCTCGCGGGCCGCCGCCATCTTTGCGCTCACACGAGCGGAGTCGGCGTCAACCGCCCCGGCGCATTCGCCGAGTACATCGCGCTGCCCATGACGAACATCTGGGTGCACCGCCACGCGATCGATCCCGAAGTCGCCTGCGTCTTCGATCCTTTCGGCAATGCGGTCCACACCGCGCTCGCGTTTCCGGTTCTTGGCGAAGACGTCCTGGTCACGGGCGCCGGGCCCATCGGCATCATGGCCGCCGCAGTCGCCCGCCATGCCGGCGCGCGGCACGTCGTCATCACAGACCTCAATCGCTATCGTCTGGACCTCGCCCGTAAGGTGGGTGTTACGCTCGCAGTCGATCTGCGCGAGAAGAGTCTGAAGGACGTTCAGAAGGATCTCGGAATGTCCGAAGGCTTCGATGTCGGCCTCGAGATGTCCGGCAATGCTTCGGCCTTCCGCGACATGATCGCGAACATGTCCCACGGCGGACGTATTGCCATGCTCGGCATTCCGCCCGGAGAGATGGCGATCGACTGGAACGCCGTCATCTTCAACATGCTCACGATTCACGGTATCTACGGCCGCGAGATGTACGAGACTTGGTACAAGATGACGGTCATGCTCGAATCGGGGCTCGATATCAAACCCGTCATCACGCATCGCTTCAGCCACCGCGATTATCGCGAGGCGTTCGAACTAATGAAATCCGGCAATTCCGGAAAGATCATTCTGAACTGGGAAGACGCCTAACCTCGGAAACAATGCATGGACAAGACAATCCGCAAGTACACCAACTTCGATGAGATGAAGGCGGACGAGTACCGTTACTGGCAGAGCCGCCCCATTCAGGAGCGGCTGGACACTGCCGCTGAACTCTCGATCATGGGGTATCAACTGAAGGAGCCAACGCGCAATGTTCAGTCAGGACTTCAAAGAACTCTTGTCCGCGTTCAACGAGCACCGGGTTAAGTACCTCATTGTCGGCGGGTATGCTGTTGCCGTTCATTCCCAGCCGCGCGCCACCAAGGACCTCGATATTTTCGTCGAGCCGAGTTCCGAGAATGCCAAAGCCGTTTTCGCAGCCCTCGCGAAATTCGGAGCGCCGCTCGCCGACCTGCGCCCGGAGGATCTGACTGATCCAAACATCTTTTTCCGAATGGGTACGCCGCCGCAGATGGTAGACATTTTGTCGCGCATTTCCGGTGTGGAATTCGATGAGGCATGGAAGCGCCGCATCGAGGCCGTTATCGACGAACGAATCGGTTTGAAAGCCTTTGTCATTTCGGCGAACGATCTTATTGCTAACAAGACCGCCTTCGGAAGACCCTATGATCTTGCCGATGTTGACGCCATACGCAAAGCGGCTGAAAGTCAGCGTCCGAAGCCTGAAAAAGGCTAGTCGCAGGCCAACCCCAAACGCCCTAATCCCTGATCTCACGTTTCGAAAGCGGTACGTTTTGCAACAGCCCGGAAACTTCCTGCGGTGTCCGTCAACTGAAGTTCAGGTTATTGCATTTAATTCCCCGACCAGCCCGGTCCGTGCACCACCTTACCCGGCAGTGTGTTCGTCATCTTTCCTTCCTCAATCACCGGCACGCCATTCACCAGCACGAATCGCATACCGACGGAAAGTTGATTCGGCTTCTCGAACGTCGCCTCGTCCGTAATCGTCTCCGGGTCGAACACAACAATATCCGCCCACATCCCCTTCTTGATCGTCCCCCGGTCCGCAAGCCGTAATCGCCCCGCCGGCAGCGCACTGAACTTTCGAATCGCATCCGGCAGCGTTAGGGCGCCGTCCTCCCGCACATACTTGCGCAGTATCCGAGGAAATGTTCCATAAGCGCGCGGATGCGGATGCTCTTTCCCCAGCAATCCATCCGTCGCCGTACCCTGCGAATCGTTGCACACGCTCGTCCACGGCTGCTGCAGCGCCAGCCTCACATCCGGCTCGGACATCCCGAACACCGCCACCTCCGTCGCCGCATTATCCTCAATCAGCAGATCGAAGATCGTATCCAGCGCATCCTTCTTCCGCATCCTCGCGATCTCCGCAATCGTCTTCCCTTGCAGCGACAGCAGTTTCGGATTCTGCACGACGCAAATCAGAATCGCCTCCGCGCCCGGAATCTCGTTCCACTCGTTGTCCCACGTGGTCGAAGGCGTCTCCATATCCTTCCGGATCCGCGCCCTCGTCGCCGGATCTTTCAATCGCGCGATCAGCTTCGCATCGCCGCCATCATGCGCCCACGGCGGAATAAAAGCCGAGAACGAATTGAACCACGCCGGGTACGCATAAGTATCCGCGCCGACCTCCACGCCCGCTCGCCGCGCCGCGTCGATATGCGCCACGATCTCCGGCATGCGCCCCCAGTTCTGCCGCCCCGCGGCTTTCAGATGCCAGATTTCCACGGGAGTATGCGCCTCGCGTCCGATCCGAATCGCTTCATCAAGGGCGGGAATAATCGCGTCGCCTTCACTGCGCATATGCGTCGCATAAATCGCACCCAGTTTCGCGCTCTCTGCCGCGAGCGCGATTAACTCCTCGGTCGACGCATACGGCGCCGGCGCATATTGCAGAGATGTTGAAAGCCCAACGGCGCCATCACGCATCGCCGCCCTCACCAGTTCCTTCATCCGCTCCAGCTCGGATGCCGTGGGAGCCCGGTCTCCATCGCCAATCACCGCGCGCCGAACCTGCGTTGCTCCCACGTAGCTCGCGAGGTTGATCCCCATCCCCTGCTTTTCCAGCCGCGCGAAGAATTCCCGGAACGTGCTCCACGAAGGATCGATTCCATAATGTTCGAAGCCCGCGCGATCTGTCTTGCGCAACTCATCCGTCAGCGGCGCCGCGGAACTGCCTTCGCCCGTAATCTCCGTCGTGATCCCCTGATAGATCTTCGAAGGCAGGTGCGGATTGACCAGCATCGACATTTCCGACTGCCCCAGCATGTCGATGAATCCCGGCGCGACCGTCATGCCCTTCGCGTCGATCGCCTTCTTTGCCGAAGCGCCGTCGAACTTGCCAATTGCAACGATATGCCCGTTCGTCACCGCCACGTCCGCCGCGTACCAGGGAGAACCGGTACCGTCTATCACGTGGCCGTTGCGAATGATCACGTCGTAGCTCTGTGCGGAAAGACCGAGCGAGAATGCGAAAAAAAGAAACGAACGGCTTTGGAATTGCACGCTCTATTTTTACCCGACAAACGTCGCCATTACCCCCAACGCCCCCTTGACACAGCGACGCGGAAGTTTAGAATAAGTCGTATCTCTCGGTTATGTCTACCGCTTGTGACCACAGCAGAACAACAATCATCGCCCGCAGGGACGGTGTCGATTACGTGGAGTGTCTGGACTGCAGACAAATTTTTGAAGCCGAAGACCTCGAACCCGTGACAGTCGAATCCGAAGAAGAATAATCGCCGCGCCTACTCCCCTCACCAGGCGAATCCCGCTGAAACCGGCTTTTTCCGCAGCCTGCTAGCATACCTCTATATGCATGATCTGGGGTGGTTTCGCGCCAATCTAGACGCCGTAGCCGCGCGTCTCGCCACGCGGGGAACCACGCTTCCTCTCGATGAATTTCGCGCTCTCGATCAGCGCCGCCGCGCCGCCATTACCGAAGCCGAGCAACTGAAAGCCGAACAGAACCAGATATCGCGCGACATGCCGCGCCTCCGTAAAGAAGGCGTGGATACGACCGAACTGCAGCAGCGTTCGCGCGGCATGGGAAATCGCGTCACGGAGCTGAACAAGGTTGTCGACGAACTCGACACGGAATTCCGCGACATGCTCGCGGGCGTTCCCAACATTCCTCATGAGTCCGTTCCCGTCGGCAAATCCGCTGAAGACAACGTCGTCGTGCGCTGTATCGGCGAGCCCACAGGCTTCGATTTCCAGCCGCAGGCGCACTGGGACATCGGCCCACGTCTCGGCATCCTCGACTTCGATCGCGCCGCGAAAATCACCGGCGCGCGTTTCGCCGTCTACTACGGTCTCGGCGCGAAACTCGAGCGGGCGCTACTCAACTTCATGCTCGATACGCACACGCGCGAGCACGGGTATACGGAAGTCCTTCCACCGTTCATGGTGAATTCCGCGAGCCTCTTCGGCACCGGGCAGCTGCCCAAATTCGCCGACGACCTCTTCAAGCTGGAAAAATCCGATTACTGGCTCATTCCTACCGCGGAAGTGCCCGTCACGAATCTTTATCGCGACGAAACGCTCGATGCCGACGCGCTGCCGATCAGCTATTGCGCGTACACGCCCTGCTTCCGAAGCGAGGCGGGTTCCTACGGACGCGACGTTCGCGGTATCATCCGTCAGCATCAGTTTCAGAAGGTCGAACTCGTGAAGTTCACTCGTCCCGATCAAAGTTTCGATCAACTCGACCAGCTCACGGCCGACGCCGAGGACATTCTGCGCCGCCTCGGGCTTCCATTCCGCACCGTCGTCCTCAGCACCGGCGACATGGGCTTCGGCTCCGCCAAGACTTTCGACATCGAAGTCTGGCTGCCCGGGCAGAACGCATACAAAGAAATCTCGTCGTGTTCGAACTACGAAGCGTTCCAGGCGCGCCGCGCCGGAATCCGCTGCAAGTCCGGAAAGAAATCAGAATTTGCCCACACGCTCAACGGCAGCGGTCTCGCCGTGGGCCGTACCTGGGTTGCGATTGTCGAAAACTACCAGCAGCGCGATGGCAGCGTCGTCATCCCCGAAGCGCTGCGGGGCTACCTGAACGCGGAGCGCATTACGCCTTCCGCCCAACTGAAGTAAGGAGCCGTTATGAAGCTTCTCGCCCTATGCCTCGCCTGTTTCCCCCTTGCCTCTTTCACCCTCGCTGCGGCCGATAGCGGCCAGCCGGCCAACAACTGGAGCCCCACCGCAGCAGCGTCTTATCTCGATGGCCGAGCCGCCTGGTGGGCCACATGGCCCAACGCCGCCAAGGATCACGGCACGTTCTGCATCTCATGCCACACAGTTGCTCCCTACATGGTGGGACGCATCGCTTTGCGAAACGCGCTTGGTGAAACGGAAGCGCCGCCTGCCGAGCAAGCGATTCTGGATAACCTGGGGAAACGCGTCCGTATCTGGAATGAACTGGAGCCGTTCTACAACGACGCGAAATCGGGCCCCGGAACCACGGCGCGCGCACGCGGTACAGAAGCCGTTCTCACTGCTCTGGCTCTTGTCTGGAACAGCCGTGGACCGTCCGGTCTCACCAGCGACGCTAAACTCGCGCTCGACAACATGTGGGGCGAGCAGGTGAAGTCGGGCGACCAGAAAGGCTCCTGGGAATGGATCGAGTTTCAGAACACGCCGTGGGAAGGTGGCTCCCGCTTCTATGGCTCTACTCTCGCCGCGATAGCGGCTGGCACGGCGCCGCCTGATCCGCGCTACGCATCCAATCTCGACGCCCTGCGCGCCTGGCTCATTCGCGAGTATCCATCGCAGAAGCCCATCGACCGGGTCATGATGATCTGGGCATCGACGCGCGTTTCTGGCCTCCTGACACCCGCCCAGCGTGACGCCATCATCAGGGACACCATTGCGAAGCAGGCGAAAGACGGCGGCTTCAGCCTCAGCGCCTTTATCGGCGACTGGAAGCGCAAGGACAACACTCCGCTCGAAACGAAGAGCGACGGCTACGCGACTGGCCTCATCGCCTATGTTCTGCGCGAATCCGACGCGCCCGCCGCGAAAGACGCTGTAGCCCGCGCGCAGGAATGGCTCCGCCATAATCAGCAATCTTCCGACGGACGCTGGCTGGCATATTCGCCCAATAAACAGCGCGACCTCAAATCGGATATCGGCCGCTTCATGAGCGACGCCGCTACCGCCTACGCAGTTATGGCGCTCGAACCACAGAAGTAGCCATATGCCGCTCCTGCCGGGATCGGGCAACATCGGCAAGTACGCTTCTCTCGCGCTGCTGCTGCCCATCTCGACCTTCGTCGGCTACGGAATCGGCTATGGTCTCGACCGCCTGTTCCACACTTCGTTTCTGGTCTGGGTCTTCCTTCCCCTCGGCGTCGTCTCCGGATTTATCTCACTGATCCGCGAACTCGACAAAGGCTGATGTCCCCTTCGCCGCAGCAGGCCTCATTCGAGGCAGCCATCGCGCGTCTTCCGCGCTGGATCCTCGGGCTCGCAATCGTTGGTACCGCCGTTACTGCGGCCTTCCTTGGCGTCCGCGCAGCCGGAGGCTTTCTGCTCGGCTCCATCGGCGCCTGGATCAACCTCCGCCTCATCGAACGCGTCGTCAATCGCATCTCGCGTCAGGCGCTCTCCCCGGAACCCGGCAACATCCACCCGCACCGCGCCGGATTCGGCCTCCTGATCCGCTTCATCGCGTTGATTTTAGTGGCCTTTGTTATAATCAGGTATTCGGGGTTCAGTCTCGGCGCCGTGTTTTGTGGTTTCCTCGTTTGTCCGGCCGCCGCCATACTCGAAATCGTCTTCGAACTCGTGAAATATGACCACACATGAAGTCTGGCTGACGAAGCTCTTCAACGATTACCTGGCGGGGCTCGGCAACTGGTTGCTTGCTCTCTTCAAAATGACCGCCGCTGACCCGAAAGAACCCTGGGCCGATTTCATCGTGATGCAGATTGTCGTCGCGGCGATCATGATCGTTCTGTTCCTGATCCTCCGGAGCCGCCTCTCGGTCGACAAACCCGGCAAACTCCAGCACGTCTTCGAACTCATTCACGGCTTCGTCGTCGAATCCGCCGAAGATCAGGTCGGTCACGATGCCCATCATCATGTGGTGATCTTCGAGACTTTGTTCATCTTTCTGCTGCTCGCGAACCTGATTGGCATCATTCCCGGCTTTATCAGCCCCACTCAGGTGGTCTATGTTCCCGCCGGATGCGCCGTTCTCGCGTTTCTTTACTACAACTACATCGGGCTGAAGAAGAACGGTCCGCTGAAGTACGGCAAGCACTTTCTCGGTCCCATCCCGGTGATGGCGCCGCTGATGATTCCCATCGAAATCATCAGCCATTTCGCGAGGCCGCTCTCGCTGACCATTCGTCTCTTCGCCAATATGTACGCCGGGGAGCGCGTGACGCTCGTGTTCCTGAGCCTGACTTACCTCGTCGCGCCGGCCATTTTCATGGGACTCCACGTGTTTGTTTCGGTGCTGCAGGCCTACATCTTCATGCTGCTGACAATGATGTACGTGGCGGGCGCGGTCGCCGAGGAGCATTGATTTCTGCGCAGAATAATTTTGCGCCATAGGATATATACGCAGGCATAATGCCGTCTTCCGCGTGAGGCCTCTCGCCCCCAGGCGTGAAACGCAACCACCTCCGGAAGACGATTTCTTACAAGGAGCAACAACAATGAAGTCGAAGCTGTTTTTTCTTATGATCGCGATGATGTTCCTCGCGATCCCGATGTTCGCGCAGGGCACGAGCACTCCTGCGGGCGGCGGTAACGCATGGGCGATTCCGCTGACCTCCGGTTTCTCGATGGCCATCGCATCGGGCCTTTGCGCCCTTGGCCAGGGCAAGGCTGTCGCCGGAGCCGCCGAAGGCCTGGCTCGCAATCCCGGAGCCGCCGCGTCGATCAGGTTCGCCCTGATTCTCGGCCTGGTTCTGATCGAGTCCCTCGCGCTTTACACCTTCGCCATCATCTTCGTTAAGGTGGTTTAATCCTCAGCGTTCGCATTGCGGGGCGGGCACTCAAGTCCGCCCCGCTTTCGCGATCACAGAAATTTTTAAGGAAATTCTCCCCGCCCTCAATAGCTTGCCCGGGTTACCCGAGTAATCCCCCAAGGTTCGATGTAGTTCTTGGGCATGAAAAATAACTCGTCAGGCGTTTCTGAAAAGCTCATTCGCGTCATTGCGGTTCGCCGTGGCGCCCCTGTCGAACTGCGCGTCCATTACGAGTGCGCCACGATAAATGGCTGTAATACGTACCAGTTAATAGCCGTAGAAGAAGCTGATTAGGTACCAGTACAACTTGCGTTGGTGGTCTTCATCACATAAATTGAGAGCTTGGACCAGCGGCGCACACAGCGATATCGACTCGAACTTCCCCTGGAGATCGTTCAGCTCGGGGAGCGGCGTTTGACCCGTCGCGAAATTACGCGGGACATCAGTTCCGGGGGCGTCTGCTTTCGATCGCCGAACGCAGTTGAAGTAGGCGCCAGGATCGAATATCTGATTACCCTTTCGGGCAACAACCCTCCCGTCCGCATTCGTTGCCTCGGTAAAGTTCTTCGCAGCCCGAAGAACGCGAGCGAGGGCCTTTTCGAAGTGGCGATGACGATGGAGCGTTACCAGTTCCTGCGTTCGGACGAAATGCAGTCCGTAGCCAGGGCTTGAACATTTACGCTTCGTTCTTCGCTGACGCTACATTCTTCCGCCGTACGTCGAAATAAATCGGGCGTTTGTCTCGCCGCCCCGAAATACTCGATGAAATCCAAAAATCCTAGCTGACGTTTATCGTATTGACTGGCGCCGCGCTCCTGACCTTTTACATCCCCCCATGCTGGCCGCCTCGGCCAACATATCCCGTATAACTACGTTCAGGACGACCTGCCGGACGGCCTCCTCGTTACCATTCCGACCGATTACCCGAATATCGTCGCTCTTTTCATCCTGGTCTCGCCTGGCTCACTCATGGAGCCCGGAAAGAGCGGCTTCGCCCACCTCTTCGAACATCTGATGTTCCGCGGCACGAAGGCATACCGGCCCCTGGTCTCATGCCCGCTGACGTGGAGGTTCTTCCCGTCGGAAGCGAGAACTAAGCGCGCTCCATCGGACCACTCACGGATCAAGCCGAACCACGAACGCCTCCGGAGTCTTCTGCTCCTCACGAATACGCTTTGCAAGCAATTCCGCGGCCTCAGGCGAATTCTCCCGGCCCGCCAGCACGCGCCAGACACTCGGACTCCCCGGGCGTTCGATGCTTTTGGCCGCCCCGTAGGCCGCCATCATATTCCGCTCCGCCCGATCCGCATTGGCCCGCTCGCGGAACGCCCCTACCTGCACGGCAAACAACGCAGGCTCCGGACTCGCCGGCGCCGATACGATCGTCAACTCCACCTGCGCCACGCCCGGCCCGATCAACTCAATCTGCTGCGCCGCCGCATGCGACAAATCGATAATCCGGCCGTCTACGAATGGACCCCGATCGATAATCCGCACGTCCACCGTCTTATCGTTCTTCAGATTCCGTACCCGAACCCACGTCTGGAAAGGCAAGGTGCGATGCGCAGCCACCATTGTTTCCATGTCGTAGATTTCGCCGTCCGCCGCTTGCCTGCCGTGATAGGGATGCCCGTACCAGCTTGCGGCGCCCGTCTCCGTCTGCCCTGCGACTGGCGGCGGCGCGGCGGGGACGCTCGGACGCCCGCTACCCGAAGCCCGAGGAGGAGGTGGAATCGTCACCCGCGCGTTCTTCTTCGCGCAACCTGCAAGCGCGCCCGCCGCGATCGTCAGACAAAAACCGCGCCGCTTCATCCGCTGTGATAACATCCTAACCTTTCGTCGCGCTCTTCCCCTCAATGCCTTGGTACCAGGTCTATGATCCGCTCGGCAACGTCTGGCTCTCCACGATAAGCGCCGCCCTTCCCGTCTGCCTGCTCTTTTACCTCCTCGCCATCCGGCGCACGCCCGCCCATTGGGCCGCCGTCTACGCTTCATTACTTTGTATTGCGCTCGCGGCCTTCGAGTTTCATATGCCGCCCGGAAAAATCGCTGGCGCCGCCGTGTCCGGTATGGTCTACGGAATCGTACGCATCGCGTGGACGCTCCTGGCCGCCGTATACGTGTACGAACTCACCGTCGAGTCGGGCCGCTTCGAAGTCATCAAACAATCGATCGGCGGAGTCACTAAGGATCGCCGTCTCCAGACCCTCCTCATCGCTTTCGCGTTTGGTTCGGTTCTCGAAGGGGCCGGAGGCGGCGGATCTCCCGTCGCCATCTGCGGAGCCATGATGGTCGGCCTCGGATTCGATCCCATCGCGGCCGCCGTACTTTGCCTGATCGCGAACACCGCTCCCGTCGCGTTCGGAGCCGTGGGAAATCCGGTCCGCGCCCTCATGGCAGTAACCGGCCTCCCCGGCATGCAGATTAGTGCAACCATGGGACGAATCCTTCCCTGGACCGCTCTCATCCTCCCCTTCTGGATGACGCGCATGGTCACTTCCTGGCGCAACGTGTTCGCCATTTGGCCCGGCTTGCTGATGGCGGGTGGCGCGTTCGCCGCCATTCAGTTCTATTGGTCCAACTACGTCGATTACGGCCTCGTGGACATTGTGGGCGGCATGTTCACGCTGATCGCCCTGACTTTTTTCCTAAAGGCCTGGAAGCCCCGCGAAATATGGCATTTTGCCAGTGAACCCGCGCCCACCATCGCCGTGCGCTCTCACTCTTTCGGCGAAATATTGCACGCGTGGACCGGCTTCCTTCTCCTCTCGTTGTTCGTGATCGTCACCGGCATTCCGTCTCTTGCCGCATGGCTCAACGCCTCAAGTCCCGTCGTACCGATGCCCGGTTTGCACAATCTCGTCTTTCGTATGCCGCCGGTCTTTCCCAAACCTCACGCCGAAGCCGCGATTCTCGACCTGACCTGGCTGTCAAACGCGGGCACGGGCGCCTTCATTGCCGGTCTGATCGCCGGGCCGATCATGGGCCTGACCTTCCGAGACACCATCCGCATCTTCTTCCGCACCTGCTATCGCATGCGCTACAGCATGCTCGCAATCATGGCGATGCTGGTCCTCGGCTACGTCACGCGCTACAGCGGAATGGACGCCGTGTTGGGCCTTGCCATGACCCACACCGGCCGCGCCTTTCCCTTCTTCGGAACCCTCATCGGCTGGATTGGCGTCTCGCTCACCGGCACCGACGCCGGCTCAAACGCTCTCTTCGGAAGTCTTCAGGTCATTACCGCCGGCAGCCTCGGACTGCCGCCCGTCCTGATGGCCGCCGCCAATTCCGCCGGAGGCGTCATGGGCAAAATGATCGCCGCGCAGTCTCTCGTTGTCGCCGCCGTAGCCGTCGGTAAGCCGGGTTCCGAGGGCGAACTTTTCCGCCGCGTTTTCCCGCACTCCATCATCCTCGCCTCTATCGTTGGTCTGATCGTGCTGTTCCTCGCCACCGCCGGACGCGCGCTGGTCCCGTAAATCTGAGTCGCCGCGATACACTTCGTTGACGAATGTCCTCGACGAAGCCGATCCGCCGCGTCGCTGTTCTTGGAGCAGGAACCATGGGCGCCCGCATCGCCGCGCACTTTGGGAATGCCCGCTTTCCTTCCCTCCTGCTGGATCTCGATAAAAGCACCGCCCGCGCCGGGCTCGACGCAGCGATCAAAGGCCGCCCCGCTTCATTTTTCGTGCCCGACGCCGCGTCGTTCATCGCGCTTGGTGGATTCGATACTGATATGGCGGCGATTCGCGACTGCGACTGGATACTCGAAGCAGTCTCCGAAAATGTCGAAATCAAGCGCGCCCTCTATGACAAACTCATTCCGCACCGCGCGCCCGGAACGATCGTCTCCACCAACACCAGCGGCATTCCGCTGAGCCGCGTCGCCGAAGGCTATCCCGAAGAGTTCCGCGAGCATTTCCTCGGCGTCCATTTCTTTAATCCGCCGCGCTACCTCCACCTCGCCGAACTGATCCCGGGGCCCGCTACGCGCCCCGACACCCTCAGAGCCGTCTCCGAATTCTGCGACCTTCACCTCGGTAAGGGCGTCGTTCCCTGTAAGGACACACCGAACTTTATCGCCAATCGCATCGGGTCGTTCCTCGGTTCGACGATCCAGAAGCTAACGATCGAACACGACCTCACGATCGAAGAAGTCGATCTCCTCACCGGTCCGCTGATCGGTTTGCCTAAAAGCGCAAGCTATCGCCTCCTCGACATCGTCGGGCTGGATGTCTGGGCGCACGTCACTGCAAACCTGTACGACGCGGTTCCGACCGACCCCTTCCGCGACCGTTTTGTAATGCAGCCGTTTCTGAACGAGATGATTTCGCGCGGTTGGCTCGGCGAGAAGCGCGGTCAGGGCCTGTATAAGCGTGTTGGTAAGGATCGCGAGATCCATGCCATCAACTGGAAAACCCTCGAATACGCTCCCGCCGCGAAGCCCCGCTTCGACTCCCTCGAAACCGTCCGCAAAATCGAGCCTCTCTCCGATCGCCTTCGCGCCCTTGTCGGCCTTAACGACAAAGTGGGCCGATTCCTGTGGCAAGCACTGAGCGATCACATGGTCTACGCCGCTCACATGGTTCCCGAAATCTCTGACCGCATCGTCGAAATCGATCGCGCTATGAGATGGGGCTATGCCAACGCGCTGGGCCCGTTCGAACTGTGGGACTCTCTTGGGTTCGAGTCCGTCGCGCGCCGCATCGAATCGGAGGGTCGCGCGCTCCCGAAAAACGTAGATCGTATGCTTAGGGGCGGCGCGTCATCCTTTTATCGCGCCGCCGACAAAGACGGCCATCCGGGAACTGAATACTTCGATCTCGCTTCCGCGGAATATCGCACTATCGAACCGCGCCCCGGCGTCATCATCCTCTCGGACCTGAAACGTGCCCGTGGCGTCGTCAAAACGAACCCGGGAGCCTCGCTAATCGACCTGGGCGACGGCGTGCTCTGTTGCGAGTTCCACAGCAAAATGAACTCCCTCGGCGAAGACATCATCCAGATGGTTCGCGCCGGACTCTCGGAACTCGAAACCAACTTCAATGCGCTCGTAATTGGAAATCAGGGCGAAAACTTCAGCGTCGGAGCGAACCTCATGATGGTGCTTCTTGCCGCCGAGGAAGAAGAGTGGGACGAACTCAACGCTGCTGTCCACCATTACCAGCAGCTCAACATGGCGCTCAAATATGCTCCCAAGCCCGTGGTCGCGGCGCCGTTCGGAATGGCGCTTGGCGGAGGTTGTGAAACGCCCCTTCATTGCTCGCGTGTTCAGGCATCAGCGGAACTTTACATGGGCCTTGTCGAAGTCGGAGTCGGCCTCATTCCCGCGGGCGGCGGCTGCAAGGAACTGCTGATCCGCCACAAAGACGTCAAGAAAATCTTCGAGCAGATCGGCTACGCCAAAGTCTCCACCAGCGCCGCCGAAGCCCGTCAGCTCCGCTATCTGCGTGACGGCGACGGCATCTCGATGAACCCCGACCGCCTCCTCGATGACGCGAAACAACTTGCTCTCTCGCTCGTCCCCGCCTATGCGCCCGGCTCGCCTCGGACGGACATCCAGGTTTCCGGCAATGAAGGCTTCGCCCTAATGAAGATGGGCGTCTGGATGGCCCGTCAGGGCAACTTCATCACCGAACACGATTCGGTCATTGGCGAAAAGCTCGCGCACGTTCTTAGCGGAGGACGCCTCACCGGATCCCAGCAGGTCTCCGAACAGTACCTCCTCGACCTGGAGCGCGAAGCGTTCCTGAGCCTCTGCGGTCGCCGTGAAACACAGGACCGCATGCGTCACATGCTGAAAACCGGAAAGCCATTGCGCAACTGAACGCTGAGGCGTTTTCGAAACGCCTCGTCGCTAAACTCATTAATTGCCCCTCGCGCTCGATACGCCGCTGACTCACCTCAAAGGCGTCGGCGCCGCGCGCGCGGCTATGCTCCAGAGCAAGGGGCTCGAAACAGTCGAAGACCTCATCAGCTATTTCCCGTTCCGCTACGAAGACCGCAGCAATCTCAAAGCGATCGCGCAGCTTGCTCCAGGCGAACTCGCTACCATCGTCGCCGAAGTCCGCTCCTCCAAACTCGCTGGGCTGCGCCGCCGCTCACTCGGTCTGTTCGAAGCCGAGTTTACCGATTCTTCCCGCGGCGTCATCCTCGGCAAATGGTTTCATGGCGCTTACCTCGCCGACCGCCTCACCCCCGGCGTGCGCGTCGCCCTGTTCGGCAAAATCGAATTCGACAGTTATCGCGGTGAGTTGCAGATGATGCATCCCGAAGTCGAGATCCTCACAGGCGACGAGGACGACGCGGAGTCCGCTCTCCACACTGGCCGCATCGTTCCTGTTTATGAAGCGGCCGGCAAAGTCAACGCTCGGCAAATCCGCGTCCTCATGCACCGGGTCCTGAAAGACATCCCGGATCTTGAAGACCGATTGCCCCAGCACCTCCGCAGCCTCCTGAAACTCCCCACCCGCACCGAAGCGATCCGCGCCGCGCACTTTCCGCCCGCCGGAACTCCCATCCGTCTGCTGAACGATTTCCGCTCGCCCGCCCAGTTCCGCCTCATCTTCGAGGAGTTCTTCTGGCTCGAATGCGGGCTGGAGATCAAACGCAGCAAGGCTCGCGCCCTCCCGGGAATACAGTTCCACCTCACGGATCGGGTCCGCGAACAAATCAAGAATCTCCTCCCGTTCAAGCCCACCGGGGCGCAGAAACGGGTACTCAAAGAAATCGCCGACGACATGGCCCGGCCGAGCCCCATGAACCGCCTCCTGCAGGGCGATGTCGGCAGCGGCAAAACGATCGTGGCCGCCGAAGCCGCCGCAATCGCGCTCGAAAACGGCTGCCAGGTCGCGATCCTCGCCCCCACTGAAATCCTGGCCGCTCAGCATTTTTTCTCGCTGCGGCCGCTCTTCGCGAAAATCGGGTATGTGGCCGCGCTCCTCACCGGCTCCAATACGCCGCGCGAAAAGGCGAAGCTCAAGGAAATGCTGCGCAACGGCATGATTCGGATCGCCATCGGCACCCACGCGCTCCTCGAAAGCGATGTCGAATTCGAGAAGCTCGGTCTCGTCATCATCGATGAACAGCACCGCTTCGGCGTCATGCAGCGCTTCTCCCTCGTCCAGAAGGGCATCACCCCGGATGTCCTCGTCATGACGGCCACTCCCATTCCCCGCACTCTCGCCATGACAGTCTACGGTGACCTGGATGTTTCGGTCATCGACGAACTGCCTCCCGGCCGCTCGGGTATCGAAACCAAACACTTCACGGAAGACCGCGTGGAACTCGCCTATAGCCTCGTGCGGCGCGAAGTCGACGCAGGTCACCAGGCCTATGTCGTCTATCCGGTAATTGAAGAATCCGAAACGCAGGCGATGAAGGCCGCTCAAAAGATGTTTGAGCATCTCTCGACCGAAGTCTTTCCTGACATTCCCGTCGGTCTTCTGCACGGCCGCCTCGGTTCCTCCGAAAAGGAAGCCGCGATGGATGCCTTTAAATCGGGCCGCACCAAAATACTCGTCTCCACCACCGTGATTGAAGTCGGCGTCGACGTCCCCAACGCCACCGCGATGGTCATCGAACAGGCCGAGCGCTTCGGCCTGTCCCAACTTCATCAGTTGCGCGGCCGCGTGGGCCGCGGCGTCCACCGGAGTTGCTGTCTCCTCATCACCGGCAAACTGAACGACACGGGAAAGGAACGCATCCGCGCCCTCGTTGATTCCCAGGATGGCTTCGCCATTGCCGAAACCGATCTCAAGCTCCGTGGCCCCGGCGAATTCTTCGGCACCCGCCAGTCCGGTCTTCCCTCGCTGCAGATCGCAAATATTCTGCGGGACCCCGACATTCTCTCTGTCGCGAAACGCGAAGCCCGCGCCTTTGTCGAACGGCCGCCTTCGCCGGAAGCCTTCGCCGAAGCCGTCGCCTACATCGCGGGACACTGGCAGCGCCGCTATGGACTGGTGCAGGTGGGGTGAAACCCAGTACGCTGACTGCATGACCGCGACACGATGATGGACTGGTTTCCACTCTGGCTCAGCCTGGAAGTCGCCCTCGGCGCGACCCTGATCTCGCTGCTATTGGGCATCTGGATCGCGTGGCTTTTGGTGAACCGTAACTTCCCGGGCAAAGACATCCTCGACGCTGTCGCCACGCTGCCACTTGCCCTTCCGCCCACCGTTCTCGGCTATTACCTGCTCGTCCTCATCGGCCGCAACAGTTGGATCGGCCGCGCTTGGGAAGGCCTCACCGGAACGCCACTGGTCTTCACGTGGCGCGCGGCGGTCATCGCCTCCACGCTGCACGCGATCCCGCTGCTCATCAAATCCGCCCGCGCCGGTCTCGAAACGATCGATCGCGCCTGCGAACGCGCCGCCCGCAGCCTCGGCGCCTCCGAGTGGCGCATCTTCTGGCGCGTAAGCCTTCCTCTCGCCCGACGGCCCATAGCCGCGGCGGCGGCGCTAGCCTTCGCTCGTTCGATGGGCGACTTCGGCGCCACCCTGATGATCGCTGGCGATATCCCCGGCCGCACTCAAACCGCCGCTATCGCCATCTTCGATGCGGTCGAATCCGGAAATCAGAAAATGGCTGACATTCTGGTCCTTGTGATCTCCGCTATTACAGTTCTCATCGTCTTCATCGCCAATCGCCTGGAGCGCCGCCACGCATGATTCGGGTAGCGATCGCCAAGCGCTTCGCGCCGGGCCCCGAATCCGCCGCTTTCGAACTCGACGTCTCCTTCGACGCCAATTCGGGCGTCAACGTCCTGTATGGCGCAAGCGGCTCCGGAAAAACGCTCACGCTCGATGCCATTGCTGGATTCGTCGCGCCGGACTCCGGCCGCATTCTCCTCGACGAGCGGATCCTTTTCGACGGGGAAGCCCGCGTCAATCTCCCGCCGCGCGATCGCTCCTGCGGCTACGTCTTCCAGAACTACGCCCTATTCCCGCACATGACGCTGCGCCAGAATCTCGCGTTCGCGGCCCACCGCCTGCCAAGACTGGAGCGGCGCCGCCGCGTCGCCGAATCCCTGGAACGCTTCGGACTGGCCGAACTCGCGGGACGCTACCCGCGCGAGGTCTCGGGCGGTCAAAAGCAGCGCTGTTCTATCGCGCGTGCGCTCATTGCCCAACCTCGCATCCTCCTGCTCGATGAGCCCGGACAGGGTCTCGACTCCTCGCTTCGCGAAAGCCTCCGCGATGCTGTCCGCGACATCGCGCGCTCCTCGAAAACACCTATGATGCTGGTCACCCACGATCTGGAGGAATGCCTGTCGCTGGCCGATTCGGTCCTCATTTACGACAACGGACGCATTGTCCGCCGCGGCGCTCCTTTGGACCTCGTTCGCAACCCCGGAACCGCCGCCACCGCGCGTCTCCTCGGCGGGTTCAATGTTTTCGACGCTGAAGTGCTCGCGCTCGATCCCGGTCGCCACACCAGCCGCGTCCGCATTCTCGGACACGAACTGGTCGGGCCCCATCTGCCCGCGTGCTTCAAAGGCGACCGCGTCGCGCTCGCCTCGCGTCCGGAAGAAATGCGCATCGTCGCCCAGCCGGGCGAGAACCGCCTGCGCGTCAACGCGCCGGTCTTCACCGTGGAACGCCCTCAATCGATTCGCGCCGATTTCGGCGGGAATCTCGTCGTTGACGTCCCCCGCGACGCGTGGCGTGATCGCAACGAAGAACTGTGGGTCGAAATCCCCCCTGAAAGCCTTCGCCTGCTGGCCCGTTAGTCAGCGCACCTTGACTGTAACGTTACCGCTGTCTTCCTGATGATCTCCGCCCAGCGCCGTAATCCGATACGTCGTCGTCTTTTTCGGATTGTCAAAGATGCAGTTCACGCTTCGATCCAGTTTTCCGGGTGACGCCTTCACTTCCTTGACGTTGTCGACTTTGAAGCAGACTGTCACCTTCTCTCCCGGATGCACCTCCGTTGCATTCACAGAAAGATCGTAAAGCTTCGGCGGCGGAGCCCCGACCGTTACGTCCACCGTCTTCGAAGCCTTGCTCCCGTCCTCGCCGTAAGCCGTCAGCGTGTAGGTGGTTTTCTGCCTGGGCGCAATTTCGAAGCACCGCACGGGGGAAGGCCACAACTGCTCAACTGCGGGAGCCAGTTCCACCCTGGACGCGTGCTCCACGCCGTAGCACAGATTGCCTTTGAGTCCCCGCGGCAGCATGGGCTGCGCCGCGTAGAACTGGGTAATCGTCACGTGCTCAACTGCCTTTTTGTCTCCGGTCGCCGTCACTGTTGGCGTGGGCTTGCTTCCGCATCCAAAGCACAACGCCGCAAGGACCGCCGCTGTTCCTCCGCGCATCTGCCTTCAGGCTAGCTCAGGGCAGCATCATTTCGAGAGACTGAGAAGCCGTCTCGCCTTCGTGAAGTGTGAGGTTCGCCGCTCTCTGCATCAAAGTCCGATCCTCCGGGTCGAAATCGAAGCTGCTGAGTATGCGATACCTTCCCGGCGCGAGTCCCGCGAACCGATAACTTCCGGCGCCATCCGCGCGCCCCGTGAGAAGTCGAACGCGCGCGTCGTTCGCTTCGGGGTCGTACATCTCCAAATACACTGCTGCGCCCGACACCGGTTTGCCCCCCGTCGTAATCGTTCCTGAAACCGCTGCCGGGCGCGAGGACAGGTTCACCTGCAAATTGGGATACTGCCCCAGGTCCAGACCGAACCAGCCGTCGTTCTTCGTGATCACACGGTCGCTGCCGCCTCCGCCCCGAATCGAAGTCGTATAAAACTGGGCGCTCGTCTGGGCGAGAAACTCCCAGTGTCCCGGCGCAAGTGTCTCTCGCACGCCAAGAGTCTTTGCCGGTCCCGTTCCATCCAGGTCCACGCGCCTCGCAAGTAGCGGAAACCGGACCTGCGCCGGGTACGAGTTGTCCACAATCCAATTCACATACGGCGGCCGCAATGGCGCGCATCCGATTCGAATCCCCTCCATATCGCGATCCACCGTGACCCGCGAATAACCGCCGCAATCCGTCCCCTGCGCGATCAGATCCACGAGTCCAGGCGGCGTGCTCGAAATCGAAAATGCCACGGTTGTGCTCGGAGGATTCAAAGTCGCCACGAGCCTCCGCCCGGTATCCGTCACCATGGTGAGTTGCACGGCGCGATCGCCGGGCCCGTTCAGAGTCCCGCTGATCTCAAGCAGCCGCCCTTTCACGGGCCGGATCGCAATATCGGAAGTCGTTTCGCCCAGCCGAGCGCGCACCGGCTCAGCTGAATCCAGCGCAGTTCCGTACTTGTAATAGGTCGGAAGCAGCGGAGTACCATCGTCGAGCAGCCCTTCGCCCGTGCGCGCGATGTACGATCCCGGTTCCAGTTCGCCAATTCGATAAATGCCACGGTCATCCGTCTTTACCTGCGCGATTCTCTGTATCGGTTTCCGTACCGTATAGATATTGACGGGCCATTCCGGAATCCCGATGCTGTTTTCATCAAGCACCGCTCCCGCAATTGCCCCCAGCCGCCGCATCCGCATTTCGACAAACATCGACTGCTTGTCTTCCGCGATCTCGAACGGAAGCCCCGGCCTTCCCGGGCGCATTTGCCCCGCCTCGGCTGTCGCGAACCCGCGGCGGCTCGTACGCAGCACATACCAGCCCGCTCTTACGCTCAGAATCGTAAAGGCCCCGCGTTCGTTCGCGCGAATCGTGACGGCATTGGCCTCCACCCCCGGCAGTGGAATCAGACTGACGGTCGTGCGCGCCAGCGGGTTCCCGCTCTCCTCGTCCAGCACGACGCCCTGTACTACCGCCCCCTGCAACCGCGCTGTAACAACGGCGAGTAGAGCGAAGACGGCGAAGCGCATTTACCCGGTTCTGACGAGCGCCCCCGCGCGCGCGTGCAGAGCTTTCGCTCAGCCCTGCAGGAAATGAAAGCCTTTGGCCGACACTCCCGAATCGATCACTTCCGTGGTGCACCCGCTCATGGCGAAAATGTGCCGCACGGGATCGCACACACGGTCATACCCGCGCTCGTAAAACACCAGGACGCTCGGTCCGGCGCCGCTCAGCGCGCATCCCAGCAGTCCCGGCGTGCGCAGCCGCAGAATCTCGGCCAGCCCGGGTACCAGCTGCGCCCGGAACGGCTGATGCATCCGATCGTCGAGGGCGGTTGGAAATACTGACGCGTCACCTGTCGCCAGCGCCGCCATCAGCAGCGCCGCACGCTGCACGTTGAACGTCGTATCCGCGAGCGAATAACACTCCGGCAGCACGGCGCGCGACTCCTTCGTCGGCAGCGAAAAGTCCGGGATCACCACTGCCACCTCGAACTTCTCCGGCATGTCGATCCGCACCGACCGGGTCAGGCCGCCCGGCTCCACCGCGCTTGCCACGATCGATCCCAGAACGCACGCGGCCACATTGTCCGGGTGTCCTTCGAGTCGCGCCGCCTCGTCGAGAATCCGGGCGGGCTTCCAGCCCAGCCCCAGAAGCTCATCCGCGATGATTACGCCCGCCGTAAGCGCCGCTGCGCTTGAGCCCAGCCCCTTCCCGATCGGAATCTCGTTCAGGATCTCCAGACTGATCGGCGGAAGCGCTTTGTGCGCGCGCGCCGCCACGGTGAGCGCCGTTTGCCAGATCAGATTGTCTTCGCCGGGAGAAATCAGGTCCGCGTCCCGGCCGGACACTCGTATCGACAGCCGCGACTCCACTCGGAAGCGGCACTCGAGGTAAACGTGGAGCGCGATGCCAAGGGCGTCGAAACCCGGCCCGAGATTGGCGCTGGATGCGGGAACCCGAAATATACGGCTGGAGAGCAATTGTCATTATCCAATCCGCTCCCCTTCGATTCAATGACCGCCGGTTGGAATTTGGTTACGATGCCGGAATGACGCTCTGCCTTTCGTGGGCGTTGCGGCCGAAATGGTAGCCGGTTCGTGCGCTTCCCGGGAATGATCCTTTCCGCCGAGGAGACCGCTTTTGGCTGGCGAATCGAATTTGAATTCTTGCCATCGAATCCGTGGTCGATCGACCTCTTTCGCCCAAGGCGCCTGCTGGATACGTCTTCTCAGACTGAAACCGGCGGGGCATGAATTCCGCTCTAAATGTAGTAGAGGCCTCTGGTGGCCCACGTCGACCACCAGTGGCCCGAAAGCACCAACTGATAGCGGTCAAGGGGCAAAGTTTCGCTGAAAATAAACGAGTTCCGCCAACGGTGCTCCGCGTGCTTCCCAACTGCACTCGAAGGGAGCACATGGAACTCATAATTCTCATGGCCGGCCTTTGCGCCACGTTTTTCGGCTACCGTCTATTCTGTTCGCGGTCTACTCGACTTGCCGTGACTCTTGCGGGAGGCTTAATCGCCATGCTCGGCGTCACCGTATCGGTGGTCGAGGCCCGCACGCTCGCGCGCCATCAGGTCCGCCGGACTTCTTCTTCCGTCCAGCGCTCCCCCGAGTGGCGCAACGGCTCCTTCCGTTTCACGCACCCCCGTTCGCAACGCTTCGACATTATTTAGGCCGCTGATTCAGGGCGTGGCTTACGATCGCGTTTACTTCCGCCTGCCACGCCGCCACTCCCCACCCGACCTCCTGAAAAATCCGGGAATCCTCAGGGTCTGAGGTATCCTCGTCGGGAATGGCCGGAATCTCCTCGGAGCTCATACTCGCCTCCGATCGTTTATCGACGCAAACCGGGCAATACTTTAACGAGAGAAATTCCGTTGTCTGAGCCGGTCGCTCTCGTCACCGGAGCCTCTGCCGGACTCGGCGCAACCTTTGCCCGCCGTCTTGCCGCCCGGCGGTACAACCTCATCCTCGTCGCGCGCCGGGAAGATCGCCTCGCCGAACTCGCGCGTGGCCTCCCCATCGACACGCGAACCTTGGCCGCCGACTTAGCCACCGATTCCGGCGTCGATCTCGTCTGTCAGGCGATCCGCGACGAACCGAGCCTGGAACTCCTCGTCAACAATGCCGGCTTCGGAACCCTCGGCCGCCTCTGGCAAACAGACATGCGCCGCCAGGAGGATATGTACGCCCTTCACGTCCTTGCCGTCATGCGCCTCACCCGCGCGGCGCTCGAAGGCATGACGACCCGCGCCAAAGGAGCTGTCATCAACGTCTCTTCCATCGCCGCCTTCTCGCAAAGCGAGGGCAATGTCAGCTATTGCTCGACGAAAGCCTGGATGAACAGTTTTACCGAAGGCCTGGATATCGAACTCCGCAGCGCTGGTTCGCCCGTGCAGGTTCAGGCGCTCTGCCCCGGCTTCACCATCACGGAATTCCACGACGTCCTCGGCATCGACCGCAAAGAAATCCCTTCGTTCCTCTGGCTCCCAGCCGAAAAAGTCGTCGACGCCTCGCTCGAAGCTCTCGCGACCCGCAAAGTGATCGTGGTACCCGGCTGGCAGTACAAGATCACAGCGCAGGTCGTCAAGCGGCTGCCGTGGTTCATCCGTCGGCGCGCGCAACGCCCCGGAAAGGATCGCCGCGTTTGATCGTCGAGTGCGTTCCTAACTTCTCCGAAGGACGCGATCCGGTAATTGTCGAACGCATCGCAAACGCCGTCACCCGCGCGGGCGCGGTTCTTCTCGACAAGACCACGGATCCCGATCACAACCGTTCCGTCCTCACCTTCGTCGGATCGACGAAGTCCATCCTCGATGCTGCGTTTGAAACGGTCCGGGCCGCTGTCGAACTGATCGACATCACGCGCCACTCCGGCGTCCATCCACGTCTCGGAGCCGCCGACGTCGTGCCCTTCGTCCCGATCGAAGGCATCACCCTCAACCAATGCGCCGAAGTCGCCGGGCAACTCGCTAACCGCCTGTGGAGCGAACTGCGCCTCCCCGCGTACCTTTACGAAGCCGCCGCGCACCGCCCCGAATGCCGCCGGCTCGAAAACGTGCGCCGTCTCGCGCCTTCGGGACTCAAGCCTGATGTCGGCGAAGGCTGCCACCCCACCGCAGGCGTCTGCGTGGTGGGAGCCCGCAAGTTCCTGATCGCCTGGAACGTCATTCTACTCTCGTCCAATCTCGCTGCTGCCAAAGCCATCGCGCGCGAAATCAGAGAGTCAAGTGGGGGCCTTCCTGCCGTGAAAGCGCTTGGCCTGCCACTGCCTTCCCGCGATCGGGTGCAGGTCTCAATGAACCTCGTCGACTTTGAAATCACGCCGCTTCACATCGCCTTCGACGCCGTTGCGGACTCTTGCCGCCGCCTCGGCATCGAAATAGAAGGAAGCGAACTCATCGGTATGATCCCCGCCGCCGCGCTCGAAGCCAGCCGAGGCCACGATCTCTGCTGGCTCAACTTCCGTCCCGAATTGATCGTCGAGAATCGTCTGAGAGATCTGGATTCGAAAACCAACACTTCACCGCTCAGCGCGTCATGATTCTTTGCAGGCTGTTATGAATTTCGTGTACGCCCTGCGCTCCCTGCGCAAATCGCCCGGTTTCTTTCTCCTCGCGGTGGTCACCCTCGCGCTCGGCATCGCCGCCAATACCGCGATCTTTTCGCTGTTCTACCAGGTGCTCCTGCGCAGCCTTCCCATCCCTGACCCCGAACGCCTCGTGGTCTTCCACTCCGAAGACTTTCACATGCAGGGCCGCAATTCCAGCGATAACTACGAGTCGATCTTCTCTTATCCCATGTATCGCGCGCTCCGCGACTCCGCCCATTCCTTCGACGGCCTTGCGATCCGCTCGGGCCAGTCGGCGCAATTGGTCGCGGGCGGCGCCGCAGAGCGGGTTCAGACGGAAATCGTTTCGGGTAATTTCTTCGATGTGCTCCGCCTTCGTCCGGCCGCGGGCCGCCTCCTGAACGACTCCGACGATCGACCCGGCGCAGGCAATCCCGTCGTCGTTCTCTCTTTCGACTACTGGAACAAACGATTCGGCGCAGGCATGTCCGCCCTCAACCGCACCATCGATCTTGACGGCGCGATTTTCACCATCGTCGGAGTCGCTCCGCGCGATTTTCGCGGCGTCCTCAGCGGCAACTCACCCGATCTCTATCTGCCGGTGTCACTGATTGCAACCATCGCTCCCGAATGGAAGGAATACGACAAGCCCTCTATGTCGCGCTTCACCATCCTCGGCCGAATGAAACCCGGCCTGACGCGTGAGCACGCCGTCGCGGAACTGCAACCCGTCTTCGCCTCCGTCGTAAAAGACCACATCGCGATCCTGAAAATCACCAGCGCTCATGCCCGCCAGAATCTGGAGAGCCGCCGCCTCGAGCTCATGCCAGCCGCCCGCGGTCTCAACCAGCTCGAACGTCAGTGGCGCAAGCCCCTGTGGGTTTTGGCATCAATGGTCGGCCTCCTTCTGCTCATCGGCTGCGCGAATCTGGCGAACCTCCTGCTTGCCCGCGGCGTGAATCGCTCGCGGGATACCGCCATCCGTCTGGCTCTCGGCGCTGGCAGGCGCCGTGTCTTTTCCATGCTGCTGGCAGAGAGCCTCGTGATCGCCGCTGCCGGCGCGATTCTCGGAGCCGCCGCCGCGCCGTTTCTCACATCCGCCGTGCTCCATCTGCTTCCCCACGACGAAACCGGTGGCTGGCTCGCGGGCGGAGTGAACCTTCCCGCGCTCGCGTTCTGCACCATTTTGATGGTCGTCGCGGGAGTCCTCTCCGGCGTTGCCCCGGCATGGCAATCCGCGAGAGCCGATGCAGGCGTTGTCTTTGGCGACCGTTCCGCTGCCGTCGGCGGCGGCCACATCTCTCCCCGCGTTCGTCAGGGCCTCGTCGTGGCCCAGCTTGCTCTTTCGCTCGTCCTGCTTTCCATCGCGGGGCTGTTCGGGAAGAGCCTCATCAATCTGATCCGTCATAGCCCCGGTTTCGACCCGGAGAACATCCTCACTTTCTCGGTCGACGCGGGCGGAGCCGGTTACAGCACGGAGCGCGCCCTGCCGCTGTATCGTTCGATTTCTGCCAATCTCTCCGCTGTGCCAGGCGTGGAATCCGTCTCGCTGGCCGATGCTGTGCCGTTTTCCAACGATGAATCCGCCTCCAACGTGACTGTCGAAGGCTACAACGCCGCCGATGGCGAAGACATGGACTCCGACCTCAGCGCCATCGGGCCCAACTACTTCCGCACCCTTGGCGCTCCGTTGATTGTGGGCCGCGAATTCACTGCGCTCGACGCCGCCGACGCTCCGAAGGTCGCGATCGTGAATCAGACCTTCGTCAAGCGCTTCATCCCGAAACGCAATCCGATCGGCCTGCGTATGGAACGCGGAGCCGGCCGCCCGCCCGATCTCGAAATCGTCGGCGTCGTCCACGATACCTATAGCTCCGCGCCGCGACAGCCTGTAAAACCGACCTACTATCTGCCCTACGAGCAGGCATCGCTTCCAGGCCGCGCGCGCGGCGCGACATTCCTCGTGCGCGCCCGCCTCGACTCGAATTCCCTGACTGCCTCCGTACGCGAGGTAGTCGCCCGTTCCGACCGAGCGATGCCCGTCTACGGCGTCGCCACAATGGAAACCCGGGTCGGCAATTCCATCTATACGGACCGCCTGCTCGCCACCCTCACCGCCGCTTTTGGCGTCCTCGCGCTGATCCTGACAGCGGTCGGTCTGTACGGCGTCATCGCCTACGTCGTCGGACGCCGCACATCTGAAATGGGCATTCGCATGGCGCTGGGAGCCACGGGCGGAAACATCGTGTCGATGGTTCTCCGCGAGGTCGGCCTCCTGGCGGCCATCGGCGCTTTTGCTGGCATCGCATGCGCGCTTGAAGCCATGTATGCCGTCCGCTCTCTTCTGTTCGGACTCGATGCGATCGACCCGTTCGTTCTCATCGCGACCGTCGTCGCTCTGGGTCTCGTCGCACTCCTCGCGGGCGCCGGACCCGCGCTCCGCGCGTCTCGAATCGAGCCTCTCGCTGCCCTTCGGCACGAATAGGGATTACACGCAGGCGTTTCAGCCGATATCGTCGTCGTCATCGTCGTCGTCCATGCCAACGGCAACGGCGTCCTCTTCGATCTCCAGTTCCGGCACATGCGCCTTTGCGAGCTGCTTGTTGACCGCCGGCACATCCGACGTCTGAATCGCCTTCCACTTCCGCATCAGGTCCGCCAGCGCTGCGCGCTTCTGAGCGATGGCGGCCGCTTCCTGAGTGGTCGGCGGAGCGTCAGCCGCCTGGAGCGACTGCATCAACCCCGCCAGCGTTGCGCTCACGCTCCCCATCGTGTCCGGACCGGTCTGCGCCGCGCCTCGACCGCCACCGCCACCGCGACCACCGCCGCCAGTGTTCCCCTGAATCGCCTGGACTTTCTGATCCAGTGACGCAAGCGCATCCGATGTTGCGCCGGCGCCCGCCTTCGTTCGGGCGTCGCGGAGCTTCTCCCGCAATTCGCGCATCTGCCCCATCGCGCTTGTCGCATCCAGCACATCGTTGTATACAGCCTTGGACAAGGTGAACTGCGCCGTCACATCGGTGTGCACTCGAGGATCGAGTTTCACAGTGACCGATTCGGTCAGAGTCTCGCCTCCCGCCGTCAGCCGAACCTTATAGATTCCCGGCGCCACCCACGGGGAATTCGCCGGGGGCGCCGTATTGCGGAAGATCGCCGCGATCGGCAATTGCGCGCGCCCTCGCGGCAAAGGCTGATAATGCAGATCCCACAGAAACCGGTGCAATCCCGCCGTATTCGAAAGTGTCCGCGGTGGGCGCACCCAATACGTCGGGACATTCAGCATCGGATCCGGCGGTTCCACAGGATCGTCGCTTGAGTAGTGGCGGATCACCTTTCCGGCTGAATCGAGAATCTCCAGCTTTACCGGGCCCGTAGCGGACGCATTCAGGTAATAATCAATCACCGCTCCGTCCGGAGGATTCGGCGCCGTCGCCTCATCCGGGGGCAGCGGCGTATCTGTATTCATGTCCCAGCGCACCCGTACGGCAGTTGCGGGCTTAAACAGAAACGCCTTTGCCGACGTGACTTTGTCGCTTATTTGCCGCAGCGGCGTGATGTCATCCAGAATCCAGAATCCTCGCCCATGCGTCGCGACGCAAAGATCGTCGTCTTTGACGATCAGATCGCGAACCGATGACGCGGGCATGTTCAGCCTGAGCGACTGCCAGTGATCGCCATCGTCGAACGACACATAGACCTCCCGCTCCGTCCCCGCGAACAGCAATCCCTTTTTCTTCGGGTCTTCGCGAACGACATCCACCGGCGCGCCGTCCGGAATCCCGCTCACGATTTCTGTCCACGTGTTGCCCCCGTCATGCGTGCGGTAAATGTGCGGCTTCATATCGTCCAGCCGCAGCGTGTTGATCGCCGCGTAGGCCGTTTGCAGATCGAAATGCCCCGCGTCGATAATCGAAACCTTCTGAAAGGGTCTCAGCTCATGCGGCGTGACATCCCGCCACGCCAATCCGCCGTTCGTTGTCGCCTGAATCAACCCATCGTCCGTACCCGCCCAGATGCGGTTAACGCTCAGCGGCGAGAGGCCCAGCGAATAAATCACGCCGCGCTGCGAAGGAGCCCCGCTCGGCTGGTCCTTGTACTTCCCAACGCTTGCCGGGACCTCCCACGTCTTGCGCGTCAGATCCGGACTGATCTGCTTCCACGAGTTCCCGCCATTCCGCGTCATCCAAAGCGTGTTCGCCGCAAAATACAACACATGCGGATCCGCTGGCGAGAACATGACGGGCTGCGTGCGCAGCGTCCGGAAATCCGATGTCCGAATCGGCTTCGGTGAAACGTTGCGAACCTGCCCCGTCCGCCGATCGTAAACGGTGATCTTGCCGCCGTAAACCAGATCGGGATTCAGCGGGTCTGGCGCCACATACCCGTATTCCTCCACACCCACCGGATGCCATTCGCGGAAAGTCACCTGCCCGTCGTCGCCCCGGCTCGACACGCACGCCGAACCGCTTTCCTGCTGCCCTCCGCACAGTCGGTAGGGAAATGCGTTGTCTGCGGTGACGTGGTACATCTGGGCGGTTGGCTGGTTGTACCAGGAACTCCACGTCTCGCCGCCGTTCACTGTGACCAGCGCTCCCTGGTCGCTCACCAGCAGAATCACCTGTGGATTATCGGGATTGATCCAGATATTCTGGTAATCGTCGCCGCCTGGGGCGCCCCGAATTCCCGTCCACGTCTTTCCGCCGTCGGTCGATTTCCAGGTCACCGTGCTCGTAACGTAAACGGTGTCCGAATTCTTCGGGTCTACGCCCGGCACCGGGAGATCTCCGCCGCCAATACGCCCGGCTGGCCGAGGATCCGTGGTGATTCGTGTCCAGTTCTCCCCCGCATCGTCGGAACGATAGATCCCCACGCTGCCCTGGTCGGCCACGGTCGCGTACAGTCGCTTCGAATCGCGGGGAGCGACACGAACATAGGCTTGGACGACGCTCGGCAAACCCTTGGTAAGTTGTTGCCAGGTCGTTCCCCCGTCGGTGGATTTGAAGATCCCGCCGGTTGTTCCGCTCCAGGCTGCGTTCTCCCAGGGGCCCTGCCTGCCCTCCCAAAGGCTCGCGTAGAGAATCCGGGGATTCGCCAGGTCCATCTCGATGTCCGACGCGCCGGTGTTCTCATCTTTAAAGAGCACTTTCTCAAATGACTGCCCGCCATTAGTTGACCGATACACGCCACGTTCGGCGTTTGGGCCGTAGGGATGCCCCAACACCGCCACGTACAGACGATTCGCATCGTTCGGATCCACAACAATGCGTGGAATCTGTTGCCCATCGCGAAGCCCCAGATGGGTCCAGGTCTTCCCCGCGTCTGTCGATTTGTAGATCCCGTCGCCCACCGAGAGATCCGGGCGCTGCAGTCCCTCCCCGCTGCCGACGTAAAGGATATTGGGGTTCGAGTTGGCGACGGCGATCGTCCCCACGGACCCGGTCGGCTGGCTGTCGAAGATGGGATGCCAGGTGCGTCCGTAGTCGGTCGTCTTGAAGACGCCGCCGTTGACGGCTGCTACATAAAAGACGTTCGGCTGTGACGGAACGCCCGAGAGAGCCTTCGTCCGGCCCCCGCGTAGAGGGCCGATCGTCCGCCATTTCAATTCCGAGAACAGAGCGGGATCGAATCCCGCAGCGGCGGCGAGCGAGCACACCGCCAAAAAAACGGGGAAGAGTTTGCGATATCTCACGGCTGAATGCCGAGAGTTTAGCGCATTAACGCCGGTAGATCACTCCGCCCTTCATTACGAACTGAACGCGCTCTAATACGGAAATGTCCTTCAGGGGATCACCTGGAACCGCAACGATATCTGCGAAAAATCCGGTCTTTATCTGCCCGATCTCATTTTTCCATCCCAGAAGCTCTGCCGCGTTGATCGTTCCGGCCTGAATCGCTCCCAGCGGCGTCATCCCGTTCTTCACCATCAGGGTGAACTCGCGCGCCTGCGTGCCGTGCGGAAAAGGCCCCACGTCCGATCCCATGGCAACTGGAACGCCCGCCGCGAGTTGTTTCTTAAATTCGGCGACATGAGCGGTAATCATGTCCCGCCTCATTTCTCCGGCAGCATGCTCCGCGAAATATTCCGAAATCGTGAATGTCGGCACGACGAAGATCCGTTTCTCGCGCATGATGCGCATCGTCTCTTCGCTGAGTTGATCGCCATGGTCAATGGAAACCACTCCCGCCCGAGCCGCGTAGAGCGTGCCAGGCTCTCCGGTCGCGTGTACCGCAACCGATTTCCCCACTCGCGCCGCCTCGGTCACCGCCGTCCTTAGTTCCGCCTCTGTGAACTGAAACGGAGTCGATAATGCGCCATTTACAAAACGATCGTGGCCAGTTTCATAGATTTTGATGAAATCCGCGCCTTCTTTGAATTGCTGACGAATTACAGTCACCAGTTCCGCGGCGCTGTTCGCCCAAGTCGCGTTCGGCAGTACATGCTGCTCCGGGTTGAAGTTGATGGCGTCCTCGTGCCCGCCCAGAATGTCGACTGCGTTTCCGCTGATGCGCAATCGAGGCCCCGGAATCTGGCCGAGATTAATCGCGTTCCGCACCGACGTATCGGCGGAGCCCGCGCCCTCCGTTCCCATATCGCGTTCCGCCGTGAACCCAGCCATCAGGTCGTCGCGCGCCGCCAATACAGCCCCGATCGTCCGCTGCGGCACGGATTCTTCCACGGTCTGCAGATCCTCCGCGCCCGGGTGCAGAAACAAATGCACGTGCGCATCGATCAATCCGGGGAGAAGGGTCTGATCACCGAGGTCGATGATTTCCGCTCCGGTCGGGTGATTTACTGATCGCCCAACTGCGGCAATTCTGGAACCTTCAATCAGAATTTCACCCGGCGCGGTCACCTGCCCGGTCGAAACATCGAGCAAGCGTGCGCTGCGCAATACGATGGTTTTCGGCGTCTGCTGCGCGAAGCTCAGGGCCGCTCCGCCGAATATTAGTCCGAAAACGCGCAGTAATTGCCACATCGGCGCGATATTAACACGGGATACGCATATCGTGGGTTCGATCGATCCTTCCGCAACCCCGGCGGGGGCCTCGCAAAGTCGTGAGTGTTACCGGCACAAGCTATTCGCCTAAGGGTGGATGCATGGTGGTTGTTCAAGACTCGGCGCAAGCACTCTGTCCGCGAATCTCAGCCCGACGACGGCTTCGGGAGCGGGCATCGCGACTGCGGCAGCCGCCCCACAGTCCAACCGCTTTTGGGTTTTAGGACTTCCCTTGCGGGCGTCTTCCTGTTCGCTCCTCGCGCTAAAATAGCGCGGTATGCTCACGAGAAGGCATTTCATCGCGAGTTCTGCGGCGCTTGCGGCCAATCTCTTCGCCGCGCCCAAAGACTCGAAAACGCCTGTCGCGGACCTCGAGAAATTGGGCGCGGTCGCGCTCAACGAAGCAAAGAAATACAAGGCAAGCTACTGCGATATCCGCATCGTCCGCCTGCGGGATCAGCGCGTCGGCCTTCGCCTGACACCCGAGCGCGGAACGGGCAAGACCCAGGCCGTCCCCACCGTCGCGGAGGACTCGAGCTTTGGATTTGGCGTTCGCGTCATTGTGAACGGAGCCTGGGGCTTTGCCTCCTCCCCCATCGTCACCAAAGAGGAAATCGCGCGCGTGACGGGCGAAGCTGTGATCATCGCGAAAGCCAACGCCACCATCCAGCCCAAACCAATCGAGCTTGCGCCCGTCAAAGCTTACCGCGATCGCTGGGAAACACCGCACGAGAAGGATCCGTTCGAAGTCCCCATGGCCGAAAAACTCGATCTTCTCCGCCGCGCCACTGAGACGGTCAAGAAGGATGCCAAGGTCTACGGCAGCACCGCGTCATTCAACGTGCGAAGCGAGGACAAATACTTCACCTCGACCGAAGGCTCCTCAATCCAGCAACTCATCCTTCAGATCTACGGCAACGTCGACGCAACCGCCATCGATCGTCAGGCCGGCATCTCGCGCACGCGCAACTACACCCCCACGCAGGCATCCGCCGGATGGGAGTACGTCCCGGAGATGAACCTCGAAGAGAACGCGGGTCGCATTCGCGACGAGGTGCTGGAACACCTTTCGGCGCCGCCCGTTAAGCCCGGCAAAAAGGACCTGATCCTGATGCCGAATCACCTGATGCTGACGATTCACGAGAGCGTCGCCCACCCCACCGAACTCGATCGCGCTCTCGGCTACGAAGCTAACTACGCCGGCACCAGCTACATCACGCTCGATAAAATCGGTAAGCGAATCGCCAGCGAGCACTGTACTTTCATCGGCGACCGAACCTCGCCCCGCGCGCTCGGTACCGTCGGTTACGACGACGACGGCGTCAAGACCTCACAGTTCACCATCATCGATCAGGGCATTTTCCGCAATTACCAAACTACCCGCGAACAGGCGCATCTCGTCGGAGACAAGGAATCCCACGGATGCAGTCAGGCTGATTCCTGGGCCACCGTCCCGTTCCAGCGCATGCCCAACGTCTGGCTCAAGCCCGGCCCCGCCGAAACCACACTCGAAAGTCTGATCTCCGGCATCGACGACGGCGTTCTCATCGATGGTCGCGGCAGCTACTCAATCGATCAGCAGCGTTATAACTTCCAGTTCGGCGGGGACGCCTTCTGGGAAATCAAAGGCGGCAAAAAAGGCAACATGATCTCGCGCGTCGCCTATCAGGGCCGCACGCCGGACTTCTGGCAGGCTTGCGACGGAACCGCCGGCCCCTCCTATTGGCGCCAGTTCGGTACCACGGGCGATGCCAAAGGCGAACCCACTCAGATCAACTCCATCAGCCACGGTTGCTCCCCTTCGCGCTTCCGCAACATCAACGTTCTTCTCACCGACTGACATGTTCACCAAAGACGAAGCTCAGAAACTCGGACAAAAGGTTCTCGGCTACTCGACCTTCCCGGAATGCCAGGTCACCGTCACCTCGATCGAAGAGGCCTACACTCGATTCGCGAATAACGGGATCACCACCGCCTCGCTCAGCATGCGCCGCAGTGTCTCCGTGGCCGTAACGCGAGATGGACGCACTGGTCAGTACGGCGTGGACGACCTGGATGACCCCTCGCTCAAAGAAGCCGTCCGCAAAGCCGAGGAACTCGCCGCCATCTCGCCGCCAAATCCCGAGCGAATGCCCGCCCTCGGCCCGCAGAAATATTCGTCAGTGAGCGATTTCGACGAGGCGACCGCTAACGCGCGCGCCCCGCAGATGATCCCGCACGTCAAAACGATCATCGATACCGCGACGAAGCGCAAACTCGTCGCCGCCGGCCTCATTGAACGCGCGCATCGCATCACCGCCATCACGAACAAATCCGGTCTTTTCGGATTCCACGAAGGCGCCGATTCGCAGCTCACCACCACTGTCCGCATGCCCGACGGCTCCAGTTCCGGATGGGCGGGACAACCCTCGCTCAAACTCTCGGAAATCGACAGCGCGAAACTCGGCGCCGCCGCGAGCGAAAAATGCGAGCGCTGGCGCAATCCGCAACGGCTCGACCCCGGTAACTACACCGTCGTATTGGAACCAACCGCTGCAGGTGACATCGTCCGCCTCATCACTTCAGGATTTTCCGCCCGCGCGACGGATGAAGGACGCACCTTCCTCAGCAAGCGTGGCGGCGGAACTTTTGTCGGCGAAAAGATGTTCCCTGAGTTCATCAGCCTCCGCAGCGATCCCTTCGATGGACGCCAGCCTTCGGCACCATGGGGTGGCGAACTCCTCCCAGCGAAAACGCTCGCCCTCATCGATAAGGGCGTTGTAACGAACCTCGAATACGACCGCTATTGGGCCTCGAAAACCGGCAAGGAACCGAATGGCGGGGGCGGCGGACGCGGCGGATTCGGTCAGGGCGGAAGCGCCCTCACGCTCGAAGGCGGCTCCGAATCCATCGAATCGCTGATCGCCTCAGTCGATCGCGGTCTCCTGATCACTCACTTCTGGTATATCCGAAACGTCAACCCCCAAACGCTTCAGCAAACCGGCCTTACACGCGACGGCGTCTTTCTGATCGAAAACGGCAAGATCGCAGCGCCCGTCATGAACTTCCGTTTCCTCGAAAGCCCCGTGCGCCTGCTCAAAAATACGAAGCGCCTGGGACCAGCGGTGCGGGTTCGCGGTCTGGAGGGAGGCATGATGGTGTCTCCGGCTCTGGTTGCGTTGGACTTTCCGCTGCCGTCGATATCGGACGCGATCTAAGCAGCATCCGCGCCGTCAGCACGCCCGCGATCGCAATCGGCGGAATCAGCAGAATCAGAATTCCCTTGTTCAGCGCATGTGATCGCGCGCCCTGCTGCGCCGCCGCCGTCCGGAAGCACATCACGCACTGAGCGATGATCCCCGCCGCGTTCATATCCCGTTCAGATCCGCATTGGCGAAATACAAACAAAACACCAGCACGATCCACCACAGATTCAGGAAATGCGAGTACATCGCCGCCGCCAGCGTGTCGCGCTTCTTCACATCCACCGCGACGCGCGTGAACCATCCGCAACAAAGCGCCGCCGCCAGCCAGTGGGTTCCCATCAACGCCAGATACGTGGCGCCGAACGGCGTCCGTGGCCCGAATTCTTCCAGATAGATTAACCGCACCCACTCTACAATCTCCAGAAACAGGAACACCAGCCAGCTTGTGATCGCGATGGCGATCCACCGCACTGCCGGTTCCGTATCCTCGAGCTTGGCGGCGTGCGCGGCGATCACCATTGTCACGCTGCCGCAAAGGCCGAACATCGTCATCGCCGCAACCATCAGCAGCGACGCGAAATGAAACGGCGTCGGCCAGGTCTGCGACGTGGTTCGCAAATAAAACATCGCGACTAGCAGCGCCACGAAGAACGCCAGATTCCCGGCGATGAACAATCCCGTAACGCGGCGCGTGCGCGTCTCAAAATACTCAGCTACCGCTTGATGCATCCCTAGGCCCAGTAAGCGAACAGTCCCATGATTCCGAGCCACAGCACATCGAGGAAGTGCCAGAATAACGCTGCCACGTCCACCCATGTGCGCCTTGAAGGCCCCAATTCATACCGCAGCGCCCGGAACTCCACGTAAATCACCGCCGCGAGCGCTCCCACAACGTGCGCGGCGTGCGCCCACGTCAATACGTAAAAGAATGCGCTGCTCGGGTTCCCCTGCAGGTAGAATCCCCGCGCTTCCAGCTGCTTCCACGCGACCGCCTGCCCCGCGAGAAACGCGGCGCCCATGATCGTGCCTGCCGTCCACAGCGTATTGAAGTACATCCGCTTGTTGCGCCGCAGCAGTCGCCGCGCGGTATCGATAACAATGCTGCTCAGGATCAGAACCGCTGTGTTCCACCACAGAATCCCCGGCAGAGGCAGCGTATGCCAGTCATTACTAAGTCCACGCCGTACCACCATCGCGCTCACCATGGCTCCGAAGGTCATCGTGCTCGCGCACATCAGCACCACAATGCCTGTTATGGAAGCGTTCCGGGTATTGCCGCGCTCGGGACCGCCGTGATCGTCGCCGCCGCCTCCACCGGTCGGAAGGTCGGGAACTGTGGGCGGAGGCGCGCCGATTCCAGACTGGGTCAGCGTTGCCAAATTTCAGTATCTCGCGTCCATTCCGGGCTTTCCGATTTCCACGGATTCGCCGGCGCGAGCTTTCCTCGCCTCATCGAATGGAACAGATTATAGAGAAAAATCGCCTGCGCCGCCGCCAGCGCGAATGCCGACCACGTGATCCACCGCTGTATCGGCATCAGCGGAGCCAGAAAATCGAACGTTGTGAAGTCCGCATATCGGCGCGGGCTGCCCGCAAATCCCGCAAAATGCATCGGACCAAACGTTGTGTACGAAAGCACAAACGTCAGGTAAAAATGGAGCTTTCCGAGACGTTCGTCCATCACGCGCCCGAACATCAGCGGGAACCAATAGGACGTCGCCGCGAAAATCCCGAACAGCGCCGCGATGCCCATGATCAGGTGGAAGTGCGCCACCACGAAGTACGTGTCGTGAAAATACGCGTCAAGCTGTGGCTGTCCTAAGACAATTCCCGACAGACCGCCCGTCACGAAGATCGAAACAAACCCCAGCGCGAACAGCATCGCCGTAGTGAACTCCAGCCCGCCGCCCCACGCCGTCGCGATCCAGTTGAACGTCTTCACGGCTGACGGAACGCCGATCGACATCGTCAGCGCCGAAAACGCGATTGCCGAGTAGGGATTCAGCCCGCTGATGAACATGTGATGTCCCCAAACCAGCAGCCCGAGAAACGCAATCGCGAATGTGGAAACGATCATCGCCGTGCGTCCGAAAACCGGTTTCCGCGCGAAATTCGAAATCACCTGCGAAATGATCCCCATCCCCGGCAAAATCGCGATGTAGACCTCCGGATGCCCGAAGAACCAGAACAGGTGTTGCCAAAGCAGCGGAGATCCGCCGCTGTGCGCGATCTTCGCGTCCGCTATCAGCAGTCCTTCCGGAACGAAAAAGCTCGTTCCCGCGAGCCGGTCAAGCAGAATCAGCAGTCCAGCCGCCAGCAGAACCGGGAACGACAGCAAGCTCAGAATCGCGGTTGCAAACCAGTTCCAGCATGTCAGCGGAATCTTCGATAGCGGCATCTCCGGCGCGCGCATGTCGATCACCGTCGCGATGATGTTGATCGCCGTCAGCATCGACGAAATCGAGAATGCTCCGATGCTGAAGAACCAAAGCGTCTGCCCCAGCCCTTCTCCCGGACCCGCAATCGCTCCCACCGCGCTCAGCGGCGGATATGCCGTCCATCCGGAGAGCGGCCCTCCATCCGCGACCAGGAACGACCCGATCAGAATGACGAAAGACGCGAGCGCGATCCAGAACGACAGCATATTGAGCCGCGGAAACGCCATGCCTTTCGCGCCGAGCTGCTCCGGCAACACAAGATTTGCGAACGCATTCATCGGAGCCAGCGTGAGCACGAAGAAAACCATCAACGTCCCATGCAGTGTGAGCAGCGAAAGGTAAAGCTCCGGCGTCATCACGCCGCCCACAGCCTTCACAGGCCAAAGCTTTTCGAACCATCCCACAGACGCATGCGGCCAAACCAGATGGAACCGCATCAGCAGCGACAGCGCCACGCCCGCCAGCACCGCCGCCAGCGAAAGAAAGAAATACTGGCGCGCGATCGTCCGGTGGTCGGTCGAGAATAACCTCATCGGCTGATGCGATCTTACTGCTTCCCCCAGTGAATGTCGGCGAACGCCAGATACTGATCCCAATCGAACGCGGTCAGGTCGTGCGCGCCCGCGCGTATGTGATATCCGATGTCGTGCATAATCGGTTGGTTCACCGGCGGCATCTGATTTGTCCCGAGCCCCTTCTTTCCCAAAAGCTCATACACTCGGCCCGCACTGACGGCGCTGAGAAACTCGCCTGCGGGGTCCGAATTCCGGTCCCCTTCCGCGCTCGCGATGTACAGCAGCCGTGGAGCGATCAGCGCGGCTAGCTCGTTCCCGTCCACCGGCAGCTTTTCCGGGTGCCCCGTGTACTGCTTGAAATTCGGACAGAACCAATTCGGAAACGCGGTATTCAGGTGCTCGATGCTCTCGCCCTCCCGGCGCGTCATCGGAGAGGCCCCGCCTTTCCCGGACTCGTTCGAAATCACCATCGCGAACCGCCCGTCCTGCGCCGCCGCCCATAGCGCCGCCTTTCCTAATCGCGAGTGCCCGATCACCGCCATGCGATCAGGGTCCACATTCCGGTCGTTCCGAAGATAATCCGCCATTCGGCTCAGTCCCCATGCCCACGCGCCGATCGCGCTCCACTTCTCCGGATCCGGAAACAAAGGCCGAATCCCGTGGCTCATTCCGTCCGCAAAGTCCGGCTCCAGATCGAAGTAGTACGCGGTCGCGACCCCATATCCGCGCGCGATAATCTTTTCGACTGGCCAACTCGCCGCCGCCGACCCATGCGTCCGGTCGTCCGGCGGCAGTTGAATCCACTTACCCGATCCGCCCGGGTCCTTCAGCCAAACGTCATTGCTCAAAATTCCCGGATCCGTGTTGACCGACTGGTTCCCACTAAAATTCAGCCCAACGAACACCGGAACGCGCCCGCCGGCTTTCGCTGGAAGATAAAGCAGTAGATGAAGTTGCGGCCCGCTGTCCAGCTCGGAAAAATAGAGCGTCACCTGCTTCCGGATTGCTTTCCCGCCGAGCGCCTTCGGGTCAACCACGACACGGCTCGTCCGTTGTGGAAGCTCCGTCGCCGGAGTCTTCCCGAACACCTGGTCTTCGAACAGCGCCAGAAGCTCCGGCCGCCGCCGTTCGTTCCAGGTCTTCGCATCTCTTACTTTTGATCCGTCCGAACACGTAAGAGGATCGGGCAGAGGAAGATTCGCCGGCGCCGCCATCGCCACAAGCGCGACATACGCCAGCGCCAGAAAACGCGCCACCGTCCCATTTTAAGTTCACGATTTCTGCGCCCGTTCCGGCTTCGCCGACGTCTCAAATAAGCGGTATTCTCAAATCGGAGTGCACTTCATACTTATGCGCAAACTCATACTGGTGGCACTATTTCTCACATTTGGAACCTTATGCTTCGCGCAGCGCGGCGGCGGACATGCGGGCGGTGGCGGCGGAGTCCGAATGGGCGGAGCGGGAGGCGCGGTTCGTGGTGGTGGTGGCGTGGCTTATGGCGGCGGGTACCGCGGCGGTGTCGCGTACGGCGGCGGCTACCGCGGAGGCGTAGCGTATGGCGGTGGGTATCACGGCGGCTATGGCTACGGCTACGGCCATTATGGTTATGGGCATTATGGTTATGGGCGTTACGGGTATGGCTATGGCGGTTATTACGGGTATCCGTATGTGTCGTTCGGATTCTCCAGCTATTGGCCGTATTACGGATACGGATATCCCTATCCGTACGCCTATGCCTACCCGTATCCCTATCCGGATCCTTATTACGGATATGCCGCCTACCCGTACCCGTATGCGTACTCAGCCCCGGCGGTGCCCGCGGTCTCTGTCGGCGTCGCGGTAGTCGGCGGAGGCTGGCATCACTTCGGCCACTAGCTTTGCTTTCGTGACACTCCCGGACGGCGAGGCGTCTAAAGTTCATGGCTTTTTCAGCTCAGGATCTTCGCTACGCCGTCCGGACACTTCTTCGTAGCCCCGGTTTCACCGCCGCAGCACTGCTGTCGCTGGGGCTCGGCATCGGAGCGAACACCGCGATCTTCACGCTGACAAACGCTGTCTTCCTGCATCCGCTGCCCGTCCGCGAACCCGGACGTGTTCTCGCGCTTTTCACCGTAGATCACGCCACCCAAACGACGGCCGCGAATCTCGCTCGCACTGCCATCTCACTACCCAATACGATCGATATCGCCCGCCAGAACGAGGTATTCTCCGGGGTGGCCGGTTTCATCCAGGCGGGCGCTACAGTCACCGGATTCGGCAGGCCCACACGCGAAAACGTCTTTGTCGTCAGTCCGAACTACTTTGACGTACTTGGTGTCCCCGCCGCCGTTGGCCGCACCTTCAATCCCTCCGACGCTATCGATGGTCCGCCCCGGCCCGAAGTGGTCCTGAGTCACGACCTCGCGCAGCGCCTCTACGGCTCGGACCCCCAAGCTGTCGGCAAAACCCTCGCTATCAATTCGATCTCCTATTCGGTCATAGGAGTGGCCCCGCCCGAATTCCGCGGCACCTTCTCAGTCGGACCGAATCAGCCGATGTGGATTCCCACCGCCATGCATTCCCGCGTCTTCAACGGACCCGTCGAGACGCTCTATAACGAACGCCGCTTTCGCATAGTGAACGTCGTCGCGCGCCTTCGTCCGAGCGTCGATGAGCAGCTCGCCGACGCGAACCTGCGAACCATCGCCGCCCGCCTGGAAGCGGCTTATCCCAAAGACAACCGCGGCAGAACATTCGAATCCGCACCTCTGGCGGAGGCCGCCCTGGGCTTCGCGCCCCGCGACCGAACTGTCAGCGCCACTCTTGCGTTGACCATCGCAGTCGCATTCATCCTGCTCATCGCCTGCGCGAACCTCGCAAACCTGTCTCTCGCCCGCGCCACGCGCCGTGCCCGTGAAATGGGAGTGCGTGTAGCGCTCGGGGCGGGGCGGGGAAGACTGGTCCGCCAACTGATCACCGAAGCCGGGCTGCTCGCCGCCGCGGGCGGTGTGCTGGGAATCGGGATCGGATGGGCTGGCGCTCGCCTGCTCTGGTCCCAGCGGCCGGGATTCCTCGCCAACGCACACGCGGACATCAGTCTCGATACGCGCGTCATCCTCTTCACGATCGCGCTCAGCGTCCTCAGTTGCCTCTTGTTCGGTCTCACTCCCGTGATCCGCGCCTCCGCCCCCGACCTCTCAAGACTCCTGAACTCCGTGGGGCGCGGTAACGTGCAGGGTGGCAGCCGCTCGCCGCTTCGCGCCGCCCTCGTCGTCGGCGAGATTGCGCTGGCCCTGGTCGCCCTCGTTGGAGCCGGTCTCTTCATCCGTTCCATGCGCCACGCCCAGAACATCGATCTCGGTTTCGAATCGAAGAACCTGTTTGTCGCGGGCATCAATCTCGGCGCGCTACAGATGAATCCGCAGCAGGGCCGCGAATTCATGCGCGCGCTTACCGAGAAGCTGAAATCCGTTCCCGGGGTTGCAGCCGCATCTGTGGCGGCCAACGCGCCCCTGCAGGGCGGACTGCTCCAGACCGCGCTTCGCGAAGGCGAAAACGTGGAATCGCACTCGGGTGTCCTGGCGCTCACGGAGCCAGTCACTCCCGGCTACCTCGACAGCATGCGCATCCCGATCCTCGAAGGTCGTGACTTCAACGCCTTCGATCGAGACCGGTCCACGCCGGTCATCGTGATTTCTCACGCCACTGCGAAGCGTTTCTGGCCTGGTCAACGCGCCATTGGGCGCCGCATGCATTTCGCGACCGACCACACCCAATATGAAGTCGTCGGCATCTCACGCGACTCAACCATCTTCAACATCGGCGAACAGCCCCAAATGGTCGTCTACATGCCATTCGATCAGGCCTATCAGCCAGCGGGAGTGGTATACGTCCGAACCGTGGGTGACCCATCGCGCATCGCAGCGCCGGTCGCAGCGGCGGTCCAGTCGCTCAATCCCGAATTGGCTCTGATCAACCCGGGAACCGTCCAGCAGGTCATAGGGCAGGCGCTCTGGCCGCCACGCATGGCCGCTGTCCTCTTCGGAATCTTCGGCCTGCTCGGTCTCCTGCTCGCGGTGATCGGCGTCTATGGCGTAATGGCGTACACCGTCCTCCAGCGGACCAGCGAAATCGGTATTCGGATGGCGGTTGGCGCCAAACCCTCATCGGTGATTCGCATGGTTCTCGGTCACAGCGCCAAACTCGCGCTTGCGGGAGTTCTTCTCGGAGCGCTCGGAGCCCTCGCCATCACCGGACCCGTTCGTTCTCTTCTGTTCGACGTCTCTCCAAACGATCCCGCAACGTTCCTCGGAGTTGCAGCGATCCTGGGCGCGACCGCTCTCATTGCTGGAGGAATTCCGGCATGGCGCGCTTCGCGCATCGACCCCGTCCTCGCGTTGCGGCAGGAATAACTTCGCTGACGACTTAAAACGAAATCGATGGCAGCCACGCGCCCGCGGGCTCGTTGTACAGCCCGACGCTCATCAGGGTCAAGGGCTGCACCACCCGCAGGCCGTTGCTGAGACACCATCGGAACAGAGCGCTGTTCCGCGTCGGAACCAGGATTCCCGGGCCGCCGAACGATTCCGCCGACGCAATCAGCGCCTGCAGATCCGGATTCGTCTCGGCTGTGGCGTGGCCGAAGAACGCCAGATCGGACGCATATCCCGTGAGGCGGCCTCCGCGCTCCACTACCGTCGCGGAACCTCTCTCAATCGCGCTCCTGAGATCCGCGCCCCGATCGAATCCGTGCACACGCTGCGCGAGCGTGTTGCACGCTTCCAGATCCGCCGCGACGGCCTTCCGCATGGAGCAGCCTGCAACGCTGCGCTCCCGCGTTCGCCCCTGCATGCAGGAAAGGGGCTCGCGCGCGTCGAATCCCAGATTCGTGTAAAGGGAGAGCGACCGGTTGTGGAACGCCGCCTGAACCAGGCGCACCCCGGCCGCGCTCCGCTCACGCGCGCGATCCATTACGGCCTCCATTAGTCTGCGGCCCACGCGGGAATTCTGAACGCTCGGGTCCACCGTAATCGGCCCCACGCCTGCGATCACTGCGCGCTCGTCCAGGCAATTGCTTCCCACGATCCGGCCCTCGATCTCCGCGACGACGCAGTAGCAACCCGGCGCCGACAACAACATCGAAATCGCCCCCGTCGCAGCCTCCGCCGACGGAAAATCGCAGGGAAACCCATGAGCGGCGCTGATAGCGGTAAACGCGTCGAAGCAAATTTTCCCGCATGCCTCCGCGTCTTCCGGATTCGCCTTGCGGATCGTCGCCTGATCTTGATATGCGTTGAAGGTATTTGTCATGGAACGTACGGCGCCCAGTCTATTACGAGAGCTATCGAGGCGCGCGTCTCGCATCAACCCGGCGACGTCATAATGTGGGTAGTGATCGCTCGGAGCGCTCCGCCGCTTTTCGGCTGTAATTCAGTGGATAGGGCGCCCAAGTTCAAATGTAATTCCATCGAAATATTAAAAATCAATTGGGATTATTTTTAAAGTCATTTTGTCCTTCTCGCGCCATCGCGTGAGATTTGATCCGACTGCCTAATTTATTTACAGCGCCCTCACAATTCGCGTACAAGCTCGATCGGCTTGGTCTCTAAGCTTGAACTAATCACTTCGGAGAGCGTTTTCAGGGGGCGCCCCCGAGGCTCGCGGTTGTCGTGTCGGCCGCAAAGCGGTCGGTATCCATCCGTTTTCCAGGCGCATTTCAGGTGTGATCAAGCTAATTGGAGAAATCTATGAATCGAACGCCAAATGGCTCGAAAATACGTACAGATCGACGGTCATTCATCTCGAAAGGACTGGCCACCGCCAGCGTCCTCGGGACGGCAAGCCTTCTGCAGTCGGATACGCCGCTTACCAAGGGCGACACTGACATTCTCAGTTTCCTCGCGGCGCTGGAAATCCTGGAAGCGGATTTCTGGACCCAGTACAACGAACTGGGCGGCATTCAGGACAGCCAGGTGCCTGGCGGTTCGGGCAGCCCCATCTACACCAAGAGACTGCAGGTCCTGGACTCGGACTTCTCCCAGTACATCCACGACAACACCGACGATGAGATAAGTCACCAGGCCTTTCTCAACGCATACCTCGCCTCCAAAGGAGCCGCCATGGTGAGCCTGGAGCCATTCCGTCTCTTAACGGGAAGCGCCGCCACGGGGGCTAGCGGCAAGCTGCGCCTCACCAACCTTATGCAGCTTACGCTCGACACTAGTTGGTGGACCCGCTATCGCAGCGGCAACCGCAACCCGGATCTCGATCCCACTTTCGTGTCTCCCCAAGCCATCGATGGCTTGAGTAAGGGAAAGTTTACGGCCATCCCGCGTACCGACGCCGATCTCACCCCGGAGCACCATATCCAGGCCATTGCCAATACCGCGGGTTTTCACATGGCGACAATCGAGCAGGGCGGCAGCAGTCTTTATCCATCTCTCGCCCAGCGAGTCACGAGCGTGGAGGTATTGCGGATTCTGTTGAGTATCGGACCAACGGAAACATCCCACTTCCAGACTTGGCACGACAAGGCCGGCAACGCGCCTCCGCTTACTGACCCTACCAACGGCCTCGTGTTTCCGAATCTCAACGCGCCTCCCTTCGGCGGCGAAACCTTTCAGACCAACCTGATCATGCCGGAGCCGTGCCCGTTCATCAGCCCCAGCCTGCCTGTCTGCTCCGTAATTCGCCCCACGAAAACGGAAGGAGCCGCAATGGGCGCGGTCAACTTCCTGACCGCGATGGGCCTCTTCAGCGGCCAGTCCGCCGGCTTCTTTACTTTGCTGCAGCAGTTGGCTGCGAACGCAGATGCCGCAACACGCGGCGGTATGTAACGCTGCTCGATCGGGCCGCTTCGGAGGAGCGGCCCGCAGTTCGTTCAGATCACCCGTGCGCCGCGTTCTTCAAGCAGCCCGCGCAGAATCGATCGATGACACCGGTCTTCGAGTTCGCAGTAACAACCCAGTGAGAAATTTGCGCTTGCCGATAATGCGGCCAGAAGGTCCAGTGTGCGGCTCGAGGCCGGTTCGCTCATTTGCTTTCGGAATTGGCGGACAAACGCTTTCCATTCGGATTCGGAGCGGCTTGTTTTCGCCTGCGCAATTAGTTCCGGCGTGGGGGCAAGCTCCGGGTACCAGACGTCATACCAATCATCTTTGGCGAAACGATCTTTGCTGACGCCCCGCGGAGGTCTGCGGACCGTGCCGATCCGCAGGCCTTCGTCAGACGCCCGCGGCGAGCCAAGTCTCACAATGCGGATCGGCAAAAGGCGGCTCCTTTCGTTGGCGAGAGGAGGCGGCTACATGGCCGGCCCCGTCCCGGCATTAAATTTACCCCGCGTTCTTGTACCCAAAAACCTCGACCGGCTCGATTGAGGGTGGCGACGAGAATAATTCCGGCGCCTTCGCCATCAGCGCCTGCCCGATCGGGCCGTTGAGGTGCTTCTGCCGTCCTTCTTCATCGTTGAAGGTGTCGAACACGCCAAAGGCGCTGTGGGACAGACGAAACGCGTACCAGTTGATCGTAGTGGGTTCCTTCCTGGCCATATCGAGGGCGCCTTCCAGAAATTTCGCCACCGCTTCTTCCTTGCCGGGTTTGGCTTCGAAACGAGCTAAAAATGCAAGCCTGTTCATACCATCTCCTTATTGATGGCTTCGCACGCAAAATGCGAAGTACATGGCCAATGTAACGGCGCCGGGAACATTTGGTCCATTGTCAGAAATGACAGTTTCGATATGGATCTGGCCATGAAGCTTGATATCGGAAGCGCTATCAAGTGATGTTGGAATAAGCCATGAAGATCGATGTGCTTAGTGTCAACGGCGTATTCGACACCGGCTTGGCGGCGGTGCTTGATGCCTTCGCTACGGCCAACGACCTCGCTGTAGCCCAGGGTCTTGCAACCGTCGCGTTCGACGTGACCCTGGTTGGTCTCCGCTGGCAAGTACGGACCAATCAGGGTTTCACCGTTTCGGTTTCACCTGCGAAAGGGCGCGCGCCGGGAGATTGGATGGTCGTCCCGGCAATCAGCGATAGAACCCCGCAGTCTTTAGCTGCGGCGCTTGCGAGGCCGGAAACGCAGACCGCCGCGCGCCTCCTGCGGCAATGGGCTGAGAATGGCGCGCGTATCGCAGCCGCATGCATCGGCACCTTTATCGCCGCTGAATCCGGCGTGCTTGACGGCGAGACTGCTACGACGACATGGTGGCTCGCCCCGTTCTTCCGCCAGCGTTATCCGCGGGTTCGCCTGGATGACAGGCCCATGCTTGTTCCCTCAGGTCGTGTGCTCACCGCCGGCGCCGCGCTCAGCCATATGGATATGGCATTGTGGCTGATCCGCCAGGTCAGCCCGCTGCTTGCCGAAACGACGGCTCGTTATCTGATTGTGGATTCACGCGCAAGCCAGTCGGCTTACGCGATGAGCGATCATCTCGCGCACGCCGATCCGATCGTCCAGAAATTTGAGCGTTGGTCGCGCGACCACCTTGCCGCCGGGTTCTCGCTTGATGAAGCCGCGCGCGCGGTCGGGGCGAGCAAGCGAACCCTTACTCGCCGCATCAATGAGGTAATGGGAAGAAGCCCGATCTCGTATCTCCAGGATCTGCGCGTCGAGCGCGCCGTACATCTGTTGCGAACTTCCAGTGATGACGTGGAGAAGATCGCCGCTGCGATAGGCTACGCGGATGGGGTAACGCTTCGTAACCTCCTTAGGCGAAGACTCGGCAAGGGCGTGCGCCAGATTCGTGGGGAGCGAATAACCCCCGCATCGAAATAACCGGCCGTGGGGAATGCCACGGCCGCGGGTTGCCATCGAAATCACTTTGAAGATAGAAGCCCAGGTTGAAGAAGCCCGGTCCATCGAAGATATTGCGACCGGAATTTCCGAACACGCCTGGGGCGGTCGGCTGCGCGAACGCCGTGGGATCGAACCACGGGTTACGGTATTGATCCCATGCAGGATTCTGCACGTCCGCCTTTACCTGATCCGCGGTTTGATTGTTACCGGGCGTATTCAGCGAATTGCCGTTAGCGCCAATCGTCAGCGGTGTTCCCGACATCAGAGTGAGGATCCCGTTCAGACCGAATTCGTGTCCGGGCGGTCTGCGTTTAAGCAACCATCCGAAAAATACGGCGTCGGTCCACGACGGGGAAGATATCTTCTGCATCTTAAATGCGCAAATCGATCTCAGGTAGAGAGCGGCGAAGCTCAGCAGATAGCAGCCTGATCGCTCCGCCGGGGACCGTTCCCTCTTCGCCATTCCGTCCGCCTGCGAACGCCTGCGTTCGCAAATGAACATAGCGGCGTTTGCCGAACCGCCAGGCCCTTTTTGCCTTCTGCAATATACGACCGGCGAGCCGCGTGCCCAGAACTTCCGATCGCCGAGGTCTAAACTTCGTAAAGGAGGATTGGGATGCCCGCGAACGCTGACACGTTCCTTCGCGATCTCAGACACGCCGCCCGCTCTCTGGCCCGCGCCAAAGGCCTGACCATCTCCGTCATTCTCACGCTCGCTTTGGGGATTGGCGCCAACACCGCCATGTTCAGCCTGGTGCGCGGAGTCCTGCTTCGGCCGCTCGTCAATCGGGATGAAAGCCGTCTCATCTACATCCATCAAAATCAGGACGGAGAAAACGTCGTATTCTCCGTTCCGGAAATTCAGGACATCCGGTCGCGCATGAAAACGCTGACCTCCTTTGGCGATTTCTCCGTCGTCGGCTTCACTCTCAACGGTCTCGGCGATCCTCGCTCCGTCCGGGCCGGCGTCGTCGGGGGATCCTATTTCCAGACGATGGGCCTGCGCCCCGTGCTTGGGCGCCTCCTCAATGAGAGCGATGATGGCCCGAAGGCGGCCGGCGCCGTTGTGCTGACCTATCGCTTCTGGGCTACGAGCCTGAATCGCGACCCCGCCGTCCTCGGCAAGACCGTCCGCCTCGGCTCATTCGTAGACACGCGGAGCGCCCAGGTTGTCGGCGTCCTCGAGCCATGCGTCCCTTACCCGCAGGACACCGAGATCATCGCCAACATCGTCACCAGTGCGCATCATCTGTCGGCGACCATGGTCACCGGTCGCATCCACCGCATGACCGACCTGTTCGCCCGACTTGCGCCCGGCTCGGACCTCCCGCAGGCCCGCGCGGAACTGGAGTCGGTCTATCAGGCCATGAAGCACGATCATCCGGAGGCCTATCCCTCGCGCTCAAATTTCACGATCGGCGCCTCGCTCCTCCGTGACCAGCTCACATCCGACGCCCGCACCATCCTGCTTGTGCTCATGGCGGCGTCAATTCTGGTTTTCGTGATCGCCTGTTCCAATGTCGCGAACCTGATCCTCGCCCGAACCGTGCGCCGCGCCAATGAACTTTCGGTGCGCGCCTCCCTGGGCGCCACAGCTCTTGACCTGCGCCGCGTGCTTTTGGCCGAAAGTCTCCTGCTTAGCGCCGCGGGCGCAATATTGGGAGTCCTGGCCGCCGGTCCGCTCGTGGACATTCTTTCCCGCTATGCATCCCGGTTTTCGGTTCGGGCGGTCGATCTCACTGTCGATCCCGCGATGCTTTGGCTCGGCGCGGGTCTCGCTGTGCTTGCCGCGGCTCTTCTTGCGTTTGTTCCCCGTCTGCCGTCATCCCAGGGCGACCACGGGTACAGCCTTGCTGGCGGAAGTCCGCGTGTCACGGGAGCGGCCAACCGCAAGCTGAAGGTGTTCGCGGTCGTTCAGGTCGCCGCCTGCTTCGTCCTCGTTGCTGCCTCCGCCGCCACCGTGAAGACGCTGCTTTCCCTCCAGGCTGCGCGCTCTTCCTTTGAGACCCGCCAGGTGCTCGCCGTAGACGTGCCGGTGCTGCATGAGCAGAGAACGCCTGTTCAGATTGTGAATTACTACCGCGAAATCGCCCGCCAGGTCCAGGCTCTCCCCGGCGTTCTGGGCGTCGCCGTTACCGATGTCGTCCCGCTGCGCGATCGCACCTACGCGATGGAATTCGCGGTGGACGGTCACCATCCGGCTTCTGGCGAAATTTCGCCGCGCGCATCCCTTCAGGTCATCTCCCCCCATTTGTTCGCCACGCTGGGCTTGCCCGTGATCGAGGGACGCGACTTTAACGACGCGGATCGCGAAGGCTCCGAAAATGTTGCTATCGTCAGCCAAAGCCTGGCTGACAAAATGTTCCCCGGAAGGAGCGCTCTGGGCCACTATCTGACATGGACCGATCCCCTCTTTCAGTTCTTTCCTGGTTTTAACGCAGTGTCGCGGCGCATTGTCGGCATCGTTCCCGATATAGATCCGAACGATATCGTCGCCCGCCCGACCGTGACGATTTATCACCCCTTTGATCAGGACCGGACCTCTGTAGGCGGACGCCTGCTCGTTCATGTGTCCACCGATCCGTACGCTCTGGTTCAGCCGATCACCCGGATCATACGCGCTCTTTACGCCGACCAGCCCGTTGAGCGCGCCCGCACGCTCGCCGATATCCGCACCGAGGTCCTCTCAAACGAGCGCGTCAATGCCGTCGTGTCCGGCATATTCGCCGCCGTCGCCCTGCTGATCGCCATCGTGGGCGTGGCCGGTGTGCTCCTGTTCTCAGTAAGCGGACGGACGCGCGAATTCGGAATTCGCCTCGCGGTTGGGTCGGCCCCTCGCCATCTGCTCCTGCGGGTAGTCACGGAAGGCGCTGTGATGGCATTGGCGGGAGTCGCTCTGGGACTTGCCGCTGGTTATGGCTTGGGCCGAGTGGCAGGCAGCTTTCTGGGCGATCTGAAAATGCCGGGCCCCCTTGTAATCGTCGGTTCCTCCGCCATATTGCTGATCGCCGCCGTCACGGCATCGGCGCTTCCTGCTCTAAGGGCGTCCCGTACCGATGTGATCCAGGCGCTGCGCTCCGAATGAGCAAATTCGCCATAAGACATGCGTAAACCCGAACGACGGTTTCGCAAAACGGCAAGGTGTAATACTGCGCTACTTTAGTGCGCTGCAACATTGGATGCTGGTCCCTTCACGCTCCGGATCGTCAGGACAAGCGGAATCATTGCGACCGTCACCCACCCTATGACCACAAAGCAATCCATAAAAGCCAGGAAGAGGCTTTGACGCGCCATCTGGTTATAAACGACGCCCAGCACTCCCGCGCTCGCGTCAGCCTTCGTGAAGCCATGCTGCATGAGATATCCCGTCACCGTGTGACTCATCTGCTGCAAAACCTGCGAGCCGGAATCGAGGTGTGAAACCAAATTCGACTGATGGAAATCCTGCCTTCGCGCCGTCGCGGTGGTGACGAACGCAATTCCGAAGCTTCCACCCCAGTTTCGGAACAGATTTGTCAGGCTTGACGCCTTGTTGTTCTGATCGGGCCGCAACTGCGAGTAAGCAACGATGTTGACCGGCACGAGAAAGAGCCCATATCCAACCGCCTGCAGCATCCGCTCCCAGCGGTAGTGCGATGCATTCGTGGCCAGATTCATCGAGCTGTAGACGAACATTGCCAGGGCGACAGTTGACATGCTTGCGAACAACAGGATCTTAGGGGAAACCAACTTGCGCTGCAGCAGTTGGGCCGATACCGGCGCGAGTAGCGTGATCACAAGCGCGCCTGGCCCGAGCACCAGACCGGCGTCGATCGCGCGATAACCATAGAGTGTCTGCAGCATCTGCGGAATCAGATTGGTTGTTCCGAAAAGACCGATGCCGAATACGAAGAGCAATGTAACCGCGATAGCGAAATTGCGGCTTTTCAAAAGACTGAAATCGATGATGGGGTCTTTGGCGTAAAGTTCCCAGACGATAGTCGCGATCCAGCCGAAAACCGCCACGACGATCATCGTCGTAATGAAGCGATCGTTAAACCAGTCGTCGATCTGTCCGCGATCGAGAGCGATTTCGAGCGCCGCGGAGGCGAGCGTGATGAGCGTTATGCCGAGGCCGTCGATACTGAGTCTGCCCTGTCGTTTGGCCGCCAGTCGCTCTGCGGTAAACGCTTCCGGATCACGGATCAGCTTGTTCGAAAGCCAGAGCGACAGGATACCGACCGGAACATTGATGAAGAAGATCCAGCGCCAGTTGTAGTTGTCTGTGATCCAGCCGCCAAGCACCGGTCCGACCGCGGGGGCGGTCACGATGACCACGGTGTAGAGTGCGAAGGCCGCGGCGCGTTTCGCAGGTGGAAGCGTATCGACCAGAATGGCCTGTGCGACCGGAGCCAGGCCGCCGCCGCCGACACCCTGGATAATTCGCGCAATGAGCATCACATTCAGGCTGGGAGCGATGCCGCACAGCAGCGATGCTCCAGTGAACATGACAATGCACAGCAGGTAGTAAGCCTTACGGCCCATCATTCTGCTTAACCACGCGCTCATAGGCAGAACGATGGCGTTCGCCACCAGGTACGTGGTCAGGATCCAGGTAACCTCGTCGTAGCTGCGTCCGAGGCCTCCACCGATATACGGGAGCGCCACGTTGGCGATCGAGGTGTCGAGCAGTTCCATGAACGCCGCAATCGTTACGGTGATGGCTACGAACCAGGGATTGACTGGGCGTGCTGTCTGATTCGGCATGACTTCCTCCGGATTACGGGTTCGTTAGTTCACACGGACCCTGGCTTCGATTGACATGCCCGGCCGCAGTTCATGGTTCGGGTCCTGTCCCTGTTCGATATGTACCCGCACCGGAAAGCGCTGGACGATCTTTACGTAGTTGCCGGTCGCGTTCTCAGGAGGAAACAGACTGAACAGAGGGCCGGATGCGCCCGCCATATCTTCCACCACGCCGCGATAATCACGGTCAAAGCTATCGGCATGCAGCGTCACCGCCTGTCCCGGACGCATGTGATGAAGTTGCGTCTCTTTGAAGTTGGCGGTGATCCAGATATCATCCACCGGCACGACTGTTAACAGCGTCTGGCCGGGTTGCACGCGATGCCCGAGTTCAACCGTCTTGTGGCCGACCACGCCACCCACAGGCGCGTATATCTTTGTGTAACTCAGGTTGAGTTCGGCGGCGTGCACTTCGGCGAGGGCCTGCTCGATCGCTCCCTCGGCCGTCGCGCTGTTTTCTCGCGCATTCTGCAATTGTTCCGGAGCAGTTCGGGCGCTGGCGATCTGAGCCTCGCGCTGGGCGACGAGACTGTGCGCTTGCGCGACCTTCCGCTCACCGGCCGCGATCGTCGCAAGATCCGTTTCCACGGCCTGCGCCGCTGCGATGGACTCTGTTTCGCGCGCGTCGTACGCGGATCTCGATATTTCGCGCTTCTCGACCAGAGCTTGGTATCGTACGCGATCCCGCTCGGCTCTGCCGGCAATCGCCTGATCCTGTTCAAGCCGATGGCGCGCCCCTGCGAGATCGGCTTCGGCGGTTTCCACCGCCTCGGCCGCTTCCTGTCGCGCGGCTTCGGCGGAACGCAGCTGGCTGAATGCCGCCGCGTTGGTGATGGGAACCTCCAGTCGGGCTCCCCGCGCCTGCGCCTGGCGTACCTTTAGATTCGCTTTGGCGCGTTCGAGGGTAACTTCAAAGTCGCGCGCATCGAGTTGGAGCAGCAGGTCGCCCGCTTTCACCGAGTGGTTATTCTCGACGTTGGGATTGACCCAAACGACGGTGCCTTCAAGTCGCGTGCTCAATGCGGCGAAATGGCCATCCACCTGAGCGTCATCAGTGGTTTCGTAGTGGCGGGAATCAAGCCACAGCATTGTGCCGGCTATGGCCGCGCCGATGAGGACGATCGCGCCCACTCCCCGAGCGATCCACTTCGGTCGGATCGCCACGCCGGATTCATTGTCGGATTTCGTGATGCTCGGTGTTTCGTGCAGTTCGGTCACGGTGGTGGTTGACATGGTTCTATCTCCTCATTGCTTGGATCTGTTATTCGCTAAAAAACGTTGCCAGCCGCGTCTCGGCAGCGCCGAGAGCGCGCGCCAGAGAGACTTTTGCGACGTTGAATGAGAACAGGCTGGCGATGTAGTTCTCGTCGGCGTTCACAACCGCCTCACGCGCCTGCACCACTTCGAGAGAATTCGTCACGCCGTTGGCATAGCGATCCTGAGCCTGCGTCAGCGCGCGTTCTGCAAGGGTCTTGTTACCCTGTGCGACCTTCACGGCAGTCTCGGAAGCCTGAACGTCCAGTCGGGCGACCCGGGCGTCATATGCGATCCGGCCCTCAAGGTCTCGGAACTCTGCCTGCCGCTGGGCGAGACGCGCTTCGGCTTCACGGACGTCGGAACGGATGCGTCCGCCGGTGAACAACGGGACGGAAACGCCTGCCGACACCGAGTAGACCTGGTTGTAATTTCCAGGATTCATTCCACCGGCGCCGTACGAGGCGCCGAGCGAAATCGAAGGCAGCCTTTGGGCAGCCGCGCTCTTCACATCAAGTTGAGCCGCCGATACCGATACCCGGGCGCTTTCCAAATCGAACCTGTTTTGTTTCGCGCTGTCTTCCGGAAGCGGGGCGTAGCTGTATTCATGCGCGGGCGTCCACTTCTGTTCCAGCGGAACGCCGGCGATGCGATCCAGAGTCAGTTTGTCTTTTTCCAGATCGTTTTCTGCGTCGGTGACCCTCTGTTCTGCGGAGTGCAGTTCTACCGAAGCTCGAATACTGTCGATTTCAGGCGCGACTTCCGCTTCGAATTCGTGTGCGACCTGGGCCTGAAATTCGCGCGCCGAATCCAGCGCAGCGCGGGCGGTCGCCAGCCGCGCCTCGCTCGAGACCACCTGGAAATAGGCCGTGCCTACAGCCAGAACGACCACATCGCGCGAATCACGCGTACTCAGGGCCGAAGCCGCCTCAGCCGCGCGCCTAGCCTTGTAGTTCGCGATCAGCGCGGGATCATACGCGGCATACTGAAGGGCGATCCGGCCCTCCGAGTACCCGAATGCTCCGGTGGTTGGTGGAAGATGGAAGCCCGCCTGAGAGGGAACTTTGATGCCAATCGAAGAGAGGCTGATCTGTTCATAGCTCTGCTCCGCCCGGGCCGTGATTTGCGGCAACAATGCGGAGAAGGCGCGTGCGCGCTCGGCCTGTACGGCGGCATCGGCCTGTTTGCTTTCCACCAGACCGAGATTGAATTCGAGGCCGCGCTGGATCGCATCGTGGAGAGTCAGCCTGATCTCGCCGGGTATCAGCTTTCCGTCGGGAACGCTGCCGAGGTAGGGATTCAACGACTGCGTGGCGAGGGCGCTGGGATTCGTGCTGCCTGCCGCTGGATTGATCGGGTGCGGCGTGGCGATGGCGTAACTCAACGGGTCCTGACCGAAAAGGGCCGCAGAACCGGCCACCACTAACAAACCGATAAGAGCGAATCGAAACATGGCTTATGCCTCCTGGGCTTGAGTTGAAGGAGCGGGGTTGAGTGACGCCAACGGCCAATCGGTGGCGATCGCCTCGAGTAAATTGCCGATGACGAGCCCCGATCCGCGCAGGTTCGATCCGCTGCAGCGGATCAGCGCAAGCAGGTACTCGCCGGCCTGGTCAACGTGCCCTACCTCGCTGAGGTCGACCGAGAGGGCGCGCCCTTTGAGAGAGCGATGCGCCTCGCGCCATACATTGAGGAATTCGCAGACCCAAACACCCGTGAGATCGCCCGCGAGGGTCAGGGTAATTCGTTGATCTGAGTCCTGAGTGCTGATTCTGAGCATGGCGTCGCCGTTAAGAAGGCAGTCGCCAGGCCAATACTCATGTCGCTGATTTTACAAGTGGTTAGAGATATTTGAAGACGAAGTGGCAACGATTTGGCTGGCAGCGGGCTACCATGTGGCAACCGGCTGACACTTCATCATTGCGATGACAAGGACGGGCGTTCGATACCGAGCTTGCTCATTCGGAACCGCAGCGTCGAGCGATTCATTCCAAGCCGTGCCGCGGCGCCGTTGGCTCCAGCCAGCACCCAGTTTGTTTCTTTGAGAACGGCGAGAATGTGCGCGCGCTCGGCGTCAGCGAGTGTCTGCGAAGTTTCGTTAACGCGCGGCGGCGCCACTCGCGCTTTCAGCTCCTCAACAGGAACCTGCAACACCGATCCCGAGGACAGAATCACCGCGCGTTCGATCAGATTCTGCAACTCACGAATGTTCCCGGGCCACAGGTAACGCTGAAGCGCGTTCATAGTTTCGGCGGGTACCGAGTCGATCGTGCGGTTCATACGCCGCGCGAACTGGTGCGCGAAATGGCGCACCAGCAGCGGAACATCTTCCGGCCTTTCGCGCAAAGGGGGCACGTGGATCGGGAAGACATTCAGGCGGTAGTAAAGATCGGCGCGAAACGCCTGCTTCTCGACCATCGCATTCAAATCCCGGTTCGTTGCGGCGATGAGCCGCGCATCGCTGCGCAGCGTGCGCGAACTGCCAAGCCGCTCGAACTCACGCTCCTGTAGAACGCGCAGTAGTTTGGGTTGAAGTTCCAGGGGAACCTCGCCGATCTCGTCCAGAAAAATGGTGCCGCGATTGGCTAGTTCGAAGCGTCCAATCCGCTGCGCGACTGCGCCGGTGAATGCGCCCTTTTCGTGGCCGAAGAGCTCACTCTCCAGAAGGCCTGTGGGAATCGCCGCGCAGTTGAGTTTCACGAAGGTCCCCGATCGCCGGGCGCTCAGATCATGGATAGCCCGGGCGATCAGCTCTTTACCACTTCCGGTCTCACCATAAATGAGAACGCTCGAATCGGTGGGGGCGACCGTTTCGACCTGTTTGAGAACCCGCCTCAACGCCGGACTGTTTCCAACGATTTCAGAAAAATTGAACTCTCCCCGAATCTCGTCTTCCAGGTACAGTTTTTCCTGCGCCAGCTGATCTTTCAGTTCCGAAATCTTCTGATACGCCATCGCATTGTCGACCGCGATCGCGACCTGGATGGCGACGGCGTCGAGAATCTCGCCCACATCGTCCCTAAATCGGCCTGCTTCGCGCCAACCGGCTGTCATCACTCCCAGAGCCCGGTCCTGATGAACCAGAGGACAAAAGCAGGCTTCCGTAATCCCTTCGGCCTCCGCCCTGGCATATAGGATCGGATCGAGTTCGCGGTTATCCCGAACCAACCGCCGCCGGCGGGTTCGATAAACCTGCCCCACTACCGAGGTCTCGATCGACAGCCGGGCGCCTTCCTGAAAGACCCCGCGACTGCCCGGGAAGTCCAGGGCGAATGCCTGCATGTTTCCTGAGTCATGGTCCGGCACGGAAATGATGACGAAGTCGCAGCCGAGCGTCGACCTCAGTACCCGCGTAATCGAGCGAAGGAGTGGCCGCAGTTCGAGGTTTGACGCAATTTCGTTATTGATCTTGAGAATCAGCTCGGCTTGCGCCTGGCGTTTTCGAAGGCTGTGAGTCGCGACGATTGCGGCGATCTGTTCGGCAATGGCAGTGAGTAGCTGCGTCTCTTCTTCGTTGAAGGGGTTCGATTGAGCACGCTCGATACACAACGTTCCGTCAGTCGTTCCGCCGCCTGCGAGATTGACGACGAAGCGAAACGCTGAAGAGGCGGGCGCGGGATCTTCGCGGGAAATCCTGAGACTGTCGAACCGAATCAGAGGCCGAAGCAAATCCGGAAGTACCGCAATAAGCTCATCGAAGCTCGGGCTTGCTCGAAGCGAGTGCAGTACATGAAAGAGAGATTGCGCAGACGGCGAAGCCAATCAAGGTCATTCTAGCGGTTGAGGCGGGCTGAATCGGCGTATGCTGAGCGGCCGGATTCACCGGCCGCGCCATAGGCAACGGCCCAACGGCCGCGCGTGAATCGCGCATCGAATTTGGTGGAATCGAACCGAATTCATTGGATACGGACAAGGATTTCTTGCATTTACCCGATCGGGCGAGTAATATTCAGGGGAGCCTCAGATGCCCGATCCGATTCATTTCGACGATCATGTCGCGATTGCGCGAACTGGACAGGAAGAACTCGCGTCTTTCAAGACCGTCGCGTTGACGCGCAGGCAAATTGCGCTGGCAAAAAAAAGGTCATAAGGTGCGCCGCCCAACGCTGAGCGGGGTCGAACGCCACTGAGTTCCGTTCGATGCGAGAGACGATCGCAGCCGAGAACGTATACGACATCGTTGCGGTGGGTGGCGGACCCGCCGGGGCGGCGGCCGCATTGTCGGCGCTGCGGCTTCGGCCTGGGCTGCGGGTCGCGATCGTTGAGCCCTCGACGCGCGAAGATTGGCGGGCAGGCGAGAGCCTGGCGCCGGGATGCCAGGAAATCCTGAGAGGGCTCGATTGCTGGGAGCGGTTTCGGGCGGAGTTTCAGGAGTCGCCGGGCACGTGCGCGGCGTGGGGCGCAGCGACCCCGTACGAGAACGATTTTCTTTTTTCGACCCGGGGGAGTGGCTGGCATGTGGAGCGCGCCCGTTTCGACGCGATGATGCGTGCGGCGGCGCATGAGGCCGGAGCTGAAGTGCTGGTCGGGCGCCGGCTCAGGGGGATGGATCGGGACGAAGCGGGATTTCGATTGCGCCTGGGTGAGTCGGCGCAAGACGAATTTACCGTTTGGGCAAGGTTCGCGATCGATGCGACAGGTCGGCGGGCGAATCTGGCGGCGCGCTGTGGCTCGCGGGTTCTGGCCGACGATCGGCTCGTTGGGGTTTGCGGAACGTTGGCTGCGGCGAATTGCGAAGCGACAACGCTGGTTGAGGCGCAGCCGGACGGCTGGTGGTATTCGTCGCCTGCGCCGGGCGGACGGGCCATTGTAGCGTGGATGAGCGACGCGGATTTGATACGCCGCGACCGAATGTGCGACGCGGAGCAATGGAGGGACGCGCTCGAGAGAACGGCGTGGACACGCGAGCGCGTGAACGCCAGAGATCTGCGAGAACTGCGCGTCTGGACCGCGAATTCTCAAAGGCTGAGCCGGGTGCGGGGCGACGGCTGGGTGGCGGCGGGAGAGGCGGCGACGGCATACGATCCGCTCTCTTCGTGCGGAATTCTGAAGGCGCTGCGGTCGGGAAAGGTGGCGGCATTCGTGGCCATCGATGCGCTCGAGGGTCGCGACACGAGCCCACGATACGAAAGGCTGGTTGCGGCGGAGTACGCGGGGTATCGCGAGACGCGGCGGAAGTTCTATGGGCAGGAGCAACGATGGCCGGACTCGCCGTTCTGGCGGCGGCGAAACGGGAAAGATGCGACATGGCAAACGATGAACAACTGAATCCCGATGGGAGCCGGTATGAAACCGGCGGGAGCCGGTATGAAAAAGTGCTGCAGATTCTCGACCGCGCGAACGGCGAGAGCAAGGCGACGTACGGCGGGCTCGGCGTTCGATTTTGGCGAGCGCTGGATCTCTCGGCCCTGAAAGAGGCGCGCATCGAAGATATTCGTCTGATCGCGCCGGAAGCCCCGAAGACCCACTCGTGCTGTTCGCCGAAAGCCGATGTGGCGCCGGAGCTGTCTCGCGCCGAGCGGTCGGGATTAATTCTCGGGTTGCGCGGACAGACCCCGTTCGACGGTGCGCGTTTTCCGCGACTGATGTGGGGCGCAAGCGCGGTGAGCGAAGACGAAATCGAATTCATCGCAGAGTGGATCAATGACGGGCTGCCGGAGGCAGAAAGCGGCGCGGAAGTGGGGAAGATCGAAGTAGCGCCGGGGCCGATCACTATCGCGCGCGAAGGATATGAGGAGGTTGAGGATTCACCGAATCGGTACAAATTTCAGCACGGCGAACTGAAGCAGCGAATGAATATCGACTGCCTGGAACCGCCGCAGCTTGCGCGGCTGCGGTGCGCGTTTCGCGAACTCTACGATCTGAACAGTTGGCCGCAGGACATCCGCAGCTATAACAATCTGGCGCTGATTCATCAGAACCACTGCCAGCATGGGTGGGAGCGGTTTCTGCCGTGGCACCGCGTGTATCTGTACGAGTTCGAGCAGGCGCTGCAGGATCATTGTCCGGAAGTGACGATGCCGTACTGGGACTGGGTGATGCCGGAATATCCGAAGAAACCGATTCCGGACGCGATGAAGATGTTTCTGACGGAGGATTCGCTGGCGTTTCTGGGGTCGCGTCAGCCGAAGATTCCGACGAATTTATTGAAGAAGCTGGACGACATGGTCGCGAAGACCTACGCGACGCTGAGCGACTTCTTCGCGGACGTGGCGAGCCGGATCGGGAAGGAGTACACAGTGGACCGCCACCGCGAACGTTTTATCGACGCGCTGCTCGATTCGAATCCCCTGTGGTACCCGCTGCGGTATCCGGGCCAGTTCGGCAAATCGACGATCAACGACACGATTCACTATCACTATCCGAGCGCAGACGATATCGCGCAGATTATGAGCCTCCGGACTTTTCGGGACTTCGGGGGCGGGAGCCTTTACAACGACGCATTCGGGTTTCTCGATCAGAATCCGCACAACACGCTGCACATCTGGACGGGAGGATTGAATCCGGTGACGGCCAGCGCGTCGATGGAAGACCGGAACAAGGCTGTCAATCTGAACAACCGGAAGTTTCACCAGCGAAGCGACATGTATCGGGAGCAGCCGTCCGGCGACATGATGAGCAATCTGACGGCTTCTTACGATCCGATCTTCTGGCCCGTGCACGCGAATGTGGACCGGCTGTGGTCGGAGTGGCAGGCGATTCATCCGGATGCGCAGCCGGCGGATCTGGATTCGGCGCTGAGTCCCTGGACATACACGATCCGGGACACGCTGGATATGAGCCGGTTCGGGTATGAATACGTGAAGAGTTCGCACGTGCTTCCGGTGGGGCTGGGGTCGCCCGTGGGACGGTTTGTGTCCAAGCCGCTGGCGGTTCCGGAAGCGGTGCGCGCTGGGTTCCGTCAGGCGGAAGTGAGGCTGCATCGCGTGCCGCAGTTGCCGCGTTCGTGCTTCGTGCGGGTATTTCTGAACATGCCGGAGGCCAATGCGCAGACTTCGCTGAAGGACGAACATTACGGCGGATATCTGGCGATCTTCGGCCATGGGGAATGTTACGGAGGACCGGGGCATTGCGATCTGCCGCCGGCGCGACCGCGCCCGTACGACGTGAGGGGCCGGCATCACAACACCCCCCGGAACCATCGCATCAACGTGACGGCGTGCGCGCGGCGGCTGATCGAGAAGGGCGCGAAGGAGCTGACGATCACGCTGGTGGCGATCGGGGCGGATTACGCGGAAGAGCGCGAGTTGCTGCGGCTCGAAGGCGTGTCGTTGAACTTTCTTGACTGAACCGAGAGAACTGAACCAAAAGAACTGAACCAAGAGAAGCGAAATGAGCGAAACAGCCGTCCCCCCTGTTTATCGGATTCATCCCGCGATTGGAGTCGCGCGGCTGGGCAACAGTCCCAGGGAGTTCTGCATTTCACCGGAAAAGCCGGCAGGCTTGCCGATAGAGTGCGACGCGTCGGGTAACGCTTACATGACGCCGGATGGAACGCAGGAGCGGGCCATCACGAGATTCAAGGACGCCGAAGGGCGGATCAAACGACAGGCGGCGCGCTTCCGGATCTATGTATACGACGAGAAGAATCCGGAGGGGCGTTCGCTGGAACTGGGCGACCCGGTGGAAGGCGGCGGCAATCACGGGACGCTCGTCGATATCCAGTGGCGGGTTTATCTCGCGAACAAAAAGGCAGTGTCGTATCAGTTCGACGCCTTGAGCGGCGAGAACGGATACGGCGCGAAGCATGCGTTGCGCAACTCTGATATCACAGACGAGAACGAACGGCAGCAACTGATTATCGATCCGGGCCCGCGATTCGTGGACGCGACGACGCGTCGTCGAGCGGAGTTCAGCCGGACGGGCAGCGGGACATATGCGCCGACGTTTCCGCCGGAGAATCTTCAGCCGCACGCGATCGACACGCTGGGAGAAATCCTGACGGACGACAAGGGACATCTGCTGGTGCTGGGCGGCCACGGAAATTCGGGAACATCGAAGCACGGTTTTGGACATCCGCGGATCGATACGTACGCGAACAACGATGGGTGGTTCGATGACACGTCGGACGGTCCGGTGATGGCGCGGCTGGTGATGTTTTCGCAGGAAGTTGGACGCGTGCGGTTTATCGACGTCGAATATCCGGCGTGGGTGCTGGCGGCGTATCCGCGGTATTGCCCGGAGATTCTCGACATGATCACGCTGGAGGACGTGGCCCAGGACGTGGCGATTCGCGAGTTCGCCGCGCGCCCCGATCTGTACGGCCCGGCGGGATCGTTCGGGAATCCGAAGCATATCGATCCGAAGGATCTTCCGGCGCTGACGTACTGGAAAGCGGGACGTCTGGAGTGGAACAGCGCGTATCGACCGTGGTTTTACCGCGACATCTGGCCGATTCTGTTTCGTCCGGACGAGATGAATTTCGTTACGAACGTGCTGCAGCAATCGAATTTTCCGCATAACCAGACCAACCGCGGAAATTTCGATCCCGAGATTCTTTCGCTGCCGCCATTCGTTCCGCCGGCGGCGGAGCGGAGTCATCAGGCGGCGTCCGTCGAGAAGAACCGGTCGGGCGAGTTGCTGATCGAGGCGCTGGATCCGGCGCTGATGACGATCGAAGACAAGATGCAGCAGCGAACGGTATCTGCTGAGCCGGACTGTGAGGGGCTGCTCGCGGGGTTGATTCATAAGGGCAAAGAGCGCGCGGAAATCCGGGATGCGGCGAAAGAATTCGCTGCGGCGATGGTTCCGGAGAGCGAGAGGGAACCCGTGGCCTATTTGCGGGCGTGGGTGGACGCGTATGAGCGCGGGCAGTCCGGACAGGCGGACGATCCGATCCGGCGGCGGTACGAAAAAGCGGCCGCGGCGTTCGCGGAACGTCTGGCGAAAGTGCTGGAGTCGTTGAGCCCGGGCAAAGCGGATGAGAAGCACGCGGGCGCGGCAGAGGAGGAAGCGACCTCTGATGTGGCGCTTTTCAAGGCGAAGCGTGGCGACGATGAACCTGCGCTGCGGGATAACGACGCCCTGGGAATAGTGGAAGCAGTTCAGCGTTACGCGAAAATGTTCCGCACCGGCAAGCTTCTCGAGGATCAGTTCGCGCGCGACACGGAGGTGTGCCGGCGCGATCCTTACGGAGCCAACAGGCGTTTCCTGCATGATCTCTTGCGAAAACCTGGCGAGGAGAACGAGTTTCGGCTGCAGGGAAGGCCGAACAGCCGCGTGCATAATCTACCGCTGATGCCGCTGCTGTGTGGAGACAATCCGCTGAGCAATGAGCTGCCGTCGAAGTTCTTGCGCCTAACGGATTATCAGCTCTTTCTGATTCGGCAGTGGTCGCGAGGCCTGTTTTACAACGAGATTCTCGAAGGCTGGGTCGACAAGAAGGACATCGTCGTCTTTCGTCCGTACGCGAACTGGGTGAATCGGACCGGGCGCGACCTCGATCGGGCGGTGCTCATGAATATGCTGGGCGGGGCGTTCTGTCCGGGTGCGGAGGTGAACTGGGTGATTCGCAATCCGGCGATTTACCTGGAGCCGTTCCGTCTGAAGGCGGACCCGGATTTCTCCAGCTTCCGGCAGACGGCGGCGAACGCAAACCAGAACAGCCGCGCGCTCGCGATTCCGGAAAGCGATTATGCGTCGTACGTGGAAGATGATCTGAGCCAGGGCAGCGACTTTGAGACGGGACTGCAGCCGGGCGATCTGACGAAATACATGTCGCAGCCCTGGCAGTCGGATTTCAACGAATGCACGACGCAGCCGATCGATATTACCTACGACCTCTGGAACAAGATTGATCCCGACAGCGACAACGATCCGGTGATGAGGCTCCAGCAGCAGGTTTGGGAGACGTTGTGGTGGCCCGCGCACAGGCCGCTGCAGGCGTGGGAAGCCACGATGGTGAATGGGAGTCCTGTGTACCGGTTTATTGAGTGGGCTCGGGGAGTTCCTGGAACGAACGCGGGCGATCTGAAGATGGTGACGGAGTGGTGGAAGCTCGGATTTGTCGTGCGGAATCCGTATGTGCCGGCGGCGGAACTGGACCAGCCCTGGAGCGACGTGGGGCCGGTGTCGACGAAGTACATCAGCGTGGAACGAGACAGAGAGGAGTAAGCATGAAGGGGAATCCGTTTGTTGGCGCCTGGTCCTATCGAAGCTTTTTGAACGATCCGAATCTGTCCGTTCCGGCTGATGGCGGCGATCCGAATATTCAGCCGCTGTTGTTCGGGTATGGGACGATCGTCATCGAAAACCACCCGGACACCGAACTGCTTACGGGGACGATCGGAGGCGGCGGTTGGTCGTTAGCGCTGCACGGTTCGCGGACGTATGGATATCCGTCGCAGGTACGGTTTCAGGGAAAAGGGATCGTAGGCGGCGCCGAGTGGATCTATGACTACATCGGCTGGCTGGTTCCGGTGTGGCCGAACAGCACGGAGTCGCTGCAGACAGCGGCGATCGTGGGGTCGGTGACCCGGACGATTCCGCATCCGGCGTCAGATGGGAAGAGCGTGAAGCCAGCCGGAGTGGTGGCATCGTTCTACGCCGTTCGGGCGAAATAGGCGGCGTCGTGGAAAATCGCTGAGCGCTTCTAAAGGCGCGTTGCGATGAGCAGATCGCGCGGCGCGTTTAGTCGGATGAGGCGCTCCCGGCGAAAGCCGCTGGCGTCGAGAAGTTCCGCATACTCGGCTTCGGTTCGTTCTCTCGCGCCGGGCTCGCACAGTACCAGCATGTGAAGCGACATCAGCGTCGCGAAGCGCGTTCCGGTTCCATCGGGCTCCAGGACGCTCTCGGTGATCAGGACCATTCCGCCCGCGGGGAGCGCCGCATGGCAATGGCGAAGAATCTGGCGGCAGTGTTCGTTGTTCCAGTTGTGAAGTACCCAGCTCAGCGAAATCGTGTCGGCGCCTCCCGGATAGGGACCTTCAAAGAGGTCGGCGGGCTGGGAACGGAAACGGTCATTCAAGCCCGCCGCAGCGATCGCTTCATCCGCGAGGGCGCATACGGGAGGCAGGTCCATCACGATTCCCCGCAGGTTCGGATATCTCTTTCCCGCCTCGATAACAGGCCACCCGGTCCACCGGCGACATCGGGAATGCATCGGTGCTGCGTAAAGTCGAAAGTTTCCGCCAGCAGCTTGCCCTGCGGAATGCTGTATGCGCGCATCACGCCGCAGAAGCGGCGTAGTGCGTCGGCGTCTCTATATAGGTTGGCGAACGTCTCTTGCTGGGTGAACCCGAAAGTCTCCTGCCACCGCGGCGAGTTCTCCCGAACGGCGTTCTCGAGGCTTCCCCAGATCGGATAGAATAGTTTCCCCCACACGAGAAGCGTGGCAAGCGGCGCGGGCGCAGAGGACGTCAGATGATCCGCCAATCCGCTGTTTGAATACTGCTCGCCATCTCGGGTCAGAAGGCCAAGCCTCTCCAGGCAGATGAGCAGACGCTCCCCGGCGCCGGCGTGAAAGCCCAGCCGCGCCGCCAGATTTCCCACGGTGGCGGGGCCGTTCGAAAGCGCTTCGAAGATGCCCAGGCTACAACCCGCAAAGAACATCTGCGACTCGCAGTAGCGCGTCACCAACTCATTGAGGTGGTTCAGGGCGTCCAGCGGCTCCGTAAGTCCTGCGGCGGCGAATCCAGTGGCCATGGCGGAACTCCTTTGGGCGATGGTATGACAGTCACCCGCGGCAGCGCAATGAAAATCGTCCGCGTGCCCGGAGCTCTTATCGCTTCGCCGCTGCGATTGCCGCCGGAGCGCGCCGTTCGAGCGTGACGCTCTTGGTCGCAATCCTGGCCGAGGCGGTCTGCGGTGAGCCCGCGGCCCAGAATAGCGCGACCATTCCCCAGGGTTCGTCAAACGAAGTTTTGCTCGTCCGCGCCACCGACGCCAGCTTTTTCTGCAACGCGTCGCGCTTGCTCTGGAATGTCACATCTTTCGCGAGGAGTGCCGGATCGCGATCTCCTACGAACGCCTTCATGTCACGAACGAGCGCGCCGGCATCCGTCATCGCGTTGGCCCAGTCGGTGATCACGATGAAATCGTGAATCAGAAGCTGCACGCGCATGTCGGAAGTACTCAGGCCAATCAACGGCCCCAGATTGACGTTTGCCCCGATCTTGCCTGCCTGTTGCCAAAGCGGATCGCTAAGAATCCGCGACCGCAATTGATCATTCGGTTGATTCGCGGGGTCCAGCAATGCCCTCATCGCGCGCCGGCCAATGTCGAGGTAATAGTCAAGAGTTCGGGGAGCGTCACCGTCGGAGAACAGCGTCCGGCAGTCCGCATCTCCGAACGCCGTGCGCAACACGCAGGAAGACGGCCCGCCTCCCGCAAACCCGTTCACGGCCGCCTGCTTTTCCCGGTCGGTCATCAGGTTTAACGCGACGAACCACCGGAGGTAGTCTTCCAGAATCGGCGCCTTGGTGTTCTGATTCAGCGCGAAGTGTGACTGTTCACACGCCATGCTCGGCGGAGAGATGGCCCGCCCCGCGCGGTAGGTGGTGGTGATCAGAACCGAATCGAACATCGCCTTGCGCAGCGCCTCATGCCGATCCATTGGCGCCGTCATCGCCGAGATCCGCTGTCCGCTGACAGTCTCTTTGATCGTCACGTCGCCGGTTGCCTCATCGGTCAGGATTTCGCTGCTCAGGATGAGTTCGCTGATGCTGATGAAGTTGAGGATTCCCAGAAGATTGAGCTTGAGCGTCGCGCCACGCTTGCGCGTTGCGGTCAGCACGCTGTTGAGCATTCGGATGCCGGGCGCAATCTTGCCGCCTTCCTCCACGCCATCCTCCATTTGCGTCAGGAGGTGAAAATCTCCACGCAGGGCACTGCGCACAGCTTGGATACCAGCTGGGTCGAGGCGCTCCAGTTGGATCTCGTACTGGAACGCGGCCTGATCGTCCGAAAGCGCCGTCAAAGCCTCATTGACCGATACCTGAACGCTGTGGCTCATCCCCTGACGGAACGCATTGGTAAGAGCGCCGGCTTCATCGGGCGTCAGGCCAGCGACTAGTTCGGCGCCAGCTCCCGGTTTTCCGCTGACAGCTCCGAGGATCTTCGGTAGCAGATCGTCACCATTCCGCGTTACTGTCACGCCTGCCGACGCCGAGAAGTCCACGCTGAAAGCTCTTCCTTTTTCTCGAAACACGCTCAGTTCGACTGTCGCGGCGTCTTTGCGCAATACGCGCACTTGGTAAGCCCCGCTGATGCTGAAACTGGCCGACAAGCCTGCAATCGCGCCGGCCTGAACGGAAACGGCTCCTGCTTTGAGCGGGAGGTTCACGGACGCCAGAGGGTTCGGCGCAATGCTCACTGCTATGCCGCCGGAAACCGTTATGCTGCCACTGCCCGAGACGGTGGCGACATCGTTCGTCTCAAGCAAAGCAAGATCTGAGATGTCGTTCGGGATCGTGAAATCCGAAAGGGTCTGTGAAAGCGCCCCGCCGAGTGTGGGCTCGCCTGCGCCGAGGCCGAACGCTTTATAGAACCCCAGGCTGATCGCGCTGTTTTTCTCGATCCCCCATGAAAAATCGCCGCTTGATCCGATTCCGGCCGCATCGAGCGAGCCGCCGAAGACGATTCCCAGATATCCTGTCCCTGCCGGGACTTTGGCTGTACCGAGAAACGGATCGCTGTCCAGGAGGCCAGAGCCCGCGTTGGCGTTCGCGTGGATCGCGGCATCTATCTCCGGCCTGATCGACACTATCGGCGTGGCGTCGCCAAGCTGGAAGGTGTGCGCTGCGTGCGCCTTGAACGTAATCGCCTGGTGGGCCGCTTGTCCGAGTGGTGAATCCTTGAGCTTTAAGAAGTCGGGAAATACCGCAAGATGCAGCAGTTCACTCTTGAGGTATTTCACTAATGAAGAAGGGTGGGCCAGGTCCAGCTTGATCCCGTCTATTGGTTTTCCGACGTCGTCTGTGATCTGAATATCGGCCATGGAAACATCCCCTCCGCGCGTAGTGCGCAATCCCTCAATCTTAGTGCAGGGGCCATGGAAATCGATGATTTATCGCGATTTGGGTGATAGAATCGCAACCGAATCATGCGCTTTTTGGTGGGATTCCTGGTTTTATCCGCCGCAATGGCGGAAGACGCAGTCCCAAGCTATTCCCGCGATGTCAGGCCCTTGCTCCAGCGGACTTGTCAGGGCTGCCACCAGCCGAACCTGAAGAGCGGCGGACTCGATCTCACCACCTTCGAAGCTTTCTCCAAAGGCGGTGGGCGCGGCCCAGCGTTCAAGCCCGGAAGCCCTGACGAAAGCCTCATCCTGAAGTACGTCAAGGGCGACGCGCAACCGCGCATGCCGTTGGGCGCTGCTTCGCTGACGGATGAGCAGATCTCCGCGATTTCCAAATGGATTTCCGCAGGAGCGAAGGATGATACGCCCGCCGAGGCTAAGGATTCGATCTCTCTTGACCACCCGCCGGTTTACGATCAGCCGCCGGTCATCAGCGCGCTCGCTTTCTCGGCGGACGGAAAGACCTTGGCGGTGTCGGGTTATCGCGAAGTTCTTCTGGATTCCGTCGATGGAGGACCCCCTCAGAAGCGCCTCGTCGGGCTCGCCGAGCGCCTGAACGGAATCGCATTTTCTCCGGATGGCAAAACGCTCGTCGCGGCGGGCGGAACTCCTGCCCGTTTTGGAGAAGTCCAGATCTGGGACCTCAGCGGGCCGAAACTGATCCGCTCGAGCATGATCACAGGCGACACGCTGTTCGGCCTATCGATTTCAGGCAATGGAAAAGAAATCGCGATCGGCGCGGCGGATAACACCGTGCGCCTGATCGACCCTTCCTCGGGCAAAGAATTACAGAAAATCGGCGCTCACGAGAATTGGGTTCTTGGAACGGTCTTCGGCGTGGACAGCAAACGAGTGGTTTCGGTCGGACGAGATCGCGCGGCGAAACTGAGCGACGCGACGTCCGGCGCGTTCCTGGAAAACATCAATGCGCTCAAAGGCGAACTTGCTGCGGTTGCGAGAGATCCCAAAAAGGACGTGATCGTTATCGGCGGCGAAGAACGCATTCCCTACATTTATCTATTGGATCGCCCGAAGCTGATGAAAACCGGCGAAGACGCGACGCTTGTTCGCAAGCTTCCGAGACAGAATGGCCCGATCTCCGCCCTCGCCTGGTCGCCTGATGAAGGCAAGATCGCCGTAGGTGGTTTATCCCCTCAAGTGAACATCTACAATCCTGAGACCGCCGCTCTGATCGCGTCGTGCAAGACTGCGCAGGGTATATATGCGTTAGCCTTCAGCCCCGACAGTTCCCGGCTCGCGATGGGCGGGTTTGATGGACATGTGCGCATCTGCAATCCCGCGACCGGCGAAGTCGTTCGCGACTTCGTGCCTGTACCCCTGACCGGTGCCGCAGTTGCTGCGGCGGAAGGCGGGACACGATGATCCGATCACTGGCTTTAGGTTTCTGCATCGGCGCCACGGTGTTTGCCGCCGGCCCTCCGGTATTGACGGACGTGCAGCCGCGTGGCGCACAAATCGGCAAGACCCTGACGCTCACGTTCACCGGGCGAAACCTGTCCGAAAATACTCAAATCGTCACAACGCTGCCCGCCGCGCTCACGCCGCTCACTCCTGTCAAAGACCAGGTTCCGTTCCTGGTCGAACTTAAACCCGATGCCACGCCGGGTGTTTACCCGGTTCGCATACGAACCGCCGGCGGCATCTCGAACATCCTCTTCGTCACGCTCGGCGAATTTCCGGAAATCGATGAGGAAGAGTCAACTCCCAACGCCGTCGAGCACTCAAACGACACGACTGCAACGGCGCAGATTCTGAAATCGACGCCAGTTGTTGTGAACGGCCGGTTGGTCGGAGCGGATCGCGACCTCTATCGAATAGATGCGAAGGCAGGCGAAAGACTCGTCTTTGAAGTGGAAGCGCGCCGCTGCGGTTCCGCGATCGACCCGTCCCTGACCTTGCTCGACGCGAACGGCGCCGAAATCGCCCGCAACGAAGATGCGCCGGGAGCTGGCGTCGACGCGCGCATCGATTACACGTTCACTCGCGCGGGCCATTATTTCGTGCAGGTCCACGATGCCAGGTTCAGCAAGCAGGATCAGAACTTCTATCGCCTGAAGATCGGCTCGTTCGCGTATCCCGAATCCGTGTTTCCACTCGGCGGCCGCCGCGGCGAAACCGTGGATCTGGAATTCGCGGCCAAAGGCGTCGCGTCACCGGTTCGCGCGAAGGTGAAGCTTCCCACCGAAGGCGACTTTACGATGGTCTCGATGCCCGGTTCACCCGAACTCCCGTTTCGCTTTGCTCTGAGCGACGCTCCGGAGTTGCGGGGTCCGCTGTCCGATCCTCTGCCTTTACCGGTTGTCGTGAACAACAGAATTTCTCAGCCCGGTCAAATCGACCGTTACAAGCTCCACGTCACGCCCGGCGAGTCGCTGCTCTTCGAGTTGCAGTCCCGCGAACTCGAGACATCCTTGCTCGATGCCCTGATCACGATCTTCGACGCAAAAGGCAAGAAGCTCGCCTCCGCCGGCGACGTTCCGCCTCCCATCGACGTCTTCTCGCTCCAGACCGGCAACCGCACCAGCAACGATCCGTACCTGAACTTCAAAGCGCCTCCCGATGTCTCCGAAATTACAGTGACGGTGGAAGACATCGCGCAGCGCGGCGGCCCGAACTTCAGTTACCGCATGGCGGTGCGCCGCCAGGCCGAAGATTACCAACTCACTGCGACGCCCGCATATATAAATGTTCCGCGTGGCGGCACCATTCTGGTTTCGGTCAATACCGACCGCCGCGGCTACGACGGCCCGATTCAGGCTTCCATTGAGGGACTCCCCAAAGGCTGGACGGCGGCGGGCGGTTACATTCCGACCGAATCCGTCGACTCGACCGGAGCGCGTTCCTTCAGTCGCCGCGGCATCCTCACCATAACCGCCGGGCCCGATGCCGAGCTTCCTCAATCCGATCTGATCGTCGTCGGGACCGCGAAAATGAGTGACGGCTCCGTTCTTACCCGCCGCGCGCAGGGCTCGGGAGCGATCATCGACGTCTCGAGCGGCACGGGCCTTCCCGACCCCGCGTCCAGCGATCGTCAGAAACCGTTCACCGCTCCCTGGCTCGGCATGGCGATGCCTGCCGCACTTGCCGAAGATCCGCCCGCGGTTATTGAAGTAAAGGCGATCGGCAGAACGCCAATGGAGCAGGGCGACGCCTACAACTTCGAATGGAACATCGTCAGCCGGGACAAGAGTCTGGCCATGCCCACATCCGTCAGCGCCGACCCGCCCGGCGCTCGCGACATTCGCATCATTAATATGAAGCCCGCGTCGAAAGGCGCGCCAACGGGAACGTTCACGATTACCACGACAAAGGAAACCACCCCGGCGAAATACGATCTCGCCATCTCGGCTAACCTGATGATCGATGGTCAGCGGCGGACCATTGTGTCCCGCGCGATTCCGTTCGAAGTTCTGCAAGGAGGAACAAGTGAAAACTCACCTAAGAGTTCTGCTGACGGCCGCTAGCGCGGCGCTGGGCGTAGCAACCGCGGCCGAGCAGGTCACATTCCTCCGGGATGTCGAGCCCATTCTGAATAAGGTTGGGTGCACTTCGGGCACGTGCCATGGCGCCGCGAAAGGCAAGGCGGGTTTTAAGCTGTCGCTGAGAGGGTACGATCCCGAGTTCGACTACCAGGCGCTGCTCTACGACCTTTCCGGCCGACGGTTCAATCGGTCCGACCCCGCGCACAGCCTGATGCTCGCCAAGCCTACCCAACAGGTTCCGCACGGCGGCGGACTTCGTTTTGAGCCCGGCTCGGCGTATTACCAGACCATCTTTAACTGGATTGCTCAGGGAGTGCCTTTCGGCGATCCGGCGAAAGACAAGGTCGATCACATTGAGATGAAGCCCGCGGACGTCGAGTTCGCGAAGCCCGGGCTTGAACAACAGATTAAGGTGATCTCCCACTACCTCGACGGCGGCGTTCGCGATGTGACGAAAGAAGCCGTGATCGCGAGCAACATCCCCGACACCGCGGACGTTAATGCCGACGCAATGGTCAAGGGCGCGCGCATCGGCGAGGCTACCATGCTGGTGCGGTATGAGGGGAAGTTCGGAACCGTCCCGGTAACGGTCCTGAATCCGAAGCCCGGCTTCGTGTGGAAACCTCTTCCGCAAAACAATTACATCGACAGCCTGATCGACGCGAAGCTGAAGCGGCTGAAGATTCAGCCTACGCCGGAAATCGATGACGCGGACTTTCTGCGCCGCGCATCCGAAGACCTCACCGGAATGTTGCCAACCCCGCAGGAGATTCGTGCGTTCGTCGCCGATCGGACCCCGTCGCGCGCCAAGCGCGCTCAGATGATCGAGACGTTAATGGCTCGCCCTGCGTTCGTAGACCATTGGACCCTGAAGTGGGGCGACCTGCTGCAGGTGAACCGGAAGTACCTCGGCGACAAAGGCGCATGGGAGTTTCGCCTTTGGATTCGCGACTCCATCGCACGTAATAAACCGTACGATCAGTTCGTTCGCGAGTTGTTGACAAGCCGGGGAAGCTCCGATGAGAATCCGGCGGCGAACTATTACCGCGTCACCCGCGAGCCCAAGCCCACCATGGAAAAGACCACCCAAGTCTTTCTCGGTGTCCGCATGGTCTGCACTCAATGCCACGACCATCCATTCGAGCGCTGGACGCAGAACCAGTATTACGAGATGACATCGTTCTTCTCCACGGTTGGCCTGCGCCCCGGCTTCGAGAGCGGCGAGGAGATCGTTTTCGACAAGCGCGACGACTTCGACGTTCACCATCCGAAAGACGATCGCGTGATGAAGCCGAAGTTCCTCGTTGCGGCGACCACGGCAAGCATTGCTCCCACGCCACTCCCCGACGGGACCAACCGTCGCCAGGCATTCGCCGAGTGGATCACGTCGAAGGACAATCCTTTCTTCGCGAAATCTATGGCGAACCGGATGTGGAGCTACTTCCTGGGTAAGGGGATCATCGATCCCGTTGACGATATTCGCGCCTCCAATCCGCCCGTGAACGAGCCGCTGCTGGATGCGCTGACCAAGGATTTCAAAGACCATAATTACGATCTCAGGCATCTGATTTCGGTCATCGTGAACTCCCGGACTTATCAGGCAGGCATCGAGACGAACGAGTGGAACGCCGCGGACAACGTCAACTTCTCCCACGCCTTCCCGAGGCGCCTGAACGCGGAGCAACTGATGGATGCCTTGACGCTCGCCACCGGCGTGCGTCCCGAGTTTCCCGAGGTTCCTCCGGATACCACCGCCGAGGAGTTTCCCGATCCGCACGTAGGCAAAGACGGCTTCCTGGATCTGTTCGGCCGGCCGCTGCGCGAATCCGCGTGCGAATGCGAGCGCAAAACCGATCTCAGTCTGCCTCAGGCGCTGAACCTCATTAATGGCAAAACGATCTCGGATGCCGTCGCAGATCCGCACGGCCGAATCGCAAAGGCGATCATCGCCGGGGAGCCCGACCGTCAACTCATCGAGGAAATCTATCTCGCGACGCTCAGCCGCATGCCCACGCCTACCGAGCTCGACAGCGGATTGACCTATCTGCGAAAGGGCAACGGCAGGGCTTCTCGCGCGCAGGACCTGCTTTGGGCTTTGGTCAATAGTAAGGCGTTTCTCTACAACCGGTAATCAGGAGTGAACCGATGCTGACGATTCCAGGAAAAGCCTGCATGACATGCGAAGGGCCGACGCGGCGGGAGCTGCTGCGCGCCGGTTCCATCGGGCTGTTCGGCCTGAATCTGGCCAACTTCTTTCAATGGCAGAAGGCGCAGGCCGCGGTGACGAACAAACTGGCGGGAAGCCGCGGGTACGAGAGCGCGAAGTCGGTGATCATGGTCTTCCTGCAGGGTGGCCCGAGTCACATCGACATCTGGGATCCCAAGCCTGATGCCTCCGCGAACATCCGCGGCGAATTCAAGCCAATCAAGACCAAAATCCCAGGCACCCAAATCAGCGAGACGATGCCCATGATGGCTCAGGCCCTCGACAAATGCACGCTGATCCGGTCGATGGGCTACACGCCGAACGGACTTTTCAATCACACCGCGGCGATCTACCAGATGCTGACCGGCTATCCGCCTGACAAGGTATCGCCCTCCGGGCAACTCGAACCACCGAATGGCGCCGACTTTCCGACGGCCGGCAGTCATGTTTCGAAGCTGAAGCCTCCCACGCAGCCGGTGCTGCCATTCGTCGAAATGCCGCGCCCGTTACAGGAATCGGGCGTCATCGGCAAGGGCGGCGCGGCGGGCTTCCTGGGCAAGGCCTACGATCCGTACCGCCTGTATCAGGATCCGAATAAGCCCATTCAGCTTGACGATCTGACGCTGCGCAAAGAAGTTCCTCCGGAGCGTCTGAAGGATCGGTTCGCGCTTCTGAAGGGAATCAACGGTTCGATGCCCGATCTCGAGAAAGCGCTGAACGATTACGCGATCGACGAATACTACGGCAAGGCGTATGATCTGGTTCTTTCCGGTAAGGCTCGTGATGCGTTCGATCTGACTAAGGAGCCGGACAGCGTTCGTGAGCGCTATGGGCGCACCACGTTCGGCCAGGGTCTTCTCCTCTCGCGGCGGCTAATCGAAGCGGGAACGCGGTTCGTGCAGATGAACTGGCCAGCGGTGGCGAACGGCAATCCCGAAGTGGATTCCTGGGATACGCACGCGGCGAATTTCGGTCCGTTGAAGAACATTCACTGTCCGATCCTCGACCGAGGGCTTTCGGCGCTGCTCGAAGACATGTCACAGCGCGGTCTGTTGAAGGACACGCTGGTCGTCGCCATCGGGGAGTTTGGTCGCTCGCCCCGCATCGGCGTCAGCACGTCGGGCAACTCGAACGCTCCCGATGGACGCGACCACTGGCCTTACTGCTACAGCGCGATTGTCGCGGGGTGCGGCATCGCGTCGGGCGCGCAGTATGGCGAATCGGATCAGACCGCTTCCAGTCCGAAGGACAAGCCCGTACATCCAAACGACCTGCTCGCGACCGTATACTATGCACTGGGGATCGACCCGGACATGACCGTTCTCAACAGCTTGAATCAGCCGCGTGAACTCGTGAAAGGGAAGCCGGTCACCGGTCTCTGGAGTTAGTGCGCCGTTCCATAATTTTGGGGTTTCTGACGCTGGCGGCGTCGTGTCCGGAGCTCTTAGCGCAATCTTCTGTACAGTCTCTTCTGACCGCACGGTGTCAGGTCTGCCATAACGATCAGACCAAATCCGGCGGCCTTTCGCTGGCAAGCCGTGCTCGAATGCTCAAAGGCGGCGCGCATGGTCCGGCGATCGTGCCAGGCAAGCCGGACGAGAGCCTGCTGCTACGCCTTGTCAGCGGAAGTGTGCCGCGAATGCCCCGCGAGGGCGAACCACTGACCGCGCAGCAGGTAGCGAGTGTTCGCCAATGGATCGCGGATGGCGCACCGTGGACTGAATCTGATCAGTGGTGGTCGCTCCAGCCGATACGAAAGATCGCTCCGCCGTCCGTGACTTCGTCTTGGGTTCGAACACCGATCGATGCGTTCGTTCTCGCGAAGCTGACTGAGCATGGTCTGCAACCCTCGCCCGAGGCGGACCGCCGTACGCTGATTCGACGCCTCACCTATGATCTTCACGGTCTTCCCCCCACGCCGGAGGACGCTGATGCGTTCGTTGCCGATAATTCACCCGGTGCTTACGAAAAGTTGGTCGACCGACTGCTTGCTTCGCCGCGTTATGGGGAGCGTTGGGCACGGCACTGGCTGGACGCCGCGCATTATGGCGAGTCGCACGGGTACGACAAAGACAAACCGCGCCGGAACGCATGGCCCTACCGCGATTACGTGATCCGGTCTTTCAGCGACGACAAGCCATACGCCAGGTTCGTGGAAGAACAACTCGCGGGGGATGTTCTGTTCCCGGGCGATCCGAAGGCGATCGCGGCTCTCGGCTTCGTCGCCGCCGGTCCGTGGGATTACGTTGGCCACGCCGAACTGCGCGAGGACACGACCGATAAGAACCTCACGCGCACACTGGATCGCGATGACATGGTGACCGTCGTTATGTCAACGTTCACCAGCATGACCGTGCACTGCGCGCGCTGCCATGACCACAAGTTCGATCCCATCAGCCAGACCGATTACTATAACCTGCAAGCCGTGTTCGCGGGAGTAGACCGAGCCGATCGGCCTTTTGATGATGATCCCGAAGTCTACCGCCGTCGCAACGTACTGATGAGCCAGCGGCGAAGCCTGAACGTAGAGCTTAGGCCGCTCGAGGACGCTGCCGCCGCCATCACGACGCCTGAGATCACGGAACTTGATAAGCAGATCACCGCATGGAAAGAAGTCAGCGCGACTGATCCTGCGAAACGGCCCGCGGAGATCACCGCCCAGATCAACGCCGCCACCGCGAAGCGCAAGGAGCTGTGGCGCGCGGCGATTCCTCAGGACTTGACGGCTAAACTTGACCGCCTCCATTCGGAACTTGCGGTGATTAACTCGCAACTCGATGCGCTACCGAAGCCGCGATGGGTGTACGCAATCACCAATGACTTCGAGCCGATCGGAACGTTCCGCTTCCCGCTGCAGCCCCGGCCGGTGCATGTGCTGGCTCGCGGAAACGTGGATAGCCCTGGCGCCGTGTCCGTTCCGGGAGCACTGACCTGCGTACCCGGACTCAAGGCTGCATTTGGCGTCGATCTCGCGGCTCCTGAAGGAGAACGGCGCGCCGCACTTGCGCGATGGATCGTGAACCCGAACAACGCGCTGACGTGGCGCTCCATCGTGAACCGCGTCTGGCATTATCACTTCGGCGCAGGGATCGTCGACAGTCTTAACGACTTCGGGCACATGGGCTCTCTGCCCACAGATCCCGAACTGCTGGATTGGCTCGCGGCGGACTTTCGGGACAATGGCGGCTCCCTCAAGCGGCTGCACAAGCAGATCGTGATGAGCGCCGCTTACCGTCAGTCCTCGAACGGCAATCCTGCAAACGAGAAGATCGACAGCGACAACCGGTTCCTGTGGCGTGCCAACCGCCAGCGTCTCGACGCCGAATCGCTCCACGACAGCATTCTCGCGGTGAGCGGCAAGCTCGATTTGACGATGGGCGGTCCGGCGGTCGAGCAGTTCTTCTTTAAAGATGATCATTCGCCCGTCTACGACTACCTGCGGTTCGATCCGGAATCGCCGGCGAACTTCCGACGTAGCATCTACCGTTTCACCGTGCGCAGCGTGCCGGACCCGCTGATGGACCGGTTCGATTGCCCGGATCCCTCCATGATGACGGCGAAGAGAACGACCACCATTACGGCCATTCAGGCCTTGGCGCTGCTGAACAACCCGTTCGTTTTGCGGCAAACAGAGCATCTCGCCGAACGAGTGGCAGCAAACAGTAGCACGCCCGACGATCAGATCGCCGAAGCATTCCGCCTAACGCTGCAGCGGAAGCCCCGAGCCGAAGAGATGAACCCACTTCGTGGCTACCTCGCGCGCGAGGGGTTGAATAACCTCTGCCGTTTGCTGCTGAATACGAACGAATTCCTGTTTGTGGACTGAGATGACACGACGCGATTTCCTGTGGAAGTACGGAGGCGGGCTGGGCGGAATCGCTCTGGCGAGCATGCTGAGCGAATCAGGGTTGCTGGCCGATTCCCCAGGACTGCACCACCCCGCGAAGGCGAAGCGGGTCGTGCAGTTGTTCATGTCCGGCGCGGCAAGCCAGTGCGACACGTTCGATTACAAACCGCTGCTGATCGAACGCAACGGACAGAAATTCGATCCCGGCGGTAAGGTCGAATTATTCCAGAGCAGCCCCGGCGCAGTCATGAAGAGCCCGTGGGAATGGAGGCAGTACGGCCAGAGCGGTAAGTGGATGAGCAGCCTGATGCCGCATGTGGCATCGTGCGCCGACGACATCGCGTTTGTCCATTCCATGGTGTCGAAGTCCAATGTGCACGGCCCGGCGACGTTCATGCAGAACAGCGGATTCATCCTGCCTGGCTATCCCTCGATGGGCTCCTGGCTCTCGTACGGCCTGGGCAGCATGAATAAGGACCTACCGACGTTCGTTGTGTTGCCTGATTCGCGCGGCTTCGCCCCGAACGGTCCGGGCAACTGGACGGCCGGATTTCTTCCCGCCGCCCATCAGGGCACACTGATCCGTGCGGGAGGCGCCAACCCGATCTATGATCTCTTCCCGCCGAAAGACACGCCGTGGATCACCAAAGCGAGCGAGCAAGATACGCTGCGCGCGCTGAACAGTCTCAATCAGGAGCATCTCGCGAGTCATTCCGGCGACTCACGCCTCGAAGCGCGAATCGCCACTTACGAACTCGCTGCCCGTCTCCAGACCAGCGCGCCCGAAGTGTTGGATCTATCGCAGGAATCCGGGGCAACCAGACGGCTCTATGGCCTGGACAACAAGGTCACGGAAGACTTCGGGCGAAACTGCCTCGTGGCGCGGCGGATGTTGGAGCGCGGAGTACGTTTCGTCCAGGTCTGGAGCGGAGCTGACAACGGCTTTCCACGCCGCAACTGGGACAGTCACGAAGACATCGCGAAAGACCACGGAGAGATGGCCGCCGGAATGGATCAGCCTGCCGCCGCGTTGATTAAGGACTTGAAATCGCGCGGAATGCTCGACGACACAATCGTCTACTGGACAACGGAGTTCGGCCGTATGCCCTGCAGCCAGGGAAGCAAAGGCCGCGATCACAATCCCTTCGCATTCACCACGTGGTTCGCAGGCGGCGGCTTCCGCGGCGGAAGGAGTTACGGTTCGAGCGACGAATGGTCTTATCGGGTGGCAGAAAAGCCTGTCTACTGCTATGACGCACACGCAACGGTTCTGTATCTCCTGGGGATCGATCACAAGCGGCTCACGTACCGGCACAACGGGATCGATCGCAGACTGACCGACGTTTATGGCGACGTTATTCACGAGATACTTGCCTGATGCTTAAGCTCCTGGCAGTCGCGTTGCTGCCTACCACGCTCCTGGGTCAATACTCGCTCTACACTTGCGCGTCCGAGGCGAAACAGTATGTAGTCGGCGCGAAGCTCCCGCCCAGCGGACTGTTTCGGAGAGGCGCGGCAGGCGCGTGGGAGCATGCAGGCTTCAATCTTCCGTTCCTGTTCTCGCTCGACTACGACCGGGCCGATCCGAGCACCATCTATCTCGCGGCAGGGAACGGATTGATCCGCGCGGCGGATCACGGGCGCAAGTGGACGATCCTGACCGGCAGCGATATCACTGAGGTGCGGGACGTCGCGCTCGATCCGAACGCGCCGGGCACAATCTATTTCGGTTACAGCCACGGCATCCGCGTGAGCCGCGACAACGGCAGGACATGGCAGGAGATCGGGGCCAATTTGCACCGTAAGTTCACCGAAGCGATTCGGGTAGACCGAACGAAGTCGGGCGTCCTGCTTGCGGGTGGTGAAGAAGGCATCTATCGCAGCGAGGACGCGGGCCAAAGCTGGAAGCTTGCGGGCGCGGCGGGATTTCAAATCCTCCGGATCGAGCAATCGCCGCACGATGCGTGCTTCTGGCTTGCGACGACGGAGGGCGGCGGGTTGTTCCGCTCGACAGACTGCGGCGCCACCTTCGAGGCATGGGGGAACATCGGCGTTGGCCACAACCTGTACGACGTGGCGTTCGATCCGGTAGATCCGCGGCGGATCGCGGTGTCCGGATGGGGGATCGGCGTGGCGATAACGGACGATCTCGGCAAGACGTGGCAGCAGCGCAATGCGGGGCTGCCAAGCCCCGACGTTCCGAGCATCAGCTTCGATCCCATGCAGCCGGGCAGGATCTTTGCGGGCGTTCATCAGGAAGCCTTATATGTTTCGCAGGACTACGGCAAGACATGGACGCGCGCGGGACTCGAAGGCAGCGTCGTCGCAAGGATGAAGTTCGTCCCGGAGGGTAAAGTCCGATGAGAGTGATTGCGCTCTCGATACTGATTGTTGCCGCCGCGTACGGCGCCGAAACCGCGCCTCCGTTCGAGCAGCGGAAGCTTGCAATGATCGACGCGTACGCTCACTACGCGGGCCCTGGAGACCAGGGCTACGGGGAGATCGCCGCGCGTCTTTGGAAGCACGAGAACGCCGACTGGTGCTCGCGAAAGCTACAGGACCTTCTTGCGGCCCCGACCGGCGACATGTTCTGGATGTTTCCGGTCACGGCGATCGCTTACCTCGATCAGGGGCAGCTTTCGGCTTCGGCGAGGCAGGCGCTGCATCACGCATGGCAGACGTACATGCCCTATCGCGGCGATACGGAGAACCACTTCCTGCTCTATTACACGAGCCTCTATCTGATGTCGCAGTTATGGCCGGATCAGGAGTGGTACACGGGCAAGTCTTCGGCCGAGAACATGGAGGAAGCCAGGCAGTGGATCGAGTCGTGGGTCCGGATCACGACGACGCGCGGCCAGGGCGAATACGATTCGCCGCACTATATGGGCGTTTATCTGCTGCCGCTCTCTTATCTCTCGGCCTGGGCGAAAGACCCGGCCATGAAGAAGCGCGCGACCATGATGCTCGACTATCTGATCGCGGACTACGCGCCGGAGAATCTCGACGGGTTGTACGTCGGCGCGCATGCGAGGATTTACGAAGATCAGCTCGTCGAGAGGTGGAAGGGCGTTTCGAGCGACTTCGGTTGGCTGTGGTTCGGTGCGGGAAGGCCGCTTCCGTTTCCGGACAACTACGTTCTCTACTATCTGGTCGCTTCGGCCTACGAGCCGCCCGAGATTCTCAAGCGGATCGGCACGGACCGCAGCAAGCCGTACACGCACTACGAACGCAAACGGACGCGGAACCGGTGGCGTTTTAACGATGAACTGAACGGCCCGGTTTACAAGACAACTTATGTGCGCCAGGAGTATGCGGTCGGCTCCGATCAGGGCGGCATACTTCAACCCATACAGGAGCATTCGTGGGACGTGACCTGGTCGGTTCCGGACGCGCGGGGAGTCCAGAATACGTTCTTCTTCGTTCAGCCGTATTCATCGGTTCACGAACTTCAGACGTATTTCGTTTTCGCGCCCGACGCCGCGATCGAAGGCGTTGTGCAGTCGAAAAAAACTTACGATTCGCCGGATAAGCTACTGGGCGGTTCGCCTTACGAGAAGATCGTTCAGGACCAGGATGCGCTGATCGCCCTCTACAACATCCCGTCCGGAACCCGGTTTCCGCATATCAACGGATTCTTTTCCAAAGATCTCAGCGAAGTCCGCGAGGACCCGTCAGGTTGGATTTTCATGAAAGGCGGAAACAGCGCCTGGATCGCATGCCGTCCCCTGCAGCCGTATTCCTGGAAACCGATCGAAGGCGGGGGAAAGCGGCTGTTCAGTCCGGAGTTAAAGAACGGCGTTGTCGTTCAGGTCGCGGCGGCTTCCGAGTATCCGGATCTCGAAGCTTTCGGAAGGTCAATTAAGGCGCTGCCGCTGGAGATCCACACCGATCCGGTTCCGCGCGTCGTCTTCCGCTCGCTGCGCGGATCTCAGATCGATTTCACTTATGGAGAGACGCCGAAGATCAACGGAGCGCCGATCGCCTACGAGCACTGGCCGTTATTCGGCGGGCCATTTCTCGAAGCGGCGGTGGACTCTGAACAGCTCACGATTCACTACGGAACAATGCGCCGCGTTCTGGACTTTAGGACGCTTACGGTCCGTGATTCCGGGAATTAGTTCGGAACCCGGCGTTTTTTGGGCGAATTCTCGCGGGAAAAAACTGGTGTAACAGCACCGAAACCTGATATAGTTTCGGCAACATCTCCCGCATTTTCTTCTCGTGAGGTTATACATGGTGAATCGCGCCGCTCGCATTGCGTCTGCTGTCGTATTGGGTCTCATGCTTATCCCGCCTGCGTTCGGACAAGCGCAGACGGGATCGCTTTCGGGATCTGTACTCGATCCAAACGGAGCCGGCATTCCGGATGCCGCTGTGGATGCCACGCTCACGGCTTCGGGCGTCACGGTGCATACTGTCTCCTCCGAAGCGGGCCTTTACGTATTTCCGAACCTGCCTACCGGCTTGTGGACGATCAGCGTCGAAAAGCCGGGTTTCAGAAAGCTGGTTCGGCCGGACATCGAAATCTTCATTGCGCAGCGGCAGGCGCTCGATCTGCAACTCGAAATCGGCGATGTGAAACAGAGCGTCGAGGTCTCGGCGACGCAAACGCTGCTGGATGCGGAGACCAGCCAGCGCGGCCAGGCTCTGACGCCTAAGATGTACCGGACGCTGCCTCTCTGGTCAGGCGGTCTGCAGAACCCATCGGCGTTTCTGAGTTACATGGCGGGCGTCAACAGCGGCGGCGAAACGAGCATTTCGGGCTCGACAGGGCGTTCCCGCGAACAGTTGATCGACGGCACGAGCAACGTGATTCCGGAATCGGGCGGAACGGTTTTCAATCCGCCTTCCGCAGAATCGTTTGGCGAAGTCCAGTTGCTGACAGGCACGTATACGGCTGAGTACGGGCGCGTCGGCGGCGGCATCGAGATCTTCACCACGAAGTCCGGCACCAACGATCTTCACGGGACGTGGGCCTATAACATGCGGCGCGACATCTGGGAAGCGGCCGGATGGAGCGTGAACCAGAATCGCGCGAATCCTCCGGGATATCGCCCGAAAGATCGGCTGAACGCGACGAGCGGCGGAATCGGCGGCCCGGTCTGGATTCCCAAGGTCTACAACGGACGCAACAAAACCTTCTTTTATTTCTCCGACGATAACGATCTGAGGCCGGTCTCGCCGACCGCCATCGTCAACACAGTTCCGACCGCGGCGCAATTACAGGGTAATTTCAGCCAGATTCCGCAAATCATTTACGACCCGCAGAGCACCGTGGGGAGCGGAACCTCAGCGACCCGGACGCCCTTTACCGGAAACGTGATTCCGCAGAGCCGGTTCAGCAAGATCTCCTCGAATATCCTTCCCTCGGTTCCGGCGCCAAACGGATCCGCGCTGACCAACAATCATTCCTTCGTCAACACGCAGCAGATCACGGATCACGTGTGGGCTTTCAAGATCGATCACAACTTCAGCGACAAGAACCGCCTGTCGTACTGGCAATCGTGGGATAGCCAGCTTACCTATGGCGTCAGCGACTTCAGCGGACCTCTGGGGACGGCGCTGGGAAGTCAGTATCAGAAGCCGCACATTTATCGAATCAATCACGACTACATTTTTTCGCCAACGCTTTTCCTTCACACCACCTTCGGCTATTCGACTACTGTGCAGATCTGGTATGTGCCCGCGCAGAGCGGCTTCGCGTCCAAAGTAGGGTTCCCCGGACTCACGGGAGATTCGGACGTAACCCCTGTGATTCAGTTCGCCGCGGCGGATGGGTACACCGCATGGGGCATGCAGCAGGGTAAGGTCAACAACGGCGGCCAGAACAACTACACTCCGCAGATCGATCAGGGGCTGACCTGGGTTCACGGGAAACATGAGTTCAAGATGGGATGGGAGTACCGCAGGCCCCAAACCTTCGCGCACGACCTTGCCGGCACGAACGGGACTTACCTCTTCGCGCGCAACGAAACAGCGGATCCGGCGGCGACCGGAACAACGGGGAACTCGTTCGCCAGTTTTCTGCTGGGGTTGCCCGACTCCGCAACCGCGGCCGCTACGCCGGTGCAGAACGCGAATATCACCTATCAGTATTACGCCGGCTACTTCCAGGACAACTGGCGCGTGAATCCGCGGCTGACGCTGAACCTGGGGCTCCGATACGAGGTCCCCATCAACTGGTACGCCCCCACGATGGGGTCGGTGTCGCTTACAACGCCGAATCCGGCGGCCAACAATTTTCCGGGCGCCTACGTTTTTCCGGGAAGCGGGCCTAATCGTCTGGGCGTCACGCGCTTCTGGCCCACGGACTTCACGAACTGGGGTCCCCGCGCCGGATTCGCCTATCAGCTCAACCAGAAGACCGTACTTCGGGGCGGCTTCGGCATCTTCTATGAGGCGACGAGCAACGGCGGATGCGGATGCACGCTCGGCGCGAACGGATCCTTCGCGCAGGTATCGGACGGCGTGACGTCTCCCTTCCAGTGGGACAGCGGCATCCCGAAGCCGCCGGGCTATCAGCCGCCGCCGTTCCTCAGCCCGACGGTCGGCAACGGTCTCGCAGTAGACTACATGGGACCGACGTTCGGCAAAGCTCCCCGCGTGTACAACTGGAGTTTCGGCGTACAGCGGGAGATCGCGAAATTCATGATCGAGATCGATTACGCGGGCAACCGGGGTCATGGCTTGAATTCCACCGTCGATCTGAACCAGGTGAATCCTTCATATCTGTATTTGGGGCCGCTGTTGCAGCAGTCGATCACCTCCGCGGCGGTAGTTGCGGCCGGATTCAAGAAGCCCTACGCGAGTTTCCCGGACACTGGAACGCTGGCGCAGGCGCTGCGCCCCTACCCGCAGTTCCTCAACGTGTTCTCGCGGAACAGCGGGCAGGGCCAGACCTGGTATGACGCGGGCACTATTAAAGTGCAGCGGCGCTTTGGTGACTGGCAGTTCGCTGCATCTTATGTGCGCTCGAAGACTCTGGCGCTGCTGACCTATCGGCAGATTTTCTCGCAGACGCAGGTCTATCCGCAGGACATGTACAACCTCAATCAGTCGAAGTCGTACATGGCGTTCGATCTGCCGAACGTGTTCAACTTCCTGAGTTCCTACGATCTGCCCTTCGGAACCGGGAAGCGCTTCCTGAACAGCAGCAATCGGCTGGTGAACTCGATCGTAGGGAACTGGACGATTTCGGATACGCATCAGTACCGAAGCGGCGCGCTGATACCTTTGACCTGCCCGAACACGCTTGGCAACGGTGTGCTCTTTACAGACGCGCGGATGTGCAACGCGAACGGCGGGGCCATTCTGACGGGTCAGGACCGGACGTCGCTCGATCCGAATAATCCGAGCAGCCTGTATTTCAATTCGGCGGCGTTCTCTGTGCCTGGACAATACTCCTTCGGGACATCGTCGCAATACAACAGCAAGTTCCGGCAACCGCCGGTTCTGGTGGACAACATCGCGATCGTGAAGCAACTCGGCATTTGGCCGAAGGGTGATGGCCAACGCGTGCGATTGCAGTTTCGCGCGGATGCGTTCAATCCCTTTAACCGAACGAATTTCGGCGTGAACGGCACGGTAGGCAATGCGAACTTTGGACGGGCGACCGGCCCGCAGTACGGCCCGAGGCTCATTACCATGGGATTGAGGCTGTATTTCTAGAGTCCGCGCGAAGAATAAAGAAAACGTAAGCGCCGGGTTCGTTTTCGAAAAATAGCTTTTCGCAGCTTTGACTCGCCGGAGCCGACCTCATGTGCGGCTCCGGCACGAGTCCGAGCGTACTTCCGCAGTTACCAGGATTCAAATTTCAAAGAGCGCGAACCGCAGACACCCGCGCGTCGTGCGGACGGACATGGCTGCCTTCGACCGGAGTGTGGCACGACGTTGCTTCAGCGCAAGCGTAAGTCGCTGATGCGACAGGTGAAACGTCTTGTGATTCGAAGCGATGTTCGGGCATTTCGTGGCCCAGCATCTCTTTGATGCGGTCGATGTATTCGTAGCTGCCGGTGCGGTGACCGGGATTGATGTTCACCTGCGCGAACGCCGTGTGCATAGCGGCGTTGGTCGTATAGAGAGCGGATAACGCTGGACGCCCTTCTCTACACACTGAGCGGGAAGCGATGGGCTTTGATCCGACTCGGTTGTGCTGCCCACACGTCGCTCGGGGGTTGTCGCGCTCTATCAGCCGGTAGCGCGGGACCTTCGATTCGTGACAGCGGCACTTAAATTGAACAGCAATCTGGAGCGAATGGGCGATTTTGCCGTGAATATCACAGAGCGCTCGCTGTCTTACCTGAAATCATCCGCTCAGTCAGGGACCACTCGAAATACGGCCTCGGACACGCGCCATCGCCGCGCAACCTGACGCCTCGCGTCCGATCCGGGCTCGGATATTCTGGTTGTGCCATTGTCATGAATTTGTTACCGAAAGACGAGAAGTTCTTCGAATTGTTCGAGAACCACTCGACGATGCTTTGTAAGGCCGCCGGACTGTTGCTCTCGGGACTAGCAGGCGGGTACGAAGGCGTGTGCCGCATTCAGAACGACATGACTAAGGTCGAGGATGAAGGCGACCACGTGATCCACGACATTTTCGCCCGTCTCCGTTCCACGTTCATTACTCCTTTCGATCCCGAAGATATTCAGGCCCTTGCGACCGCGCTCGATGACGTGCTGGATGGCATTGAAGACGTTACGTTCCGGATCGTGGCGTACCGCCTTAACCCCATCCCACTGGCGGTGAACCAACTCGCCGACAGGGTTCACGCATCGTGCTCACTGCTCCGCCAAGCCCTGAATGCCCTCCACAGGCGAAAGTCCGTGATTGAATTCTGCATCGAAGTGAATCGCCTTGAAGACGAAGCCGACAAGATCGAGCGAAATCAGCTGGCAGATCTTTTTCAGCGCGAAGCCGATCCCATCGCACTGATTCGCCAGAAAGAAATTTATGAACTCCTCGAGGCGACCACTGACCGCTGCGAAGACGTAGCGGACGTGATCCAGAATGTAGCTGTCAAAAACAGCTGATGCCCACTGCGCCGCTCCATCTCATCGCCTTCATCATCGGTGTCGCGCTCATCTTCGATTACGTGAACGGATTCCATGATGCAGCCAATTCGGTCGCGACGGTAGTCTCGACTCGCGTATTGAGCGCCGGCGTGGCCGTATTCTGGGCCGCGGTGTTCAACTTTCTCGCCGCTTACTTTCTCGGAACAGGAGTCGCGGCAACAATGGGCGCAGGATTTGTCGATATAAGTCTGGTCACCCCTCAGGTTGTGTTGGCGGGACTTCTGGGGGCGGTCGCGTGGGACGTCCTCACCTGGTATCTCGGTCTCCCGACCAGTTCGTCCCATGCCTTAATCGGCGGTTACGCCGGGGCAGCATTTGCCCGCGCCGGCATACGAGGACTCGTTGCGGGCAAATGGCTGATCACCACCGCATTCCTTGTGCTGTCTCCAGTAATCGGCCTGCTTTCGGCATACCTTCTTATGGTGCTCGTTTTCTGGATCTTCCGCCGGTTCACACCCGCTCAATTGGACCGGCATTTTCGGAGGTATCAGCTGGTCTCTGCCGCGCTGCTGAGTTGCGCGCACGGTACAAATGACGCGCAGAAGACAATGGGCATTATTACGGCGCTTCTCGTATCGGCTGGAATCCGAAAGAATTTCAACGTTCCCACGTGGGTCATCGCCGCTTCGAGCACCGCGATTGCGCTCGGAACCCTGAGCGGCGGTTGGCGAATCGTCCGCACGATGGGTACCAGACTGACCCGGCTCAAGCCGCGGAGCGGATTCTGCGCCGAAACGGGAGCGGCCATTTCCATCCTGTTCGCGACCTGGCTGGGACTGCCGGTTTCCAGCACACATGCAATTGCCGGCGCCATAGCGGGAGTAGGCTCGATTCAGAGAACGCGAGCCGTCCGATGGCACGTCGCCCAAGGGATCGTCACCGCGTGGATTGTCACGATGCCAGCGTCCGCCATAGTTGCGGCTGCTTTCTACTTTCTCGTTCGCCTGTATTAAATGAATAACGGCTGACGCGTTGTCTCCGATAAGCCCACGTTGCGCGGGTTTTCGGTAAGTTGCGCAATGCGGATATTTGGGAGCCTCACTCAGAACGGCCCACCCGCGGAATCCTAGTGCTGATCGCCGGGCGTAAATTCAATGCCAATTGCCCATGATTGCGTGGGCACGACGAATCAATCTTTCAGAGCAGGCGCCTTGGCCGGGTCTGAAATGATGCTGGAGCGCTTCGTGCCATCCTTCGAGCGATCCGGCTCGGGCATCGGTTTGGCGTCACTGAATTCTTCCGAAAGGTAATCGATCAGAAGCTGGCGATCGCGTACCGGCGCCCCCCATCCGATCATCTTGTCGACCTCCTTCGTCCACGCCGTTTTGGAAAGCCGTTGCGAGTGCACGATGCGCAAACTATGGCACTGTACACAGGCGAATGATTCTTCGCTTTTCGCGCGCTCTATTGTTGCTTCGTCGCCTGAAGCCGCCGCGAATGCAATGACGTAAGCAGCAACAAAGACGATAACCGTTCTCACGATCCCTCCACAGTGACACCGATGCGATCGACCGCGTTATAGAGATAGCCGGAAGGGTTCCATACAGGGACGAACGGCTGCGCGCGACCTGCCGAGTCCGACGCTCGCGAGAGCACAGTGTAGTAACCACGACCAGGCGGGGTCCATTCCATGCTCCACAAGCGCCACGCGAAGGGCAGGCTGGGCTGCGTCAGTCTGGCATCGCTCCAGCGCGCGCCACCATCGGTGGATACTTCGACTCGCTCAACTTTCTCCTCACCGGCCCAGGCAAAGCCTCGAATGGTGATCGGCGCGGAAGACAGCTTAGCTTCATCAGCCGGGTAAGTAATCGTGGACTTTACCGGCATACCTTCGATCACTTCCAGTTCGGAAGGCGAGGCAGGCGTACCGGGCGGCAGGGGGTACTTTGGGAATCGATAACCAGGATTCATAAAGAAACCAGTGTTCGGTCCGGCCGACGGCGTGATGCGCACGACCCATTTCACCCAGCTCGTGCCATCCCAGCCGGGCACAATGAGACGCATAGGCCCTCCGTGGATGTCGGGAAGCGATACTCCATTCATCCTGAGAGCAAGTAACGTGGCGGGATGAAGGGCTTTTCGCATGGGGAAAGATCGAATGAAATCCGGCGTCCTCGCCACTCCTTCATCCGCGCCGTTCACTTCGACGAATGGCGAATTCAGATCGGCGCCCGCTGCTTTGAGGACATCGCTGAGTCGCGGCCCGGACCATTCGGCGTTGCCGACAGCGCCTCGCATCCATTGGATACCCGGAACGCGCGGTCGGAAGAAGCCCCGGCCATTACCTGTGCACTCGAGAGTGGCTGGCACGGTGTAGCTCGGCAGTTTTTCCAGATCTGCCAGTCCGAGATGCAGTTCTTTGGAAACACGACCGTTCACCGTGAGCGCGAAGGTATCTCGATTCACCCGGGGCCGCGGAATATGCTGCCGCACAAAGAACACATCATTAGGCGTAAGCCAGGAGTTGTAATATTCAACGGGCGTCTCGAGATCCTCGGGACGGTCGTTGTGGAGAATCATGGGCCGCTTACCCTGGATGACGGTTGCGTCATCGGCCCGCGCGCTCCCCAGGCCCGTCAGAGATAGAGCCGTAGCCATCAACTGGCGTCTATTCGTGTAGAAGGTCATGTGTACCGCGAGTCTTTCAGATTCATTTGGGAACGGAATCTAACGCACAGGGAACATGTAATCTCATGTATCATACCTGCAGCTTTTGGTCCGCCCGGCATGATTTGAACGGGTCAACTCAAAATCCAGGTAAGCCGGCTCTTGGGAACGGCCCCGCCGTCGCGGAGGACGCCATACGCGACAGCGACAGCCTTCGACCCGTTCAGATCCAAAAGTTGGCCCAAGGCGTGGGTAGCAGCGGAGTCCCATCGCGCCAGCGATACGTCCGAGACGACGAGAGCATGCAGCTGAGCCGTAACCGCCTCAACTATAGGTGAACTACCTGACAGGAGCTGCAACAACCAGGGTCAAACGGCGAGTGTGCCAATCGCAGTTTGTCTCAACCGAGGGGTTCACCCCACGCAACCGTATCAGAACCGTATCAAAACCCCTTTGGCAGTTCGCGATGGTCTGGCAAATCGCGCCGGATCCTTCACCGAGGAGACGCTTGTTGAAGCGGTTCCTCGACACCGCGGTACGATCTAAGAGGCGATTATGAACGTTGCTGAGCCTGTCTACATGGAGTTCGTGGATTTCGTCGCGCACGGTTCCACCGTTGAGCAGGTTGCCAACTTCCGCCCTTCACCGGAAGCGCTGAAGCGCCTTTCCGAATTGCTGGAGCGGCAGCGCGAGTCGAAGTTGACGGATGAAGAGAGTTCCGAACTGGACGGTTATGTCCGGCTTGAGCATATTCTTGGTTTGGCCAAAGCCAAAGCGCAGCTGATCCTGGCCAGCCGATCTTGAAGATTTCTCCGGAACTGCGCGTCGAAGTCGTCCGGCGGGCAAAATTTCGATGTGAGTATTGTCTGCTTCACGAAGACGACGCTGTTTTTCCGCACGAGGTCGATCACATCATCAGCAGACAGCATGGCGGCGACGAAACGTTGGACAACCTTGCCTACGCATGTATGGTTTGCAATCGATACAAAGGTACGAACATCGCCTCTCTATCCGCGTCGGGCGAATTGATCCCTTTGTTCAATCCGCGCAGGGATCGATGGGAAAGCCATCTTCGCCTCAGCGGCGCCGTCATCGAACCCCTGGACCTCACCGGGGAAGTTACCGCCCGCGTGCTGCGGCTCAATATGGCGGACCGGGTGGCTCGACGGGGCCTCCTTCAACAACTACGGAGGTACCCGCGAAGCTGACCGACTCTGCGTCGCGTCAGGTTTCGAGCCTAATGGATTCCTAACCTATCAGTCATTCTGATTAACTCCGCCAAGGATTGGGCTCGCATCTTACGCATGATTTGTCCACTATGGACACGGATCGTGACGTCGCTTGTGCCCAACTCAGCGGCGATTTGTTTGCTCAGCCGGCCCGCGACGACGAACGGCAAAACCTGTCGCTCTCGGCGGGTCAGGCGGGCGTAGTTCTCTGCCAATCGAGCCAGTTGAACTCCTTGCGGGGTATGGAGATCCTTCAGTCCGTCCGTCTCGATCGCTTCGTTCCGCTGTGCGGAGTCGAGCTCTCGAACGGTTTTGTGCTGCCCGGCGAGGATTTGAGCTTCGCGCAACCCGCTCGTTGCCTGATTCGCAGTAACACTGAGAATGAGCCGTTCGGATTTAGTCGGGAAGTTGCATCGATTAGAACCCGCGACGACCACTCCAATATGCTCATCAGAATTGAGGGGAAACGCCGTCAGTTCGAAGTCGTTGCCTCCATGCAGGCCACTCAGCACGGTCGGTCGGGATTTTGGCTCGCCCGTCAACCATTGCCTGAGCGCCTGACGGACATCGCTGTCTCTGATCGTTTCGGAGCCGGAGATACGGATCTTTTCAAGGAGCACGCCGGCTTTGAAACACCTGAACGACGGCGGCCGGATCATTAATATAGGATCCTGCGTGGGAGAGCGCATGATGACGCCGGGTCTTGCCGCCTATTCCGCGACAAAGGGAGCCGTGAAGATGTTCACCCAGGGACTTTCGCGGGAACTGTGCGCTCGTGGAATCACGGTCAACAATGTACAGCCAGGACCGATCGATACCGACCTGAATCCAGCATCCGGCGACTGGGCTCAACCTCAGTTGGCAAATACCTCACTCAAACGCTACCGCCGAGTCGACGAGGTTGCGCGTTGGTCTCTTTCGTAGCGGGTCCGGAAGGTGCTTATATAACCGGGGCGAACCTGACCGTTGACGGCGGCACAAACGCCTAAGCGATCAAAGGTGGCACTCTCAATCATAGATAGCCTTCTTTAAAACGCGGAAAAAACTGCGCAGGAGGCCGTGGACTGAACCCTCAAAGTGAGACACTCGCAATTTGACAAACTTTGCAATAGGCTGGATCAAAAGTGAGCGGATCTCAAATGCCGAGATGCCGGGGCAGATCTATTGTGTGTGGTGGCTGCCCCGAACCCTTCGGGGAGCCACCACAATAGGAAGGAAGAAGCTGGACTAATAGGTCGCGCGGCCGCCGCTCGCGTCGTAACACTGTCCCGTTACGAACGAGCAATCCGGACTTGCCAGGAAGTGCACCACCGCCGCGATCTCCCACGGCTCGCCGGTGCGCCGCATGGGAATCTTGTCGGTCATATACGAAACCTGCTGCGGAGTCAGTTGCTCCAGAATCTTGGTTCGCACCACAGCCGGCGCGACTGAATTCACGCAGATCCCTTCAGTAGCTACTTCCTTACCGAGCGATTTCGTCATCCCGATCACCGCGGCCTTGCTCCCCGAATACGAAATCATATTCGGATTGCCTTCCTTGCCGGCGATGGATGCGATGTTCACGATCCGACCGTACTTGTGCTCCCGCATGTGGGGGATCACGGCGCGGCAGAAATAGAACACGCCGTGGACATTGATAGCCATCACGCGCGCGAACTCGTCGTCTGTGTGGTCCTGTATCGGACCCGACTTTCCGGCGATGCCCGCGTTGTTCACGACGATATGAACTCGCCCCGTCTTTTTCAAAACCTGATCGATGGCGGTTTTGACGGACGCGGAATTCGAAACGTCCACCGCCACTCCGAACGCTCCGTTCGGCAGCGCCGCGGCGACCTGTTCTGCGCCCTTGCCGTCGATATCGGCCACGGCCACGGTCGCGCCGGCTTCGGCGAGGCGCTTACAGATCGCCTCGCCGATGCCGGTCGCGCCGCCCGTCACAATCGCTGTTTGCCCGCTGAGGTCAAATGGCATGGGCTCAGTTCTCGCGGCTCACGTTCACGGTCACATCGGCGACCACGTCCTTGTGCAGCCGGACGGGAACCTTATGCTCACCCAGGGTGCGAATCGGCTCATCGAGCTGAATCTTCCGCCGGTCCACTGTGTATTTCTGCGCCGCGAGCGCGTCCGCGATGTCCGCAGCCGTTACCGATCCGAAGAGCTGATCGTTCTCGCCCGCCTTGCGGACGATCGTGATCGTCACCGTACCCAGCAGCTTCGCCAGATCCTGCGCTTCGCCCTGCAGTTTCGCTTCTTTGCGCAGGTGCGCCTGGCGCTCCTGCTCCACGATCTTGCGGTTGGCGTCCGTCGCCGCTACCGCGAGGCGCTTCGGCAGCAGAAAGTTCCGCGCGTAACCCGGCGCGACCTTCACCACCTGCCCGCGCGTGCCGAGCCGGTCGATGTCTTCACGAAGTATGACTTCCATGTTTCCTCCTCGTTTACACCGACGCCGCGAACGGCAACAGCGCGATATTCCGCGCCTTGAGAATGGCGTCCGTCAGGCGGCGCTGATGAGGCGCGCACACGCCGGAGATACGCCGGGGCACAATCTTACCCCGTTCCGCGATGAACGCCTGCAGCATGCGGACGTCCTTGTAGTTGATGTCGTCGATCTTCTCAACGCAGAACCGGCAGACCTTCTTGCGCCGGAAATACTGCTTCTTCCCGACGGCGACTGCTTTATCCCCACCGGTGGGGCGCTGCGACGCCGCGATCGGCCTTCCGCCTTTTTGTTGTTCGGCCATGATGTCTCCTTATTCCTCCGTTCCGGTGGTCGGCTGCGCGGGCACCGGCTGTGCCGGCGCTGGCTGCGCGGGCGCCGGCTGTGCCGGGGCTGGCTGCGCGGGAGCGTTCTGAGCGGGCAGGCCGGGAGCCGGATGCGCTCCACCATCCCCGCCGAGCATCTGAGCCGCGAGCGAAGGCTGAGCCGCGGGCGCCTGCGGCCTGCGATGCGCGCGCTTCTCGCGCTCTTTCCTGCGCTTCTCGAGCCGTTTCAGCGTCTCGTCGATGCGCACCGTGAGGAATTTGATCACGGAATCCTGCACGCGCAGGCGGCGTTCAAACTCGCTGACCGTCTCCGGACCCGCCGTGAACTGCATCAGCACGTAATGTCCTTCGCGGTGTTTGGCGACGCGATAGGCGAGCCGCCGCTTTCCCCATTTGTCGACCTTGTCCACCGTGCCGCCGGAGGTGGCGACGTTCTTGGACATCTGGTCGACAAGATGGTCGATCTCTTCTTCTGTCGCATCGGGTTTTACGATGAACAGATTCTCGTAGATTCTCATCGATCCTCTTCAGTAGAGCCCTGGGCGCGACCGTTGAAACGGGTCATGGACATTTCGACGCCCTCGGCGATTATGGATTCCGTCGCATCGGCCCCGAGGTCGATGAACGCATCCAGGGTTTCGTTCTGCTGCCGCGTAAACCGCGACAACAAATAATCCTTGCCCGAGGACAAAGGATGGCCGGGGTGCGCCCCCAGCCGGATTCTTGTGAACTCCTGCGTGCCGAGCTTCGCCACCAAGTCCTTCGCGCCATTGTGGCCCGCGGGCGAACCCTTCGGCTTGATCCTCAGCGCGCCCCACGGAAGGTCCAGCTCGTCGTAAACCGCGATCAGATCCGAAACACCGAGTTCGTTCTTCTCGATCAGCGATCGCACGGCGATTCCGCTCAGGTTCATATACGTTTGCGGCTTGGCAAGCAAAACCGGCTTCCCGGCGATGCTTCCCAGGCCGACCAGAGCCTGGCACTCCTTGCGGGAGATCCGGATCGAGTGCCGCGCCGCAAGCCGATCCACCACCAGAAAACCCAGGTTGTGCGGCGTCGCTGCGTACTCCTCGCCGGGATTGCCCAGTCCGGCCACCAGGAACATCCCCGGCTATTTCTTCTTGCCCTTATCGGCCGCGGGCGCTTCTTCTTCCTTCTTGCCCTTCTTGGCCACTTCGGGTTCAGCTCCGGCCTCAACGGCGACTTCAGGCGTGGCGGCGGCTTCTTCCTTGATTCCGACCACGTGCGCGATCACGGCATCGCCGCTGGTCAGAACACGGACGCCTTCCTTCACGGGCAGTTCGGAAACGCGGATCGCGTCGCCGATCATCAGTTCGGTCACGTCCACGTCAAACTGGTTCGGAATGTCATCCGGCACGCACTCGATTTCCACCTGGCGCGTCACCAGGTCGAGGACGCCGCCTTGCTGTTTGACGCCCTTCGCGTCGCCCGTCGCGTGGATCGGCACCGACACGCGTAGTTTGCGCGTCAGGTCGATTCTCCTCAGATCGATGTGCAGCAGATTGCTTTTGATCGGGTCATACTGCTCGTCCGCCACCATCACCGGCGTCTTCTCGATGCCCGCGATGTCCAGATCGAAGATGGAGTTATGGCCCGTCTTGCTGTGGATGATTTTGCTGATGTCCTTCGGATTTACCGTGACCGAAACGGCATCCTTAAAAGCGCCGTAGACAACCGCCGGAATCATTCCCGAACGGCGCGTACGCCGCGCCTCATTCTTACCGCGCGACGCGCGAGGCTGCGCGGCGACAACTGTTTCTAATCTCAACTGCGATCTCCTTCTAAGTTACGCAAGTCCGTTTCAGACGTGAAGCGCCCGAGTCGTGGGTTGCGGTTTCGCGAAAATCGATGGGATGGGGCCGGAAGCGGCCGGGTACATCGACTGCCGAATCCTCTACTTTAACACGCCGAATCGCAGGGATTTCGCGTCAGGGCTTGTCGAATGTAATGCTGCTGTCCGCGCCGAACTTCCGGTAGTTGCGGAACTCGATTACGTTGCGCGTGCATTCCGCCGTGCCCCGCACACAGCTCAGCGCCTCCGAGTGGGTCGGCAGCAGATATTTCTGTTCCGCGATCATGACAAAATCGTAGTCCACGGCGGATTCCACGGCATCCAGGGCGAAAGACCTCGGCATATTCACCGCGGACATTTCAATTCGCAATACCCGGGACGTCTCCTTATCGATCCAGATGGAACCGGTGTAGCCGGGCACGTACGATTCCGACGACGCGTACACGTGCCATCCGGAATTCTTCTGTTCGACCGAATAGTCATAGCGGTACGCCGCGCGGTTATTGATTGTCGTGGCGCGCTTGTTATGGAAGTCCGCGTCCGTATACGGCGCGAGAATGCCTTGTAGTACCGTCGCGAATTCGCCGGTCGACCAGGAACCCGTCTTCTCGATATCGTCCTTGGGCGCTTTGCCGTTCACGAGGATGTTCTTATAAGACTCCTTGCCGTTTTCGCATACGACATCGGCTGTGACCACATCCAAAGCCTGCCACGATGTACGGTTTCCATGCGCCGCATCCGTCTGATAACGCGTCGTGAATTGCTTCACGACGTAGTTCGGCAGCGTCTCGGTGAACTGAAACGCCGCCTCGCGAGCGCCCTGAATCACGGGATCGCTGCTGCGCGGTCCGGCCAGCGGGCTATTCGCCATCGACGGACGATCAGTCTCTGCAGGAGGAGCTTCAGCCGGCCCAATCTTCGGCGGCGCGGGTCCTCTGGTCACCCCATTTGCTTCCTCTGCCTTTATGCTTGGTCGCGCGCTTGCGACCTCGGGCACGCCGTTCTTATAACGATCGGCGATTGCCTGCGCCTGAGCCACCGGGTCGGAGTTAGTAGCTTCAGAGCCAGCCGGAGGGGTATTATCGACCCGCGCGGGCGCGTTTCGCTTCAATACCGGCGGCCCGGGATCGTCCGACTCGCGCGCCACCGGCTTAGGCGCGATCGACGTTGGCGGCCGATTATCGGCGACCGTCGTCGCGTCGGAATTCGCGCTTTGAGGCCGGGGAGCGGAAGCGCTCGATGCCGGAGTCGCCGCATCCGAATCAGACGACGAGGAATTCGGACTGCGCTTCAGCCGTGGCCGATCCGGATCGTCATCGGAAGGAGAAGAAGACCCCGGACTGTCGGCGGAACTCGTCTGCGTCCCACTCTTGTCCGCTGCGGAACCCTTCTGCTGCATAGTCACGCGAAGCGCATGCAGATAGCTCTGGTTGTCGCGCGCCGCATCGATCGAAACCCGATCCCCGGCGTCGAAATCGCCGTAACGGGCCGTGCCGCCCGACGTATTTACGTACCGTGTGCTGCGGTCGAGCGAAATCTGTGCCTGAGTCCCGTCATCCTGATCCAGCACCAGTTGCGAACTGGAAATCCGGTTGATTTTCCCGTTGAGCGTATCGGTGGGGACGTTACTCTGCCCGCGCCGCCGGCCGCCGCCCGGAATACCCGGTATTCCCATACCGCCGCCGCCCGGATATCCGCCGCCGGGGTACCCGACGCCCCCGCCCGGATAACCAACCCCACCACCCGGGTAGCCGACGCCCCCGCCGGGATAGCCGATCTGCCCGAACAGCGCGCCATCGCCCGCAAGGGCAATAAAGGACGCGGCCAACGCAATTCGAAAGATCATACGGGATACGCGCATGGACGCCACAGCGCCTGAACCCGTTTCACGCCGGAGAAGCGGCTGAATCATAAGGCGAAACCTTCCCTAAATTGACAATACTCCGGTTTTAGGAATGGCGTGTAGCCCATTCGAGGCCGTCTCGGAAGCGCGCGCTTTAGCTGTATTGTTGAAGGTGCGTTTTTCACCGACCGTTCATCTGAGCTGATGCAAAGCTACGCCGCCGGCCCCGCCATACCAATAATTGAAAAGACTATCGGACAGGTTCTGCAGGACTCTGCCGCCCGCAATCCTGACGGAATGGCTCTGATCTCCCGGCATCAGGGCATCCGCGTGACCTATGCGCAATTAGCGAAGGAGGTCGAGCGAACGGCGCGTGGCCTCTGGTCTCTCGGAATTCAGCCCGGCGACCGGGTAGGCATCTGGTCGTCCAACTGCGCCGAATGGATCTACCTCCAGTTCGCCACTGCTCTCACTGGCGCCGTGCTGGTTAACGTTAACCCGGCCTATCGCTCCCACGAATTGCGCTATCTGCTGCGCAAGTCCGGCGTGAAAGCGATCTTCCTTCAGGAGCGAGACGCTCGCTGCGAGTATCTGGAGATCCTGAACGAAGCCCGACAGGGCCAGGAACTTCCGCTGCGCCACGTGATTCTCCTCGGCGGCGAATCATTGTGTTCGATGCGGGACGCTGGCCAGCCCTTTCCCGCCCCTGAACTCCGAAACGACAATGTCGTTAACATCCAGTACACCTCCGGCACAACCGGATCGCCAAAAGGCGTACTGCTGACGCACCGGAATCTCGTCAACAATGCGTTTCTCGTCGGGCGTGCGATGCGGATCACAAAAGACGACAGCCTCTGCGCGCCGGTACCGATGTATCACTGCTTCGGGTGCGTTATGTCGTCCCTGACGTGTGTGGTTTATGGCATTCCCCTCGTCCTGCCGTCCGCGCAATTCGATGCTTTGGCGACGATCGAGGCGGTCGCGGCGGAGCGCTGCACGGCGCTTTATGGCGTCCCGACCATGTTCATAGCCGAGATGGAACATCCGGCGTTTTCGCGCTTCGACCTGACCTCGTTGCGCACTGGCATTATGGCGGGAGCGCCCTGTCCGATAGAGATCATGAAGCGCGTCGTCGACGAGATGCACTGCTCGGAAATCGTGATTGTCTACGGCCAGACCGAAAGCTCGCCGGGCATCACCGCTTCGGACGCCAACGATCCCCTGGAACTGCGCGTCTCGACCGTGGGCCTCGCCATGCCGAACACCGAAATCCGGATCGTCGCGCCCGAGAGCGGCGAAATCCTGCCCGTCGGTGAGCGGGGAGAACTGTGCGCCCGCGGTTATCTCGTCATGAAGGGTTACGACGGCGAACCGGACGCCACCGCGCGGACGATCGATCCCGAGGGATGGCTGCACACCGGCGATTTGGCGATCATGCGTCCTGACGGTTGTTTTCAGATCAGGGGCCGACTGAAAGAGATGATCATCCGCGGAGGAGAGAACATCTATCCTCGCGAAATCGAAGAATTCCTCCATACCCACCCGGCAATAGCGGATGTTTATGTCGTCGGCGTGCCGGACGAGAGGCTAGGCGAAACGGTCGCCGCCTGGGTGAAGCTGAAATCCGGCGCCGCGCTGACCACCAATGAATTGCAGGAATTCTGCCGAGAAAAAATAGCTCATTTCAAAATCCCGCAGTACGTTCGTTTTGTGGACGCCTTTCCGATGACCGTTACGGGGAAGATCCAGAAATTCCGCATACGCGAGCAGGAAATTGAGGCGCGCAACTTGGTGGATGCCTCCAGGATTCAGACCGCCTGAACGCTTAATGCCACCTGTTCGGGGTGTCCTGAATTTTTTAGGCCTGGTAGGGGGATTTTTGCACCGAAGCTGACATTCGCTGGTCTGATGGGCAGGTGGATAGTGGGCGGTATATCGCTGAACCCAACACGTACCGTCAGATCTTGCGGACGTCGGCAAGAATCCTGATATGCCTGATCCTGCTTGCCGCGCTCACCTACATTTCCTTCTCATTGCTGCGCGTGAATTCGCTAATCGCGGGCTTAGCGTACCTGTTGCTTGTTTTGGCTGTGGCCGCGAAGTGGGGTTTTCTGGAATCCATCGTGACATCGATTGCGGCGATGCTGTGCCTCAACTTTTTTTTCCTTCCCCCAACCTTGACGCTCACCATTGCCGATCCTCAGAATTGGGTGGCTTTGTCCGTGTTTCTGGCGACCGCGACCACGGCCAGTCGGCTATCGACGCGCGCTAGCCAGCGAGCCTTCGAGGCTCAAACTCGCCGCGCGGAGGTTGAGCGGCTGTACGCATTGAGCTGTTCGTTGATGATGTTGACTCGTCCGGAGGAGGTTGGCGCTCAGATCGCCAATCTCGTCGCGCGGCACTTTGAGTTCCAGGGCGTGGCGTTCTGCAATAGTCTGGACGGAAGAATCGACTGCGCCGGCAAGTTATTGGGACAACTCGATGCGCCCCTTCTCCGTGAAATTGCTTCCCACGATAGTAGCCACTTCCTCTGGCAACACAAGTCCGGCGCAGGCGCCGAAGTCTTCACTGCGGCGGTCACGCTGGGCGGGAAACTTCTCGGCAGCCTGAGAGCGGCTGGACCACCAATTTCGCAGCCGGCGTGGCAGGCGATCGCGAATCTTGCCGGCATCACCGTAGAACGCCTGCGAAATCAGGCCGCCGCAAGCCGTATCGAAGCCGCGCGCCAGAGTGAATCGTTGAAAGATCTGCTTCTGGACGCTCTGGCCCATGATTTCGTGACGCCCCTCACCTCTGTCAAGGGAGCGATTACAGCCGTACGTTCGGAATATATCCACGAACCCGATGAGGACGATCTGCTGGCCGTAGCCGAAGAGGAAACCGACAAACTCAACGGGATGGTCAATGAAGTTATCGACATGGCGCGCATCGACAGCGGTCATCTCCAGATCAGACGCCGCAACTTGAGCCCGCATGATCTGATCCAGGATTGCCTAAGGCGAATGTCGAGCCTGCTCGACCGACGGCCCACCGAAATCAATCTGCCGGAGGATATCCCGGCAATAAGCGCCGATCCGGACCTCGCGGCGGTCGCTCTCAGACAATTGATCAACAACGCAGTGAAGTACTCGTCGCCAAGGACAAAGATCGAGATCTCGGGCAATCAGTCGGAAGGCATGGTGGTTATTTCAGTACGGGACGAAGGCCCGGGCGTTTCGCCCGATGAGGTCGATGCCATCTTCGACCGCTATTATCGAGGCAGCCGTATTCAAAGCTCCGTGCCCGGAACAGGTATGGGATTAAGCATTGCGCGGGATATTGTCGCGGGCCACGGCGGCCGAATCTGGGTGAAGAACCGGCCGGATCGCGGCGCCGAATTCGCATTCACGCTCCCGATCGCCGAACCCGAGGAAGGCGAATGAGCGAGGCAAAGATTCTGATTGTGGACGATGAGCCGCAGATTCGCCGCGTTTTGAGATCCGCCTTAGCAAAGCAAAATTATTTCGTCGCGGACGCCTCCAGCGGCGAGGAAGCGCTCGAAAAAGTTCGCGACGATCGATACGACCTGATCGTTTTGGATCGAAATATGCCAGGGATCGGCGGTCTTGAGGCCTGCCACCAGATCCGGTCCGCTTCCGATGTCGCGATCATCATGCTTACGGTGCGGAAAGAGGAAACCGAGAAGATAGAGGCTCTGGATGCTGGGGCCGACGACTACGTAACGAAACCGTTCAGCATGCCGGAACTCCTCGCCCGTATCCGGGCGAATCTGCGGCGCGTCCCCCTCGCGCCCAAAGAGGGCCCGCGGATCTTCTCGTTTGGGGAGATTGCGGTGAACCTCGGAAGCCGGCAGGTACTGGTACTTGGAAAGGACGTTCACTTTCGCCCCAAGGAGTTCGATGTACTGCACTATCTGATCTCAAATCCAAATGTCGTCGTTCCTCATGGAACGATCATTCAGGCGATCTGGGGGCCCGACTACGGCAAAGAAGTCGAGTATTTACATGTAATTGTCAATCAGATTCGGAAGAAAATCGAACCTGAGCCCAATCGACCTCGCTACATACTCACCGAGCCCCGCGTCGGTTACAGATTCATTTACCAGTACCCTGATACGGCCCATTAGGGCAACATTAGACTTTTTAAAGGACAGCATTAGGCCGTTGTTCGTACTGTTGTGTACGTAGGTTGCGTGAGCCATCGGACATATTTCGTCCCGTGGTCTCGTTCTCAGTTTGGTTCACATTGCTGTGACTCAAGTGGCGTAAGCCTGTCCTATCAATCAATCAATCAATCAATCAATTTATCTATGAGCTCTGGCGCTAATAAGTGGTACGCGCTTAAAGTCGACTCGCGAAAGTCAAAAGCTGTTGCGTTTGGTCTGCGCGAAAGGGGATTCAATGAATACCTCCCGCTCTGCCGTGTCCGTCGCCGCTGGTCGGATCGTGTCAAAGAACTGGACGAGCCGCTCTTTCCCGGGTATATGTTCTGCAGATTTGACCCCTTGGATCGCCGGGTTCCCGTATTGACCACTCCCGGAGTGATGAGCATTGTCGGCGCAGGCAGAATGCCGGTCCCTGTTCCGGACGAAGAAATCGAAGCTGTAAAAACCACAGTGGAGTCGGGGCTGGCCATTCAGCCACATCCATTCGTTGGTGTGGGCTCGAAAGTCTGTCTGCGCGAGGGTCCACTCGCCGGGTTGGAAGGCATTGTTGTTGGAGGAGATGAAGCCAATCAACTCGTCGTTTCCGTAACTCTCCTCCAGCGTTCCATCGCGGTTACGATTCAGGCCAATTGGATCCGCTGTAATCCGCAAACGGGGGCTTACCCGCGCCACAGTGAAGTCTGGCAACGCGACAGACTGCAGGCGGCGTAAGCCTCTTAGGTCGGCGCAATCGCGAAGTCCCATCAGAGCCCCCGCAGGTTCGTCGTCAAAGGATTTGCGATGGCTGTCGTTCCTGGTCATTGTTTCCGCTTCAGCGCCGCGCGGCGGCGATGAAGAAGCGCTTGAGAACCCGGGAATCCCGCATACTGGCGCACGTGTGGCGACGTGTTGTTCCGGAGCGTTATTGGCGTGATGGCGCGAAAGGAACACTCGAGCGTCGATTCGCTGCGCCGCGTGGCTTACAGCTTTGGCATTCGCCAGTGAATCGTCAGAAGTTCTGGTCTATAAGAACGGTTTCGAACGGTATCACCTGGGCTCGGATGTCGTAGACATTCTGCTGAGCGTCGGAGTCCTCAAGGCCGGGTCGATCAAGCAGATAAGGTAATTTCTCATGTTTCCAGAAAACGATATAAAAACCATCTCACTCATCGGCATTGGCGCGATTCTGCGCCGCCGCCGACGCATGATTCTCGCGACTGCAGTTCTTGTATTCGCTGGCGTGGCAGGACTCACTTTCGCGATGCCGAAACGGTACGAGACCCGCATGAAAGTGTTGGTCAAGAACGAGCGCGCGGATATGGTCGTCTCGGCGGATCGCAGCGACACGTCTGATTATCACGGCGAAGTCAGCGAAAACGAAATCAACTCCGAGATCGAACTGCTCACCAGCAATAACCTGCTCCGGCAGGTTGTTATGAAATGCGGACTGGATCGTCTTCAACGAGCCGCCGACCCGTCAGTTGCAGCCGAAAAAGCGGTCAGGAAACTTCAGAGCGAACTTAAGGTGTCCCCCGTCCGTAAAGCCAACATCATTCAGGTGGAATACGGGGATACCGACCCGAAGAGAGCCGTTGCAGTGCTCTCCACGCTTGCGGACCTGTATCTTGAGCAGCATCTCAAGGTGCATGGCTCGCCCGGCACGTATGAGTTCTTCAAAGGTCAGGCGGGACGCTATGAAGACGCGCTGAAAGATGCGGAATCCAGGCTGGCCGCGTTTCGCAATCACGAAAACATCGTGATGCCGGACCAACAGAAGGATGTTACGCTCCAGAAGTCGGCTGAGTTTGAGTCAGCTCTGCGGCAGACCGAAGCAGCCATCAGCGAGTGCCGCCAGAAGATCGACGGCTTGCGCGGCAAACTCAGCGAATCGAAGCCCCGCGTGGTCACACAGGCCCGCACATCGACCAACCAGTACTCCGTCGAGCGACTGCACACGATGCTGGCCGAGTTGCAGAACCGCCGTACCCAGCTGCTCGCGAAGTTCCGGCCCGACGACCGTCTGGTGCAGGAAGCGGATCAGGAAATTGCGGACACGCGCGCAGCGTTGGACAAGGCTACTAAGCTGACCGGGTTGGAAGAGACGACCGACGTCAATCCGGTTCACGAGACCCTGGAGATCGATCTCGCGAAGGCGCAGGCAGATCTCTCCGGCCTCGAATCGCGTCGCGACGAACTCGCTCGTCAGACCGGAATCTACCAGGCTCGGCTATTGCGGCTTGCGAACGCCTCGGAACCGTTTGACGATCTGGTGCGGGAAAAGAAAGAAGCCGAAGACAACTACCTCTTGTACGCCAAAAAGACCGAGGAAGCGCGGATCGCTGAGTCTCTCGACCAGCAAAAAATTGCGAACGTAGCAATCGCGGAAAACCCCATCGAGTCGCATGTGCCAGCCAAGCCGAACGTGAGGCTGAATTTGGCTTTGGGTGGTCTGCTGGCCTGCTTGCTGAGTCTGGGACTGGCATTTGCCGCCGAGTACCTGCGCAATACCATTGACCAGCCAGCCGAACTCGAAGAACTGACCGCATTGCCTGTATTAGCTACGTCCTGCGGCGACTAGTCGAACATGTACCACGCTCATTTCAGCCTGCGGGAAGAGCCGTTCGGAGTCACGCCGGATCCGCAATTCTTCTATAGAACCGCTCAACATGCCGAGGCTGTCGCGACGGTGTTCTACGCCATCCAGCAGCGGCGCGGATTTGCGCTGCTCGCGGGCCCTCCGGGGCTGGGAAAGACCAGCGTTCTGTTCAGCGTGGTTCGCATGTTAAAAGACACTGCGCATATCGCGTACCTGGCGAACCCGTGTTACGACAGGTCGACCGTGCTCCAATCGATTCTTGCAAGTTTCGGATTGGAGACCGCCGGTTCTCCTGCGGCGAATCAGCAAGTCTTCTATCAATATTTGTTGAAATGTCGCCAACAAGGCAAGACCTGCGTCGTAATTCTCGATGAAGCCCAGGATCTGGATCGCGACACTCTGGAAGCGGTGCGCCTTCTTTCGAATTTCGAAACGCCCGACGGAAAACTGCTTCAGATCGTCCTTGCGGGTCAGCCCCGCATTCTGGAGACGCTGGAGCGCGCCGATTGCGAACAGATTCGCCAACGTATCAATGTGATTTCGCGCCTGGCTCCGCTGAGCCATAGCGAAGTCCGCGAATACATGGCCCACCGCCTGAAGACCGCGGGAGGCTCTGTCGGGGTTTTTACGCCGCCGGCGATCGAAGCCATTGCCACTGCTTCCGGGGGCGTCCCGCGCATAGTCAATACCATCTGCTTCAACGCGCTCACGGTGGGTTACGCGATGAACCAGCGTCAGGTCGGCTTGGAGCAAGTCGCGGAGGCATGCCACGATCTGGGGCTGCGTTATGAAGCTCCGGCTGCGCCGCGTCGTGAGACATCCGCGCCTATAGCTGGGTCCGGCATCGGCGCTTCGTTGGCTCTTACGCAAACTCGCCCGTCCCTGCGGCCAGCCTGTATTGCCGGCGCGATGGTATTGCTGGCGATCGGCGCTTTTGTACTGCTGGCATTTTAATCACTTCGTTTAACAGGATATTGATGAGTAGAAACGCTCTGATTTTTGAAAAAACGGCGTTGCGGCCGGCCGCTCCTTCGCAGCCGTGGACGGCGACGCCCACAGGCGATTACGCCGAACTGATTCATCTGGCTTTCCGCGATCGTTCAGCTCTTGCCGTCATTAATATCGGTCCTGGCCCGCGGGCTGGCACCGCCTGCGCGGGAATCGCGCGGGAGTTGGCCGCTTCCGGCCGGCGAACGGTTATTGTTCAGGTGAAACGCTTGGCCAAAGCGGACCGGATGCCGGCCGTCGCCAACTGTGTTCCCGGCGAATATCCGAATGTCTGGCTTTGGCCAGCCACGCCGGATGGCTCCGTCGAATTCTTCCACCGCCCAATAGCCCCTGCCACGGAATCGGAATGGCTCGGCGAGTTACGGCGTAAGTTCGACGCGGTCCTGCTGGATTGCTCCGGCACGGAGGGAGCCGGAGCGGCAGAGTTTGCTGTCAAAGCGGACGCTGCAGTTCTCGTCGTCGAAGCAGGCCGTACTACGAAACAGCAGATTCAGCGCGAACAAAGAGGGCTGAATGTGGCGGGTGTCAATTTGGTCGGCTGCGTTTTGATCTAGAGGAGATAGAGATACATGCGAATCGTTTCCATAACCTTACCTTTACTTCTGGCCGCGTCCGCTCTGTGCCAGACAGCGGGGTTCGCGGACCGCGACCCCCGTTATCGGCTTCAGCCGAGCGACGTCATAGAAGTCCATTACCGCTACACGCCGGAATTCGACCAGACGGTGACGATCCAGCCGGATGGATTTGCCGTTCTCCAGGTCGTCGGCGACGTCAAGTTGCAGGAACTCACGCTGGACCAGGCAAAAACCGCGATACTCGCGAAGGCCTCCGACAGATTGAAGGATCCGGAAATCACGCTGGCCCTCAAAGATTTTGAAAAGCCGTATTTCATGGTCGGCGGCGAAGTGACTAATCCCGGCAAGTTCGAAATGCGGGGGCAGGTGACGGCCATTCAGGCCATTGCAATGGCTGGCGGCTTCAAAAGCGCAAGCGCCAAGCACTCCGAAGTAATCCTCTACCGCAGGGTGAACGGCGACCTGGCCAGGGCCGAAATCCTTGACCTCAAAATTCTGATGAATCCCAAATCCGCCCCGGAACCGCTGGCGGACCTTCGCCCCGGTGACCTACTTGTCGTCCCGCAAAACAGGATCAGCAAAATCGAACGTTTTGTGAAGTGGACCAGCGTCGGTGCTTATTGGAATCCGCTGGGCCATTAATCAGGCCATAGATCTTTCCCTTTCACGGACAAGCAATGATTCGCGCGAAAAACTCGATAGCTACATGTGTGCAATTACTCCTGAACGCTGCCGCCGCGGCGGCGGTGCTCGCCGCGATCTTCACGGGGCTTAATATCCATCGGATGCCGAACGGCCTCGGCGACTTCCTGGCGATGCGGGTCACCGTCAAAAATGTGATCGTCATGGCATTGTTCGTCGCTGGCTGGACCGCCTCGTTCCACGCGTTCGGGCTTATTGGTATTTCGTCTCCACGCCGGCTCCGGACAGTCTTGTCTCGGGTAACCAAGGCAGTCTTATGCGCTGCGCCAGTCGGCCTGCTCGTTTCGCTCTCCACGGGGGCAACGCCGGTCGCCGGTGTGGCAGCCTCTTTCCTGCCGGTCGGAATTACGGTGGGGGTGGTCTCCCAACTGCTGGCGGGCGCGATCTCGCGGCGGATCGGCAGATCCATCATGGGTCTGCGAGAAACCATCATCGTCGGCAGCGGTCCGCGCGCGCTTGACCTTTTCGAGCATCTAAGCGCGCCGCAACGCAGCGGCGCCAAAGTGCTGGGTTTCGTCGACTCACCGAACGGTCACTCGGTGCCGTCGCAGGTTCGCGAGCGCATGATCGGAACGCTGGATGATCTGGAAGCCATTCTTACGGGGCGGCCAGTGGACGAGGTTGTCATTGCCTTGCCGGCCAAGTCCTGCTACGACCAGATTCAGACGACGATTACGACATGCGAGCGTGTTGGTGTAGAGGCGAAGTACCGCTCCGATATCTTCGAACTCGGCCTTGCGCGGCCCGAATTCCAGCCTGACGACCGGACCCCGGTCGTCAGCCTTAAGGTCGTGCACGACGACTTTCGCATCTTCGTAAAGCGTTGGATCGACATAATCGGCTCGGCGTCGGCCCTCATCCTCCTGGCTCCGCTGCTGCTGGTTATTGCCGCGGCGGTCAGATTCACCAGCCAGGGCGCTGTTCTGTTTGTGCAGGAACGATATGGCTTCAACCGGAGGCGCTTCCGGATGCTGAAGTTCCGAACCATGGTGCAAAACGCCGAAGCGATTCAGGACCAGTTGGAAGGCATGAATGAGAAATCCGGTCCGATTTTCAAAATCGCGCGAGACCCCCGAGTAACGCCCATCGGCCGCTTCCTCCGCCGGACATCCCTTGATGAGCTGCCGCAACTGTGGAATGTGCTGAAGGGAGACATGTCCTTGGTGGGCCCACGCCCCATGTCGGTGCGGGACGTTTCCCGCTTCGACGAGGCGTGGCTCATGCGCCGGTTCAGCGTGCGCCCGGGGTTGACGTGCCTCTGGCAAATTGGCGGCCGCAGCAACACCACCTTCACACGTTGGATGGAACTCGACCTGAAATATATCGACTCTTGGTCCCTGCGGCTGGATCTGTCAATCCTGCTGCGCACGCTGCCCGCTGTACTGCGTCACGAAGGGGCAATGTAAGGGGCCAATGGCAGAGCACGCAGCCCAATTCGGATCGGGAGCGGAATCGAAGAACGCGGCGGAAAAAGCGGCCTCGGTCCGTATTTCAATGCCCCTGTTGCTCCTGAGTTGGATTTTCTTGCTATTTCTACAGCACCACTTAGCGGTCAACTCGTTGGACGAACGAACTGCTGCCGAAGGTATGATCGCGAGCGCACAGGCGGGCGACATGCTTCATCAAGTCGCCAGCCTGCTTCTCGGGGCACTCGGCGTCTTTCTCCTGAGGGGTTCTAGGAGTCTTAGCCTGAGCCGCGGTATCAAGCCCATCCTCGTCATGTACGCGGCCTGGGTTTGCGTGAGTGCGTTTTGGGCTGATCAGCCGTTCGTCACCGCGCGGCGCCAACTTGGGTTCGGCATGGAAGCGCTGTTCTGCGCGGGTGTTGTGGCGCGCTTCGAATCGTGGGCACGTGGCGCTTTCATCGCTTGGCTCGCGGGAATGAATCTCGCGATTGGCTTCGCGAACCAGATTTATCGTGGTGGTTTCGATTTTCTCGGCGTGGGAGGGCGCTTTGCGGGTACCGTAGATACCAACGTGCAGGGCGCCACGCTTGCGGCCGCAGCGATTCTTGTCCTCTGGGGCCTGCCGGGTGTCAAACGTCTGCGGCGAATCGGGTTGGCGGTTGCCGCCGCGGCTTTTCTCGTGTTTCTGCTTCTCACGCGTTCCAGGACGTCGTTACTCGCGTTGACCGCCGCCTTGGCATTCTCCGCGCTGCTTTCGATCGCCCGCAGATGGTATAGGAAACCGACCGCGGCTACCATCGCTTTGGCGTTCTTTGCTGCTTCCATTGCGGTTGTAGGGGCTCTTTGCCCGGACTGGATTCAGCGAACGAGCGCCACCGTGTCGCACGCGATGCGCGAAGAGCGGGATGTCGGAGATGTCTCCGAACTGACGGGCCGCACCGTGATCTGGGAGGAGTGCTTGAAGTGGGCAGCGCAGCGCCCGGTTCTCGGCTTTGGATTCGGCAGCTTCTGGACCGCGGAAAGGGTGGAGGCCATAACGGAGGACATGCACTGGACCGCAGCGCATGCTCACTCGGCATACCTGGACGAATATCTCGCCTTGGGTCTTCCAGGCGCCGTCCTCTTCGCGGCGCTGCTCCTCGGCTGCCTCATTTGCGCGTCCGCGAAGTTCCTCCGGGGCGGGGACGAGTATGGACCTTGGGCCGCCCTGATCGTATTTTTCTGCATTCACGGGACAACGGAGTCTCTCTCGATTCTTCCTACTTTTCCCGGGTTCGCCCTCACCATCACAGTGTTGAGCATAGCTCTGCGCTCGCGCGCTAGCACTAATGGCTACGCCGCTATCCCCTCGCAATTGGAGGCTAGGGAGAACGCCATAACGGAGTACGATTCAGCCCCCGTCGGAAGCTTAGTCCTGCGTCTGGAGCCGTGGCGTTCGGATGCGCTCGGAGAGCGTGTGGGAATGCCCATCAGAACGAGATTTTAACTGGATTTGTAATGAATTTTGGAAATCATATTACCGTTGCGGTATGTACCTACAACCGTCAACATATGCTCGGCTCGGCCCTGCGCTCACTTCTCGAACTCACGCCTCCGCCCGGGCATTCATATGACATAGTCGTCGTAGATGATGCGTCCCCCGACGATACTGGGGCAGTCGTCGCGCAAGCGTCTTCCGGCGCCGCCGTCGAGGTCCGGTACGTGCGGCATGCCCGGAATGTCGGTGTGGCGGCGGCCCGCAATACCTGCGTCCGCCACGCGCGAGGCGCTTGGATCGCCTTTTTCGACGACGATCAGCTTGCTGACGCAGATTGGCTGGTAAATCTGAGGGCCACGGCCGAGCGCACTGGTGCTGATTGCGTTGCGGGGCCTTGCGTGCCCGTCGCTTCGGGGCGCCCGTTGCCGCTCAGTATTCGACGGACCGTTGGCGACAACCCTCTCCTGCGTCATCGTCGCCGGGGCGACAGCCTTGACCCGCGCCGATGGCTCAATCCAATGCCCACCGCCGTCGGGACCGGAAATGTCTTGATCCGAAAGATGTTGTTCGAGAAGATCGGGGCCTTTTCGGAGACGCTTCGCCGCGGGGAAGACATGGAGTTCTTCCTGCGCGCGGACCGCCAGGGGGCGAAGATCGTCACTGCCCCGGACGCGATCATCTACCACGTCGTGCCGGAAGACCGAATGACGCCCGAGGTTCTGCTATCGGCCGCTACGCGCGGGGGTGCGGTACGGGCCGAAGTCGAGCTTTCCGTGCTCGGCGTTCGAACCCCGCTCCTGTTCGCGTCCCTCCGCATAGCTCGCCTCATGATCTGGACCCTACCGCAACTCGTTGCGCAAAAGATCGTCGATGCGGGCTCCAGCCGCCTGCTGGGAACGCGATGCGCAGCGCGATTCTCGCTCTCTTATTGCAATACGGTGCGTCAACGTGTCCTATCGCATCGGCCGCAATAAATCTCCACGAATTGAACGAATAGAACAAACATAATGAAAAAGAATTACGACCTGACTGTCGGGCCGGTACGCGTAGATCGGGTGACAATCGACGGCGCCGCTGATCGTGTGATGGCGGAACTGCGCCTGCCCCGAACCAGCCCCGCCATCATCATGGCATCCAACGCGCAGTTCATCAATCTTGCTTGTGCGGAGCCTAGGTTCGCCGCTATTTCCAGGCGCGCTACCCTCAACGTGGCAGACGGAATCTCAGTCGTCTTCGCCTCGCGCTTGTTGGGGCGGCCGGTTCCTGGTCGGGTAGTCGGATTGGATCTGATGCTTCGAATCTGCGAAAAAGGAGCCAGCCGCTGCCTCCGGATCTTCCTGCTCGGCGGGTGTGATGGCGCAGCGGACCGCGCCGCCCGTGTGCTCGCGGCCCGATATCCCGGGCTCGTGATCGCAGGGACCTCCCGGCCTCCGATGGGGCGGGAGTTCGATCCGGACGTTGTCGCCGAAGTTCGCAGGCAGATCGTTGAGGCCGAGCCCGACATGTTGGTCGTATGCTTCGGCGCGCCCCTGCAGGAGTACTGGATCGAGGAGTTTGCGATGGACCTCCCACTGAAAATCGTGATGGGCAATGGTGCCGCATTCGATGTTCTCGCCGGATATTTCCGCCGTCCGCCGCTGTGGATTCAAAACATCGGATGTGAGTGGCTCTACAGACTTGCTGTCGAACCACGGCGGCTCTGGAGACGTTATCTTCTTGGAAATCTGTCATTTATCAACACCGTGTGGCGTACGTGGAAGTCGGAACAGACGGCGAGCGCTCTGCCTCAGGGTGGTTAGCGGTAAGCGGACTTCGCGACGAGCAACCCGCGGCCTCCGCAGGTGCGACGAACGCCATCCTTCATTTCCAGTGCACACCATATGAATGTTTGTATCCTTGCCGACAATTACTACAGGAGCAGCGGCGTGGCCGTTGCAATCCAGAGACTGGTTTCCGCCATGTACGGTTCCGGGATGGAATTCTATCTCGCGAGCGGCGGCGCGCCCACTGCGGGCGGAGTGACGCCCGTCGAAGACATTTCGTGGATGCCCGCCGGGCGTTATCGCCGGTTCGATCTGTTTCGCAGTGGCGTTGCGCTTGTCGCAGAGTCCGCACGGTTTGTTCGTTGGCTGAGTCAAATCCGCTGCGATGTGGTGCACGCTCACCACAGGCGGCTCGGCTGTCTTGCTAACATGCTGCGGCCAATCCACGGCGCTTCCGTTCTTTACACAGCGCACATTGTCCACAGCAAATCCCGGATTTTCTCCGCCTTGTGTCCGCCCACCGTTACTGGAGTGAGTCCTTCGGTTATGGATTACCTTCGCGCCCATACCAATGCGCGGGACCAATACTTGGCGTTCAACCCGTATCCGTTCGCCGTCTCAGATCCGCTCCCAAGGCGAATCGATGGGGAGATATGCTCCCGCGCAATTTCGGTCGGCCGTCTGGAGCCCGTGAAGGGCCACGTTCACCTGATCGACGCGTGGCGGATTCTCAGAAATCAGGGCGTCACCGCGACGTTGGACATATACGGAGAAGGCCACCTCAAAGCGGATCTACTCGCGAAGGTGAAGGCGGACGGACTGGAGGGGCTCGTCCGGTTTCCGGGGTATTGCGCCAATGTCCCCGAGCGAATTCGAACCAGCCTGTTCAATGTTCTTACGAGCAAAGAGGAGGGATTTCCTAACGTTGTGGTCGAGTCGGCCGCCGAGTCCGTCGCCAGCTTACTCACCGACGTCGATGGCTCCCGCGACACCGTTCCGCCAGACGTGGTCATGCCGAACAAGCTTTCCTTCGGCGATGTTCCGGCCCTCGCGGAAACCTTGGCGCGTTGGTTCGCATCGCCAGGCGAGGTGGTTAACGAGGGACGGAAGTTCCACACCTTTATCCGTGAGCGTGTGTCATTCGACGCGACTCGCGCGCGGTTTATGGAGATCTACGCCGCCGCGGCGCGTCGGATGCCGGCATATGGCGGCATCGCCCAAGTTCAGGGGGTTGAGCGTGAGCGCGCAAACATTGCCGGTTAGCGCCGATATCACGGCGGCGCCGAACGCGATTAAATGCACGCCCCCGATTAAGAGCTCTTCGGGTATTCTGTCGCGCGCCGGATGGGTCATCGGCGGCTATGGGATGTCGAGTGTTATCAGGATGACCTCGAACGCCGTCCTGACGCGACTGCTCGTCCCCGAGATGTTCGGCATCATGGTCGTCGTCAACAGCGTTCGCTATGGGGTTGAACTCCTGGCTGATCTCGGTATCGAACAAAATGTAGTCACGAGCAAGCACGGCAACGAACCACTCTTTGCGAATACCGCCTGGACGCTGCAGATTTTGAGAGGCGTTTTTCTCACCCTTGTCTTCCTTTGTATCGCGTCTCCGCTCGCGACGTTCTACCGGATCGATCGCGGGATCATGCTGGCCATAAGCCTGGCTCCGCTTGCCAACTCGCTGGCCTCGACGTCGATTTTTGGACTGGTCAAGAATCTCGACGTGAAGAGGCGCAACCTGTTCGAACTGAGTTCTGAACTGCTCGCGTTCTTTGCAACCCTAACTCTCGCGTTTCTCACTCGAAGCGTTTGGGCGCTGGTTCTCGGAGCTCTTCTCTCCCTATCTATCCGATCCGCCCTAAGCTTCCTTTTGCCGCATCCGGCCCACGGGTTCACGCTTCACTGGCCGCACGTCAAAGAGATTGCGCGGTTTGGAAAGTGGATCCTGCTGTACTCGATTGTCCTGTACTTGTCGACAAACCTGGACCGCATCTATCTAGGCAAGGTGGCTCCGCTGGCGCTATTGGGAATGTACGGCCTGGCGCGCACGATTTCCGACCTTCCGGCAACGCTGGCGTCGAAGGTCAGCTATCAGCTGGTCTTCCCGTTATTGGCCGGCGCAAGGAACAGAGGTGACGGCGAACCGGCCGCGGAGTTCGCTGCCACACGGAGAAAATTCGTCCTCGCGGGAGCCGTACTAATGGCCACGGCGATTTCGTGGGCGGATGTGGCTGTAAGAGTTGTCTACGACGCAAGGTACGCCCAAGTCGGATGGATGCTGGCCTCCTTGCTTGCTGTGACGTGGGTATCCGCGCTCTCCAGTCTTAACGAGGCCGTGCTGCTTGGACTTCGGCAACCTGTGTACAACAGCGTAGCAACCGGGCTCAAGCTCTTTTTCGTTGGCCTTGGCGTCCCCGCCGGATATCTACTGTACGGCTTCCCCGGCGCGATCGGCGCAATCGCGGCCGGCGAACTTGGCCGTTATTTCTTGGTCGCCATTATCCAGCGCCGATTTCGGGTTTCCGTCATCAGGCAAGACGGCGTCGCAACCGCCACGATGATTTGCGCGGTGATCGCGTGGTTGATCTGCCGCCACGCCCTGTCGCTCGGCAGCCCTTGGGATTCCGCTTTCTCATGGGGCCACGCACGCTGAGTACCGGTGAGATTTTTGACGTAGGGCGCGAGGCGCTCCGCGTCAGGGTCTCAATGCCAACCTCCTGAGCGCGAGGAGGCCCGCCGGCCACTTGGGCACGGATCACAAGATCGCGATGGTAGCGGCGATCGTCGCTACCACGACACGCTGAAACTTTCAGGGCAAACCATAACGCTTACCGGAAGAACGGGCAGACTCCCTAGGTTGGCCCAGCAGCTTCCGGATGCCTGGGTGCCTTTGCCAGTCTGATATAATCAAAAATACGCTTTTGGAGCAAAGTAATACCATCTAGATGGTTTCTCGCGCGTTTCTCTTAAAGCTTGCTCCTTGGTGGGTCATTTGCCTTATCGTTCTTTCCTTTCTCCCAGGATCAACGAAGACTGCAATCGGAACAACGAATCCCCCTTCCGCTATGGCCGAAGGTCGCCCCGTCCTTCCGCATAGGCTATTCCACTTCGCAGCCTTTGGTTCCACAACTCTACTGTTGATATTGATCGCGGAGACGCCCTCACAGGAGGCGCTCGCCGCTGTTGGCGTGGCGCTCTTGGGGGTCATCCTGGAGTGCGGGCAGTATTCCTTACTGAAATTGTGCTTTCTTGAGTGGTGGGATATTCGCGATGACGCGATAGCCTCCTTGGTCGTCTTTCTCTGCACACGCTGGCGAGGGATACGACACACAATTCTCCAACTCCCGATTTCATAACAGATTAACCCTCCTGCGGTTCTCGAGTTTACGGAAGGTCGCATGCGTAATTAGCGTTTTCGCGCAGTAAATCTCCAACAGTTCGTGATATACTCCCCAACACTTTAGGCCAATTTCACGTCGGTTTCGCGCACTTTTGTAGTATCGGACGCCGCGAGTGGATAGTTTCGTCGAAACCTCGCACGGCTTCCGGGCGGGAATTCGAGCGGACCATCCGCTCGGACCTAAAGATTTCGGGCTCCAATCCGATAAGAAAAGCAGCCGTCGGCCGGCTCAAGAGGCGGCGGCGCTGAAAGAGGAGAACACGAACATGCTCAGACTCACGCCGCTTCTCGTAACACCTCTTATTTTCTCAGGAGTAGCCTTCGCTGGCCATACCACCAGCGACGGCTCTCTCACCCTGGGTGTCGCCGCAACCGGGACGAGTTCAGGGAACACTGCGACGAGCCCTGTCATCTGGGACAAGTGCTCATATCGGCCGATCTGGCAATTGGTCCCAAATCCCTGGGGAGTGAACTCCGACGCCGTCGGTTCGATTCAGATGCAGTACGCTGCCAACGGGTCGGTCGTTACAACCGTCAACCTGTCGAACCTCGTTTCCGCGGGCGTCAATGGGTACCCTTTCCTTTTTGTCGGACATGATCCGTATGGTGACCACATGGACGGGCAACCCCTTACATTTCCGCTGCAGCTTGGCGCCATGACTTCGCTGTTCGTGGATGTCGATTATTCTCTGTCAATCGCGGGCGCGGCGCCTGGCGACCTTAACGTCGGATTTGACGAGTACCTGATTCCGACATCCGGATACGCCAGCGGATTGAGCGGCGCAGTTGAGATCATGGTCCTGCCGTACTTCAAATTCTCATGGGCTCCCGCGGGACATTTTGTCGGTACCGTGACCGAACCGGTATTTGTAAACAACAAAATGGTCCTCATGGTTTTTAACGAATACTCGACGGGAACGGGCCCGGGGCATGAGATCCTCTTCTTTCCGCGTGACAGTCAGATCTCATCGGGCGATGTAAGGTTTAATCTGCTCGATTTTCTGAATACTGGAGCAGCTACCGCGGGAGTCAGTTCCAATTGGTTACTCGCCGGTGTCGAGTTTGGTACGGAGTTCGGAAATACGACCGCAGCGACGTATACGTTGACCACCAAGAAACTCCAGATCGATCAGGAATTCAGTAACGGCCAATAGCCTGATGCGCAGAAAAGGGCGGGCCTTGGTCTGCCCTATTTCGCGAATGCCGGGAAATACAAGATTCATAGACGAATCCCGTGAGTTTCAGAAGTCTACAGACGACCGCAGTTTAGCCTTTTTGCCCAGCACGCTCGATAACTCAAGTTGGCTCCCGCCTGGAACCGATGCCAGAATCATCATCGGAAGCTGGCGCGTCCGTCCTGAACAAACCGAACCGAATCAGCCAGCCCGCGATACCTTATTGAGCCCCAAGCCCGATACAGACCAGCCCGCACAAAATCACCCCGATCGCCCCGATCTTCCCCACGGTAATCGGCTCGCCAAAAAAGATTTTCGACCAGAACAGCGTGAGGATATAGCTGAACGAAACCATCGGATACAGCACCGAAAGCTCGCCATGCTTCAACGCAATCAAAAACGGGACGCTCGACGCCACGAACAGCGCAATCCCGATCGCCAGCCGCAGGCTGATCAGATGCCGGATGCCGTGCTGTAGCTTGCCGGCGCCCATTTTCAGAAACACCGCGCCGAACGATCCGATGAACGATGCCCCGATCACCAGAAGCATCGAACTGACCGGCGTCTTCACTGCTTCGCCCTCGTTGGCTGACTAGCCTTACCCAGCAACCCGACGCCCAGGATAATCAGCGCGATGCCAGCGCCCTTCCACGAGTTCATGTGGTCCCCGAAGAACCGCATGGAAAGCAGCGCCACCCACACGTAAGAGAGCGCATAAACCGGCCACAGCACCGAAAGTTCTCCATCCTTCAGGGCCAGGATCAACAGAAGCGCGTTACAGGCGTGGAAACAGAAACCGACTACCAACGGCAGGTTCCCCAGGATCGCCGCCAGAAGTGAAAACGGATGCGACGGATCGAACGCGGGAAACGAATGTAGCATCCCGACTTTCAGCAGAACCTGCGCTGCTGAAGCGAAAAGCGTACAGCCGACCACCATATACAGAGGCTTACGCGAGTGATGGGTCACGAATTTTCAAGGATAGCAGCGAAGGTAACTGCGAACCAGATCCGTCATTCCTTCGTAACCTCCGCTATGAACGGTACGAAACCCCCGGAACAGCGTGGCTTTATCGCCGAATGGGCCGTGACCTTCGTGCTCCTTCTTTTCGGCACGACCACCCTCGCCCAAGCCTTCGTCATCCCCACCGGATCAATGGAGGGAACCCTTCTTGTCGGCGACCACGTCATCGTCGATCGCCTCGCCTACGCGCCCGCCGGTTCCGTGACCCGTCATACGCTCCCCTATGAAGACGTCCATCGCGGCGACATCATCGTCTTTCGCTATCCGCTTGACCTCAACAAGAACCTCGTCAAGCGCGCCATGGGCCTGCCGGGGGACCGCATCCGCCTGGAAAACAAGACAGTCTACCTCAATGGTCACCCGATCGCCGAGCCGTACGTGATCCACAAGACGAACTTCATCTACCCCTATCGCGATACCTTCCCCGCCGGGGCCTGGCCGAACCTCCGGCCAGAAGCCGCAGCCATGCTTGCGGCCAACGTCCGGAACGGGGATCTTGTCGTCCCGCCGGACGCCGTGTTCGCGATGGGCGACAACCGAGACGAATCGGACGACAGCCGCTTCTGGGGTCTGGTACCGCGCGAAAACATCGTCGGAAAACCGCTGCTCGTGTATTGGTCGTACGACGCTCCGAGCGAAGAACTGACGGACCCGTCAGTCAACCTCCCACACGTGTTCGATATCGCGATCCACTTCCCCACGAAGACTCGCTGGAGCCGAACCCTCCGTTTTGTGCGGAGTTATCCGGTACAGTAGCCGCGACCCCGGTACAATAGAAAAAAGTGGAAAGTTCAAAGACCGTAACCGCGCCTCCCGCGGATACCGAGCCATCGCCCAAAGGGAAGGCCGAACCGCAACGCGGATTCATAGCGGAGTGGACGGTCACCATCATCCTTCTCCTGTTCGGCACCACCACGCTGGTGCAGGCTTTCGTCATTCCAACGGGTTCCATGGAGGACACGCTGCTGGTCGGCGATCACCTCCTGGTCGACAAACTCGCGTTCGCGCCGGGCGGAGCGGTCACAAAGCACATTCTTCCGTATGCCGATCCGAAGCGCGGTGACATCATCGTTTTCCGCTATCCCATGGACATCAAGCAGACCTTCGTGAAGCGTGTCATGGGCGTTCCGGGCGACCATCTGCATCTGGTGAACAAGCAGGTTTACCTCAACGGCCACGCGCTCAACGAGCCCTATGTCGTCCATAAACTCGACTACATCGATTCCTACCGCGACAACTTCCCTTCGGACCCGAACACCCCACTCTTTCCGCCCGCTCAGGCAATGCTCGAGCACAACGTCCAGGGCGGCGATGTTGTCGTGCCGCCCGGCTACTTCTTCGCCATGGGTGACAACCGCGACCAGTCGCTCGACAGCCGCTATTGGGGCTTCGTCCCGCGCGAGAACATCATCGGAAAGCCGCTCGTCATCTACTGGTCGTACGAAGCAAGCACCGAAGATCTCTCGAATCCGGCGGTCACGATTCCGCACCTGATAGACGTCATCATCCACTTTCCGACGAAGACGCGCTGGAGCCGCACTCTCAAGCTGATTCACAGCTACCCCGTACAATAGCTTTCGGGCGATCGCCCGTTATGCCGAAATCCAAATACTACGGGCTGATCCTCGCCGGAGGACGCGGCACGCGTTTCTGGCCGCGCAGCCGCAGAAAGCATCCCAAGCAGGTCCTTTCCATTCAGGAAGAGCGCTCACTGATCCAGGCCACGGTGGCCCGCCTGGCCCCCCTGATTCCGCCCGAACGTCTCTGGATTCTTACCAATGACTTCGTCCGCGACGAGATCGCGAAACAGCTTCCCGGAATCCCTGGCGACCAGATCCTCGCTGAGCCCGTGCAGCGGAACACGGCGCCCGCCATCGGTCTTGCCGCCCACATCCTCCAGTCGCTCGATCCGAAAGCGGTGTTCGGCGTGTTCCCCTCCGATCACGTCATCGCCAACCCGAAGCGCTATCTCGCTCTCCTGCGTCCCGCCTTCAAGGCAGCGGAGAAGGGGTCCATCGCCGTTCTTGGAATCCAGCCCCGCTGGGCTGAAACGGGATACGGCTACATCGAGTTCCCGAAGCGTTCGAAGGCCGGTTTGGCGGAGTGCGTCGCGGTGCGGGCGTTCCATGAGAAGCCCGGAAGCGCGACCGCGAAGCGCTACGTCAAGGCGGGCAATTATTACTGGAACGCTGGTATGTTCTTCTGGAAGGCGAGCGCAGTCCTCGACGCGCTCCGCCTGTATCTGCCCAAAACCGCAACCCTGATCTCGAGCCTTCCGCCGTTCCGCAGTTCCGACTTCGCTGCCCAGCTCGCCGAAGTCTTCCCGCGCTGCGAGAACATCTCCATCGACTACGCCGTCATGCAAAGGGCGAAGAACGTGGTCGGGGTCGCCTGCGACGATTTCGGCTGGAACGACGTTGGAAGCTGGTCCGCCGTCTATGACCTCCTGCCTCGCGACGCAGCGAAGAATGCCGGAAGGTCCGAAATGCTGACCGCTGACTCCACGGGGAACTACGTCGACTGCGGCAAGAAGCTGGTGGCCCTGCTCGGCGTCAAGGACCTGATTGTCGTCGATACCCCCGACGCCCTGCTGGTCGCCTCCCGCAAGCGATCGCAGCAGGTAGGCGACATCGTCAAGTTACTCGAGGCGAACAACCGTCAGGAGTTGCTCTGAGTCGCCGCAGTCGCACCCATTGAGCGAACACTGCCGGATCGCCCAGCCAGACCAGCATCCACTCCGCCATCTCAGCTTTAGAAGCGTGCTTCGCCCGGTCCTTCGCACGGATCACCTCCGCGCGGCAGAACTTGCGGAGGTCGGGCCGCGCGGCATAGACCGCCGCAAGCTCGTTTAACGAAGTCTCCAGCTCCTCGGAGTCCTTATGGCGAACTCCCGACCACGGCGCCTCCGCCGGTATTCCTGACTTTCGAATATCCGATGGCGAAACGCCGGGAATCGCCGACGCGGCCACGAGCCACTCCGCTTCGCCGATTCGCTCCCATCCCTGAGCCTCTGCCAGGGACCGCACCCTTGCGGACCTACTTTGCGATCGCACGGTGATACTGCGCCACCGCGGCCTCGTGCTCGCTTAGCGATGTCGAGAAGTTGTGCCCTCCCGACCCATCCGCGCGCGCGACGAAGTACAGGTACGAAGAGTCGGCGGGAGTCAGAGCAGCCTGAATCGAGCTGATGCCCGGGTTCGCGATTGGCCCCGGAGGCAGGCCCGCGTGTTGGTAAGTGTTGTACGGGTTCCGGCTATCCAGATCCGATCGATGGATCACCCCGGTATACCGCTTCTCGAGCAGAGCCGCGTATACCGTCGTCGGATCACAGTCGAGCTTCATCCCGGTGCGCAACCGGTTCGCAAAGACGGACGCTACCCGCGGGCGCTCTTGCGGAAGCCGCGCCTCGCGCTCCACGAGCGACGCCAGCGTGACAGTGTCATGCACGTTCCCCTTCGCATTCAGAGCCTTCCAGCGGGTTCGGAATTCGTTCGTCATCTGACGGCAAAGCTGCTGCCCCGTCGAGTGCCGGTAGAGCCGGTACTTGTTCGGGAAGAGATAGCCTTCAAGAGTCTGCGCGGCCGGGTCCAGATCCTGGATCATCGCCGGATTCCGCGCCGCGGCCAGGAACGCAGCCGAACTGAGCGCTGGCAGCCGTTCCTTGTTTTCGAGCTTGTCGATCGCTCCCGCAATGTCGAACATGTTGTACCCCTCGGGGACCAACAGCTCGACGTAGAAGATATCGCCCCGCGCGATCCTGCCATAGACCTCGAGCGCCGACGCAGCCTTGTCGAACTTGTACTCGCCGGCCTGAAGATGAGTCCGCCGAAGCGCCCGCGCCGCGAGAAACTCCCACTGGCTGCGGATCACGCCTTTGTCCGCGAGCGCCGCCGCCATCGCGGACGTCGATGTGCCGCGCGGGAACTCAACGAATACCGGCTCCCCGAAGCCCTGGTAAGACTGGTTCAATCGGTAGCCCACGTACCCCGTCGCCGCCAGTCCGACCACAATGACGGCCGCGAGCGCTCGAAGCAGGATCTTCACAGATCTCCTCGCATATCCAGATATCCCTGCAGCAGCAGGACTGCGGACAGCTTGTCGATCGTTGGCTTCCGGTCCGAGTTCGCAACGCCCGCGCCGCGAATCGTCCGCTCCGCCTCCCGGCTGGTCCACCGCTCGTCCCGGAACTCCACTGAGATGCCGGTCTTACGCTCCAGTTCGCGCGCGAACTCGCGCGTGTAGTCGCCCTGTCGTGAGGCGTCGCCGCTCATATGCAATGGGTCTCCGATCAGGAACAACGTCACGCCTCGGTCGGCCGCGAGTCTTCGCAGGAACTCGATATCCTCGCGTCTTCCCCGGCGCTCGAGCGTATCGAGACCCTGAGCCGTGATGCCGAGATCGTCGCTGATGGCGAGTCCAATGCGCTTCTTCCCAAGGTCGAGCGCCAATACGCGCGCCGCTTTGCTCAAACCCGCCCTTCCACGATTCGATTGTATTTCCTGGTCGTGCTAGGCTCGGAATCGGAGCACGGGTGGTCCCCCAGACGCATCTTGGCGAGCCGCTGGAGAGAGCAGCCGCCCCGACGCGAGGTTACGCGTCAGCCATCATCGCCGCAGGCGTCATAATCGGCGTCCTTTATTGGGCCCGGGTAGTCTTTATTACCGCGGCGGCTGCCATCATCACGGCGCTTATTCTCGAGCCGTTCGTCGTGCTGCTGGTGCGGATTCGCTTTCCGAGAGCGCTGGCGAGCTTCGTCGTGTGCGTTGTCGCGCTCCTCGGCGTCTATCTCGCGGGTCTCGCCGTCTACAACCAGGTCACCGGAGTAGCCAGCGACGTTCCGGCTTTCAAAGAGCACCTCTCGGGGTTTATCGGCGGCGTGTCGGACCATATCCAGGCCCTGCAGGATTCGACCGCCCACCTCCTGATACCTGTTCGGAAAAACGCGGAACAACCGATCCCTCCCCCGCCGGCGAACGTGCGCAAGAGCCGCAAAATCATCGCTCCGCCGGTTCCTTCCCCGCCAGTCCCCGGAGCAATTCCGGAAGTGCGCATCCATAACGACCGCAATCCCGTCTTCGACTACATCTACGGTCAGCTGGGCACTCTCTATCAGGTTGTGGCGATGGCGTCTTTCGTGCCGCTGCTGGTCTACTTCATGCTGAGCTGGCGCGATCATGTCTACCGCAGTTTTCTGCGTTTCTTCGAAATGTCGGACCGCGAAACGGTGGCCCGAGCCATTCAGGGAATCGCGGGTATGACGCGCGCGTTCGTTGTCGGCAACTTCATGCTCGCGCTCGTACTCGCCGCGATCAGTTCCACCATGTTCGCGGTGATCCGCCTGCCATATCCGTTCCTGATTGGGGTCGTCAGCGGCCTGTTGAGCCTGATCCCTTACGCCGGGCTGGTCCTTGCGATTCTTCCGCCGGTCCTCGCGGCGCTCGCGACGGGCGCTCCCACTGCGACTCTCCTGATCGCCGGCCTGATTGTCATCGCGCTGCATCTCGTCGCCCTCAACGTCCTGTATCCGATCGTTGTGGGAGCGCGGGTCCATCTGAATCCGCTGATCGTGACTTTCTCCCTGATGTTCTGGGGCTTCCTGTGGGATGCCGCTGGCCTCGTGCTCGCGATTCCGATCACCGCCGCTTTGAAGGCCGTTTGCGATAACGTGGAAAGCCTGCGAAAATACGGCCGGTTCCTCGGAGACTGACGACCTGACTGCGCTGCTGGAACGTTTGAAAGAGCGAGCGCGCTCGAATCCGCGCCGCATCGTGTTCCCTGAAGGCGACGATCCCCGCATTGTCGCCGCTGCCCGGCGCCTCAAGGCGGAACGCCTGCTGGAGCCGGTACTGATCTCGGCCAACACGGTGCTGGGTGTTGAATCGATCTACCCGGCGAGTTCTCCGCTCCTTCGGGAGTGCGCCGCTTACTACGCGGCGCGGCGCGCGCCGAAGGGAGTCACGGAACTCGAGGCGGGCGCCATCGCGCGCAAGCCTCTCTACTTCGCGGCGCTCATGGTAGCGCTGGGCCGCGCGGATGGCTTCGTCGGCGGGGCGGTTAACACAAGCGCTGAGACCGTTCGCGCGGCGCTGCACGCCATCGGCGTCGCGCCGGGCATCGAAACCATTTCGGGCGCGTTTTTGATCGCGCATCCGGACCGCCGCTTCGGCGCTTCCGGCGTCATGACCTTCGCCGATTGCGCGGTTGTGATCGAGCCGAGCGCTACGCAACTGGCCGATATCGCGATCGCAGCCGCTCGTACTACGCGGCGGTTTCTCGAAGTCGAGCCGGTCGTGGCCATGCTTTCCTTCTCGACCAAGGGAAGCGCGCCCCATCCTTCCGTCAACCGAATCGCCGAGGCCCTGCGGATGGTGCACGAACGAGCGCCGCAGCTGGAGATCGACGGCGAGCTTCAACTCGACGCCGCCATCATCCCGGAAATCGCCGCATCGAAAGCGCCCGGTTCGGGCGTGGCGGGCCGCGCCAACACGCTCGTATTCCCCAATCTCGCAGCCGGCAACATCGGCTACAAGCTGGTGGAACGTCTGGGAGGCGCCGCGGCCATCGGCCCCATCCTTCAAGGGCTCAGTAAACCTGCCAACGACCTCTCACGCGGCTCCGCGGTCGAGCACATCTACAACACGGCGATCCTGACCGCCTGCCAGTAAGCTAACCCTCTTCGCGGATGCGCACCCGTCGGCCCTCAATGATCACGCGGTCCTCGACGACCAACTGAATCGCCTGGGAGTAGATTACGTGCTCCTGGAGGAGGATGCGGTCTGAGAGCGTTTCAACCGTGTCGTCGTCGATCACCGGAACCGCTGCCTGGATCACGATCGGGCCTGAGTCGAGAAACTCGTCCACGAAGTGGACGGTGCATCCCGTGATCTTGACTCCGTGCTCCAGCGCCTGGCGCTGCGCATCGAGTCCGGGAAACGCGGGCAGCAGCGACGGATGTACGTTCAGCACCCGATTGGGAAACGCCCGCACGAAGTCCGCGCTAAGCAGCCGCATGAATCCGGCGAGACACACGAGATCCACTTCATGGGTGCGAAGTTCGTCGATCAGCAGCTTGTCGTAGGCCTGACGGTCGAGGCCCTGTGATGGAATCACGCGCATCGGGATGCCCCGTTGCCGCGCGATCTCGAGTCCCGGAGCCGAAGCCTTGTTCGAGATCACGATCGCAATCTCAGCATCGAGCTTCCGCCGGGCGATGCTGTTCGAAATGGCCTCGAAATTGGAGCCCCGGCCCGAAATCAGAATGCCGAGCCGCACTCAGCGGTACTCCACTCGGCCCTTACCACGCCGCTGTTTCACGATCTCCCCGATGACCCACGGCCGCTCGCCGATTCTCGCCAGCGCGCGTTGAGCCGCGGCTGCCTTTGTCGCCGGAACAGCAAGAATCATTCCGACGCCGAGATTGAACGTCCGGCGCCAGTCATCGGTCGGAACTTGACCGATTTTCCGCAGCATCTCGAACAGTGGCGGCGTCTGCCAGCTTCCGGTATCGATCGAAGCCGCGAGCCCCTTCGGCAATACGCGCGGAAGATTGTCGGTGATTCCGCCGCCGGTGATATGGGCAGCCCCGGAAAGGACTTTGGCGCGAGCCAAAGCCCGAATCGCTTCGAGATAGCTGCGGTGTACGCGCAGCAACTCATCCCCGAGGAGGCTGCCGGTCTCTTCGATCTTAGATTCGACCTTCAGCCCCGCAACGTCGAATAGCAGCTTGCGCGCCAGCGAGTAGCCATTCGTATGCAGCCCGGTCGAGGCCAGCGCCAGCAACGCATCGCCCGCCTTCACTTTGGCGCCAGTGATAATCTTGTTCTTCTCGATTGCGCCCACGATGGCGCCCGCAAGGTCGTACTCCCCGTCCGCGTACATCCCCGGCATTTCCGCCGTTTCACCGCCGATCAGAGCGCAGCCATTGGCTTTGCATCCCCGGGCGATGCCGGAGACCACCTGCGCTGCCACGCCCGCCTCCAGACGGCCCACGGCGAGATAATCGAGAAAAAAGAGCGGGGAAGCGCCCTGAACGGCGATGTCGTTGACACAATGGTTAACGAGATCCTCCCCGATCGAATCGTGACGCCCCGTGGCGAACGCGATCTTCAGCTTGGTCCCGACTCCGTCGACGGAACTAACGAGTACCGGGTTCTTCATCTTCGGCAGGGCAAAACAGCCGCCGAAGGAACCGATTTCGGTCAGAACTCCTTTCGTGAACGTGGCGCGCGCCATCTTGCGGATGGCGCCGACCGCGCGGTCCGCTTCATCGATGTCGACGCCGGCGTCGCGATAGGAGACTTTTGTAACCATTAGGAAGGGAAACGAACCAGTATAACGAGCGCCCCGACGATCACAGGCAGTTGGATTAATATGCAGAGATGCGTTCGGGCCAACCCGCCCGCCCATAAGGACAACATAAACCCAAGATGAACAGAAAGCTTTCGAGTATTCTGCCGGTGGCGCTGGCGATGGCATTCGTCGCGGGCGCTTACGGCGCCGAGACCGGAGCCTACGCGCTGAAGGACGCGAGGATTGTGCGCGTTTCGGCTCCTGTGATCGAACACGGCACGGTGGTGGTACGGGATGGGCTGATCGAGGCCGTCGGCGAGAACGTCACGGTTCCCGCGGACGCCTGGGTGATCGACTGCAAAGGACTCACGGTCTATCCGGGCATGATCGATGCTTTGAGCAACTGGGGCCTGACTAACAGCCCGCCGCCTGTTGCCGCCGCGGCCGGAGGACGAGGAGGCCGTGGTCCGGTCGCTGCTACGGTGACCGCTCCCGTTCCGGCGACGGTTACGGTTACGACAACTGGTCCGGCGAGAGGCCCGGAGGACCGCCCGTCAAACGTCGCCTACAGTAAGGCGGCTGATCAGATCTTCCCGAACGACCGTAACATCGAGTCAGCTCGCAACGGCGGATACGCAGTCGCGATCACTTTCCCGGGCGGCAACATCTTCGCGGGGCAGGGAAGCGCAATCAGCCTTGCGGGCGAGCGAGCAGGCGAAATGGTGATCGTCCCTTCTGTAGGTCAGATGATCACGCTCACGAATCGCGGGTTTGGAGCCGGCTATCCTGGCTCGCTGATGGGCTCAATAGCGTACGTCCGGCAAATCTACCTCGATGCCGATCACTACAAGCTTGCGAAGTCGATTTACGAGAAGCATCCCCAGGGTCTTCCGCGGCCTGCCTACGATCGCACGCTGGAGGGCGTGCTCGCGAGCGACCGCGTGCTTTTGCCCGCCGAGCGCTCCGTTGAGATTGAACGCATGCTGGCATTCGCCAGGGAAATGAAGATGAATGCCATTCTCTACGGAGGTCATGAGGCGTGGCGAGATATCGACGTGCTGAAGGCATCGAATACGCCTGTGCTGGTGAGCCTGAAATATCCGGTCAAGGCGCCTGATTCCGACCCCACGCTGGAAGAGCCTCTGCGCACGCTTGAACTGCGCGATAAGGCTCCTTCAGCCGCCGGCGCGCTGGCAAAAGGCGGAGTGAAGTTCGCGTTCTATTCGGATGGCGTATCGACTCCTCGGGATCTGATGAGAGCGGTCAAAAAAGCCATCGACGCCGGGCTTTCGCAGACCGATGCGATTCGGGCATTGACCCTTTCCCCCGCGGAGATCTACGGACTGAGCGATCGTTTGGGCAGCGTTGACAAAGGGAAGATCGCCGACCTCTTCGTCGCGGACGGGGACATCTTCAGCGGCGGCAAGGTGAAGTACGTGTTTGTAGACGGAGTTAAGTTCGAGCCGCCGGACGAACCGGCGGGCGGCCGAGGGGGCCGTGGCGGGCAGGGCTCTGCTCAGGGAGGTCCGGTTCAATGAGAAGGCTCGCGATATTCGTACTTATGTCCGTCGCCGCATTTGCGGCCGATCCACCGGTGCTGATTCAGAACGCCACGATTCTGACGATCACCAACGGAACCGTCAAGGGGTCGATCCTTCTTCAGAACGGAAAGATCGCGGCTATCGGCGATAGGGTCATGGCTCCTCCGGGCGCGACCGTGATCGACGGCGCCGGCAAGTACGTGATGCCCGGCATCATCGATTGCCATTCGCACATCATGGCCGAGGCGATCAACGAAGGCAGCGTGTCAGTTTCCTCGATGGTCGGAATTCCGGATGTTCTGAATCCCGAAGACATCGCCATCTACCGTGCTTTGGCGGGCGGCGTGACGACCGCCAATATCCTGCACGGAAGCGCCAACTCGATCGGCGGCAAGACAATCGTGATGAAGATGCGGTGGGGCAAGGACGCCGAGGAGATGAAGTTCGAGGGCGCGATGCCGGGAATCAAGTTCGCGCTCGGTGAGAACCCTAAGCGGGCAGGTAACCCGGCTGGTGGACGCGGCGCGGCGCCCACTAATGCACGCTATCCGGCGACCCGCATGGGTGTGGAAGATGTGATCCGCGAAGCTTTCAACGATGCGGTCGCGTACAAGGCAAGCTGGGATCTGTACCGCGCCAAGACGGCCAGGGGCGAGGTTGCCATTCCGCCCGCCCGGGACCTCAAGCTGGAGCCACTGGTTGAAGTCCTGGAAGGCAAGCGGCTCGTTCATGCGCACTGCTATCGCCAGGATGAAATCCTGATGCTGCTGCATGTCGCCGACGATTACGGATTCAAGATCCGCACGCTCCAGCACGTACTGGAGGGCTACAAAGTCGCGAAGGAGATCCAGGAACGCGGCACGGGCGCCTCAACGTTCGCGGACTGGTGGGCGTACAAGATCGAGGCCAACGACGCGATTCCGTATAACGCCGCGATCCTCACGCGTAAAGGCGTGCTGACCTCGCTCAATTCCGATGACGCCGAACTCATGCGGCATCTCGATAAAGAAGCCGCCAAGACCGTGAAGTACGGCGGTCTCACCGAGACGGAAGCTCTCTCGCTGATCACGATCAATCCCGCCAAGCAGTTGATGATTGATAAGCGCGTCGGTTCGCTCGAAGTAGGCAAGGATGCCGACGTGCTCCTCTACGACGGCCATCCGCTTTCGAATTTCAGCAAAGTCACCAAGGTCTGGATCGACGGTCACGAATACTTCGACCTCGATCAGGACGTTGAAGCAAGGCCGAAGAAGGAACTGGAGAAGAAGGCCCTGATTCAGAAAGCCGCCGCTGAGAACCGGTCGTTCGGAGGCGGGGGCGGACGCGGTGCGGCGAACAACACAGGCGGTGAACCTAACGCCGCGCCTCAGGGGGTACCGCAGCAATGAAGGCCGCTCTTCTGTTCGCTATCCCGGCGGCGCTGATTGCTGCGCCCGGCGCTGACGATTCCTTCGTCCTCAAGAACGCGACCGTTCATACGATGGCGGGCGCCGAAATCCAGAACGGATCGGTTGTTGTTCGCAACGGCAAGATCATCGGCGTTGGAAAGAACCTCTCGGTTCCGAAGGATCTGAAGGTGATCGACGCCAAGGGCATGCAGGTTTACCCAGGGATGATCGACGCCGCGACCCAAGTGGGCCTGATCGAAATCAACTCGATCCGTGAGTCCGAAGACACCACGGAACTCGGCAAATTCAACCCGCAATTGGTCGCGCTCACTGCGGTCAACCCGTCGAGTGAACACATTCCTGTCACGCGCGTCAACGGCATCACGACGGTAGCGGCGACGCCGGAGGGCTCACTGATCGGTGGCCAGGTTTCCTTGGTTCATCTCGATGGCTGGACGACGGACGAGATGGGCATCAAGCCGCACGCCGGCCTGCAACTCCGGTTTCCCACGATTGCCCTTCCGGGAGGGCGCGGAGGGGGTATTGACGCTGACCCGTCGAGCCCGTTCGCGGCGGCCCGCAGTTACACGACGCTCAAGCAGGCCTATGACAAAGAGATCGCGGAACTGAACGAATTCTTCGAAAGCGCTCACCGTTACAAACTGACGAAAGACGCGAAAGCGCCGGGATTCAAGCCGGATCTGAGACTGGATGCGATGATCCCCGTGATCGAAGGCAAGGAGCCTGTTCTGGTCGAGGCGCGCCGCGAGCGTGATATCCGCGACGCCATCGCATTCGCGGATAAGCAGAAGATCAAAATCATCCTGCTGGACCCGGCTGAAGCGTACAAGGTCACTAAGGAGATCAAGGATCACAACATCCCCGTAATTCTGGGTCCCTCTCTGGCCTTGCCGCTTACCGAGGACGGCAACTACGATCAGGCCTATAAGACGCCTCTGGCGCTGCAGAAGGCCGGGATCGAATTCTGCTTCGCGACTCTGACCGGCGGCTCCAATCTTGCCTCGCGGAATCTGCCATACCAGGCGGGGCAGGCAGTGGCGTTCGGTCTGTCGAAAGAGGACGCCATGAAGGCTGTGACGAAGAACGCGGCGGATATCTGGGGCGTCGGCGATCAGATCGGAACTGTGGAGGAAGGCAAATGGGCTGACCTCGTTGTGACGGACGGCGACCCCCTCGAAGCTCAGACTCAGATCAAACTGCTCTTCATCAAGGGCAAACCGGTCGATCTGGACAACAAGCAGAAAGACCTTTACGAGAAGTACCTGAACCGGCCGTAGTCAGCTTTCCAGAAGAAGAGTTACCGGACCGTCGTTGATCAGCGCAACTTCCATGTGAGCCTGAAAGACGCCGGTCCGGGTAGTCAATCCCGTTTCGCGAATCCGTTCCGTCACGTATTCATACAGCTTACGCGCCGCTTCGGGCGGCGCTGCCGCATCGAAACTGGGACGCCGGCCCTTGCGGCAGTCTCCGTACAGCGTGAACTGAGAGACCAGGAGCAGTTCGGCCTTAACCTCGAGCGCGCTCAGGTTCATCTTGCCGTTCGCGTCCTCGAAGATCCTCAGGTTGACGAGCTTGGATGCCAGGAAGTCGGCCTGAGCCTTGGTATCGGCCGCAGCGATCCCGATCAATACAAGCAGACCGGCGCCAATCGAGCCGACTGTCTCGTTGTCCACACGAACGCTGGCGCGCGAAACACGCTGAACGAGAAATCGCACCTAATCGCGTTTGGACCCGACCCTGCTGTAGTCCCGTGCGCCCGCTTCGGGCACAGCGCGCAACTGGGCGTCTTCCAGGCGCTTCGTCTCCTGCCAGGTGTAGACCATCCGGCTGATGACCGTGACGTTCGAGAGGACAGCCAGGACCCACAGCACGTGCGGCATTCGATTAAACAGCGCGCCGATGATGATCAGAACCACTCGTTCCGGGCGCTCCAGAAAGCCCACCTTGCAGCGCGGAATCGTGTTTTCAGCGCGCGCGCGGGTATAGCTGACCATCACCGTGCCGGTCATGACGATCGCGGTGAGGACCACATAAAAATTACGGTTGATCGATGCGTAATAGACCAGCAGGCCGACAAGAACGCCAAGATCGGAGTAGCGATCGAGAACCGAATCGAAGAATCCGCCGAACTTAGTGACGCGGTTGGTTTCGCGCGCCACCCGGCCGTCCACCATGTCGAACAGCCCGGCGCCGATCACCACGATTCCGCCCCAGCGGAAGCTGCCTGCCGCGAACAGGACTGCCGCCCAGATATTGATCACCAGCCCGAGAAACGTGAGCAGGTTGGGTGAAAAGCCCAGAAGCGCAAGTCCCGTGACAATCGCCCCGATAATCTTGCCGAAGAATTTGCCGATTGCGCGGGACGCCGTCATTCGCTACTTCGCCAGTTCGTGGATCGTGATCAGTTCCAGGATTTCGAGTTCCTTCGCGCCGCCGGGCGTCTGCAGCTTCGCAGTATCGCCTACTTCTCTGCCCAGCAGCGCCCTGCCAATGGGCGAACCGGTCGAGATCTTGCCCGCCGCGGCGTCCGCTTCTTCACTGGTGACCAGGTGATACGTCATCTGTTCGTCTTTTTTGACGTCGAGCACAACCACCCGGGATCCGAGACCGACCTTGTCATGGGGAATCTTATTCAGGTCGATCATCGCGATCTCCGCCAGCCGCTTCTGCAACTGTCCCAGTCGCGCGTTGACGAAGCCCTGCCGCTCTTTAGCGGCATGATATTCGGCGTTTTCGCTCAGATCTCCATGAGCCCGCGCCCTCAGAATCTCCCGCGGCAGCTCATTGCGCAGCTCATACTCCAGCGCAGCGATTTCTTCTTCCAGTTTCTTGCGGATATCGAGCATGAAGACAAGGGAACCCTTCGGTTCATTATATCGACACAACACCCGGGGTCAGCTTCGCGTTCGTAGTAGTAAATACGCGCCCGCCAGGGCAAACAGCGCGTCTGGCGACCACGCGGCGACCTCAGGCGGAAGATAGTTCACATTCCCCATCTGCTCGAACAGCTTCACAATACCGAGATATGCCATTCCAATGCCGATGCTGATTCCGATTCCCGCCATGGCGCCACGGGTACCGACCATGAAGCCGAAAGGGACGGAAATCAGAGCCATGATCAATCCGAAAGCCGGAACGGAGAACTTCTCGTAGTACTGCACCTGGAGCTTTTGAGTATCAAAGCCACGGTTTTGCAGGTATCGGAAGTAGTCGCCGAGCTGCTTATAGTTCATCTGTTGGTTCTGCTGAACCGGGATACGGAAGTCATCCGGCGCTTCGGTAATCTCGGGAAAAGTCGTCGCTATGAAATCGACGTGATTGCACTCCTCGATTCCGCAGACATCGCGAGCGGTGCCTTGCTCCCACACCCACTGGCGGATATTCTTCTGCCACCGCGCCCGATTGGCGCTGATCTCGCGCGTGAGATGGAAAGTCTTCGGATCGATTTCGAATACGTACGGCTCGATCATCATGTTTTCCGAGGCGTCGAAGCCGCGAACATAAAAGATCCGGTAATCGTGGATCAGCCACTTCCGCTCAGGATGGAGATAGGTCTGGTGCGGGCGGCCTTTGATCTCGTTATGGATGTTGTCCTGAATGCGGTTGGCAGTGGGAATCCATGAATAGTCGGCTGCGAAGAGAGCAGCGCTGAGGAGCCCGCTCATCATCAGCACGGGCATTCCCAGGCGGCGAACGCTGATTCCGCACGCCTTAAACGCGGTGACTTCATTGTTCTTCGTCATGACGCCGAAGGTGACCAGGACCGCGAGAAGGACAGCGACCGGCATCGTAGAGTAGATCAGCAGCGGGGTGAGGAACAGGTGATAGGTGGCGACGCGCGACATCGGAATGTGGTGCTGCACGACGTCGCTCAACAGATCGAAGAACGTATAGACCTGCATCATCGTGACGAAAGCCGCCAGCCACAACACGAAATACAACAGGAAATTGGAGAGGACGTAGCTGTCCATCAGTTGAAACAGCACGATCCGCATTCCCGCGGCTTTGATCTTCGGAACTCTCTTCTTTCGTTCGAATCTTCGAGCGAGCCCCGCAAACCATCCCGCCGTGGCGCGGCGGACAGAGCCGATCAAATCGCGATCGCCGGGCATTTCCATCCGGCCGATGAGAAAAAGACCAGCGGCGCCGAATAGCCCATCCGGCGTCCAGGACGCGAGTTCCGCCGGAATGGAGTGGGATCGCGCCAGACTCGTCAGGGTGATGTAGCCCAGCCAATAGCAGAAGAACGAAAGAAAGATACCCCAGACATATCCGGCGGAGCGTCCGCCCTTCCGAGACGATGCCCCCAGAGGAATACCTACCAGAGCGAGCATCAGGCAGGCTACGGGCAAGGCGAAGCGGCCGTGCAGTTCGATTCGCGCGTCGATGCTCTCCTGCGATTTGCGGGGCTGAGCTTTGATGAAGGCCACAAGCTCTTTTGTGAGCATGTCGCGATAAGCTTTCGCCTTCTTTTCCTGCTGAGTGTTCTGGGTAAGGACGGTCGAGCCATAGGGCGCGCGTGAGTGATAGGGGGCTTCGTGCACGCTCTGGTCTGTGAGCGTCAGCTGGATGCGATTGTGTAGCGGGTCGGGAACGGCGATCGCCTCGCGCGCCATCGTAATCTTGGGACCGACTGGCTGGGTTTTGAGGGCGTTTTTCCGCTCATTGGGCGGCGTGAGGTCGGCGATGAAAACGCGCTTCCAGACTGTCGGACCAACGCTGTTCTCCTTGTCGTCGACATAGAGAACCGTGTTGTCGTTCGTAAACTGTTCCTGGAAGACTTGCGGAACCACGTCAGCGGTTAGCTGCGACGCGCCGACTTTGTTCTCAAGCTTGACCGCGGCGCGGATTGCTAACGGATTCAGCCAGACGGCGCACGCGCCGGAAATCAACATCGCGATGATAGCGAAGATGACCACCGGGGGCGCCACAATGCGCGAGGAGACTCCGCCTGAGCGCATAGCGATCATCTCGTTGTCGCTTGACATGCGGCCGAGGCCGATCAGAATGCCGACGAGGACGCCGAACGGCATACTCAACAACAGAACCGGCGGCAGCGTATAGATGCAGAGTTTCAGGAAAACGACGCCATCCCCCGTGCGCACAAGCAACTCAAGGAGGGGCGCGATGTACTGCAGGAAGATAATGAACGTCGCGAGAGCCGTTGCTAATAACGAACTGGCGAGGATTTCCCGGAAGACGTAGCGCCCGAGAATCTTCATCGTAACGAGGACGACAAGGCGGGCGGCGGCGCGACGGGCAGCTTAGGTAATTCGTCGTCGATCTTGGTCAGTTCGAGGTCATCAATGAGAACGGACGGAGCGACAACGGTCACTTCCGCCGAACTGGCTCCGAGGCCGAGCAGCGCGAAGGGCGCGCCGTTTTCCAGGTAGTTGAATTCGACATTGTCGTCGCCAGCCGCAAGGATGTCTTTGAGCGACCGGGCATTCAGACCACGCAGGCGGACACCGCGGATCAGTTCCTCATGCCCGTCCGTATAGAGCCGGTAAACGTGCAGCGGCAGGCTCACGGCGCGTCCCGAAGATCCGGCGGCGGCCAGGTTGCGGCGAGCTTCATCCACCGTCGCCGAAGAGGGGAAATCCATTCGGCGCACGATGATCCCGTAGCTCAATCCGCGCTGCTGGCAGAGATCGATCATTTTCTTGCGAAGGTCCTCGATCGAATTCGTCTCACGAGCCTTGATGATCAGATTGGTCGGGACCGCGGCGCCGCTGGTGAGGCGTGAATGTCCGTTCGATTCGCTATAACCGCGGACGGGTTCGCGCGTGCGCAGGAAATCCTTCAGGACGCCCTTTTCCACCAGAGCCACTTTCTTATCGGCGACGCCTTCGTCATCGACTTCCTCGTGCCCGAACATAGGAGCGGACGGATCGTCCGTCACGTCGAAAAATTCGGGCATGATGCGCACGCCCCGTCGGCCCTCGAGTTCCGTCGCCGTGATCTGATTCGGCGCGCCGGGGGCCGTTACGGGCTTGCGGGCGATGTGCAGATTGCGGCCGAGAACCTCAGCCATCATCTGCGCCGATGCGACGCCCTCGAAGAGGATCGGACCGGAATAGTTATCACCCATTGGAGCCGCCGCCATCTGGACAACGGTGTCGCCAACTGATTTCGCCGCTTTCTGAAGCTCGGCTTCGGGAATCAGCTTGTCGATGTTGTGGGTGTAAAAGACGCGCGCGTCACGGACGATCATGCCATCGCGAGATTGCGCGGAGGCGCGGATCTGCACGGAGCCGACCTGTTCCGGCTCGCGGATTTCCGTACCTTCCGAGTTCACGAACCGGTGGAGTCCGTCCACGACGCTCAGTTCGACCAGAGAAGTGCGCAAGGCTGGATACGCGCTGAAGACAGTGGAAACGCGCCGGACTTCATCCTTCCAGGCCTGGTCGTTGAAATGCGCGGGCTGATATTCGTGAATCAGGCTGAGTTTGGGAGCGATAGAGAAATCGGGAAGTTCTTCGCTTACCGTAACGCTTCGCAGCGCCGAACGCTTCCGGGCGATCGATTGCAAGCTGCCCTTATAGGCCGAATCGGTGGCCAGCCAAAGGAATTGACGGATGGCGAGCGGATCGTCATCGAGGGGAAATCCTCTCAGGTCGTATCGCGCTCCGCCTCCGAAGCCGCCCGCGAAGTTTGTGTTGTCGAATTTATAATCCCCGACGCGAATGCGGACGTTCGGCACACGAAACGTGTTCGTGTTGGCCGAGATCAGCGCGCCCAGCATGGCGGATGCTGTCCATGAGTGGATGTCGTCAATCGAATAGCTGACGAAGTATGGCTTGTCGAGCTGATTCAGTGAGAGACTGGTGGCCCGCTTCAGTTCCGTCTTCATCGCGTTGAGGACGGGATCGGGTTGCTCGGCGGCGATGATGAGCGTCGCTCCGGCGAGCAGCGCAATAACAATGTTTTTCACTCAGAGGCTCCCTTGAACGGAGAAGGCAGCAGCGGCGGCAGGTCCTGACCGGAACTCGTCTTTTCGATTTCGATCTCGGAAATCAGGATTGCGGGCGAAACGGCGGAAACCGGAACGCTTCCCGATTCGGCGCCGCAGTATCCGTTGAACACTTCGGTTTTGTCAGAGGTCGCGAGGATCTTGGCGAAGCTCGCGAGGGGGGTGCCGACGATGTCCGCGCCACGGATCAACTGATCCGGGCGGCCATCCGCAAACACCTTGTAAACGATCACCGGGATTACTTTGAAAGCCTGGAGACCAGAGCGCTGGGTTGTCGTGAATCCCCCGGTGATGTCGGCGAAGTAGAGGCCGTAGGGTTTGTTCTGGCGCTTGATCTCGTCGATCAGCATCTGGCGCAGCTTTTCGTCAGAAACAGAACGCGTACTGGAAACGATCAGATTCGACTGACGCGACACGACTTCCATGCCCGGCTGACGGCGACCGTGTCCGTTCGAATGATTGAAGCCTTCAATCGGCGAACGCGACATGAGAAAGTTCTTCAGGACTCCGTTTTCGACAGCTTTGACGGGCTCTCCCTTTACTCCCTCGTCGTCATATTCATACCAGCCGTTCAGGTCCACACCTGAGATCTGTTTGATAGTCGGATCGAAGGTGACGGAAAGAAAGTCGGGCAGGATTTTCTGTCCCACCGATTTCGTGAACGTCTGCCCCTCAGCTTCGTCCTTCTGCCGGTGGCCTTCGATTCTGTGCCCGAAGATCTCGTGGAAGAATACGCCCGACGCGCGACCGGAAAAGATCGCCGGTCCCACGAAGGGTTCGGCCGTCGGCGCGGTCGTCAGGGCTTCGACATGCTCGCCGATGGTCTTCACGGCCGCCCTGACTACTTCGGGCGAGGGCAAACCGGATGGCTCGAATGCCTCGAAGGTCTGAAAGTCGGAGACGTCCATGCCGTCTTTGGCTTTCGCGCTGGCGGAAATCACGATGCGCGCGAAACCGCGCCCCTGCTCGATCTTTGTGCCTTCGGAGTTTACGATATAGCGGTTATCCGCCTGCACCGATACGCTGACGTTCGACGAAAGGAGGTCAGGATAGCTCCGAAAGTCGCGGGACCAGTCGCGTACGGACTCTTTCCACTTAGCGTCATCGAAAGTAGCCCGGAAAGGCGCTTCGGTGTGCGCGTACGCCTCTTCGCTGGAAAAATCGTTCGACTGATCGCGGTCAGCCGCTTTCACCTGCTGGTTGGTCTTGATCCGGATCAGGCGGTCGGCGGCGGCGCGATATACGCGGTCCGTCTCGAGCCACATACGCGAACTCAGGGCGGAGGGTACATCTTCGATCGCCACCGGCGTTCCCGAGGTGAACTGAATTCGCTCGCCGCGCGCGCGCCGATAGTTGTCCATCTTCTCGTCGCCGACCCGAACGGTAACGTCAAGATACCGGTTGCGCTGATTATCGGTCGAGTTCAACACGCCGAGCGTGGCGCCGACTTCATGGGTGTCGAGGTCGGTCACCTCATAGGCCATAAAGTAAGGGGAGGGATCGGCCTTCTGTTTGAGGGCCTGGAAGTTGCGCTGCAACTCCTGGCTCATCGTGTCGAGAAGGACACTCTCCCCGGCTCCGAAGGCTGTCGCCGACAAGGCAAAAAGCGCCGCAAGGCGGAGTGTTTTCACAGAATTTGACGATAACACGCGATTTAATGAGGGGTATCTATAAGACGACTCTGGCGCCGAAGTGGTTTCGAAACTGCTACTTCGAGGCTGCGGTCCCGGCGGGGGCGCTGAGGGTTGGAGTCGAAACCCGGAACTGAAGGATAAAGTGGCGCATCAGCTTCTGGCCGGGATCCATCGTGTAAGACATGGCCTCTTCAAGCGCCTTCTGGTTGTCCCATTTGTCGTGCGCGATGCGATAGCAGGCGATTACAGTGCCGGTGCGATCCGCTCCGCGGCGGCAGTGTACGAAGATGGGCCACTTCGTGTCGTCATCCAGCAGCTTGAGAAGCTTGCTGATCTCGTCATTGGAAGGAGCGTGATGGCCGTCGAGGGGCATACTGATGAAGTTGAGCCCGTGATCCCGGGCGAGCTTCTTTTCGACCGCCTCCGCAACCCCTTCGCCGCGCAGGTCCACTATGGTCTTTACGCCCATTGAGGCCAGAGATTGATATCCCCAAACCGCGGGTTGCGCGCCGCGATAGATATGCTCGTTGACCTGGTGAAAATTACGAAGACCCGGAGGCGACGGCTGTGTCCGGGCCCATGCGGAGACCGCCGCCAATAGCAGTAACGCGCGCCGGAGACGGACAATCACCCCACCGCTGTTGCAGTTCTGTAACCAGAGGTAGACTTACTGCTTTTCGGCGATCTTCGTCTTAGCGCTTTCCAGCTTGTGGGAAACCTGAGCCAGTTCTTCAGGATCCTGATCGCTCGGCGCAGCCGCCTTCAGCCCGGCGACGGACGCTTCCCACTGCTGAATCGCCTCGCGTAGCTTGCCCTGCTTGAAGTAAACCTCACCGAGATGATCGTGCACTGTGGGATCGTCGTTGCCGATTCGGTCGAGCGCCTGACGCAGTTCGCCCGCCGCCTGATCGAGCCGGTTCTGGCGATAGTGAACCCAACCGAGGCTGTCCAGGAAGGCGCCGTTGCCGGGCTCGATATCGAGCGCCTTGGAGATCATTTGCTGGGCTTCGTCGAGCCTCACTCCGCGATCGGCGAACATGTAACCCAGGTAGTTGAGCGCTTCGGCATTATTCGGATCCGCCTGCAGCAGCTTGCGGAACTCGCGTTCGGCGTCGTCGAAGCTCTTCTGTCGCTCGAACATCGCGCCGCGCCGGAAAATGATGGCTTGCTTTTCGGAGTCCGTGGTGGAGAGCGTTTCCGCATGGTCCAGCGTCTTCAGCTCATCGCCGAAGCGCTTGCCTTTCTCCTGAACCACCGACATCATGATCTGAACGTCCCGGTCCTTATCGGCGTTCGGCATCGCTTTGAATTCACGAAGCGCCGCATCCGTTTCGCCGAGGTCGCCGAGCAGGGAAGCGTGCTCAAGGACTACCGCGCGATCCGTCGGATACTTCTTGAGAGCCGCGTCAGCCGCCTGCCTGGCCGCTTTAAAGTCCTTTGCGGCCACATAGACATCGACAACTTTGGCTTCCACAGTCGGACCCGTGCGGGGATCCAGATCGGAGATTTGCCGAAGAGAAGAGATCGAATCCTGGGTTTTGCCAGTCGACTTTTGCCAGTCGGATAGAGTGCTCAGGAACTGGATACGCTGGCCGCGTTCCGCGTCGTTGTATTGCGACTTTTTGGTCTGGCTAAGCACGCTTTCGAGAACCGTGATCGCCTGAGCTGTCTTTCCTTCCGAATCGAGCAACTCCGCTTCGGCGATCTTTACTTCGGGGCCGCTGCTCAGGGCCTGAACCTTCGCCAGGGTGGCGTGCGCGTTGGCGAAATCGCGCTTGTGCCGGTACAGATCCAGCAGTTGCATCTGGAGTTCGACGTTCTTGGGATCGTCAGTTGCCAGGTCTTGAAACGCCTTCAGAGCTTCGTCCGCACGATTAGCTTCGAGCAGCGAGGCGGCGTAATGTCGGCGCACCTGAATGTTGTCATTCGTCAGCGGCAGGGCGATTTTCCATTCATCGGCCGCCTTTGAGAACTGCTTGTCGTTCTCGTAAAGCTCGGCCAGCGCGGTCACTTTCTGCACGTCCGGATTTTTTTCGGCTGCCTGCTGCAGGGTCGCGATGGCGTTAGCCGTATCCCCCCGGTCGGCGTAAACGGCGGCGAGTCCAGTCAGGGCGTCGTCATCGTCCGGGGAAACGGCCAGAATGGCCCGGTAAGTCTTCTCGGCGCTGTTGTCGTCTTTTGAGACCCGATAAAGGCGCGCGAGCATGGACAGACTCTCGGTATCTTTGGGATCGATCTCGGCAATCTGCTGATATTCGGCGAGAGCCGACTTCAGCATGGACTGATCGATCTTTCCCTGTTCCGGATCGCCGATCTGTCGCGCGTAGATTCGCGCCAGAATCTTATGGGCGTTGGCGTTCTTCGGATTTGCTTTAATCAGGTCGTTGGCGAGTTGTGTGGCGCGCTCGAGCTGGGTCGTCTGGACATAGAATTCCGCCAGCTCTTCACCGATATAACTCGACCCCGGGTCGAGCTTCATCGCCTGTTTGTAGAAGTCGATGGCCTTGTTGACGTATTCGCCGCGATTTCCGTACGCGCCCGCCAGTTCCGCGTAGAGATGCGCCATGGCGAACGTGTAATAAGCGTTCGAATGGTCCGCGCCCTCAGTAACGGGCGGCTGAACCGCGGCCCCGGTTTGGCCATACGCGGGAATTGCGCCCACAGCGCAAATCAGCCCGGAGAATACAATTCCAACGCGCGCGTAACCCGTCATCAGTGTTAGCCTTCCTTTGACTCGCGCAAGACCGCCGCGCAGCCAACGAGCCGCTCCCGTGCCCTGTCCGTCATTATTGTATAACGCCAGGAATGGATGAACCGTTGCGCGGAATGCGCTCGCTGGTTGTGATCGCAGGCCCCACCGGGTCGGGTAAGAGCGAGCTTGCGCTTACGATTGCGAAGCGCTTCCGGGGCGAGATCGTCAATTGCGATTCCGTACAGGTTTATCGCTATTTCGATATCGGCGCGGCGAAGACCCCCGTCGCGGAGCGGCGAGGCGTTCCTCATCATCTGATCGACGCGCTGGATCCGGACGAAACCTTCACTGCCGGCGAGTTTTCCCGCGTCGGACGAAGGCTTCTCAACGAAATCTCGGACCGCGGGCATCTGCCCGTTGTCGCCGGTGGGACCGGTTTCTACATCCGCGCGCTGATCGATGGCCTTGCGCCGGGGCCCGAGCGCGATGAAGCCCTGCGCGATCGCCTGACTGCGCGGGAGCGCGGGGGGCCCGGTTCGCTGCACCGCATTCTGCGCCGGTTCGATCCCCGGACGGCTGCCCGCATCCATGCGAATGACGTTCCTAAAACCATGAGAGCGCTGGAGATCTGCCTTAAGGCGCGCCGACCGGCCACAGAAGTATTCGAGGCTGGCCGGGACGCCCTGGAAGGCTTTCGGGTCATGAAGATTGGTCTGTTTCCGGATCGCGAAGCCTTGTATACGCGTCTGGAATCGCGTCTGGAGCAGATGTTCGCCTCCGGGCTGATTGACGAGGTGGGGGCGATACTGGCGAAAGGATTTCCGGAGAGCGCCAAGCCTTTCGAATCAATCGGATACAAGCAGGCACTCCAGACGATCCGGGGCGAGATCTCGCCGCGCGACGCATTGTTCTACGCCCGGCGGGATACGCGGCGATACGCGAAACGCCAGATGACCTGGTTCCGGCGTGAGCCCGGGCTTCAGATTCTTCGGGGCTTCGGTGACGACCCGGAGATCATGCAGCGCGCGAATGAGTTGATCGCCGAATTTCTTGCGGATCGCGGCTGCTAACCTGAAATCGTAGTGAGGTGTTTCTCCCTGTCCTGCGCCGTTCTGGCGCTGCTTGCTTGCTCCACTCTTTCGCGCGCCGCCGATACCGTAGCTGTGCTGCCGCTTTTCAACGTGAATCAGGCGACGGCGCCGAACCTGGATTGGGTCGGCGAAAGCGTCGCCGAAACTCTGCGAGAGTCGCTCAGTTCCTACGGAATGCTGGTGCTGGCGCGCGAGGACCGCGAGGAGATCTATCATCGATTGTCCGCCAGGCCCGGCGCAGTCCTTACCAAGGCGACCGTGATCAGGATTGGCGAGTCGCTCGACGCCGGTCAGGTGATCTACGGCGATTACGATGTGGGCGTTGATGACACCGGATCGCGCGGGCTCAAATCCCGCACGCGGATCTCGATCCGCGTCATCGATCTCAAGAAGCTGAAGGAATCGCCCACTCTGGAACAGGTAGGCCCGCTGGAGAACCTCAGCCAGATGGAAATGAACCTGGTCTGGCTGGCGATTCACCAGCTTGCGCCGAATTCCGCTCCGGCTCAGGCGGAGTTTCTGCGGGACCGGCCAGCGGTGAAAGTCGAAGCGATGGAAAGCTACGTTCGGGGCCTCATGACCGCCAACTCGGATCAGAAGATCAAGCTGTTCTCACAGTCCGCGAGACTGGACGATCGCTTCTCGGAGCCCGCCTTTCAGCTGGGCCGGCTTTATTTCCAGCGGCGCGAGTATAAGACGGCCGCCCCGTGGCTCGCCAAGGTCTCGAAGACCGATTCGCATTATATGGAAAGCGCTTTCCTGCTGGGAATCTGCCGCTATCAGGACAACGATTTCGATGGAGCGGCGCAGGCTTTTCGGATGGTTCTGGCCGAGCTTCCGCTCAATGAGGTTTACAACAATCTTGGGGCCGCGCTGTCACGCCGGAATGATACCGCGGGCGCAGCAGACAACTTTCGCAAGGCGCTGGAGGGAGATCAGGCGGATCCGGATTACTGGTTCAACCTGGGATTCGAATTGTGGAAACAGCGCGACTTCGCCCAGGCGGCCGAGAAATTCCGCGCAGCCCTTGATCGTTCCGCGAACGACCAGGAGGCAACCTTCTTTCTGGGGCGCTGTCTGCGTCAGGACGGCCCTCGCGCGGGAGATCCCCGAAGCGACGGGCGTGAGCGCATCAAAACGACGTTCGAAGACTCCGCTTTCCGCCAGCTTCAGGCGGAACTGAGAAGCAAGCAGCCGAACTAAACGGAAGTCGGCCGCGAAACGCCGATTGGGCGCCCTGCGTTACAATTCCTGTTGCAACCAAGATATTCCGCCCTTTTGGCGGTCGCCCTGTGCGCGACCGCACTCCAAGCCCAGAATAATCCGACTTACCGATTCATCACGAACCTGGGAAACATCGATGTAGTCCTCACGCCGAGCGTTGCGCCGAAGACCGTCGCCAATTTCCTCAGTTATGTGAACGCCGGATATTACAACAACACGATCTTTCATCGGTCCGTGCCCGGATTTGTCGTGCAGGCGGGGGGATATCAATACTTCCCGAATCAAACGCCCAACGTGGTCGCGATTCCCCAGAGCCCCGCAATCCCGAATGAATTTAACGTCACGAATGCGACCGGTACCATCGCGATGGCGCTGGTTTCGGGTAATAGCAACAGTGCGACCAGCCAGTGGTTTTTTAATCTCGCCAACAATGGCACGAACGCGAACGCGCTTGACAGCCAGATGTTTACGGTCTTCGGGCAAACCAACGCGGCGGGAATTAAGGTCCTCAACCTGATCGCGGCTCAACCGGTTTTTGACTACAGCGCCACTTATGGCAGCGATTTCAGCACGCTACCGCTCTCCGGCGGCCAGACCGGCACGTTCATTGTCGTTCAGTCGATTGTCCCCGTTCCCACCATAACGTCCGCCGGCTTTCTGAGCGCGGCGAGTTACGCGCCGAACAGCACGACGGGAATCTCCCCCGGAGAGATTCTTACAGTGTTCGGCGAGGGCATGGGCCCGTCGCAGCTTGCGACTTTTACCGTACCTGCGTCGGGTCCGATCGCGACGAACCTTGCCGGGACTCAGGTCTTCTTTAACGGCCAGGCCGCCCCGCTGATTTACACATCCAACGGACAGCTCAGCGTAATCGCGCCGTACAGCATCGGAGATCTCCCGACCGTATCGGTCTCGATGTCCTACAACGGGATTCAGTCCGGCGCGCTGAATTTTCCGGTTAAGGCAGCGAACCCGGCCATCTTTACTCTGAATGCTTCCGGCTCCGGTGATGGCGTGATTGTCAAATATCAGGGTTCCTCGTATACCGTCATCAGCGCGTCTTCTCCCGCATCGCCCGGCGACGTTTTGACTTTATTCGGCGAAGGTTATGGCGCCGCTACAACAGGAAGCGCCGTGCCCGACGGAACGATCGTCACTTCGACTCTGCCGGTTCCCGCAAATCCGACTACGCTGCTCATCGACGGCAACCAGGTCACCACTTCGTATGTGGGCGGCGCGCCATACGAGATCAATGCCGTTCTGCAGGTCAACTTCACGGTGCCGCAGTTGGCGCCGGGATCCCACACGATCCAGCTCAAAGTTTCGACGCCGAACGGCGATCGGATCAGCCCGTCGACGGTCACGATCCAAACGAAGTAGCGCGTCAGAATTCCTTTCGATCCACCAGCCCGTCGATCTTCAGATCGATAAGATCGCGACTGCCTCTCAGTAAGAAATCGCGTACGTTGATCAACACAAATGACGGGGCATCCGCCGCGATTCGGGCATTGATATTCCGAAACTCGGGGCGCGCAACGTCCTCCAGAACGAATGCCGGCCTGTGGTCTTCGCGTTCGGCGCTCACATCGACCCCGTCCATCCGGATGCCGCTCGCATGGCGGATGAAGAAAACCCACGCGGGCAGAAGTCCGAACATGGAAGGCTCGGGATATTCTTTCTCGCGCTCAGGCGTTGCGAACGGTTCTCTGGGAGGCACTCCGCCGGCGCCGCGGAAGAAGAACGTGTTCACCAGGTCCGGCGACTGCTTCGCCACCTGATTCAGCGTGAGCCCGCCCTTCGCGACGATCCGTATATTGTGGAACGTCACGTCCTCCACATCGTGTCCGGGAATTCCGCTAATGATCGAGGGGTAACGCGCATCCGACCTATACGCGGTCACATTGCTGACAGTGATGCGCCGAATTGATCCCACGGCCACGCCTTCGGGCGCGCGCATTCTGCTGCCGAGACGGAAGAAGAACGGCGCATTGGACACCTCGCGCATCGTAATGTTCGAAACCTCGATGTCCTCGATGTGCGACCCATCCACGGATTCGAACGCCAGACCCCGCGAATGATCGAACGCGACGTTCGTGATCGTGATGTTCCTGAAATCGCCTTCCGATTCGGTTCCGATTTTGATACGCCCCGTGGGGCCATCGCGGTCGGGCGGCGGCGTGGAAGAAGGCTTGTAGGTCGCATCGAGCAGGGACCCGAGATCGAAGCCGCTCACCAGGCAGTTCGCGATGGTCACGTTTTCGGTGGGCCGCGCGGAGCCGAGCGCGTGCGTTCCTTTCAGAACGATAGCGTCGTCGTTGGGCGAGTTCACGCTGGTGTTCGAGATCCGCACGTTCCGGCAGGAGTCGATATCGATGCCATCACGATTCGTGTCGATCGTAAGGTTGTCGATCGTAAGGTTGTCGACGCCGGTTGCCAGAATCCCGAAGTGCCCGCCGTAGTAGATCGTGAAATCGCGCAGCGTGACGTTGCGGCACTGCTTGAGCGCGATCGCCTTGTCCCCTGCGCCGCCCCGCTCGCGCACGAGGGCTTTGCCGGAAATCATCCCGCCGCCGGTGATCGCCACGTTGTTCAGGTTCTCGCCCCAGATAAGGCTGTTGCGCCAGTGCGAGTGCCCAAAATCCTGATAACGGTCCCATGCATTCGGTTCGGGAGTATCGTATGCCGACCCTTCACTGCTTGCCTGAAGAATCGCCCCGCGTTCCAGATGGAGAGTGATGTTACTGCTCAGCCGGATGGAGCCAGTGACGTATGTTCCCGGGCCGATCTCTACGGTGCCTCCGCCAGCCGCTGCGGCGGCCTCAATCGCTTTATTGATGCCCGCGCTGTCGAGGGTCTTGCCGTCGCCTTTGGCGCCGAACGTCCGGACGTCGAAGATCGCTGCGCGCGAGATGGCAGCCTGTGCGAGGAGCGCAAACAGCGCCGCTCTTGCGATTCTCATCGACTGATATCTTATTTCGCGGCGCCGCGCAGGCCCGCCCATCAGAAACGCAGCAGAAAATTCTGGTAACGCGCTCGGATTTTCGAAAAAGCCATTGAAGCGAACGCCCAACTCCTGAACTGTGCGCGACGCGGTGCAGCGGTGCCTCGAGTCGGTGCGCAATATTTTCATATACTGCGCGCCCGCGTTGACTTGATCCCTGTTCAGCGATGTGACATTAGACGCGGTTCAGGATTTCCGGTTTGGCGCCACGATTGCCTCACTCGTTCCGGAAGGAGTCGCAACAATGCTTGGAACGCTGCTGATCATCATCCTGATCCTGGCCCTCCTCGGATCGCTTCCGACTTGGGGCTACAGCCGTGGCTGGGGCTATTATCCCAGCGGCGGACTTGGATTAGTTTTGCTGATCCTTGTAATTCTTCTCTTGATGGGCAGAATCTAAGCTCTGCATAAGAGTTTTCCTTAACTTTCGGCATTTCGGGCGCACGGTGAATTGCTGTGCGCCTACTTGCTTTCACCACTCCTCCTCCACCATAATGGGCTCAGGGCGTAATCTTACGTTCCCGATGGAGCTTAATTTGGCCGTCGAAGCCTCTCGCTCTTCTCTTGTAGGTGCTCTCCTTCGCACCGCGGTTCCCGACAGCAGACAATCCGTAGTTGAATTTCTTCGCGGCTTATCGCGAGATGAACTGGAGTGCGTCGCTGAATTTCAGGGAGCCTGTGTGCTGGAAGGGCAGGTTGTCAGGAGTGTCAATCCTTACCGCCTGATGGCGGATTTTTTCGAGCCGAGTGTCTCGGAACGCTGGTTGAATGCGGATGACCGGGCGCATAAGACCTTCGTAGTGCTGGAATGGCTGGAACATACGCGCGGTTCTTACTGCACGCGGGTTCGGTCCTCGGTCGCCGATTCGCTTCACGCCGCCTGACGTTCGGCCAGACGCTGAGAGTTTTCGCCTTCCCTCAGACTGAATGGCTTGCGCCCACGCGAGCCACTGATCATTCCATTCGCGGCCATCGGGGCCGGGGTGGCGTTGGCCTTTCGTTTTTCTTTCACTCCCTTTAGCGCTGTTATCGCCGCATCTTCGCTTTTTCTTCTCGCGTTCGTTGCGTGCCGATTCGGCAAAATCGCGTTCCTCCCAGCTCTGGTTTGTTGCCTCGTTTTCGTCGGAATCGTTCTCGTCGCCGCGCGTCCGTTTCCCAAAGCGCCGTCTCTTTCGGTTCCTGATAACGTTCCCACAATTCTGGAGGGCTGCGTTGTGGAGCCGGCTTTGGTCGCGGCGGACCGCGAGCGGTTCACTCTGGAACTTGCGCCTCAGGCGCGCGCTCAGGTTTCCCTCTTCTCAAAGCAATCGGAGACCTTCCCGGCATTGCCGTACGGAACAAGGATTGAAATCACCGGCAAGGTCCGCCGTCCCCATAACTTCCGAAATCCGGGGTCATTCGACGATGTTCACTACCTCGCGCGCCAGCGCGTTTACTGGATGGTCTCAGCTGACGCAGGGACCGTACGCAAGCTCGCGGGGAGTTGTGGGGACTGGTTTCCGCGATTCCTCTTCGCGATTCGGTCCGCCTCGCTCGATCGACTCGACCGCCTGTATGCGGATGACCCCTATGCGAACGGGATGATGCAGGCGATCCTGATCGGCGCGACCGCAACGCTCGATCGCATGTGGACAGAAGACTATCGGTCCACGGGAGTCTTTCACGCGCTTGTAATATCCGGTGGACATGTCGCCGTGATCGCGGGCGTCATTCTGCTCTTTCTCCGCGCTATGGGAGCGCCCCCGACATTCGGGCTGATCATTACATTGTTGGTAGCGTGGCTATACGCGGGCATCACTGGCTGGCAGGCCCCTGTGCTGCGCTCCGCCGCCGGCATGACCCTGTTCGGGATTGGACGCTTCTTCTATCGCGACGGAAGGCTGCTCAACGTGCTCGCCGCGGTGGCCTTAATCTTCGTCATCGCCGATCCCGAGCAACTGCTGGATGCGAGCTTTCAGCTCTCTTTCTTATCCGTAGCCCTAATCGGAGCCTTTGTTGTCCCGGCGCTTGATGCGACATCCGGTCCACTTCGGCGCGGTTTGGAAGATCTGAACGATCTGCGCCGCGACATTCGCCTTGAGCCGAAGACCGCGCAGTTTCGAATTGAGCTTCGGCTTCTCACCGAGGCATTGCGGCTCGTGTCGCATGCCCCGGAGCCCGCCGCTCGGCTGTTCGTTTCTGGCGCAGCGCGGTTTTGCCTGTATTTCTGGGAGATTCTCGTCACATCATTTTTCATTCAGATCGGGCTCGCGCTCCTCATGGTCGTCTATTTTCACCGCATTTCGATCTCGGGGCTTTCAGCGAACGCGATCGTTGTGCCGGTGCTCAGCGCTGTCGTGCCGCTGGGATTTCTCGCGATCGCGTTTCAGTCGCATGCTGTTGCCGTTCTCTGCGCGTGGCTGTTGTCCGTTGCCCGATGGACCGTGGGATTTCATGCCCGATGGGAACCCGGCTGGCGCATTCCAGCTCCGCCACTGTGGCTGGCGTCGCTTTTTGTGATCGCGCTCATTGTGGCGGCGCTGCGCGGTTCGGCGACGCGTTATCGCGCCGCGGCGTGGGCATTAGCCGTAATTGCGCTTGTTGCAATCCTCGTCCATCCCTTTGCGCCTTCGATTGAAAAGGGGCGCCTCGAATTCACCGCTATCGACGTCGGTCAGGGCGACAGCCTTTTTCTGGCGCTCCCGGACGGCAAGACAATACTGATCGATGCCGGCGGCATTCCTTCGTTCAACAGGCCGCGCAAATCGGCGATCGACATCGGTGAGGATGTAGTCTCGCCGTATCTCTGGTCCCGGTCGATCAAGCATCTCGATATCGTGGCGATGACGCATGCTCACGAGGACCACATGGGCGGCATGAGCGCCGTCCTGCGTAATTTCAGGCCTCGCGAGCTGTGGGTGGGAGCCACGCCTGAGAGCCCGGAATGGACCACGGTTCGCGACGCCGCCGCGCGCCTGGGCATCACGATTCGTCCCATGCGCCAGAGCGAACGGTTCTTGTTTGGCGGGGCCGCGATTCAGATTCTCGCGCCGGATACATCGTATGTTCCCGGGCGCGCCCCCGCGAACGACGACTCTCTGGTAATGCGCGTGGACTTCGGAGCGACCTCATTCCTTCTCACGGGCGACATGGAGAAGCGAATCGAGGAGCAGCTCTTCTACGCGGGGCGCCTGCGTCATGCCGATGTCCTGAAGGTTGGGCATCACGGCAGCCGGACGTCTTCCACCCCTGATCTGCTGGATACGGTCCGTCCCGCTTTTGGAGTTATTTCAGACGGTTTCGAGAACGGATACGGCCACCCGCATCCCACAACGTTGCGGGCGCTCGCCGACCGCCACATCACCGTTTATCGAACCGACATCCAGGGCCTCGTGCGGATCGTCAGCGATGGTAAAAGGATTCAGATTGATTGAGCCCGCGAGTACGTTGGCGTTTGTCGGCGGGTCAATTATGAGAGATCATTAATCTAGACCGCAAGGAGAATACATGGCAACTCTTCTGGAACAACTACGAGCAATGACCGTCGTCGTGGCCGACACCGGCGACATTCAGTCGATCGAGCAGTTCAGGCCTCGGGATGCGACGACCAATCCTTCCCTGATCACCTCCGCGGCCGAAATGCCCCGATATAAGGAAATCGTCGACGGCACTCTGCTTCAAGCCCGGAAGGAACTGGGCGATAACGCCGACCCGAAAAAGGTCGCCGCCCTCGCGTTCGATCGCTTGGCCGTCGCATTCGGCGAGCGCATTCTGCAGATCGTTCCGAGGCGCGTCTCCACCGAGGTGGATGCGCGGCTCTCGTACGATACGAACGCGACAGTAGCCAAAGCCCGGGAAATCATCGGGCAGTATGAACACGCCGGGATCCCGCGGGATCGAATTCTGATTAAGATCGCCTCGACATGGGAGGGAATCAAAGCAGGCGGAATCCTCGAAAAAGAGGGAATTCACTGCAATCTGACCCTGATGTTCGGGCTGCATCAGGCGATCGCATGCGGTGATGAAGGAATTACTCTTATTTCGCCGTTTGTCGGCCGGATTCTCGACTGGTACAAGAAAGACACTGGCCGTGATTACACGCCGCAGGAAGATCCTGGCGTGCATTCGGTAACGACGATCTATAACTACTACAAGAAATTCGGCTATAAGACCGAGGTCATGGGCGCGAGCTTCCGCAACATCGGCGAGATTACCGAACTTGCGGGCTGCGATCTGCTCACGATCTCCCCGGCGTTACTGGCGGAACTCGACAAGACTGAGGGCGAACTGCCGCGCAAGTTGGATCCCACCAGGGCGAAAACCCTGGACATCGAACGCATCAATGTGGACCGCGCCACGTTCGACAAGATGCACGCCGCCGACCGCATGGCGCACGACAAACTCGCCGAAGGTATCGAGAACTTCTCGAAGGCGCTCGTGAACCTGGAAGCCATGCTCGCCAAGCGGATCACGGAGATGGAACCCGAACTGGCTACGGTCTGATCTGCAAACGACTTGCAACTCTTGGGCGCAGCAAATGCTTGATCAGCATGCTGCGCCCTTTATTTTTTGCAACTGATTTGCATTTTTCTGTTGACACAGCAGTGCCTTCGCAGCTACCCTGAATCTTAACGCGGACCGAATCGGTCCGTGATCTCCAGGCTGTCTGTCCACCTCGATTCTGATGCTATTGCCCATTGCTGACGTACTTTCCGCGGACGAGATCATCGCGGCGCGAAATATCCTCGACCAGGCCGAATGGGTCGATGGTCGAGTTACCGCTGGCCATCAGTCCGCCCGCGCCAAGGACAACGCGCAACTGCCCGAGGATTCGGATGCCGCGCGCCGCCTCGGCGAAATGGTTCTCGGAGCGCTGTCATCGAGCGCTCTCTTCATCTCCGCGGCCCTGCCTCTTCGGGTGTTTCCGCCGCTGTTCAATCGATATGCGGGAGGCCAGTCGTTCGGCACGCATGTGGATAATGCCATCCGGCAGGTAACCGGCACGGGCCACCGGATTCGGACTGATCTTTCCGCGACGCTGTTCTTTTCGAATCCGGATGAATACGACGGAGGAGAACTGGTTGTGGAGGATACGTACGGCGTGCAGAACGTCAAGCTTCCTGCGGGCCACATGATTCTGTACCCGGCAACCAGCCTGCACCATGTCCGGCCCGTGACGCGCGGCGCGCGCGTCGCTTCATTCTTCTGGATTCAGAGCATGATTCGGGAAGACTCGGGCCGCACGCTGCTGTTCGATCTCGACACCGCAATTCAGAAGCTGAACGTCGATCACCCGAGCCATCCTTCGGCGGTTCAACTGACCGGCGTCTATCACAATCTGCTGCGTCGCTGGGCCGAGCTTTAGGCGATTACTTTCCGGCCGAGCAGTCTTTGCCGCTTTCGGCGAGTCCCCAGGACATCGCATTGTCCAGCAACTGGATCACGAGAGGCTCGGCATAAGCGAGGCCGGAATGCCACAGGGCTGAATAGACTGCATGGCCCTTCTCGACGCAGTGCCACCAGACGAGTGGATGATCCGCGCCCATCGTGGCGCGTCCGGGGCTGTAGGTCTTCTCATCGACAGTCGCGAGAATATGAAAACCAGGCTTACTCCGCGGGCTCTTATCGAACGCGTACCATTCCTCGGAACGATGCCACGTCTCCGGAAGGCCTTTGGTGATCGGACTCTTGCGATCTTCCACATGGATATCGGCGGGCACAATCCCGGAGTGGACGATGAACTGCGCGCCAATCAGGGTATCGATATACCATTTCCAGTCCGCGAGCGAAGTGTGGCCATGGTTCTCCACCGGGTCGCCACCCGAGCCGTGAATGCCGAGGAATGAACCGCCGTTTTCGATCCAGTTCTTAAACGCCGTCCGCTGTTCCGGAGTAAGTGGGTCGCCGCTCGTGTTGTTCCAGATCACGAGCTTGAATTTGGCAAGCTGATCTGGATTCATGACGGCCCCGTTTTCGGTGACGAAATACGGCCAGCCGCGCTCCTTCGATATGGCCGCCAGCGCCGCGTTTGAAGCCTCGATCGATGCCTCTTCCCGGAAGCCCGAGGTCTTGGAAAAAATCAGAATTCCGCCTGGCTTCAGGTCGGCGGGAAGCTCCGGCGGTTCCTTATCGTAGGTCGCGTTCTGAACGAAACCCGCGGCGGCTCCGCCGAGCCCGTTGCGGCCGGGACCGGGCCCTCGGCCGCCCTGTTGTTGAGCCGGCGCGGGTTGCGGTCCTGGTGCTTCCTGTGCCCCAACCAGCGCGGCGGCGGCAAGAAGAATCAACGCGAGTTTGCGCAAGATGTCTCCAGTAAGCCTTACCAGTCGATTACGGAACCGTCGTCCGGATCGTAGCGCGTCAGATACTGCTGCGGTTCCCCGACCTGAGCGCGCAGTTTGTCCTCATCGATCGTAATGCCGAGGCCCGGGTCCGTCGGCAGTCCGCGGTACCCATTCTTCACAGGCGGCAGCGGCTTCGCCAGCAGATTGGCGTGCTCCATGTCGCCACGTTCCTGAATCAGGAAGTTAGGAATCGATGCGGCAACCTGAAGGCTTGCGGCGAGCGAACACGGGCCTTGCGGATTATGCGGCGCGATCGGCGAGTAGTATGCCTCCGCCATGCCCGCGATCAGACGTAGTTCCGTGATTCCCCCTGCGTAACAGACATCGGGCTGCAGAATCATCGCGGCGTGCTTCTCGAGAATCTCCCGGAAACCCCATTTCGTGAAGATGCGTTCGCCAGTCGCGAGCGGAATGTTGGTCTTCTTCGCAAGCTCAGCCATGATGTCGACGTTAAGTGGCTGCACGATCTCTTCATAGAACCAGGGCTGATACGGCTCGAGGGCTTTGATCAGCAACGACGCGGTGGGCGGCTCGACGGCGCCGTGAAAGTCAATCGCGATGTCCACGCCAGGGCCGTACCGCGTTCTCAGAGCCTTAAATCGCTCGGCGACTTCATCTACGAATTTCTGCCCTTCGATGTATTTGAACGCCGCGCGGGAGGCGCTGGGCGCCACCTTCATCGCGTTCACGCCGGTCGCCTCGCTCACCGTGCCATAGACGCGGATTCGATCGCGCGTGGGGCCGCCGAGTAGCTTGTACACCGGCACCCCATAAACCTTGCCCTTGATGTCCCAGAGCGCTTGGTCGATGCCGCTCTGAATGGCCGTCTTGATCGGACCGCCGCGATAGAAAGACCCGCGCTGAATCGCTTCCCAGTGGTAAACGACGCGGTTGGGATCCTGACCGACGAGATACCGCCCCACTTCGAGCGCTCCCGCGGCGCATGCCTTGGCATCGTCCTTGAGCATTTCGCCCCAGCCGACAATCCCGGCGTCCGTCGAGATTTTGACGAACACCCACGAGTTCTTGAGAACGAACGGCTCGATTTTGGTGACCTTGATGCTGTCGTTCGGCCCGATGGCGGCGGCATCGGTTCGCTCGGCTGTAAAAAAGGCGTCGAGGCCGGCGATCCCACCGAGAGCGAGAGCTCTGTTGAGAAAGGAACGGCGGCTAATCGGGTATCGGGGCATAGGACGTACCTTCGCCGTCGATTCTATACCGCGCGTCTCAATCGGCTGCCGGGTCCTGCTGCGAACTCTCGCGCTCGCCCGACTTAATCGTCCCGCTCGCAACGCGCTTCCGGCCGCTCCGCTCGCAAATCCACGACCGTTCGCGCCGCCCTCTCGGTGCAGGGAGTTGAGTCAGTTCCGAACGCCGAACGCCACACAACAACTGTGCGCATCCACAATAGCGGAGTAGGCAATCAGCTGCGTCGAAAGCGAAGCTGAATGCCCTTTGCGGAGATAGGGGCCGAGATAAGCGTTTTTGCGGAAGTAATCTCCGGTGTCGACGGCGGCCTGCTTCGAGTGCAGCCGGTATTGGCCACCAGCCGCCACACATCCCTATCTGGATAAATCGCCTTCTGCCCTTACTGTCGGCCGTTGACAAGTCGTTCCGCGCTCGCCTCATCCGGTAAGCTATTCGGATCGCGGCTAAATGTCCTACCGAGCATCCACTAGACGGACTGTGACGAAAGTGAGGTCGTCATCGAGATCTTCGTCCCGGCCCCGCGCCGCCCAACGTTCAACCTCCTTAAGCAGCCGGTCAGCCAACTCATTGGCCGAGCCGTTCTTCTCGGCTTCGAGAAACGGCCGTAGCCGTTCGCTTCCAAACTCCGCGCCCTCCGGATTATTGGCCTCAGAGACTCCATCCGTGTACAGCAGACAGCGATCACCCGCGTCCAGCTGCACTTCGACTGACGTGTAGTTCGCAAAGCTGAACTTACCCAGAAATAATCCGTTTTCGGCCACCTCGCGGATACCCGGTGAGGTTGTGCCCCACATAAGCATGGGCGGATGTCCTGCGCCCGCATACGTGAGTTTCCGCTTCTCCATATCCACAAACGCATAGGCTGCGGTGACATAGTGGTGCTGGAATTTGCCGCACAGCGCCTGATTCAGCCCGTGCAGAACCCTCGCCGGATCGTCGGCGTGCCCCGATTGGGCGGCCAGAGCGATTTTCAGCATCGATGCGATCAGCGCCGCGGGCATGCCGTGCCCCGAAACGTCCGCTACGAGAATGCCCACATGCTTGTTGTCCACAACGACAAAATCATAAAAATCACCGGCGACCGAAGCCATGGGAAGGTAACGAGCCGCAATGTCAAGTCCGTCGATCTGCGGCGCGGTCTCGGGCAGAATGGACTGCTGGATCAGCCGCGCGGTTTCGAGTTCCTTCTGGATAGCTGACAATTGCTGCGCCAGCTTCTCGCGCGTTTCACGCAGCGCGAGATGAGTCTGGACCCGCGCTTTAACTACTGCCGGAGAGAATGGCTTGTGAACGTAATCGACCGCGCCCACTTCGAACCCGCGCGTTTCGTCTTCCGCCTCCGTCTGGGCGGTCAGAAAGATTACGGGAATCTCGCGCGTGGCCGGGTCGGTCTTCAGTCTGCGGCACACTTCGTATCCATCCATCTCCGGCATGACCACGTCGAGCAAAATAAGGTCCGGCTTTTCGATGGCGGCGGCGATTGCCAGGGCCTTTGCGCCATTGGTTGCGACCTTTGTCCTGTAAGTGTCTTTCAACGCGCCGGTAATCACGCTGATATTGAGCGGCGTATCGTCCACCACGAGAATGAGTTTCTGTTCGGCCGTCATGATCCCTCAGTCGAGTTTTAAGGAAAGTCGATCAGCGATTCCGGATACGGCGCGCAGCGCTCCCGCGTAATCGAAGTCACCGACCATTCTGGTGAGGGTTTCGATTTCGGCCCGGCTCAATATCGCGGAGAAGCTGCCTTCCGCCTCGGCGATGAACTCGGCGGCTTCGCCGTCATCCGCTTCCAGCAGCTTTTTCAGCCGTGACAAAGGCTGCACGACAACGGATGGATCCCGATCGCCGTTGGGTGTTGACTCGACTTTGTCCGCTGATGGAAGCGTCCTTTGGATTGCGGCCACGGCGGCGCAGAGCATTGCGTCCATCTCACTCAGGGCTTGCCCAATGCCGCTCTGCGTCCTGATGGCATTTTCGGCGCCCCCGGCCGCGGCGGACAGCGCGTTGGCCCCCAGATTCGCCGCCGATCCTTTGAGCGAGTGCGCGATTCGTTGGGCCGTGGCGGAGTCCTGCGCTTCGAGCGCCGCGCGTATTTGTCCCGTCGCGCCCGCTTGCGATTCCGCAAATCTCCGCAGAAGCGACACGTATCGCTGGCGGTTGCCGCCCGTTCGCTTGAGCGCCGTTTGCGTGTCAATCCCGGGGATCTCCAGCGGACCGGAGTCCCCGGGAGGTTTATTCGCCGTGATCACAGGCGCAACCGCGGCGTTCGGAGCCGCGGGGCGCGCAGGAATCCAGCGCCGCAGCGCCTCAAACAGCTGGTCCGGATCGATAGGTTTGGCCAGGTGATCGTTCATGCCCGCTTCGAGGCACTTTTCGCGATCGCTGGCCATCGCATTGGCGGTCATTGCGACAATGGGCAGGTCCTTGAATTGGGGCTCTTGCCGGATGAGGCGGGTGGCTGTCAAGCCGTCCATCACCGGCATTTGCATGTCCATCAGGATGATGTCGTATCTGCTCTCGTTGAGCATCCGGATGGCTTCTTCGCCGTTTTCGGCCGCAATCACCGTAATGGGAGCTTCTTCCAGCAGCCCTTTGGCGACTTCCCGGTTGAGTTCATTGTCCTCGACCAGCAAGACGCGCGCTCCGCGGATGCTTTCCAGATTCAGTTCTGCCGGCGTGTCGGCGTGAGCCTGTGTGTCCGCACCCGTCCCGATACTCAGGACCTGCGCCACAGAATCGAACAGCATCGACGGCGTGACCGGCTTGATGAGTATGCTCTCGAACGATGCCGCCTCCGCCTGCCTCATCACCTCTTCGCGCCCATATGCGGTCACCATGACGAGGTGCGGCGGCGACAGATTGGGTAGCGCGAGAATACGACGTCCCGTCTCAACGCCATCCATGCCTGGCATCTGCCAATCGACGAAGGCCGCGTCATAGGGCTCACCGCGATCCGCGGCCTGCCGCGCGAGTTCGATGCCCTCTGGTCCCGAAGGCGCCTCATCCACGTGGAAGGTCAGATTTTGCAACATGCCTGACAGGACCTCGCGCGCCTGCGCGTTGTCGTCGATCACTAATACTCGTCGGCCGCGCAGGTCCGGCGTCATCACCTGCCGTGTCTTACCTTCGCCCTTGGCCAGATAAGCGGTGCACCAGAACGTACTGCCTTCACCCACGTGACTGGTAACCCCAACGTCGCCACCCATCAACTGGGCCAGCCGTTTGGAGATCGCCAGGCCCAAACCCGTGCCGCCGTGTTGACGCGTGGTTGACGCATCCGCCTGCTCGAACGCCTGGAACAAACGACCCATCTGCTCCTGCGACAAGCCGATGCCTGTGTCACGGACAGAGAAGCGCACCAATTGTCCTTTGTCGCCCGCCTCCTGCACGCGCGCCGTGACGACTATCTCGCCACGCTCGGTAAACTTCACGGCGTTGTTGCAAAAGTTGATCAGGATTTGACCGAGCCGCAGCGGATCGCCCCTGGGATGCATGTCGACTGCCGGATCAATCTGAAAAATCAACTCCAGCCCCTTTGCCGACGCCTTTTCCGTAATCAGATCGCTGACGTTTTCCAGAACCCTCTCTAAATCGAAATCGATGCTTTCGATGGTGAGCTTGCCGGCTTCTACTTTTGAGAAATCCAGGATGTCGTTGATGATGCCGAGCAGGTGCTGGCCTGACTGCTGAATCTTGCGTACGTAGCCTCTCTGCCGATCGTCTAGGCCGGTTTTTAAGGCGAGGTGCGACATCCCGATGATGGCGTTCATTGGCGTGCGGATCTCGTGGCTCATGTTGGCCAGGAAATCCGATTTGGCCCGGGTGGCGGCTTCGGCCGCATCCCTGGCGACGGCCAGCTCTGCTGCCTGCGCCTGGGTGCGCTCCAGCAGGTCCTGTGTCTTCAGGTTGGCGGCCAGAATTGTGGTGTTTAAAGCCACCGTCGGCAATAGCGCATCGAGCAATGTCCGCTGCCGTTCCGAGGCAGGGGCCGCGGTAGCCAGCTCGATCACCGCAATGGCAACTTCCTGGTGAATGACCGGCAAAAAGAATACGCACGCCGGTTCTACCGTTCCTACGCCAGTTGCGATCTTCAGCGGCTTCTCGTCTGAGGCCATGATCTTCAGGCTTCGCCGCTCCTCGGCAGCCTGGCCCACCAGTCCCTCGCCCAGGGCATATTCGCGAGGTTGTATCGCAACATCGGCAGCAAATGCGCCTACCCGGGTAAAGCGCGTGTGGGCTTCATTCCCTACGTAGAAAGCGCCAAAAAGCAGGTCGAAGTTTTCTGACAGGCAGGACAGCAGCGCATCGGCGAAGGAGTTGAAGTCTCCCGCCAATTGCAGCCGGTGCGTCATGGCGGACACCTGGGCCTGGATCCAGGCGTGAGTCTCCCGTTCACGCGCCGCGACCTGCAACGTCTGCAAGGCGCGGCTCATCTCACCGATTTCGTTGGGACGATCGAGATTCCCGACCGGCTGATCGAGCCGCCCTTTTGCGACATCCAGGATACGGCTGCGGAAGGATAAGACCACCTGAACTACTTCGGTGTGAACAATCAGCAGCGCAATCGCGAAGGAGATCAACAAGCCTAAAGCGATGACCAGCCAGGTAGTTCTGATCGTTCGAATCGTGCTGTTCGCCAATTCCCCGGCTTGCTGATCGACGCGGTTTTGCGCCGACTGCTGCAATCCCAGCATCGCCTTGCGGGTCTCTGACCATTGCGGGTCATAGACCTCGCGCATGAGCTTCATTGCCTTCTCATTCTGCTGGGCCTGAGTGGCTGTGCGCACGGGACGGGAGTCGGCGACCTCCTGGCTAAACAGCGCCGCGGCGGCATCAATGTTTGAGGTCAGGTCTGGGCTCGCGCGCCTGGCTTCGTCAATAGCGACGTGGAAATCGTTCACCGCCTGCTCGATATCCCCATCGATCGCAATCATCCTGCCGGGATCGTGTTCCGCGATTTCCTTGTAAAGAAACAAGCCGAGCTTGTTGTTGTGCGCCTGAGCGAGGGTCAGGTTCTGGAGAGCTTTGACGTTCTTGTCGAGCAGACCGCGGTAACGGGCATCGATGTTGCTCATCCGATTCGAGGAATACGAGACCGCGATGATCACCATGATCACGAGGGGCAATAAAGCGATGAGGACTTTCGTGCGAATTTTAAGGTTTGCTAGAAGACCCATCTTTTTGTCTCTCGGCGGTGCATCGGTCGGCATCCGTCAACGCAGGACCGAATTGCGAGTTTGGTCAGAAAACATCCCGTGCTCCGTTCAAACCATTGACGGCCTGCTCCGCGAGCGGATTCATTCAAAACTGCTTTGATCCGGCAACCGGCTGGTCCGTTGCTCCGTTAAAGGACTGTCTTGTAAGTTCGGCATCGTGCGATGCCGGGCTCGGCAGTTTCGGCGGCTGCACCCAGAGTTTCGCCATCTGCTCTGCCGCCCTCTGCAGCTGAGTTGTTGAAATGGTCTTCCGGCAAAATTGGGCGATTAGGAAGCGCGGCGCGAATCCGAGCAATTCTGGCGGCGGCGCCTCGATGTCATTGATGTCAGTCGGTCGCGCCAATATCAGTCGTTGGCGCCGCCTGTTCTTTCACAATCAGCTTGTCTACGGTCAGTTCGCCGATCGACAGCTTGTCGATTCGACCATTGCGAATCGCGAGTCGTCCGATTGCGATCGCGCCAATCGCAAGCGCCCCAATCGCAGTAGCGCCCGCCGCGAATCCGACCAGCGCAAGCCCCGTGGGAGGCGGCGCCTTCTCAGGAAGCCATCCATTCGAGCGATTTTACCAACAGCCCTGTGCGGTATCATTAAGATTACTAATCAACAATCTCATAAAAATAAATTTGCTTAATCTTCGGCTCGCCCCGATAATGGCTGTGGAGTACCTTCCAACTATGAACAATCGCGTCTGGATCTTCGATACGACGCTCCGGGACGGCGAACAGTCGCCCGGTTGCAGCATGACCGTACCCGAGAAGCTGCAA